>ENA-OROZ01000182-OROZ01000182.1-human-gut-metagenome-genome-assembly--contig:-NODE-182-length-76961-cov-10.701519_pt1 | contig 76961 bp, 77 predicted proteins | sample MGYA00242138_ERZ509066 | MGnify/ENA primary metagenome ERZ509066 (study PRJEB26280, sample SAMEA2338691) | human gut metagenome | biome: human gut; feature: human-associated habitat; material: faeces... | reverse complement strand
GATTATTGCATGGTGAAGCCACTCAGTGGTGAGGAACATGTACAGGTATCGGGAGGGTGTATGCCTCCTACTGCGGAACAGATGGAACAACTCCATGAGAAATATGGACTGTTGGCGGATGTTGTCTGCTGGTAGCTTTTATGTAAACATAATTTTGACTATAGTTTAGAAATTGTAATATTACTATAATTTTTATATGATATTGAATTTGTAAAAAATAGTAATCAAAATAGTTTATGAGAAAATCTATTTAAACTACTCAGTATATTTATGAAATGAATAAAAAAATATAAATGATGAGGTACAAATCAATAATAGAGAAATTCTGTAGAGATAATAGTGGAATAGTTAAAATGATAAAAACTATTTTTCTTTTTGGATTTTTGGTAGTATTTGTATTGTTTGTATTACTCCTTCAAAATTCTAATTTGAATATAGAAGAAAGTATATTTAACTCTATAAATATAGTGAGCAAACTTATTTTACTGATAGTAGCAATTAATTTTATAATACGAAGAAAAAATGGAAAATGATATAATGACATCAAAATTGACATCATCTGAATTGAAAGAAATTCTAGCTGGAGTACCAATGTCTTATTATATGAACTCAAGTACGGCAAGGCAAAATTGGAGTAATATAACTTCTTTTATTGGGGTACTTGTTGGTATAGTTGAATCCCCTCTTTATTAGTATTAATTTAAAAATTATCATTATGAATGAATTAACTTTTGACGAACTTCGACAGATTGATGGAGGATCTTATGAAGAAGGTAGAGAATTGGGACATAAAATAGGTAAAGCATTTTATGGGGCCTGTGCAATGTATGGAGTGTATGTACTCTTTTGCTTATAGTAGAGTAATTTGGTATTGCAATTGTGAAACTAATGTTTTATTTTAATAATTGCACTTGTTAATTGAGATAGCAAAAAATGCATAGTGTGATATATTGAGATAAGCTAAAGAATATCCACTAAATCAATTGTATAATCCATTAAAAAATGAGTAGAATTAAACTATATACAAAGAATTTTGTCATACTATTTATTTCCATGCAACTAGTGAATTTGATGATTGTTTATTTTAAAACGAAACAGTTTGTATTTGAGATAACTAGTGTGCAAGCATTTATAATTATCTATATAATAGGACTTTTTTATAATGTCATATTGATATATAGAAAAAATAAAGACGCTTGATATCGTTTCAAAAGAATTAATGGTATCATTGGAATTGTCTATAGTGCATTCTAAATAAAGATTCAGTGTTGAAAACATGTCAACACTGAATCTTTTCTGTATAAACTTATAGATATTAACCTAAAGATAACAATTCGATAACACATATACTTTTTCTTTCATTCTACTTTTGCTGCATGAATCAGTAAAAGTAGAAATGTTATGTTATTACCAAATGAATGGATAGAGAACAGTATTGAAACATACATCTATCAACACACCACAAAGTCCCAGATTATCTATTGGGTAGTATTGGCAGCCGTAACTGCCGCTATGATTGCATTGCCTTTTATCTATGTAGATATCTCTGTGCAAGGCAGTGGAGTAGTAAGGCCGGTTACTGAAAAAACTGAAATAAAATCGTCTATCACAGAATTAATAGATTCAGTTTATGTGCGCGAGGGCGATCAAGTGAATAAAGGCGATGTACTCCTCCGATTCCGCACCAATAACTCCGATTATAAAATCAATTATCAAACGAATCGCCTGAATGACTATGAAGCACATTTGTCAGATTTGGCTTATCTGGCAAAAGGCGAATGCCCTGCCGGGTTTCATTCTCCGGTGCGTCAACAGGAATATACCTATTTTATCAAAAAGAAAGAAGAACTGGAAACCTCTTTGGCACAGGCAGAAAAAGAGTATAAGCGCAATAAAAACCTGTTTGATAAGAAAGTGATTTCAGAAGAAGAATATGATAAATATTATTTTCAATATCAAAGCCGGCAAAATGAACTGGCTTCATTGATACAAAGCCAGTTGAGTACGTGGCAGACAGATCTGAATACGTATCGTAATTCTCGTAGCGAAATGAATACTACACTGAAGCAAGAGTTGAAAGATAAAGAACTCTATATAGTTCGTAGTCCGATAAGTGGAACCATTGATCAATTTTCCGGCATATACAGGGGAAGCAGTATACAGGCAGGACAGTCATTGGCAGTTATCAGCCCGGATTCCACACTGTGTATGGAAATATATGTTACTCCTCGAAATATCGGTTTTATGAGTTTGGGAATGCCGGTCAATGTACAGGTGGAATCATTTATTTATAATGAATGGGGAACATTACCCGGCAAAGTGACCGAAATTTCATCAGACTTCCTAACCGACAGTCAGGGAAACTCATTCTATAAAGTGAAATGTCAAATGGAGCGGAACTATCTTATGCTGAAAAGCGGACAGAAAGGAATATTAAAGAAGGGAATGACCGTCAGTGCCCATTTTATGATAACGCGGCGATCGCTTTTCGATTTGCTCTACCAAAAGATAGACGATTGGGCGAATCCCAAACAATATGAGAATAATGCGATGATAGCTAAATTTTGATTCTACAATTCATTTATAAATATTCAATGATGAGCAAGAAAGGTATTAAAATAAAACAGTTTGATATTACAGATTGCGGAGCGGCTTGTCTGGCTTCCGTATGTGCCTATTATGGTTTGCAATTTCCCATTGCACGTATCCGCCAATATGCGTTTACCGATCAAAAAGGAACGAATATTTTGGGGTTGATAGAGGCTGCTAATAAGCTGGGCTTGTCAGCTAAAGGAGTGCGGGCTAAGTTTGAGGCATTGTATATTGTTCCTAAACCTGTTATTGCCCATGTCATCGTGCACGAGCAGCTTCAGCATTTTGTAGTGATATATAAGGTGGAGAAAAAGAAAGAATACATAGAGTATATGGATCCGGGTGACGGGCGGATGCATCGCGTGACCAATCAGGAATTTGAGAAAATGTGGACCGGTGTACTGGTGTTATTGGAACCGGAAGAAACTTTCAAGACCGGAAACATGAAAACCGGTATGACAAAGAAGTTCTTTTCTCTGCTGGCTCCTCACAAAAGCGTGATGCTACAAGCCGTGTTTGGTGCGCTTATTTATAGCATTTTGGGATTATCCACTTCCATCTATGTAGGTAAAATTACAGATTATGTATTGGTGGATAAAAATATCAATTTACTTAATCTCATGGGAGTGATCATGCTGGTCATCCTGCTATTGCGGACTTTTATCGGAGCAATGAAAAGTATTCTGGCTTTAAAGACCGGACAACGGATTGATGCGGCATTGATTTTAGGATATTATAAGCATCTGCTGACTTTACCTCAGCAATTCTTTGATACGATGCGCGTAGGTGAAATTATTTCACGCGTCAATGATGCGGTGAAAATCCGTAATTTTATCAATAATGTTTCGTTGGATCTGGTGGTTAATATCATGATTCTTGTCTTCTCTGTGTGCCTTATGTTCGTTTATTCCTGGGAGCTGGCATTGATTACATTAGTGTCTGCCCCCTTATTCCTGCTTATTTTCTGGGGATTCAATAAATTGAATCGGAAATATCAGCGCGGTATTATGGAAAGTAGCGCTGATTTGGAAGCGCAATTGGTGGAATCTCTTAATTCCATTTCTACTATCAAACGATTCGGTATAGAAGAATATGCTAATTTGAAGACGGAAACTCGTTTTGTACATTTATTAAAGAATACGTATCGCAGTATTTATGGATCTATTATGGCGCAAGGCGGTATTCAGTTTGTATCCACCGGCATTACGATTGCCGTTCTTTGGTTAGGAAGTATTTTGGTGGTCGATCAGGAGTTGACACCCGGAGCTCTGATGGTGTTTTATTCCTTGGTTGGTTATGTAATTTCTCCTATCGGCTCGCTGATTTCTTCCAATCAGACTATCCAGGATGCACTGATTGCCGCCGACCGCTTATTCCAGATTATGGACTTGGAACGCGAACAGGATAATAATCAAAAGATAATATTAGAACCGGATATGGTAGGCGATATTACGTTTGAGAATGTTTCGTTTCGCTATGGTTCGCGCAAGGATGTGTTCAAGGAATTGGGCTTGAAGATAGAAAAGGGGAAGACTACTGCCATAGTGGGAGAAAGCGGGTCGGGCAAGACGACTTTGATTTCGTTGTTACAGCATATTTATCCTATACAGGAGGGTCGCATTCGCATAGGCGATTATGATATTGCGCAAATAGACAATCGCAGCCTTCGTCGCCGGGTGGGAACAGTACCTCAACAGATTGAATTATTTGCCGGCAGCATTGCAGAGAATATAGCGGTAGGTGACTTGCATCCGGACATGAAGAAAATTGTAGATTTGACGGAACAACTTGGTTTGAAGGACTTTATAGATGGTTTGCCTAAGGACTACCGGACTTATATCGGTGAACATGGTGCATCCTTGTCGGGTGGCGAGCGGCAGCGGCTTGCCATAGCGCGTGCTTTGTATAAGGAACCGGAGATACTTATTTTCGATGAGGCAACGTCTTCGCTTGATTCTATTTCCGAACGCTATGTAAAGCAGACATTAGATGCATTGGCACGGAAGGGGAAAACGATTATCGTGATTGCTCATCGGTTGAGTACAGTGAAAAATGCAGATAAGATTGTGGTGATTGATAAGGGGCAAGTAGTCGAGGCAGGTACTCATGAAGAATTGTTCAATTCGAATGGGATATATCATCGTTTATGGAAGGAACAGTTTGATGAAGTAGGTTAAAGAATGAACAGTATGAAAAAGTTAATAGTTGTAGCTGTTGCAGCCATCGTATTTATAGCGAATATACAAGCACAAAATAAGAAGTGGAGTCTCAAAGAATGTATAGATTATGCCATACTGCACAATATAGAGGTGAAGCAGAGTCAAAACCGGATTAAAAGTTTGAAAGTAGAGAGAAATACGCTGAAGAGCAGTTTTCTGCCCGACTTGAATGTAGGAGCTTCACAACGTTTTTCTTTTGGCAGGGCCTTGAATCAGGATAATACGTATGAAGATAGCAACATACAAAATTCTTCATTCTCTGCCAGTGCCGAAATGCCTCTTTTTACCGGATTCAAAACAAGTGCATCCATTACCCGGAATAAATTCGATATATTGGCGGCTGAGGCAAATAAGGAATTGATAGAAAACAACTTGTCACTCAATGTAACCAACTATTATTTTCAGATACTGTTGAATAAAGAAATCTATCGTATCGCTCAAGAACAAATCCGGTTGACAAAAGAACAAGAAATCAGAACACGGATTTTGATAGAGAATGGAAAAGTTCCGCAGTCTCAATTATATGATGTGAAAGCTCAATTGGCTGATGATGAGCTGGTGGCTACTGAAGCTAGGAACTCGCTGCGGCTTTCTTTTCTTGACTTGATGCAATTGATGGAGTTGAAGGGTGAGGAGTATTTTGATGTAGATTCTTTGGATGAAAGTATAGTTTCTATGGAGTCTGTCACAAATGAGAATTGCCTAAAAATAAACTGGTTAAACACTGAATTTCAGCAATATAACAAGAGTGACAAAAATCTGAATAACAAATAGGTAACATACTGATTGGAAATATTGTCTTACCAAGAGCAAGAAGATTTGCTTCTCAGATGCACAAAGGTAGTGGATTCAACTTGATTTTTTGCCTTCCAAAAGAAAAAGTTTCGGTCATTGTTGCAGGTGCTTGTTGAGGGACTTGCTCGGATGTTCTATTATTGCTTGATTACACAGGTCGGAGTTTAAGAAGTAAGTTTAGAGTATTCTTGTATATATAGTACAAGGGACGGAGTAAACCTCTGACTGGATCTCTTCTGAGTTGAATGGCAGTCCTAAAAATAAGTTTAATGGAATCTTGTATATATGGTACAAGGAACGGATTAAACCTCTTCAAGGACTGCCATTGCAATGAATGGCAGTTTATAAAAATAGGTTTAATGACATCTTGTATATATAGTACAAGGACTGAGTTAAACTTGTGGGCGTGGTATTACCTTTTGTGGAAAGGTTTAAGAAGATAGGTTTTGTTGCGGTCTTGTATATAATGGTACAAGGAATGGACTAAACCTCTTTGACCAATGCTCCAGCCTTTCTTTTTTGGAAGGCAAAACCTTATTGCTCAGACTTTGACCTTGATGATTTCGCTGATGTTTGTGGAGTATTGGCCAGACTTGTGTTCGCACTTCAGGTGCCAGCGTTTGTCGGTGCCTTGGACTGCCACTTTCACGGTGTTGAAACCATTCTTGTGGTTGATGGCATCGATGGCTGCTGCCAAGCGGGCTTGTTTGTCACGGTCAATCGGGTCGAAGAGGACGGTCTGCACTGCCGTGTCCGAGGTGATGTCCCAGACGATGACACCGGCTTTCTTGTAGTGGTATCTGCCATTCTCACGCCATTCCGAACGGAGGGCTTGCACGGCTGCGGCCACTAATTCCCATTGGTCGTTGGTGGGCATGGGCAATGTGACGGTGCGGTTGATGGTGTGGCCTGGCACATCGTTGCGGAAACGGCTGGTGTAGGCAAAGACGGTCAGTTGGCTGCAACGGCTCTTCTGCTCCCGCAGCTTGCGGACGCACGAGGCGGCAAAGTTGGCCACCGCTTCTTCCACCACCCGTAACTCCGACAAGCCGTTGCCGGGGAAACTGCGGCTGGTGCAGATACTCTGCTTTTCGGGCAGTTCGCTGATGTCGATGCAGCTTTCGCCACGGAGTTCCTTCCATGTCCTTGCGCCTGTCACGGTGAGCAATCGCCTCACGCGGCTTTCGCTCCACTGCGTGAAATCCCATGCGGTCTTTACGCCGTAGTACTCCAACTTCTTTGCCGAGCGTCGGCCTATGCCCCACACGTCGGCGATGTCGAAACCTTGCAACGCCTTGACGCGCTTCTCCTCGGTGTCGATCAGGCAGACACCCTCGTAGCCTTTGTACTTCTTGCCATACTTGCTTGCCACCTTTGCCAACGTCTTGGTCGGGGCAATGCCAAGCGTGACAGGAATGCCTGTTCCCTTCCCGATAGTCCGCACGATGCGTTTGCCATATTCACGCAGTGCATCCCCATCGCCCATGCCGGTAAGGTCGATGAAGGCTTCATCGATGGAGTATTGCGTCAGTTCGGGGGTGAACTCCGAGAGCAGCATCATCACCCTGCGGTTCATGTCGCCGTAGAGCGTGTAGTTGGAGCTGAACACGGCCACCTTTTCACGTTCCAGCAATTCCTTGGCCTGGTAGAACGGTGTACCCATTTCTATGCCCAACGCCTTTGCCTCGTTGCTGCGGGCAATAATGCAGCCGTCGTTGTTCGACAGCACCACCACGGGCTGCGTGCGCAATGCGGGGTTGAACACCCGTTCGCACGAACAATAGAAGTTGTTGCAGTCCACCAGGCCGAACATGGCTCACTTCCTCCGATATTGGCGTTTGATGTTGTAGGTCAACACGCCCCACACGATGAAATTGTTTTCCTCTGTCACCTTGATGGGCGGATAGTCCTTGTTGGCGGGCACCAGCCAAAGGCAATCGCCCTTGGTGTCGAATTTCACCCGCTTCAACGTGAACTCCCCATCGATGTAGGCCACCACGATGTCGCCCTCCTGCGGGTCGATGGCCTTGTCTATCACAAGCAGGTCGCCGTCATCGATGCCGCAGTCTTTCATCGAGTCGCCCACGGCACGTGCATAGAAAGTAGTCGCCGGGTGGCGCACTAATTCGCGGTTCAAGTCGATACTCTCGGTCATGTAGTCCTGTGCCGGCGAAGGAAACCCTGCACGGATACCCATGTCAGCAAAGTCCAACGGAAGTTCGCTGCTCAAATCGGCAGAATAGAGGATAAGTTTCATCTGTATTCCTGTTTAAATTCTTCGTTAACCGTTGCAAAATTACCACTTTTACAAATAGTTTCTGCCCAATTATACAATTTCCACCTCTTTTATAGCAATAATCTGTTCCCGTTCGCCCCAAGCAGCCATATCCGCTTCAAGAATGGCACCAATCTTCCTTCTTCCATTGTTCCCTTGTGCTTGCCGGGCTTGCGCGTTCATTTCTCCGCCCATCTGTCATTTCCATAGAACGTCCACCCCTTGGCCGTTTGAGCCTCTTTTCTCCGTCAAGTTCACTCTTTCAGCCAATCCCAAGGTGAAGCGCCCTTTTGGGACTACATCTCGGCAGGCTTGGCTCTTGCGGCTGCCACGATGCAAGCGGCGGTTGGATTCATTGCCTTCCCCCTTGGTGCATGGCCGGGCATCGGAACAGGCCTTTTCTTTTGGCAGGCGGATATGACATCCTTCTGTTCGACCTGTGACGGAATTTCCGTGTTGCTTCTTGCATGAATTGCGTTTTCCCGAAGCCACAATATTTTTCCATGATGCAAAGATATAATGCAGCACCGTCGGGGACGGTTACGGGGCATTTCATTCTGACCAATGGCTTGCTTCGGAAATCTTCCGACATTTTCCGCTTCACATAAAATGTTGCGTATTTGCCGTGCCGCCCTTGGTGCCGCCCTATGCCTGCAATATCTTCTTGCATCCGTAAAAATTAATTGTTCAACTTCTAAAAACTTACAATCATGAAGCAAGTAGAAAATTCTTTCGTCATCACAGGTTTCGTAGCAAAGGACGCTGAAATCCGCACATTCACCAAAAGCGATGTAGCCCGTTTCCCGTTGGCTATCGGCCGCAAGGAGACCAAAGGCAATGAAACCACCCGTGTATCCGCTTTCCTGAGCGTGGAAGCCTGGCGCAAGAGCGGCAGCGCATCGTTCGAGTTGTTGAAAAAGGGCTCGTTGCTCACCATCGAGGGCTATCTGAAGCCGGAAGAGTGGACCGACAAAAACGGCATCAAGCAAAACGGCATCAAGTTGGTGGCCAGCAAGTTCTATGAGGCAGTGGAGAAAGCGGAAAAGGCAGACAAGCCCAAGACCCGCACCAAGAAACAGAAGGAGGCGGCATAGACCGCTTTCCCTCTCCTGAAAGAGCGGCTTCGGCCGCTTTTTTTATGCTCGCTTCACAGCAGGCATACCACTCCGGTTGTACCCATCCCACCAATTATATCCACCTTACCTGTTATACTTGCCTTGCCGGTGCATTCCCGTACCGTTTGGTTTTACAGATGCAAAGGTCGGCCATCGCGCCTGATGACAGACGGCTTGAAGTGGATTTCTTGCAAATTCTTCCTCCTTGCGGAGCGTAATTGGCAAGAAAAGCCGCCGCATGAGGCTTCACCGATAGCCGGTCCTGCATCCATAAAACTCCAAGCCGGTCACGGAAAGGGTGCCGACGGGAGGGAAAAGTTCAATTCAAACAATATAAATATGATGACCATGTACGAAGATTACGACAACAGAGAGGATTTCAAGGAGTACGGCAAGCATTGCTGGCTGTTGACCCCATGGAGAGGCTACCGTTCGGCTACCATAGTCGGACAGACCGACAAGGGCTATATCGTCCAAGTGAGCAGCGGAGCGGAGATTGTGGTTTATCCCGATGAGATAGAGATTGATTAAACTTCCAAAACATACCTATATGGAAAAGACAACCAAGAAGATACCGACATGGAGCTTGTGCTACCTTGTCAATGGCGATGCAAGCGGACTGACAGATGAGGAAATACAGGCCATAGACTGTTGGCACAAGGAATTGGGCGTACAGATTGTTTCGCCTTGCATGGACGATGAATGCAACCTGCAACCCTATTTCTCACATTACCCTGCTTTCGGCTTGCCGACAGAGGTAGTGGACTGCGACATTCTTTATACCGTACCGACCAAACAATGACAACAATGAAAGGAACTGAACATTTCAAACAGGCCATCAAAGCCTATCTTGACAAACAAGCCGAGACCGACCCGCTGTTTGCTCCTCATTACAGCAAGCCTGAAAAATCCATTGACAAATGTGTGGAGTATATCGTTGGCGAGGTATTTCATAGTGGCTGCAACGGATTTGATGACCAATCTGTTTACGGCTGGGCTATCCACTACTATACAGAGGACAATGTGGAAATCCGTGAAATCCCAAATAACGGCACTTGTCATGCCGTTGTGAACCACGCCATAGAACTGACCGAGGAGGAGAAAGCCGAGGCAAGGCAGAGAGCCATCAGCCAATACCAAGCCGAGGAGTTGCGCAAGATGCAGCAACGCAAGAGCAAACCATCGGCAAAACCTCAAGAACCCAAACAAGCAGAACCTAACTTATTCGGTTTTTGAACATGAAACCACGCAACAAATTCGAGAAAGCGGTGCTTGCCCAAAGCGGCAAGCTCCGCCCTTTGACAAAGGCGCAACTCTCATGGGCATTCCGTGAGTGCGTCAGCCACTTTGCACACCGATTGCCTAAAGGACGGACTACCTGCATGGATTGCGGACATAGCTGGCAAATGGAACAGCATAAGGAACAGCAAAAGGAACATTGCACTTGTCTGAAGTGTAAAGCCAAGTTGGAGGTCAGAAATACCTATGCCCGCAAAGTGAAGCAGAAAAGTTATTTCACCGTGCTTACCAAATGTGGTGAATACCAAACCCTGCGTATGTTCCTGTTGGTGGTGGAAATGGAGAAAGGCTGCAAGGCTGCCCCATACGCCTTGGAAATCGGGCAGTATTGGTGGAATGCCAAAGGCAAGCAGACCCTTGTCGCCATTCAGCGCATATTGGGCAGGTATGTGGACACCTTTTCTTTTGGTTCGCCGATGGCCATTCGGGGAGATAACGGAGTGTACCGCCATATTGCCACTTTTGACACCTGTCCGAGATACAGCGTCATTGACACCTTGCAAAGAAACGGTTTCCGCAGCGACCTGCAAGGCATTGAACCGGCAAAACTCATACCGGCATTGCTGGCCAACCCGAAAGTTGAGACCTTGATGAAAGCCGGGCAATATGACCTGTTGCGCCATTGCCTGCACTCATCAACCCACTTGGAAGATTACTGGCCGTCTGTGAAAATTTGCATACGAAACGGCTACACCATACCCGATGGCTCAATGTGGTGCGACACCATCGACCTGTTGCGGAGAATGGGCAAGGACACCCACAGTCCGAAATATGTCTGCCCTGCCGACTTGAAAGCGGAACATGACAAATTGGTGGAACAGCGCAACCGCAAGGAAGAACGTGAACGTCTGGCATTGCAAAGAAAGGAAGCCGCCCAATACGAGAAAGACTACCTGTTGCAGAAAGGCAAGTTCTTCGGCATCGTCATCACTGACGGCACACTGAACGTCAGAGTATTAGAGAGCGTTGCCGAGATAGCGGAAGAGGGTACGCTGATGCACCACTGCGTCTATGCCAACGCTTACTACCGCAAGGAGAACTCGCTGATATTGTCGGCCACCATCGGTAGCAAACGCATTGAAACTGTGGAGGTTGATTTAAAGAAATTGTGTGTCGTGCAGAGCCGTGGCGTGTGCAACAGCAACACGGAGTACCACGACCGCATCGTCAACCTTGTGAACAGCAATATGAATTTGATTAGGCAACGGATTACAGCCGCATAATGTATAACCATTAAACTTGTATCACGATGAAAGTAGAGATTGAAAACACGTTTTATGCTTGGGACGAGGGAATGACCGACAAGTATGTAGGACTTGTGAATGTCTTGGTGTCAGCATCGAATGAGCAGGAACTTAGGCAAGTGATGAAAGAACTGTCCGCTCAAAACGGTTTCGACAAGTATTTCAAGTACGGTTTTGGACACCACCATCTGTGGGTGTCAGAAATCGTACCGAACGATGCGATGACCGACGATAAAGGAACTCGTTTCCTTATCGTGCGATTTTAGTCGGAAGCGGCAGACGAGGCAAACCGAGATTATTCTCGGTGTGCCTCGTCGTCTCTTCGTTCCCAGCCGTTTTCCTGTTATATCCCTGTTGTAAAGTTTTTACTCCACTTATATCCATCTGCGATGCCCACGGCTTGCCCTATCATCATAGGAATGACGGTCTGTGCCTTAGCCATGCCGCTGTGAACGGCAGCGCGGCTTGCGGCATGGGCAAACGGGAACACGCCTATTCCCCGTCGGCGTACAAGTCCGCTGACAGGGAACAGGCAAGTTCCCCTGTCTGTTTGCCCGGCAGTCCGTCCGTTTCTTTTGGCAAGCCGCACCTGTTATAGCCCACTTATATTCCGCTTGGCACCTACTGTTTTAGGTCAGTATATCTTCCTTTTCTATCCTTACATCTTGATTGGTGCATCCTGCCAATCGATGCCCCTGCGGTTATTTTGCTGCAAAATAAATGTGGCGTGTCTTGTCGTTGCAAACCGGCCTTGGCAGAAATCTTCCTTGTCGCTTCACTCCAAGCGTATTTCTGCCGTCCGATTTGCCGAAAAGACCTTCCGCCCCATTCCGGAGGCAGAAAAATAACCTGCAAGGGCCATCGATGAAAGGCCGAGAGCAGGGAAAAAAACAAAATCTGTCAAATATGAAGAATATGAACTACAACAAACTGCAAGCATTGGAGGCTAACACAGCTGCCATCGAGACAGCCTACCAAGTGCGGAAAGAGAAAAGGACGGCGACAGCAGCCGAGCGTGAAACCTTATCCCTGTATTCGGGTTTCGGAGGTATCAAGGAGGTATTGGACTTGGGTACAGACAACCCCATGCCTGACAAGATGAAACAGGCGTTAGACCGGCTTGTGGGCGTGTTGCAAACCGTAGCGCAGGGCGATGAAACGCTCTACAAAGAACTCGTGGACAGCATCAAGGCATCCGTCCTCACCGCTTTTTATACCCCTAAATTCCTAATCGGGGCAGTCGCCAACCAAATACAAGCCACATTCCAAACGCACGGCTTGCAGATGAAATCATTTCTTGAACCATCGGCTGGCATCGGCGGCTTCCTGCCAGTTGCCATGCCCGGCATCTACAAGGCAGCGTTTGAAAAAGACTTGGCGACAGGGCTTGTGCTTTCAGCCTTGCACCCCGATACCCAAACGGTCATTGACGGCTTTGAAACCATTGGCGCACAGGAGTTAGAACACGGAACGTTCGACGTGATAGCGTCCAACATACCTTTCGGCACGATAAACGTGTTCGATGCGGACTTTGAGCGCAGGGGAACACCCTACAAGCAATCCCTCAAAGCCATTCACAACTATTTCTTCATCAAGACGATGGAGTTGCTAAATGAGGGCGGATTGCTGGCTTTCGTCACATCAAGGGGCGTGGCGGACAGCCCGACCAATCGCTTTGTGCGTGATTACTTGGTACACCACGCCCACATCATTACCGCCTTGCGTTTGCCCGACACGCTTTTCATGCAGACAGGCGGCATCGAGGTGGGCAGCGACCTTATTATCCTGCAAAAGGACAGCCGCAAGCAGAACCTCACCACAAGGGAACGGCTGTTTTTGGAAGTGTGCAAGGAGCGCACACCGCAGGGCATGGAAATGGAACATTCCAACAAGGCTTTCACCCTGCCACAAAGTACGCTTGCCACAGGTACGGCCATCGGTACAAACCAATTCGGCAAGGTGATACGCAAGTACGAGTGGAACGGTACAGGAGAAGCCATGCAACTACGGCTTGCCGAAATACTTAGTGCCAATTTCGCCCACTATTTCAAACCCTCCCTGTTCGGTGGGCAAAAGCAAGCGCAGCCCCAGCAGGGTACAATGCTGACCCTTTTCGACCTTTTCGGGGAAAGCACGGCAGCGGCACAGCCTAAGCCCAACACAGGCAGACGACCCTACACGGACGAAATGCCCGATTGGATGAAAGACGGTGCATTGGTGCTGTTTGAGGGGCAGCTTGGCACAATCCAAAGCAGACGAGCCGACCGTTTTTCCGAAATGACCGCATGGTTTAATCCCATCAAGGTCAGTGGTGCGGACATGGAACGAGCAAAGGACTATCTGCCTGTGCGCAAGGCTTATTTTGAACTTTCCACATTGGAGAGCGAGCAAAGAACCGAGCAACCTTTGCTCCGTGAGCGGCTGAACGAGGCATACGATGCGTTTGTTTCCAAATGGGGCAACTTCCACACGGACGGCAACAAGGAACTGATGACGCTTGACAGTATGGGTTTGGAGGTTTACTCCATCGAAATGCAAGTGCGCGGCGAGGTGATGAAAGCTGATATTATGCGTGAGCCTGTAGCCTTCAAGAAGATAGATGTGTCCGTGCGGCTAACCCCGATGGAGGCTTTGGCAAGCAGCTTGAACTATTACGGCAGGGTGAACATGGATTACCTTGTGCAATCGACAGGCGGCAGCGAAAGCGAGGTGATAGAGGCGTTGGAGGGTGAAATGTTCTACAACCCCGAAACAGGCGCATGGGAAGAGAAAGGGCGCATACTTGCAGGGAATGTGGTGGAGAAATGCAAACTCTTTGCAGGGCATATCCACACCCTTGCAGGAGAGGCAAAGGCATGGACGGAACGCACGGTAAAGGCATTGGAAGATGTCACGCCCGAACCGATACCCTACGAGGAACTTGACTTCAATATGGGTGAGCGGTGGATTCCGACAGAAATCTATGCAGACTTTGCCGGACACCTGTTTGATGTCAAGACCGATGTGGTGTACTTTGACGTGAACGATACCTATGTTGTTTCCTTGCACGGCTATTCACCGGCCGCATACAACATCTATTCCTCGCACGGCTACACAGGTGAGAAACTGTTTGCCCACGCCCTGCATGACACCGTGCCCGAAATCAAGAAAGAGGTGATGCGTGGCGGCGAATGGGTGAAAGTACCCGATGAGGAAGCCATGCAGGAGGTTGCAACCAAGATACAGGAAATCCGCGACAAGTTCAACGCCTGGCTTGACAGCCAGCCCATCGCCGTGCGTGACGAGTTGGTAAGGCTCTACAACGAGCGTTTCAACTGCTATGTGCGTCCGTCCTACGATGGTTCGGCGCAGACATTCCCCGGACTTTCCTTTGCGCAGTTCCCCTACGATGACCTTTATCCGTCACAGAAAGACGCAATCTGGATGATTAAGCAGAACGGCGGCGGCGTGTGCTGGCACGAGGTCGGCGCAGGAAAAACAATGGTGATGTGCGTGGCGGCTTACGAAATGAAACGGCTTGGCTTGGTGCAGAAGCCTATGATAATAGGGCTGAAAGCCAACGTTCATGAGATAGCCGATTGTTTCCGCAAGGCTTACCCATCGGCAAAGTTGCTTTATCCCGGCAAGGAGGATTTCACCCCTGCCAACCGTGAGGAACTTTTCAGCAAAATCAAGAACAATAATTGGGATTGCATCATCTTGACGCATGACCAGTTCGCCAAGATACCGCAGTCGGAAGAAACGATGTGCGGCATTATGCAGCAGGAGCTGGACGATGTGGAACGTTCCCTGCAAGTGTTGGAGGACAGCGGCATGGGGTGGCGCAACCGCCGTATGCAGAAAGCCTTGGAGAAACGGCAGGAAAACCTTTCGGCAAGCCTCCTGTCATTGAAAACTCGCATCGAGGAAAAGAAAGACGGCGGCATCGATTTTCATTCCATGGGCATCGACCATCTGCTTGTAGATGAGTACCATACACATAAAAATTTGATGTTCCAAACCAGACATTCAAGGGTTGCTGGCATCGGAAACAACCAAGGCTCGCAACGTGCGATGAACCTTTTGATAGCTATCCGTGACATTCAAAAGCGTACAGGTCGGGATTTGGGTGCTACGTTCCTGTCGGGTACGGTGGTGGTGAACGCACTGACCGAATTGTATGTGCTTTTCAAATACCTACGTCCGAAAGAACTTGCCAAGCAGCGTGTGAGTTGCTTCGATGCTTGGGCGGCCATCTTCACCAAGAAAACCACCGACTACGAGTTGAACGTGACAGGCTCAATCAAGCGCAAAGAGCGTTTCCGCACCTATATCAAAGTGCCCGAATTGGCGGCTTTTCTGCGAGAGATAACGGATTACCGCACGGCGAAAATGATAAACCTTGACATTCCCGACAAGAACGTGCGTTTCCTTTCGGACAAGCCGACCATGGAACAGGAGGCAATGATTGAACGGCTGGTGCGTTTTGCCCACAGCGGCGAATGGTCAGATTTAGGCTTGGAAGCCCCTGCGCCCGAACACATGGACAAGGCAAAGATGCTGATAGCTACCAACGTGGCAAGGAAGATGGCGTTGGATATGCGTCTGCTGGGAAGCCAGTTCTGCGATGACCCGGCAAACAAAGCCTCACGCTGCGCACAGACCATTTATGAGTATTATGTGAAATCGAACGCCCACCGTGGCACACAATTCGTATTCAGCGACCTTTCCACTTACAAGCCGAACGAGTGGAATGTTTGCCAAGACATCAAGGACAAGCTGGTGGCTATGGGCATACCTGCCAATGAGATACAATTCATCCAAACCGCCAAGACCGAAAAGGCAAGGAAAAAGATTTTTGAGGGCATGAACAACGGCACTATCCGTGTGCTGTTCGGCTCTACTTCCATGCTCGGTACAGGCGTGAACGCCCAGCAGCGGGCGGTAGCAGTGCATCACTTGGAGGTTCCCTGGCGACCTGCCGACTTGGAGCAGCGCAACGGTCGGGCGGTTCGTAAAGGCAACACCGTGAAGCTGTGGGGCGGCAACGTGGTTGACATCATCATCTATGGTACGGAAAAGACCTTGGATGCCTACAAGTTCAACCTCTTGCGCAACAAGCAGCTTTTCATCAACCAAATCAACAACGGCACGATAGCCGTGCGCCGCATAGACGAGGACGGCATGGACGAGGACACGGGCATGAACTTTGCCGAGTTTGTGGCCATCCTATCGGGAAACACCGACCTCTTGGAAAAGGCGAAGCTCGACAACAAGATTATGCAGTTGGAAAAGGAACAGGCGGCTTTCAACAAGGAGCGTTACCGTGCGGAGCGAAAAGCCGATGGCGACCGCCAAGAGATAGACACCTGCAAGCGCAACATCGGGCGCATGGCAGAAGATTGGGAGTGTTTCACCACCCACAAGGAAGATTGCAGCATTGAGATAAGCGGCAACTCCCAACTGACAGCCGAAGAAGCGGGGCGAGCCTTGCATACCTTGGCAAGAAAACACCGTGGCGACTTCACACCCATCGGCAGCTACAACGGCTTGCGGCTGTTGGTGCGCAGCGAGTACCGTCTTGACGGCAGCTTTGACCGCAACATCTTCTTCGTGGAGGGCAAGAGCGGTCTGAAATACAAGTGCGGAATGTCCGGCTCGTTGCCACCGAGCTTTGCGGCAGCGGCGGTGTTCCCACAGGCGACCTTGGAAAACATACCCAAGCTGATGGAACGCCAGGCCGAGCGACAGAAACACTTGGAGGAGGAAATCACCACCTTGCATCAAGTGATGGCAAGGCGTTGGGGCAAGGAAGAGGAGCTGAAACGGCTCAAACAGGAGTGTAAGGAATTGCAGGAGCGCATCAACCGCACACTTGAAGAAGCGGAGCGACCCGCCGAGCCGTTGCCAGTTACCGAGCCTGTGACAGTCCCGGCAGCATAACCAACTTCATATTTGACATTTCTTCCTGCTTTGTTGCGAAACACGGCAGGGATTTTTCTTTTTCCTAAAGCAAAACCTTAGTTTGCAGCCCAAGCCGCCGGGCAGGCAAGCTGCCTTTCCTATTATATAATAGGTGTGCGGTCGCCACCTTATCCTATGGTTTCCACCATTTGTATATTTCCCCTGCCTTTTATATGGGCTTGTGCCATCCTCTTTTATGCCCAGACATATCCGGCTTCCCATCCCTGAATATCAGCGGTGGCCTGTCCTTGCGCACGTCTGTCCTTTGGGCAGACCCACGCAAGGAGTGGCAGACGGACGCACATTGTCCTTGGCAGGCGCACGGGAGCTTCAGCCTTGCTGAAACAACCTCGTGTGCCTGTACCCGGCCAACAAGCGTCCTCTTTTGTCTGCCCGGCAGGCGATTGGCTGACCCGCCCAAGCCGGAAGGCTGTTATAGTTCAGTTTTAGCAACAATCCCCTTATACAACGCCCCACTTTTTATACCAGTCTGAACCACTGCGGTTCCAGCACTTGCTTCGGATTATTTTCCCGCAAAAATAACAGACCATGGCAAGCCCTTGCATACTTATTCTGCAAGTAGCTTCCTATCTGAAGTTTTCAGATTCACACTTACTTCTTTAGAACTCACGCGTAGCTCACGACACATATGAAATATTAATAGGCTTACCTTCAAATTTGAGTCGGTTTTCTGCACTCAACGTAGGAACATTGATAAACAATCGTTTAACAGCACGACTAGTAGCCACATAATATACCCGATGCGCATTGCTGCTATTAAGGTCTGGTGACAGCAGAAACTCTATGTCATCTTCCTCATTCAAAATGACAAACACATTATCATACTCCTCTCCTTTTGACTTATGGATAGTCTTATGTTTGTCATTTGAATCACCATACTTCACTCCAAGGGCAGCATCGACGTATGTATGGTTTATGTAGAAATCCTTAATTGTCTTCTTTTTTATCTTAGGCATCTTGATATGTAAATCACTCACCAGAAAATTGTAGAAATCCATCAGACTTCCGTCTTTGTAATCCTTATAACCATTCAGCAAGCATCTTAGAACCACGATAGTTTGTGACCTATCGCGATTGATAATGTCTAACTGATGCCAAGCGTTTCGCAAGTCATTCATTCTTGTATATTCTACGGCTTTTATCAACGCCCTTATCATCATCTGACGATCTGCATTGCTATCAAAATCCATCTCTAATACTTTCTCAACCTCTCTCACCCCGTTCTTTTTACGCATCGAATTGGCAAGTACGTTTTGAAAGGCCAGCGATTGTATTTCGTATGTTCCACTCTTTTCTATGCTTTGTTGGTAACAGTTAAGCATATCGCCTACAAGCAATTCTGGCACCATCCCTTCTGACCCATTCAGCCAATCTTGCGAAAAATCAGTCCTGATGATATTTAGCAAGTCTATTATCTGTTTCGTACTACGCCTATTTCCTCGTATCTCATACCCCCGCATCCCTGATACCGTAAAATTGTCAAATTGCTGCACTGTAGCACCGAGAAAGTCATAAATTGATTGTGCTTTGTCGCCAACCACACCAACAATCACCCCCTCATTGCCTAACTGGGTCAGAAAATCAACTACAAAAGGAATCGTGTCTTGAAATTCATCCACAAAAATATATGGATATTTGGCCTTTATCAATTTGTATATATTAGGGTATCTCGAAAGTAAAATACAAGAAAAATACAAAATATCATCAAACGATATATACCCTTTCCTCCAAAGCCATTTTTTGAATCCCATATAACAATCATTACTCACAAACCATTTGCCACACTTCTGCGGATATTTAGGTTTATAATGTTTGTATTCATGACTCTCATAGCACCACATAGCTTTTTCCAGTCCTTTCAGAAAAATTGTTGTATCTATCCACGATTTTCCCATGGCAGTTAATATCTGTGATGCTACACCTCCAGATTTGAAATTTGAGTCATCTATAACAACAAAGTCATCAATCTTTACTTCAAACTCCTGAGCTACCAAATGAACATAAGGTTTTACCACATTGGCATACAAGAAACTGTGGATGGTACATACCTCAACCACATCATTCCCAATATTCAAACGTGAGGTTATTGTATCAATACCCACGTTGGTATAGGTGATACAAGCCACTTTCTTCACCACATCAAGTTTATGGCTGTTTGACACCACATTTTTGATATGACTTATCAGCCAATGTGTCTTTCCCGCACCAGGTCCAGCACTTACTTTAAACGGTTCGTCTACAGGTATGGTTTGTTCTGATGTTATGATAATAGCCATGTTAATGCTTCTGCAATATATTGAGGTACGTGGAAATCTATTTTCTCTGCTTCTGGTTTCTCCAGATTAGCCATAAGCGCTACGTTTAGTTCCAGCGCATTGCTACCTTTTGAAACGGAGTTCAAATAGCGGGATGCAAGTAAGGCTTTTCGTTTTTCTTCATCTGACCATCCCGATACACATATTGATGCCTTGATGCTGGTATTTGCCTTGCTGTCTCGCATTTTACTTATCATCTCGTTTACATCCTGTTCTGCCATCATAGCTTTTATCTCCTTTCTATTGGAAACAGAGTTAGTCAGCAGCAGTTCACAATCGGGATTCTCGCGCATTATATCATATTCCAGTGTTTTTCCATACTTTACATCTTGTCTGTAGAACCTGATGTTGGGATGGTCAGCATATTGAGCTACCTCTGCATCTGCGTGATGCTTATAGTCGTAGTTGGCTGTATCAATATTGTACTCATATGGATAGCAAACTTCATATTCTCCATCAGGTCCCTTCTTTTTTCTACAAGGATCAATGTCAGTCAAGCAGACTATCTTCTTGTTGATTGTGTATGGATTGTTCGTATCAAACAACTTTAGAAAGTGGTTGAAATAGCGGCCACCCATATTCACCACCAGTACATGCTCATCTGTAAGGTTCTTATTCAAATACCTGGCAAAGACTGGAAGCAACAACTCCTCTGCAATACCTTCAACAAATATCAATTTGTTGGCAAAGAACATATCCGCTTTGGTTGCATCTAGAAATCTCTGAACATACTGCTTGGAATTCATATCGTCAGCAATATTTTTTTTGTAAATGACACGTGGATAGCCAACATTGATTTGCCCTAACACAGGTGAAGTTAAGCAAATCAGGTCATCCAGTTTTACAGCAGATGCAATCTGAGTAGAATGTGAAGTCATGAATATTTGGCGTACATGTCCATTGGCATTATTATCCTGTAGAAACTGTAGAAACTTGTATTGCATAGCTGGATGCAGGTGTGCTTCACATTCTTCTACAGCGAGGAAAGAAAGTACCTTAGCATTGCGTTTCATGTAGGTGACACTGCTGTCTGCCTGCATTTTTGCAAGCAAAAGCGACATATAGATTAGATTGTTATAACCTAAGCCATTATACGTTGCTGGCACTTCTATGCCAACAGTATACTTGATAATCATTCTCAACACTGCAAACATCTCATTCTCAGTTATCTCTCCATCAAAATCCGGCTCGGCTCCGTTGAATGTTGCGCCTGTATCAAGTGCATATTTCAGAAATACGTTTTTGCCATTCTGCAACCTGCGTTGTAAAGTTTGCATCAGTGGCTCTGACTGCCGGACAAAATCATCTCTCAGAGATTTCAATAGTTCCTTTATCTCAACCTCTGTCTTTGTGGTATCATTCTTAACCGAATAATCAATGAAGAAATTCAGCACATCTCTAAGGAGTGGATTATAACCAGCATATAAATCGTGACTAACATCACGAATGGCATCAAGGAACTGGAAGTCAATCTGTCCCAAAACATCACCGATGCTGATACCTGCTGCCTGACTACCACCAGAGCGGTAGCTTCTATAGAGTCTGATGTATTCATGATCTATGATTTTCCAGATCTCCTTGGCTGTAGTTGCTCCAGCAACATCTATTTTATAGTTATTCTCTTGCGTATCATCCAATTTAAATTCGTATCTCAATTGTGCTTCCTCGCTTAATGCTGGGTCTGTCATCATACCGGAGAACACCCCCATTTCTGCAGAATCCAAAGCTTCACCCTCACTTCTACGGAAGAAAAGAGTAATTTGGATACGTGGTGACTGCTGTTGAAGCGTTGCCACATCTGTTTCATAAAATAAGTCACTCGTACCCAACCTACGACCGTCACTATAGCCAAGTACTAACCCTATTGCACGGAGTAGGTTACTTTTACCTATATTATTATGTCCTATTATGACATTCACTCCTTCATGGAATGGTACTGAAGCATCCTTGAAGTTACGGAAGTTTGAAATTTTGATTTCTTTGATATACATAGGTTTATATTCCTTTCCTTAACCTAATTGGGGTTGAATAATTCTTATACTTATTGCATATTGATGTTATGAAAAGTGCATTTATAGCTACTTTTACTTATCTATGTTCGTTCTCCAAATTCCGAATTAACTTATAGATACCCGAGGAAGGGTTGTCGAATTCCGCCAAGTGCATGGCTCTATCCACAGCGATGGAAGTGTATTCTATCAAAAATACTTTCTGTTTGTCGGTAAATGCGGATTTCGCATATCTTTGCCAAACGGGGTTACTGTTTCTTAGTGCCTTGATGGTATCATCGGTGCTAATAGCCGACCTTTGATCTTTCGCATGCAGCAACAGCCAAAGCTCAAAGCAAGGGTTACTCAACAAGAGGTCGGCTTTGCACGAACGCACTTTCTTGTTGATTGCCTCCACATCCATATCATACATGAGATAAGCCTGCACGTTGTCCTCTCGCGAGATTTTCAGCTCGTTTGTCCGCTTCTCGACAAACGACGGCGACACCCTCGTGCCAGCCACGTGCGAAACGATCCTGATAGGCAACTTATACCAGTTTTTCAGCAGGTTCACGTAACTTTCCTCCGTCTCGCCTTCACAGATGACGAGGATTATCTTGCGCATCCGCATCGGCTTTGCCTTTTCTCTTTTACTCCCCATAGCTCACCCCTCCAATATTTGCTTGATGCTCTCTACGGATGAGTCCACGTATGGCACTGCGTCGAAGCGACCTTGTATATACCCTTTCTCGGCATCCATGTTCTCACGGAAATCCTTGAAGTCGTAGAGGGAATAGACGATAGTGGCACCGTCCTCAATCTTGTTGACAAAGACTATCTGGTCGCGTCTCAACCTTTTTACGTCTATCAGGTTGGTATTGTGCGAAGTAAACAACAACTGGCTGCTTTCCGATGCATGTATCAGGTCGAGTATGAAATCGGCCAAGCGGGTGTGAAGCCCCATGTCGAACTCATCCATCATGATACTTTTCCTGTTCTTCACAACATCCAACAGCCGGATGAGTATCTGGAAGAGTTTCCGTGTTCCGTTGGACTCCTCCATATCCATATCGAACATCACATCGCCTTGGTTGCGATGAACAGTCTTGAAACGGAGAACATCCACAAGCTTGAACGACAATTCCGTTTGTCCCGCAACCGGAAGTACGGGTGCTGGCATCTGTTCCTTCCTCACTTCGATGTCGGTAATGTCGGTGTCGCAGATTTCTAAGGCCTTCAATATCACTTGCTTGTAAGTGTTAAAGCTGTCGAGCACCATCAAGTCGTTCACGTTTACCAATCCGAGCAGGAACTGGTTCATGAAATACCGGTACAGCGTTTGGGCTAATGGTCTTTTCATCGAACTCGCACGGCTCAAGAACAGAGTTTTGTCGCTGGTGTTCAACACCACGTCCATGGGCTTGGTGATAGCCCCGGTGCCAAAGCTGTACTTACCATCGGCGGTACGCACGAATACCTTTGCACGACGACCAACGGGATAATAGTACAGACTCTCGCTTATGATGCGTTCGCGGGTAAGCTCGAAAGCATACTCATATTCCACATCCTCGCAAACGAAATCAATCAGGAAGCGGCTGGACTTGCCAGGACAGCCGTCGAACTTAAACGGTTCAAAATTGAAAGTCACGCCTTCGTTGTGTTGGTGTGACTCCAGTATCATCCTGCAACAAAACGAGATTGCTTTCAGGATGTTCGACTTGCCTGACGCATTGGGACCGAAAAGCCCCACAGACTTGAGCACGGGCACACCTTTCCATCTCATCACGTTATATGACAACTCCCGGGCTTGGGCAGTGTTAATGCTGGCTGCCCTGAAATCGATTCTTATCCTGTCCTTGATGGAGAAAAAGTTTTCTAATTCGATTTTTAGTATCATCTCAGCCTTTATTTTGCAGTTACGCTGCAAAAATAGATATTAAATCCAATATTTCAATCAATTTCTGAAAGAATCGTGCAATTCAGATTTGACTTTTAACATTTCAAGTTTGCTTGCAGCCAATCTATGCCTTGTTCCTGTCATAACGAAATACTCCTCTTATATTATATTATCTTATGTTATATCTATCATCATTTTCCATTCCATACGCTTCCTGCACCTGCTTCGGGTTATTTCCCTGCAAAACTAACAGGCTGCGTCCAATCCTTGCAAATCCGGCAAGCCACTATGGGTGGTCGGCGGAAATCTTCCTTTCTGTTGCACGGAAAGCGTATTTCCACCACCGGATTTGCCGGTTGTCCTTTGCCCATTGACGATGCAGAAAAATAACCCCGATGCAGGCTTGAAATAGAGCCGAAGAAAGGGGAAGAAGTCAAATCCTCAAAATCAATGACAATGGATAAGAAAACAGGACAGACAAACAAGATAATGGTGTGGTTGATGAAATACTACCCAGTACGCATCAAGAACGTAGGCGAGCAGCAAAAGGCTGACCGGCAGACTATCTGGGACTTCAAGGACGGACGGGCATACGAGCAAGTAGCCCAAATGACCGCCAAGCACTTGCAAGAGTTGTTCGGCAGTCGGCTCACGGGCATAGTTTTCTCGTGCGTACCAGCGTCCACGGCAGAGAAGAACGAACTGCGCTATAAGCGTTTTTCGGTGCGAACTCACCCATGCCATCAACGGCTATCCCCACATGCAAGTGTCGGCAGGGCGGTTGGCAGTACACGAGCATAGAAAGGACGAAGCCGAGGCACGGACGGCACAAATGGCAGATTACGACACGGATTTCTTCAAGGGTAAAGACGTGTTGCTCTTTGACGACATCATCACCAAAGGCATATCCTACGCCACCACAGCCGAGAACTTGGAAGCGTGTGGGGCTAATGTTTTGGGAGGTTTGTTCTTGGCTAAAACATTCTACAAGGTAAGATGATGATGCAGACGGACACCACAAAGACTGCGGCGTTCACAGGACACCGCTTTATCCGCTACAACGACAGGCAGCGGTTGAAAACCAAACTTGAAAGGGTTATCACTTCTTGCTACCTTTCGGGCATCCGCCACTTCCTTTGCGGCATGGCGTTAGGCTTTGATATGCTTGCGGCTGAAACCTTGTTGGCGATGAAAGCGCAACATCCCGACATTCGGCTGACAGCCGTCATCCCTTTCCGTGGGCAACCCTGCAAGTTCAACCCTGCTGACAAAGAACGGTATCAATCCATTCTCGGCAAGGCTGACAACGTGGTATGCCTTAGTGAAACCTACTTTGACGGCTGTTTTCTCAGACGCAACGACTATATGCTGAACCGAGCCAGCCACATCATCGCTTACTACAATGGCGAACCGAAAGGCGGCACATTCTACACTTGCCGTAGGGCGGAACGCATGGGATTGGAGATAACCAATTTATACTAACCATTTAACAAGAAAGACATATGATTACAACAGAAATCAAATTCAGCGGTGTGGAGTACCCATGCCGCATGGTGAAAGACAACCAAGGAGAGTATCTGATTATAGGCAGCACGGATCTGCTTGATGCCTTGCAACCCGGCAATTTTGAGGACGAGAACGAGGGCTTTGCCAATGAGGAAGCCGCCAAGATTTACGACGAGATTTTCTTCTTCACCGATGAGCGTACCCTTGCCTTGCCCGACGAGGAACTGATAGAGGAACTAAGGAGGGATAACCCCGAATGGTTCTGATAGGGGAAATCCATGTAGGGAGGCTTTGTAGTGCCTCCCTGCATGGTCACGACCGCCTGTGCCCACTTATAAGGTTTGTACCTTTTGTATGCCTGTTATAATTGCCTTGTTCCATTTTATCCTCCATTTTATCCTCCATTTTATCCTCTTATAACCAGCCATTTTCCCTGTTATATCTGTCTGCATCACATCCCGCCCTTGTCCCTCACCGTTTGGTTTTCCGGCTGCGAAAGTCGGGCATCGCGCTTGACCTGTCACGCTTTGAAGTGGATTTCTTGCGGAATCTTCCTCCTGTGGAGCGTATTCGGCAAGAAAAAGCGTCAGGTGAAGCGTGGCCGATGCCCGGACAAAGCACCCATAAATCCCAAACAGGCTTCGGGGGAAAGGAGCCGATGAAAGGGAAAGAAGTTTCACTTAAACATCTACGGATATGAACAAGAAATTTGACAACCTTAGAAAAATGAAAGAGTACCGCCTTGCCATGCTGGTGAAAGATGCCTTGAACGACTACGGCTTTGACTATGCAGCCTTTGCCGCCTCCATCCCACTGATGCACCCGACCTTGCAGCAGAACCTTTACAAGCTGTTGAAGGAGTGCCTCGTGGTGATGGCCGATGACAAAAGGCGTTATGACGACCGCAACCGTGCTTCGCATGAGGAAGCGAAAGGCATCGTGGCTCACTTGGAAGAGAACGGACGTTATATCCCTTACATCTAAAACGATATGGACTATGGAAAGGAACAGTGTGTTTTTAGTTTATACTCTGATTGAGCAAAGTGAAAGCGTGTCTGACTGCCACGTCTTGTATGCCACCCTTGAACGTGCGAAAGACGCAATGGACAGGGAGATTGAGGAAGCAAGAGAGAACTTCGATAAAGGTAAAGTGTTGCACGACCTTGAACGGCTGTACGAGTTCCGCACGGAGGACGGCTATGGGTTTACGGTTGGAATTGATGAAATGAAACCGCTATGAACAGGAAACGGTACAACTACATCAACAGGCTGGTGGAGAAAATAACCACCAGCCCCTCCAACAACATGGAGTTCTGTTGCTATGGGCATTTAGTGTGCCTGCAAAGTTGCATGGGCGGCTATGTGGCTGTTACGCTCTACAATACCACCGACCGATATTCGGGCGAGTTAGCCGATTTCGACTTTGATTATTGGACGCACAAATTGCACGTGGAATATGCCGAGAGTGACCAGTTATTTCAAGCCATAGAAAATGCATTCAAAGGCATTTACGGAGGTGTCCGAGTGAGCCGTGACGAGGAAGAAGATTATTAACGACCAACAATTTAACGATATGGATAAGGATTTTGTATTAGAGATGGCGAACACCATCAAAGACCAACTGGTTAGCATGACCCCGTTGAATGTCATTCGTTCATGGGGCATTGAGAATTTCGTGGCAACGGAATACATGGGAATGGCTGCCCTCAAATTCCATGTGAACGGACGGCTGTTCCGTGGCAATGTCATCATCGCTTACAATGACATGGACTATTACGAAGTGTATCTGCAAAACTATGCCGGCACAGAGTGCATCGGCGAGGTAGTGTATTTTTGCGAACTTGGCAGGGTCATCGATGAAGCCGTCGAGCGGGGCAAGGACGAAGCCGAGTACCAACGGTTTCTTTTAAAGGAATGTTATTCTCAGAAAGACAGCTTATGATTGCAAGAACATCCATGCCCCAATCAATCGGGGCTATCCTTGACGGCATGAAGCACAATGCACTGCAAGCCGTCAGACAAACCGTGCAAGAGAGCCAACAATATTCCGTACCATTGGACGGCGATGTCCATATGGGTTGGACGGACAAAGACGGTCGCACACGCAGTGAAACAGTGACAGGGCTAAGCCTTGACGGAGAGCGGTTGAAAGTACAAGTTGCAGACCGCACCTTGCCATTCGTCTTGGACGAGCAACAACTCCCACACGGAAGCCATATTTGGCTGATGCAACTGAACGATGCCGTCCGAAACGTCTTGGCACGGCAAAGGCGGACAGCCTGATTGATGCACTAAAAGGGGTAGTTTGGGTATGGGATTTTAAAGCAAACCATACCCATCTATCCCTTTTCTCCATAGCTTATACGTCAGAAATTGATGTACCTGACCGGGGATTGTCCTTTTATATATTCCGACACATCCTTGTTCAAGTAAGGTGAGTCAAATACTTCAACACCATCAAAGGCGTACCGTGTCCCTGAAAACAGTCGGGGTTCTTTCACTTCATACCATCTTTGAGGCTTAAAAACGGCGCGTACCACCCCTTCATACACAGCCAGCACATAATCGGCGGACTGGGCCTTGTTGACATTCAACTTCCAATACTTCCGAGCCTTTTCATACATGTTTTCCCTTTTGTACACATCTTCCGCATTGTCCTTGGCTCTGTAAGTCCGGTTGAGTTTCACAGCCAGCAAACGGTCTTTGCCAAGCGGCACCAATGGCTGACAGTCATACAACCCAATAATCTCATCGACAGTTTTGATGCCTTCATCCCATTGGTGATGTCCAGCCTGTATGTTAGTCAAAACGGTTTCCGTATTAAAATCCTTGAATGTCAAGAGGTCGATGAGAACCGATTCCACAATGTAGGCTTGTTCTTCGGTGAGGTTGTGGCGGAGTATGTAGTACCGCACGTCTTGGTTCTCACGGATGATGTCCCTGATTGTGTCAAGTTTCAGTGAAATATCGGTGGATGACATGGCACAGGCTGCATGTTGGAACACGCGGTTTCCATGTCCTTTCCCTATGTAGAATATCCGGTTGTCCCGTGGGTCAACCAAACAATACACGTAATAATTAAGCCTGTTGATGACAGTCTGTTTGAACTCAATCGGTCGCATGGGTTTCTGTTTGTTTATCGTTCATCGCTTTGTTTCTGGAGCGTTTCAGTTCCACTCCTGCATCCTTCAACACGCGGAAGATGGAACTGCGGCTTCGGAAGCCGCTGGCTTTCCAAATGTCATCGATGGTATAGCCGCTTTTGTACATATTCACTACCAACTTCGTCCTTTCCATCCGACCGTAGGCAGCCTGTGAGAGCACCTTAATCCCTTTTGTCTGCTTGCCCGGCAGGGATGCCATCTTGCGCACGGCGTTCGCTTCTTCGGGCAGTTTGGCCACCACGTTCAACACATCCGACACTCTGGTTTCCGGGAACAGTTCATTGGCTGAATCAATGCCGTCATGCAAGGAAACAAGACGCACGGATTTTATCCGGCAGAACTCCAAAAAGAATGACAACTGCCTTGCCCCTTTGACAACATGGGCGAGCTTGGATATGACCAACGTGTCACCTTTGCCGATGGCCGCCAACAACTTGTCCCAACCCAAACGATAAGCCCCTTCAACCGGCTGTTCCTCCACGATGTCCTCACAGCCGAAGTCCGCCATCCATTGCCTGTCATCCGTCCCGCCCGCATATTGGGGAAGGTACGGCAAGTAACCAATCTTAGCCATACAGTTTCAGTCAAAATCTAATTCCGGTTGCAAAAGTATGATTTTTGCAGGATAAAACCTGCGTTGCGAGACCAAATTATTGATTTGTTTCACCTTTTACACATCACCTGCCTGGCACATTGTCCAGTCCCGGTGCTGCCTATGCGCCATGGCATATAGACGGACGGATTTTTTACGCTTATACAACTATGAACCAAGTAACTCCCGTTCTTGCTTACGACTCCTTTTTTATGGCATATTTTAGCCACTAACAGACTGATAAGCAATTATAAAAACATACTAAAGGTATGATTTCATAAGAATGGATAATGTTGCAGGAAGCTATATGGCTATACGGTTTTCAAAGTATAATTTTGCGCCGTTAAAATCAAATTTGCCAAGATGAAACGGATACAATCAGACAATCAAACCAGCAAATGGCCAATAAGATTACTGCACTTTATGAGTGGAAAATGCCATAGCTTTACAATTCTGAAAAATCATACTTTTACCGTCATATTGCTTTCAGTAGCAATATGGCTGGCAGGATGCCAACCCGTTTCCAATGACTCTTACAATTCCGTGGATGATGTCTTGGCCTCTTATAACGAATTATTCATGGCTATCAAGTCAAAAGAGGCCGTGGGCGTGGAAGAACTCATAGCATTGGTGCAGGAATGGCGCGAATTGGAGGCGGCTGTTTCTGCAACTTTGGAACGCGACACGGTCGCCCATGCCGATGCCAGGCATATTTTCATTGGGGATTCCATCAATATCCAGATGTCACGCTTGATTGACAGCCGAAAGTGGAGCTATTCCGACTACCTTACCGTGGTGCGGGAGTTAAACAACGTGGAGATGGATTCCGTGTCTCAAAAGTTGGTGGCTTCCGTTCACCTCTTCTACCACAATGTAGGTACGGCCGTTCCTTTCAAGGGAAGCGCGAAAGAGGTTGTCGACAAATACAATCGGTTACTGGATAGCTCACTTGCCAAAGGCATCCGCACCAAGCAAGATGCCATTGACTTCCTGCGGAAGGAGGATGTGGCTTTCCGTTCGTTCCTGCTCCATCTGCCGACACTAAGTGCCGGGAACATACCACTTGGCTGCCTCACAAAAAACACGGGAAAGGTCATGCACGGCATCATCGGCTTGACAACCACGGATAATCCGGTGCTTGGCAAGTCCGAGGCCGTTATCCTGTTGGCGATGCGCAACAACAGGCGGCTGTTGCAGAACGCGGAAGCCTGCTTGGAGAGTCTGCACCGTCTGCATCAAGCTGACAACGGACAGGCGACCGCCTACCAATGGATGATCCTGCAGCCGTGGATTTCATTGGACGGATTTGCATACGCGCTCATGGACGGGAAACAGATGCGTACAATGGAGGAACTGGCGGAACGAACGCCCAAGGCATTGGTCAAATTGGGGAAAGGGGATTTCCCGCTGGATGCCGACGGGTTGCCCGCACTCCTGATCAAGACATTCATCTTGGGATATGAATAACCCCATATCCAACGATTCCGATTCTAATCAAACATACTACAACGATATGCAGAAAGAACAGATTGACCGTTTTGTGACGTTGGCTTCCTTGCAGATGCCGGCGTTGGTTTCACAGCCCCTGTTCCAAGGGGCGGAGATTTTTGAAGACTATGCCTTGCTTACGTTCCACTTGCCCAAGACCTTCTGGATGGAGGAACTTCTCGACGAGCTGGAAGACCAGATGGAACTGGTGCTTCTGTACCACCACGTGCCAAGTGCCGACACCCCGTTCGGGCATCGGTGCTGCGCCTATTCCAACCTTCGTTTCGGCCACATGTACAAGTTGAACGTGCAGGCGGACGACCGTGTGGAGTGCGACACGCTTTATGTGACCCTCTACGATTCACTGGAGGTCATGGGCAGCGAACTCCGGGAAGAACTTGGAAGGGTGCAGAAAGGCGGCAAGCTCCTCTATGCCGTCAAGGAAGAGGAACTGCTCAAAGACTTCATCTGCCTATGAAGGATGTTTTGTACAGACAACTTGCCGCCACCATCCATGAATGCCGCACTTGGGTGGACGTGCTGGACACGGACCGGGAAAGCAACTTCATGCTGCACTTCGGCGGAGGGCTTCACCCCGTCCGTTGCAGGGTGTTCTCCTTGGTCGCCCGGGTGTCCCACGGCGCTTATCCCAAAGGCCATGTGTGGGACATTCCCGAATATCGGCTCGACCGTGCGGTGACTTCGCTCAAACGTCGGCCGGGCTTCAAGGAGCGGTGCCGCTTGGGGACGCTCTCCATGCAGGATGCGGAGGACATCATCTACCTCGCGTCGCACAAACTCATCCGGCTGGAACTTGAATTATAATCCAAAAACAAGAATCAAACGATGCTTATCACGATCCTTTATATGCTCTACACGCTGGCGTATGCCGTGCTTCCTTTTCTATACAAGAACAAACGTCCTGCCATGCTCCAGTTTTATTTGCGCATGACGTGGAGCCGCAGCTTCCGCAAGTGCTACTCGCTGGGAATGCTCGCCACGCTCATGGTGTTCCACTTCTACCATCTGAATGTTTTCGGGAATGTCTATGAACTGGCGTTGTCGTCCCTTGTTTGCCTGGCCCTGTATTCCCATAGGAATGCAGAACGGGTCTTTGACTTCCTGCAACGGGAACGGCGTGTTTTCTGGGCGGCAATGGCGGCGACAGCCCTGCTTTTCGTTCCGCATACGCTGCCTCTCGGAATTACGTTGGCCACAGTCGTGTTCGGCGCGGTGTTCTATCCCTCGCAGGTGGCACGCAACACTTCCCACGAAAAGCTGGAAGACTATCTGGAACTTCCACAAAGCATTGTAGATACCTATTACCGATGGCCGTAGGGAATCTTTCGGTGGGAAAATTGCTTACATAAAAGCCTTTCCCCTGCCATCCCATTAAAACTTTGATTGAAGAGGATAACGATTAAAACGAATCACGCATGAAAGAAGATAAAGCGACTCGATACCGCATTCAAATCGGCAATGATTTGCTTGAATACCTCCATCCCGAAACGGGTGAGAAATACTCCAAGATGGCGGCATTCCGCCACCTGGTAGAACTGGCTATTAGGGAAAAGAAAGAGTTCCCTGCCATCGCCAAACCTTTGCCCGAAGGACAGGTGGCATTGACGGTCAGCGGACTTGCCAAGCATTGGAACTGGCACCGCACCACGGTGAGGAAGTTTCTCTCCATATTGGAGGAAGCCGGTGCGGTCAAAGTCATTGGGCGTAGCGGGTATTTCATTCTCACTGTCTCTTGCATTGTACCGGACGATGGGAGTACCCAAACACCCTTGTTGTCGGAAGAGGAAATGCTCTTGAACCGATGGCTGTGTGGCTACCTTACAATTGAAGAATTAGTGGAAACGCTTGCACATTTCATCACCGGAACGGACAAGCTGTTCGCATCCGAACCGACAGGCAAACGTTCCGACCGGCAAGCATCCACGGGTGAACGCCTGCACAAGCTGATAGCCCATACCATCCTCCAACGCACAAACCTCATTCCTGCCGACGGACGGGTAAATGAAGCCCTTGAACGGCTGTTTTCTGAAGAATGCGGCAAAGACCTTGCACGTTTCCTCCAGCGGCTGACCCTCGCCGGACTTCGGCTTATCGAAGCTGGAAACCCATGTAAGGTACAAGCCACTTGTAGCGGCGATGAAATCACCGACACCATCCTGCGGTATTATCTCCCTTTTATAACTCAAAAGAAACCCGACAACGGGCTTAAACCGCACGGGGAAACCAAACCCTCGGACGGGCTGGAATACTAATTTTAGACGGCTGCTTTTCCCCTGCGCTGGGCTTCGCCAAACCAAGTTTAAGGCATCCCGATGAACCGGATGGGTAAAAAACGGAGGTCTTGACCTCTGACCCTGACGGCAGGGCTTGCCCACGAAGACAGGCTCTGCCTGGGTAGCCTAATCCCCCGTTGCAATTATTGCACCGGGAGCGACCGCAGGGCGGCAGCAAGCTGTTTGACAGAAATTAAGAAATACGAATGGATAAAAGAGCGAAACAGGTAATGGACATGCGTCCCGGCAAAGGCATCACGGCGGCGCAGAGTGACGAGCACCAGCGGAACTGGTCAGAGCGCGGTTGGGACCATGCCACCAAGAACGGCAACTACGACCGCAGCCGCGAGCATCTCAATTTCGAGATTGTGAGAGGTGGCATCATCCAACCGGTCGATAAGTCGAGAACTATCACGGGGAGGATGGCAGACAATCTGCGTGAACGGGGCATAGAGGATCCGAACGCAAAACTGGTCGAGCCGAAGTTCCGCACAGTTGTGAACATCATTTTCGGAGGATCAAGGGAAAGAATGCGCGAACTGGCTTTCGGCGGCCAACGAATAGACCTTACGCATGGGGCTGATAATTCGCATGTCAAACGGCATAAGGACATAGAGGAGTGGGCGAAGGATATGTACACCTTTGCGTGTGGACAGTGGGGAGAAGAAAACGTCATCGGCTTCATCGTACACTTGGATGAGATGAACCCACATATTCATTGCACTGTACTGCCCATAAAAAATGGCCGGTTCAAATACAAAGAGTTATTTGGCGGCGCAAACAAATACGAGTACAAGGCACACATCACCAAACTCCATGACGAATTGGCCAAGGTAAATGAGAGGTGGGGATTGTTTCGTGGGAACAGTATTGCCGTGACCGGTGCGAGACACCGCACCACGGAGGAATACCGCCGTGCGTTGAGCGAGGAATGCACGACCTTGGAGGAACAGATTGAGAACAACAGAAAGGTGCTCGGCGAGTTGCTTGCCGACATCCGTTTTGCTGAGAAACGGGTGAAGGGATTGGGAACGATGACTGCCAACTTGGAGGAGAAAAAGAAGCGGATGATTGCCGAGATGGAAGCCCTTGCGGAAGAGTTGAAAGCAGGTCGTGGCGACTCGGAAGAGTTGCGCAAGAAGATTGGCAGACTCGACCTCGACCTGCAGAAAGTGCTTGACAACCTCGCCGACAAGCAAGACAAGCTGGAGGCTGCCAACAGGCAGCTCTCGGAGCTTCGCAAGATAGAGGAAGAGACGCGGGAACGTGCGATTGAATACCGTCGGGACCTCAAAGCCGCGACCTACGACTTGGAACACCAGGTGCGCTACCGACTTGCCGACGCTCTCTTGGGTGACATCTTGCATGAGTTCAAATCTCTGTTTCCGGCATTGGGCGGCGAGGGTCAAAGCCTGTTCGATGACACGCTTCTGAAAGACGTGACGGAACGTGGCGAGGACATTTTCAAATGTGCCATCTACCTCTTTGCAAACTATGTGGACTTGGCAACGACATTCGCCGAGAGTCACGGCGGTGGAGGCGGCGACAATGACCTTCCTTGGGGGCGCAAGGAGGACGAGGACGACCGGGCTTGGGCAAGACGCTGCCTGATACAGGCAAGCCGTATGATGAAGCCGAAAGGTGGCAAAGGAGTCCGCAGGAAATGATTGGGCAACCGGATTCCAACGACTTATTTCATGCGTCTTGCAGTATGATTTATAGTATGATAATCCGCCGCCATTGAAATTCTTGTTAAGCGGGTGTTGAAAGGAAATGGAAGCCTCCTTGCAGACGCTGCGAATCATTTCTTTTGCAAATCGAAACCAAATACACTGATTAATATGATAAGGAGATTGTTATTGCTATCCGTATTGTCCCTGCCGTTCATGGCAAGGGCTTACAATGTTCCCATGACGGACACCATCCGATGGGAATACCTTCCGCAGCGGGAGGAATTGTTGCAACCGTTGAAGCCTGTCTATTTGGAGAATGCCGTAGGGGTTTCCCCTTGGCGGGGCAACTGGTTCGTAAATGTGTCAGGCGGCGTGTCGGCATTTGTCGGTTCGCCGCTTGGCTGTGGTGACATCTTTGACCGCACGAAGCCTGCATTGTCCGGTTCCGTGGGCAAGTGGTTCACGCCCGCCATCGGAGTACGAGTGGCCTTTCAGGGTTTCCAGTTCAAGGACGCACTGCTGGCATCGAGAGACTTCCAGCATCTCCATGCCGACCTGATGTGGGACGTGATGTCGGGCATCTCACGCTCCAAAGAGGATTTCCGTTGGGGCTTGATTCCATACGTAGGCTTGGGGATCCTACACAATGACGAACTCGGTCGGCATCCTTTTGCGGTTTCATACGGTGTGCAAGGGCGATACCGCCTGACCGACCGCCTGCACCTTACGGCGGAACTTGGCTGTGCCACCACTTTCAAGGACTTTGACGGCATGGGCGCAGGCGACAGATGGGGCGACCGTATGTTGTCACTGACCGCTGGATTCTCCTGCACAATCGGCAAGAAAGGCTGGAAGCGTGTGGTTGATGCCTCCCCTTATATCGAGCGGAACGGGCGATTGACCGGCTATGCCCACAGCCTGCGCATTGAGAATGAACGGCTCCGGCAGGAGAACGGCATGAACGCTCGCATTATCGCCGAGTTGGAGAAGATTTTGAAATTAGAAGGATTGCTTGACAAGTATATGGACAGGCTTTCCCCGATGTATGGAGAACGTGGCAATATAGACATTCGCAATGGATACCCCAGGAACAATTACAGCGGCTTGAACTCGCTCCGCGCAAGATTGCGCGGTAAGGGGGAGAAGATGGCTGGGCACAAGGCGGACACGGTACGCATCTTTGGCACGGACACCGTTTACACCGCTTCTGCCAGCGACCATACCATTCCAAAGGATGGTTCCTGTTTTACCAACGACACCTTGGCGCATTCCTTGCTCTCGGAGGACAACTACATCGGCCCGCCCATTTATTTCTTCTTCCAGTTGAACACCGACCGGCTCACGGACAATTCGCAGTTGGTCAACCTGGACGGCATCGCACGGATTGCCAAGAAGCATGGCTTGCGCATACGAGTCATCGGTGCAGCCGACAGTGCCACGGGCAATGAGAACATCAATGATGGCTTGTCGCATAGACGTGCCTCATTCATGGCCGGGCAGCTACAGTCCCGTGGCGTGCCCGCATCCATGATCGAAACGGTTTCCGTGGGCGGCATAGACAAGCACAAACCAGTGGAAGCCAACCGCAATGCCTGCGTGAGGCTGTTGCTTCCAGCAACGGATACGACTGATTAGTTTTTTGTTTTGTTCTATTCTTGGCAGAGGATTCACAATCAACTCTAACCACTGTTTTAGGTCAGGCTGGCTTGCGAAAGTCGGCCTGCTTCATTTGGGCAGGTCAAATTCTGAAAGGTCGTCGCTGCATGGCCCATCGCTATCCGGATCCAACGGCAGGACCTGCTTTTTTACCACCACCTGTTTCCCTTTCCTTTTGCCATACCACAAGTTTATCACGCTGTTCCCATGAATGATTGTCCTGTCTGGTATCCAGTCAATGTCTTCCGGCTCTTCATCATAAATACCCCGTTTACGGCGTTGGCATGGATTATCCATATTGGTTTCTGCTGGCATAGGTTCTAACTTCTTCGCATCATCTTCCGACCAGCCTAACGCACCTAAATAACACCAGAAAGTGCCGGGCATTTTGAATGTCTCGGCAGCAAAAATGGCACCCACCACCTTGCCCCCGTCCGCTTCCACTTCCTTACTGAAATCTTGCAAGCTTTTCCCTGTTGTAAGGATGTCATCCACCACTAATACCTCCTTGCCAGCCAAGTCCTCTTTGAAGAAATAATTCTTCTCCAGTTCGACATTCTCCCTGCCCTTTTGCAGGTGCAGGCTCTCCCTTTCGCCCGTATAGCGGACATACGATATGCCGCACACAAGCTCCGGGTATTCGTCATGCACATAGTCCGCCATCGCCTTGAACCGTTTCCAATATTTTCGCTGTGTGCTGCACGGCATGAACATGACCACTGTGCCCGGCTTGGGGCTCAATCTCTCTATCCCGGCCACGAGGAAACGGATGCCGTCATGCTTGCCGTCCTTGAAATCCAGAATGGATTGGCAGAACTGTATTTGCGCTTCGCTCAGGTACGGGTTGTACCTCGATGGGAAGTAATAATCCGTGAATATGCAGGGGATTTTCTTCCTCTTGAACACTTTCAACGGCTGATGGTCTGCTACAATCCTCGCAATGGTGATGGGGAAAATCTTCCTTGCTTCCCTGTTGCCCGCCAGCACCGCCTTGCGGCTGAACTCCCTACGCAATTCTAAGGTGGGCGCATAGTTGGCGGCAGTGCAATAGGCTTCGCCCAGTCTCCTTCCGAAATACCGTACAAGGACCAGTATCAGGATTACCAATGGGATGATTAATCGCTCCATTTGTTGTTTTCTCTCGTATAAAGAGTGCAAAATTAGCAAATTAGGTGATTGTCTTGAATGTCTTTCTGCCAAAAGCTCTTTCTCTGTTTCCACCTTGTTTTGCACTTTGCTTTGCCACTTTGTCTTGCTTTTATACACAGGTACTTTCCATTTATACTGACATCATTAAGCGTTTCTCATGCCCCTTGCCGCCGGTCGTATTTTCGTGTGCGAATTTCAGTCGCCCGCTGTTGATGCCGAAAACTTTTGGAACGGATGCCGAGTGAAACGGTTGTTCCGATGACAGGAATCTTCCTTTCCCTAACGGCAAAGCGTATTCCTGCCAAAAAGTTTGCGTCATAGGCGGACGGCTCATCCTGCACCGAAAAATAACTTCCCGGGGCAAGGGCAAGCAGCCCGAAAGCAGGGAAAAATAAAAACATTCTCATTATGAAATTTACAGTATCGTCAACAGCAATGACAAGCAAACTGGCTGCAATGGCCAAAGTGATGAACAGCAAATCGGCACTGCCCATCCTTTCCACGTTCCTGCTGGAACTGAAAGAGGACGGTTTGGAACTGACCGCCTCCGACCTTGAATGCGTGTGGCACGGCTTCCTGCCTGTGACCGAACAGGAGGGGACAGGCAAAGTGTGCATAACGGCATCCTCCTTGTTGGACGCAGTGAGAAACCTGCCCGAACAGCCGATTACCTTTGTCATTGATGACAAGGACAAAAGCGTGACCATCCACTATTTGAACGGTCATTACGACATGGCAGGGCTTGGCGGCGATGAATACCCCATGATGCAAAACGAGGGTGACATCCGCTTCGACATAGACGCTGCCACATTGTGCAGTTCCATCGACCTGTCGCTCTATGCCGTTTCATACGATGCCTTGCGACCCGTGATGACAGGGATAAGCTACACTTTCTCTGACGGCAAGCTGGAATGCGCCGCATCCGATGGGCACAAGCTGGTACGCAACACCTATCCTTTGGTTGGGAATGCCGAGGACTGCCGTTTCATCTTGTCGGCCAAGGCGGCAAAAATCGTCAAGCTGCTGTTACAGAAAAAGCAAGGCTGCGTGGAAGTGGAATACAGCGAGCGGAACATCGTGTTCAAGACCGACACGGACAGTTTCAGCACACGGCTGATAGAGGGCGCATATCCCAACTACAACGCCATCATCCCCACCAACAGCGACAAGGAAGCGACCATTGAACGCCAAGCCTTGTTGTCCGCCATACGGCGTGTGGGCATATTCGCGGAAAGGACGAGCCGCCAGCTTGTATTGTCCTTTTCGGGCATGGCCTTGCTCCTCACGGGGCATGACTTTGACAATGCCACCTCGGCCGAGGAAACCGTGTTCTGCGCCTACCAAGGCAATGAAATCCGCATCGCTTTCCACGCCGAGAACCTCAAAATGTTGCTGGAGAACATGGACGCAGCCGAAGTGCGTTTCCGCATGAGCGAATCATGCCGTGCCGCCATCATCGAACCCGTTTTGGACGATAGGCAGTCGGAACACTTGGCTCTGCTGATGCCGATGATGCTGCCCGAGTGATGCCATTCATGCAGGTACAGGGTTTTTCCAATGCCCTGTACCCAATTCAAATCAAACATATTATCAACTCTAAAAACATTTACAATCATGCCTAACTGGTGTAACACCACCCTTGTATTCGAGGGTGACAAGCAAGAAATCAAGACGCTTTACCAAACGATGAAAAAGTTGGAAAGGCGCAAGACCCCATTGGTAAAAAACGACTTTGGCGTAAACTGGCTCGGTTGCCTTGTCGAAGCCTTGGGCGGCCAATGGAAAGAAATATATTGCCGTGGCACATGGCTTTCTCTGGAATGCCAAGGGAATATCCTGCGTATGGAAACAGAAACCGCATGGTCGCCCTGCATCGAGACATACGACTTCATCTGCAAGGTATTCCCGTCGCTGGCCTATTACTACCGTTCCGAAGAACCGATGATGGCGGAATACCTTACAAACGACATGGAAGGCCGTCATTTCAAGGCGTGTTACCATGTGGACGCAATCATTCCGAATGGTGATTATGTGTCGGAGTGCTTCAACAGCTTGGAAGAAGCCCTGCAACGGGTGACGGACAAAAGCGGGTACTCCATCCAATCGGAGGCGGACGTGGAAGCCCTCAATGAGCAATGGCATACTGGCGACGGCGAGGGATATTGTTACCTGCACCATTACCGGGTGGTGTAAACTGGTACGAGCCCAACGGCCTGTGCGGTTCATGGGAAGCCTTGCAAGTTTCCCATGCCGCATAAGCCGCCACCACATCTATTGCCACGTATTCCGTAGGCAATAATCAAGTGAGGGGAAGCGGGATATGAGTTATATTTGCTTATTTTGCACGAAAAATCAATGATATGGACAAGCGAAACATTCTGTTGGAGGATGGCAGCAATGCCGTGGCAAGTTGCCCGGCCATAGTTTCCGCCAGCCGCAGCACCGACATTCCGGCGTTTTATGCCGACTGGTTTTTCCACCGCCTCCGGGTTGGTTACTCGGCATGGACGAACCCTTTCAATAAAGTCAAGAGCTACGTGTCTTACGCGGACACGAGGTTTATCGTGTTCTGGTCGAAGAACCCTCGCCCCTTGTTGCCTTATTTGGATTGGCTGAAAGAGAAAGGCATCGGCTGTTACATTCAATACACGCTGAATGATTATGAGTGCGAACGCTTGGAAACAGGTGTCCCTCCATTGGCCGAGCGCATCGACACGTTCAAACTGTTTGCCGGACACTTGGGCAAGGAGGCCGTGATATGGCGTTTCGACCCCATGCTGCTGACGGACAGCCTCTCCCTGGACGGCTTGCTTGAAAAGGTGGAACACATAGGCGACCGGCTCAAAGGGCATACTGAAAAAATGGTGTTCAGCTATGCCGACATCGGCAATTACAGGAAGGTGAAATCCAATCTGGACAGGAGCGGTGTGCGTTACCGGGAATGGACGGACGAACAGATGATGGAGTTTGCCGCACGGCTTTCCGGGTTGAACAAGACACACGGATGGGGTTATGCCTTGGCGACCTGTGGCGAAAAGGTGGATTTGTCCCGGCATGGCATAGCCCACAACCGTTGCGTGGATGCCGACTTGATTGCCCGCCTCGCCTGGCAGGACAAGACGTTGATGAAGCATATCGGCATTGAAATCAAGGAAGTCGCCTCACAGGGGCTGTTTGGCGAAGAAGCATTGCCGCCCGGTGCCATCCCATTGCCCGGAAACCGTTATTTCGTAAGCAACCACAAGAAAGACCCCGGCCAACGCCAACTATGCGGCTGCATGGCCTCCAAGGACATCGGGGAATATGACACCTGTCCCCACCTTTGCGAATACTGTTATGCAAATGCCTCCAAGCCATCGGCCTTGGCAAACTGGAAGCGGCATCAAGGCAACAGGCTGTCGGAAACAATCACGGGCAGATAGCACATCGGGGCAGCCGTAGGAACAAAACTCCTACGGCTGGTTGATGCAATACAGTCCTGCTTGCCCCGAAAAATCCTGTTTTACCGTCCCCTGCGGTAAGGTACATAATCCTCAGCCACCGCGCCCACAAGTTCCCTGTCCTCATGAGCCACCTCCTGCGTGTTGCCGTCGCCGTCCACATCCATGATGTCCGGCTTGGCTTCGATGCGCTCCTGCACGGCATCTATCTGCTGCGAAATCATCGAGGTCGCCCTTTTCACGTCAAACAAGGTGGTTTTCAGAAACTCCGGCGACTCTTTCAAACTGCCTAACCACGACTTCAAGTAAGCCGCCGATTCCTCTTTTATGCATTTGTCCATGCCATACCGTGAGGCCAGCAGCGCACTGCCCAACTCGGCCACCAGTTCCTCCCTTGCATATTCTTCGGACCCGAACGCAGCGGGTTTCAAACGGTTCAACCGGCTTTCATGCCCGGAACTGTGGGTCATCTCGTGCAGCATGGTGCCGTAATAGGATTCCCCGTCCACGAACTGCGCCTTTTCGGGGATGACGATTTCGTCCTTGCTGATGCTGTAATACGCCCTGTCCTGGTGCATGGGGCGGATGGGACACACCCACAGCCCCTTGTCTACCATCTCGTCCAACGGGGCAAAGGAGAACAATTCGCCTTCCAGTTTTACGGGCGGCTTCAGCTCATTGGCCGACCGTATCTTCTCGTACAGTTCGGGACGGGCCTCGCGGAGGTTGGTCTGGTCCACATTGAACACGTTATAGACGTTCATCTTCGGATAGACATTGTACCGCTGCTTTTCCTCGTCCGACAACCGTTTGTAGTCGTCATACTTGATTTTCTCTTTCGTTTCCTTGTCCACCACGGTAAAAGTCGTGATGAACACCGGGAACGATTTCTCGCCCTTTTGCACGGCCACCACAGGCAGCTTTTCCCCGTTCTCGTTCGTCAATGGCGTTCGCGAGCCGTCCTTCTTCCTGCTGTAATTGAGCGACAATGCCGCATCGAAGGTGCAGAACACGGGAAGCTCGTAGCCCCGCTTCTCACATTCCAAAGCCAACATCAAAGCATTCATCCCGTTGTACTCCCTGCCCGAAAGGTTCTTCGGCCATTTCATCATGCCCTCGGTGAACCAGGGCTTCGACCAGTCCTTTTGCAGGGTGGAGATTTTTTCAATCATCAGTTCCGTGAATCGCTCCAACGCCCGGTCTTCCGCCGACGGGCCGTCCCGGTGGTAATCATTCCTCTTCGCCATACCTACTGCTGTTCTTGATTGTTGTATTCTTTCTTCGCCCATTCGGCCAGTTCCTCCACCCGGCAAGCGATGTTGAGCTTGTCAAGGTAGGCCGTCAATTCCAGCTTGCCCTTGGCGGTGATGCCCGACTTGGGCACAAGGAACGCCTCACGCTCTGCCGAAAAACGGATGAAGCGCACCCATGTGAAAGCTAACGCCTCCCCGTCCTTCTCCATGCTAAACGCCGAGAACACGAGGAATTTGCCGCCTTTCTTGTCGGTCTTTTCCTCCACCTGCTTGCCGATGGTGCCACGGAACTCGATGCTCCCCGCTATGCTGTCCTTGTCAGCGGCCGGAGCGAAATCCACCGCATCGGCATGGAAATTCAGGTAAAGGTTGTCGCCCCGCTTGCGGAAAGTGAGCGTGCCTTGCATTTCCACCCTTGTGCCCACGGCATACTGGGCAGTGTCCGTTTCGCCCCCGTCCCTTGACACGGAGATTTCCACTTGCTTGCCCGCTCCCGACTTGGCGGGAATGGTTGCCTTGACGGAAAAGCAGATGAATGATTGCCCTTCACCGTTGGTCCGCACCGTCGCCGCCCGGCTGACCGTGCCGTTGATTGTCACATTGCATTTGATCATATCGTTATCCTTTTATATAAGTTATGTGTTCGTTATGTTGTCCTTTACCTCATTTGCAGGTTTTCGCCTTGCCCGTTGTGCCGTTCCATTCCCTGTTCATAGTTCCGTGCCGCTTGGCCGGAAAGGGCGATGCCGCCCACTATCGCCGCCACTTGGCTTCGCTTCTGCTCCGCCGTGGTGTCCTTGTCGGAAAGGACAAGGGATAAGTGGTTCATCTCCGAAGCGGTCAGTTCGTGCGAGAAGCGTCCGTTGCCATTGTCTATATGCAGAATGGGACGTCCGCCGTCCTGCACCTCCAGCACGCACTCCTTGCAGGTGGGCAGCAATGCCGAGAGGTCGATACGCCTGTCCAACGCCGCTTCGGTAGCCGCCCTCATCCGTTCCTCCTTGTTGTCAATCTGCAAGGCCAACGCCATGAGCGAGGTGAACATGGTGATGGCCATTTCCACGACGGGGTCTGTGCCATAGCCGAGGTGTGCGCCGCCGTCCTCCGACGAGAGCAGCTTCTTCATCCATTCATCCGGCGACAAATCCGTCCTGATGGCATTGCCATCCGGCTTGTATTTGCCAAGCAGGTCTTTCCCCTTGTGCATTAGTTGCAGGCCGATGTTTCCCTTGGAGGCGATTTCGGCCAAGTATGCCGCAGGGTCGATGTCACGCCTGGTGCCGTCCGTGTAGATTTGCGCCACGCCGAATCGGAGGCTTTCACCCGACACGCCCAACTGCTGCCCAGCGTTAACCGTGTCGCCCACTTTGGCGTTAGTGCTTGCCAGGGCTTGGTAGCTGACCTGGTAGGTGGTGCCGTCAGCCCGTGCATACTCCACCGTCAGTGATTTTCCGGCATCCACCGCCACCACCTTGCCATTGTCTTCCGTGGCCAATACCGCCTCGTTGTCCGTTTGCAGGATGATGTGCCTTTGCTCGCCGAACGGCTCGGTCACCAACAGGAACTCCGACCGCTCCAATGGAAAGGCATAATCCTTGCGGTCTTCAGCCAAATGGATTGCCTTGTCTTCTCCCGGCACTCGGCCTTGCGTCTGCATTTCCTCCATCACCATGCGGTCGTACTTGTCAAGCCCGTTTTGCTCGATAATGGCTATCAGCGAGGATGCGTAGTTGCCTCCCGTGGCATATCCGGCCCGTTCCAATCCCTGCGCCCACCCCTTGTAATCGTCAGCACCCAGCTCGAAACACGCGGCGTAACGGCTATTCTCCAGCAGGAAGCGGGAATGGTGTTCGTAGGAATCCGCCACGCTGTCATAACTGCAAAACTTCTCGTTGGGTGCGTCATCGGTGTATAGACCATACCGCCCGCCACCGTCTATCCAGCTTTGCGTGGCCTTGATGCCGAAGTGGTTGTTCTCTTTTTGTGCCAAGGTACTCTCGCCGTTGGAACTCTCCAATATGCCCTGTGCCAATGTCACCGAGGCGGGTATGCCGTAGCGGCGCATCTGCTCCATCGCATATTCAACGTATAGTTCCGCGTATGTTTCATTCTTGCTTTTTCCCATATCCTAATTGTTGAAAATAGTTTGTGATTTCCTTATCTCCCGCGTCCGACACGCACTTCGTTTTCATTCTGCACGGACTGCTCGGGGGCTTCCAGTTGGTCGCAGATGGCCACCCTTTGCCCTGCCCGGATGAGTTTGGGGAGGTTGGTATCCAAATCGGCATGGTGGAAAGAGGCCGCGTCCACGCTCTCGACCTTTGCCGGACTGGGAAGGGCTTGCACGTCAAGTCCCAATATCCGCTGCAGTACCTGTGCGTCTTCTTTGTACGCCACATAGTCATCACCCGACCGGAACAGCAACAAGGCATCGGGATGCTTGCCCTTTAGTTGCTCGAATTGTTTCATCAGGGACGGAGATACGGCCGGTCTGCCAGCGTCCTGTCCTTCCGGCTTGACTTGTTCAGGTTGTTGGGCTTGTTCAGGCTGCTGGGTTTGTTCAGGTTGCCCTTTCCGTTCGCCCTGCGTTTGCCCGAGCACGTCCGCAAACAGCTTGGCTGCTAAGCAGGTCTTGTATTCGGCCATGTCCTCCGCCGCCCACATCCGTTGCCATTGCTGGGGCGTCACCAACCTCGGCTGCACTTTCTCGATGCCGTCGATGACCGGGGCGCAGAGGATGCGCTCGTCCTTGGTGCGGAAGATGTTCACCCGCTTGATCCGGCTCAAATCGGCGTTTTCGGAAACGTTACCGAACAAGTCCACTTTCAGTTCCGGCTTGTTCTGCGCCAAAGCGTAGTATTTGTTGGCCAAATCCCTGCGTACCATGCCGGAGGCTTCCTGTTGCCCTTGCTTGATGATGGAGAAGAAGCGGTTGATGTCCTCTTTGTCGGGATAGACGCTGAACGAGGCTTCCCCTTGGGGCTTGAGGTACAACGCCCACCGCCCGTCATCATCGCGCAGCATCTGTATGCGGTCGAACTGCACGGTGGTCGCGTTTTCCACCGCCTCCGACACGTCGATGTGCGAGAGCGTCCGCAGTTCCTTGCCGTCCAATTTGGCCGTAGTGACTTCCTTGCCATCAAAATAGCTGTCATCGGGACGGTAACCCAATAAGCCCTCCTTGTTGAAGAAGCGGACGAATGCGGCACCTTGCGCCCGCAAGGCACTCTCGATGCGCTGTTTGGAGAAGCCGGGCAGGTTGTTCGTCACCGCCTTTGCCCCGCGTTCCGTCCGCTCTTGCGCGCTCATCACCTCGTCGGGTGTCAGGCTGTACGGGCGTTTGTCGCCGCCGGGCAACACCACATGACCGCCTTCCAATGCTCCACCCGGCAGCACGACATCCACAATGCCCGTCCGCTTGTCGCGCACGATGACCATCTCTTTGGTGGAGCGGTCAGGCAGTTCTTTCAACCGCCCTGCCACGGCATAACTCCCTTGGGTGTTCCATTCGGCGGGCAGGTATTCCCGGCAAGCTTCCTCCATCCGTGTCCCGTAGGATGCGGCCTCGGTGTAAGCCATTTCCACCACTTCGGGATCATCATCGTGTACCCTTGCCAGGGCTTCTTCCACTTTTCGGTCATAGAATCCCAAGCTGAATTTCTCCAAGAACGCTTGCTTCTCGGCAATGGAAGCAAAATTGCGGTCGTCCACACCCATGCCGCCCTTGCGGATGATGTCGAGCAGGACGGCACTTTCCTTGGAGTCCACCTGCGGCTTTTGCTTGTCACGAAGTTCAGCAGTCCTTTTGTGGTCGCGCAGGGCGGCGTATTCGATTTTCTCGCCACGCTCCGCCTTGCGCATCACTTCCACGGCGTTATTCACGTCCGTCTCAATGGCTTCCAGCAGCGTGGGGTTCTCCTGTAGTTCCTGCGTCCAGTATTCCACCAGCGGCAGGTTGTCTGCGGAAATCTTGGCCGGAAGCCCGAAGTCCATCATTTTCACGCCCGCAGCGAGTTCCGCCACCAATCGCTCGTATTTCACGGCATCCTCCGACGGGGCTTTGCCTCCCTGCATCACCATGCCTTCACGGGCAAGGCGTTGCTGGTGTCCGGTGGCACTTGCCACCTGGCGCACCAATTCCTGCACGTATTCCTCGTATGTGGCGAAATGCTTCTGGTCGGGCATATAGACGGCATCCTTTGCCGTGTCGTAACGGGGCATTCCGGTGCCGTCTTTGCGTATGGGCACCAGGTTTTCCTTGACCTGTGCGGTGAAATGGCTGACGGCGTTCCGCAGCTGGCGTTGCTCGGCCTTCAGGTTGCCCCGGTCGTTGATGCCGCCGTGGTTTTCCAGCAGGGCACCGTATGTTTCCGGGCTTGACAGGGGCAGCGTGGTCTGATCCACGTTGAACAGGATGCGTATCTCGCGGTTGCGTACCCCTTTGTACTGCCTCTTCTCCTCTTTGTCCAATTGGAGATAGTCTTCCCGTGACAGGGTGTCCTTCGGGTCGTTGCGGTTCACGTACTTCTCCCAGTTGTACCAATGGAACGGTACGCCTTTCTCGCCTTGCAGCACCGCCTCCCCGTACTTCTTCGCCTCGTTGAACGAAAAGTAGCGGGCGGTCTTGTAGCCGCCACGGTCGGCGTGCATACCCAGCACAAGCGCATTGTACGGGCTGACATCCGGCCCTTTGGGATAGAACCGGGGCGCGGTGCGGCCCGAAGCGTTCAACCAATAGCCACCGCTGGAGGCCGCACCGTTCAAAGCGCCTGCCAACAGCTCTTTCTCGCGTTCAACCGCCGCTTTCTCTTGCGGACTTTTCTCTTTGCTCATACCTTTTTATATTATAGGGTGTCAATTCAATGTCAATGGCATAATGGCCTCACTTGATTCCCATCGTCCTTTCCCTGCCTTCCTCCAAGGCACGTTCTTCCGATGCCCGGTAGTTCTCTTGGGCCATCAGCCTCGTTTCCTCATGCTTGGCCAGCACTGCGTTGGCCAGGGTGTTCAGCGGCAATGCCCCTTCCTGGCAGGCTTCCGCCGCATGATGGGGCAGCAGGATGCTGCACGGCACTCCGTCGATGTCCATGAAGAGGTTGTCGCCTTGCAACACGGGATTGGCGAGTCTCACGTTCAGCAGCTCATCGGGATAAGGCTTGTACAGCCGTTTGGCAGGTGTTTCTGCTTGCCTGTCAAGGGCCTCTTGTCCGGCCTTGTTCAGCAGGTTCAAGCCGCCCATGCCTATCAGCACCATTTTCAGCAGGGGATTGCGGACGAACATGCCTAACAGGATGGAAGCGACGGGCAACAGGCTTTCCTTCACCCCGAATGATTTCGTTTTCCCGGTAAACAAGCCAAGCAGCACATCGGGGAGCATGGAAACCACGTAACCCAAGTTCCTGCCCACACCGCCCAAGCCGTCCAGCCCGAATGTCCGGAGCAATCCGTCCCAACCGTTCTCGTTGGCGGGTTGCTGGTCAGGTTGTGGCTGGTCAGGTGATTGAGCCGGTTGCTGCGCCTGTTCCTGTTCCTCTTGGGGGTGTTCCGGCCTTTCACCCGTTTCGGATGAAGCTGCCAGCAGACGGTTCCTTCCTACTTCCTCTTGCAAGGCTTGTTGCTCGGCCAAGTATGCTTCCTCATGTCCCGGTGCCACGACCAAGGGCACGTCCTTGTAGCGTTTGTCATTCCGTTTGTCCTCCAAGGCGTCGGGAAGCAAGGATGGGATGCCGGGTATGTCCTTCTCCATCCAGTCCGCCCAAACGGGCTTTTCGGTGAGGATGCCCATCGGCTTTTCCAATCGGGCGTTGACAGACAACACGTATCCGTTCTCGTAGGAAACGATCTCCCGGCCTTTCTTGCGAAAGTCGGCGAACACGTTGTCCTCCGCCCCGAACACGCCCCGGCTGATGCAATCCTCCACGGTCGGAGCTTTCCCGTCAGCTTTTTCTTTCCCATCGATATACCAGTCCACCCCGTAGGAGGCGGCTTCCAGCCCCACGGTTCCTGCCAGTGCCGCCCACGAGGTGATGCCTCCCGTCGCCACGGCATCGGCGGCGAGGGACACGCCGCGTCCGGCCCACTTTTCCCCGGTGGAGGGATTGTAGGCGGCCTCGCCCCGCGCGTCTATCTCCTGTTGCAGGGGTGAGCGCATCAGCGAGTCGGCAAACCCGAACAGACTTCCCTCCATGCCCTTGCGCAGCACGTATTCGACCGACGACTTGGGCATCTGTTCCTCGACCATGCGGTCAACCATCATCTGCTCCACCCGGTAGTCCACGTAGGCGTATGCAAGGTCGCCGCCCAGCTTGGCGGACAGGCTGTCGTAACGTTCCCTGCCTATCTCGGCCACCACCGCCTTGCGCCATTCGGATGCAAGCAGGGCGAGGTCGGAAGTGAAATCCTTGTTCCCGGCGATGCGCTCGCGGCACATCTCCACATAGTCCTCGGCGGTCTTGCTGTTCCATTCACCGGTCAGCCGCAGGTACTGCATGGTATTGTCGGGCATGCCCGTGGCTCCGGCGGCGAAGCTGCCCAACAGTCCGGCGGGACTCAGGGCGTATTCGCCGATTTCCTCCGCCTGTTTCTGGCCGATAAAGTCCTTCACGCTGTGCATGACGGACAGGAAATGGGTGTCGAAGTAGCTTTGCAGGCAGTATTCCACCACGGCCAGCCGTTCACTCTGTTGTATCTCCTTGCTCATTGGGGTATATGTTGTTAAATCGAGGCGTTCAGTTGTTTCATCAGTTGCTCCCGGGTCTGTTCTATCGCGTTGCGGCAGGCTTCCATCTGCTTGGGGTAGTATTTCTCCAATAGTGTGTCCTTGCCAATCTCATCTTGGATGAAGCCCACCGCCGTCTGCCGGTTGATTTCCACCGAGGCTTCCCCTTCCTCCTTGTTGTTGAACCAGGCTTTGGTCCACCAGCGGACACCCGCCCGGTCGGGATAGACGGTGACGAGTCTTGGGATGTCGAAGCTGCGCACGTCTATCTCCAGCCCATCCAACGGGTCGGTGACATCCGCTGCGGCTACCGCTTCGTCAAGTCTTTTTTTTTACCGTTTCCGTCCAACGTGGAGAGGAACAACCCGTGGCGGATGGCCAGGTAGTCCAGGAAGTCGCCTATCAGCAGGTTCTGCACCTTGGCGGCGATGGGCATGGAGCGTGTGCCGATACCGAGCGGGTTGGCCAGCGAGGGTATCGTTTCATAGAAGTAGCTGCGGATGGCGGCCAGCGAGAAGATGTTGCGCAGGGACTGTGCGGTGCGTTCCGCCACTTGGTATTGCCCGTTGCCGATTTCCGACAGGTAGTCGGGATAAAATCGCAGCATCAGTTCCTCGATTTCCTCCCGGTCGTCATCAAACTCCGTGGGGATGTCCATGTCGAGGGTCTCGAAGTCGGGCATCCCGGTATGTCCTTGCTGTTGCATCATTTTCAGGTTGCCATAAAGCATGGCGAGGAAATCGATGGGGTTGATTTCTTCCCCGTCATACCGCACCTCTATATGGAGCAGGTCGCCGCTGATGGCCAACACGCTTCCCGCCTTTACTTTCGCCCCGAACGGAGCCATCGCCCTTGCCAGATGTGCGTAGGTCACTTCATACTTGCCGTACCGGGTCACTTGGAACAGCCCGTGCGTGGGGTTGCTCCCGATTCCCGTCACCACGCCGTCGGCCACCGCAGCCAGTATGTAGCGGTGCGTGCCGAAGTCCACTCCGTGGTGGAAAAACTTCTCGTCGGTCTTGGGGTGGGTCTGTTCCCCATAGCCCAAGAGCATCTTCACCTCCCCGTTCCGCTCCTCAAACGGCATACAGTAGCCGCTGGCGGAAGCGAGGTTCATTTCCTGTGTATAGTCCATATTCTCGATATTTTCAATTTCCTTTCTGTTTTATCTTCGCATCCCTCCCTGCCGTTCCTGTTCCTCCTGCGGAGATTGCCCCACGGGTTGCGCCTGTTCGATCCGCGAGTTGTTGCCGATAAGCATCATGCCCAACAACAGACCGCCTATCTTGCCCAACCAGCCGAAACGGCCGAACACCAGCAAGGCGGAAGCCACCAATCCGAGTATCCCCAAGCCCGACACGTTCCCTTTTCCCAGGTTGGAAAAGAAGTTGCCGAACATGTCCAGGCCGTTCCCGCCGGTCAGGTTGCCCAAGAACGTGCCGATGCCGCCCCAAGTCTGGTTCATGGTGGCAACGCCCTCCTTTACGTCTTGCAGGGCTTCACCGGTTTGTCCGATGGCTTCTTCCACTTTTTCGGCTGCTTGCCCGGCCATTTCCATTCCTTTGTCCACGTTCTCTTCACCGACCAGCACGTCGGCCACGGTGCGCACCACGGGCTTGTCGTTCACGATGTTCTCCCAGGCGAGGTAGCCCATGCCGCCTCCGACGACCGCCGTCTTGGTGGCATGGCCGAATCCAGCGAGGGTGCGTTGGGGATGCACTATCGCACCGCCCAACGAGCGGGTGGCGGAGTTGTTGACCAATTTTTTGCCATAGCCCAGTATTGTTGCCCATTTTCCCATATTAATGTCCTGTATTAAGTTTGCATATCCGTTATAAATCCCCATTCCGTTTCCATCTCCGCATGGCGGCACGGGCGATTTCCGCCTTGTCCGCTTTCTGCGGCCTGGCTCCTTCGTCTATGGTCGCCCATACGTCTGCCAGCGAGGTATATTTCACCGCCAACGTCAGGTGGCGCAGCCTCTTGTTCATCACTTTCAGCTTTGGGCGGATGCCGAACACCAACTCAATCCGTTGCTTCTCGGTCATCTTGGTGTCGCTCAGGCATACCTGCCGGATGTCATTCACGATCTCCACGCTGCCCAGTATCAGTTCCTGGTAGATGCGGTTGCGGTTCGGGGTGAGCGCTACGGCGATGGCGTTTCCGGCATGGGCACGCAGCTGGTCGTTCAGGCTTCCCATGTTCTCGGCCAGCTTGCCTACCTCGTGGTAGAAGCCGTAAATCTGTGCCGCATAGCTGATGATGTCGCGGAAGGAGTCCAAGTAGTCGTTGAACTTCCGCTGGATGTCGGTCGTGCCTTCCACTTCCTCGCGTGTCCAGATGTGACCGGTGGTCTGCATCAGCATGGCCCGCTCCTGTGCCTTCAGCTGGTCTTCCGCCTTTTCGGTATAGAGATACACCATACCGGCCAAGGTCGGGTCAACCTGTGCATGGGCTTGCATGGCACAGATAGCCAACAGACCAACCAACACGATATGTCTCATCCTCCCTACCATTGTTGTAATTGTTGTAATTGTTAATTCTTAATTGTTAATTGTCAATTGTTCTTGCCGCCCTCCGCCATCTGTCCAAGGCGGCATGGGCCACTTCCCCGTTGTCCCGGTCTATCATTCCGGCCGTGACGCTGTTCCACACATCAGTCATGGTGTAATAGCGGATGCTCAGATGCAACAGATGCAACTTCTTGCAGAAAGCGTCCAACCGGTCGGACAACGCCCAAAGGGTCTCGCTACGTTCCGCTCCCGTCAGCATGTTCTGCGGGCCGCCTGTGGCAATGGCATTCCTGAGCAGCGTGTAAACCGAGACAAGTTCGGTGGCGGTCTCGATGTAGAGGTTGTTCATGCTCATCGTGGCGACAATGCCCTGCGGATTGTGGGTGATAGCCTTGCGCAGCTTGCCGAGGGTGATGAAGATGCGCACTCCGTCCTCATACAGGGTGGTTGCAGCCTTCAGCGAGGATGCGTAACCCTCCACCGTTTGCAGGTAGTCGCTGTACTTCCGTTCCCATTCGTGGATGCGGTTGAACTCTGCGGCGATGGTGTTCTGCAACACTGCCGTCTTGGTCTGTCCCTCTACCTGGTCTTGTATCTGTCCGTTGATGGCTTCGTTGCCTTCCGCCAATGCCAGCCATTCCAAAGGGTTGGTCTGCACGAATTGCGCGTTTGCCGTATTTCCAATGAATAGGGCAAACAGGCACATCAGTAGCTTAACGGTTTGTAATCTCATAGATTCCCTTTCTTCGTTTGTTCTGTTCCACCCGTCCACGAATGACGGACACCAAGTTGTCGTCTATCACCATGCCGATGATGTCGAGCCGTGGCGTGGTGCGGTCGCCCGAATGGACGCTCACGGTTTTCACGCCGCAAAGCTGTTGCAACAGGTTGCTCCGCTCGGCGAAGTCCACCACTCGGTATAGTTCCACATAATCGCTGCTCCGGGTAATCACCCCATGCTCGTATATCAGCTGCTCGCCTGTGATGCGGTAAACCATGCGTTTGAGGTAGATAAAGCGGTAGGCCAATACCAACGACACGGCCACCGACAGCCACAGGAGCAGTCCCATGAACGGCATACCGTCCATTCCTGCACAGGCATAGCCGCACAGGTCGAGCGTCAACAACGGCCAGTTGTTAATGAAGAACTGCACCGTCCGTGGCCGTAGCCGCAGGGTGCCGGGCTGGGTGTATGGCGGTTGTGTAATAGGCTGTGTCATCGTCTGAATCGGTTATGTCGTTCTTCAGTATTTTCCTGTTCCAGATTTTCATCCATCCGTTTGCCCAATAGCTGGTCGTTCCAGTCCTTGTAGCCCTCACGGGGTGGCAGGTAGTCAATGCGGCTGGTGTCTAATTCCAACTCCTTGCAGATGGCATCGAAATCAAAGGTGGACACATCCATCTCATGCCGTCCGTATTTCCCGGTGAGGTCGGTGACAACCAAGGTGTCTTTTTGGGTCGTGTGCGAGTTGAACACACGCCCGTTCGTCTGCAAGGCGAAGTTCACGGCATAGAGCTGCCCCGCACGGTCGCGGTCGAAACAAAGGTGGTGGTTGGCATCGGGTGTCTGTTCCAGCATCCCGGCAAACTGTCGGATGCTCGGTGTGCCGCCGGTGGATATAAACACGGCATTGCCCAAGTCTGCGTATGCCACGGTTTGCTTCTTCTCCATTTGATAGAATGCCATTGCATCGAAGGCACTCTCAAACCAGTACACATCCTTTACTCCCGGTAACGGTGTGGTGAAGCCCACATCGCTGCGGTGGCTGTTCAGCCGGCCTATCCACATTCCTTCCGTGGCGTTGCTTCCCGCCGCCATGCCCTTGTAGGCGGTCTTGCCCTCGGCATTGGGGCGGCTGCGTTCTTCCAGACCGACAACCTGCTTGCCCGGCCACGCAGGCAGCGACAATGGGAAAGCGAGATTGGTGAACACCTTGCCGTCCGTCCGATGTTTGGAGGCAAGGAAGAAGTGGTCGCAAAAGGCGCGTTGGGTGTCGAGGTCTATGCCCCGGTTCTTGAAATAGGGATAGAACTTCTTCTGGCTCTCCCAATCGTCCATGCGGAAGGCTTGCAGGTCGTATTCGTCAATGTCAAACGGTTTGCCCTCCCTGCTCGGATTGAATATCCTTGTCTCACGGATTTCCTGCGGCTCGTTCAACAACCGTCTGCAAACAAGGTTGACGAGCCTGTCCGTGGACATCCCCGGCGTGTATTCCGCGAAGAGGTGCGGATGTTCCTTGATGAAGGAAATGACGTTGTAGTTCCTGCGCTCGGGTGGCTGGAAACAGCAGAAGCCGTTGCCCGTGACGATGAACTTGTCACCGCGCACACGCCGCCCGTCGCTGTCTATGCGCACATACGACGGGTAGCGCAGGCCGTCACGGCGGTTCAGACGATAGCCCGCATCCACCAACAGCTCCTGTATGCTCAGTCGCCTTTTGTAATCTTCGTAGGTCAGTTCAGACATGGATGGTATTCAATTCTTCGTTTTTAATTCTTCATTTAATCACATTCCGTGTCTCAGTTCATGCTGCATCCGTTCCGTGTTAACGGCAGCTTCAAAGTTCCGTGCAGCCACGTCCATCGGGGTGTCCACTCCGGGCTTGAAGTAGCAGCGTGGGGGCGGAGGGCCGTGCCTTTCCATGTAGATGTCGGGGCGTGGCCCGCGTCCTAATTCGCCCACAACGGCCACGCCAGCCAACAGGGCAGCTCCGATCTTCGTTCCCAACGGCACATTGTCCCTCGACTTCATGTCCACCTCCCCGAATATCTTGGAAAACAGTTTCAAACGGTGGTAGTCATCAATGGCCATGAACTTGTCGTATTGCTTTTGGGTAATCTCGTGGCTCACGGTTTCCCCGTCGATGACGGCGGTCATGCGGTATTTGCCTTCCGCCTCAGTCGGCTCCACCCGTATCTCGTCCACCGTTACCTCCCGTCCATGTCGTCCCTCCCTGTACCAGCCTTTGTCGGGGTTGATATAGGTAAGGTCGTTTCCGTCCATCACCACCGTGCCCTTGGGCAGTCCCCTTTCTTCGGGTGTCACGGCCAGCCCTTCTTGTTCATGCAGCCCTTGGTGTTCGCCCTGTTCCATTTGTTCCACGGCGATAAGTTGCCGATCCAAGTCTTCCTTCACGTCCGGGTGCAGCTCGATGGCAACCACCTTGTCGCTGTTCAGCATTTCCATCGTGATGGGAGCGGGAAAGTCCCCTTTGATGATGTTATTGATGATTTCCAACCGCTTTTCCACAGGCACTTCCTGTGCGGAGTTGTTGGTGAGTGCCGCCAGTTCCTCTTCTTTCAGGTCGTACTGCATATCCGCAGGGACGGAGGAGGACTGAATGATCAGCGTCTTGCGCTCCGTGTCTATAAGTATTCCGTGGCTCGCCAGACACTCCTGCCATTTCTCGTTGGTGAAATAGACGGGGGAGGTGATGAGCGTGTTGTAGGGTTGGGCCGATTCGGTGGGGCGTGGCCTTGGCTGCAAGGGTGTGATGACTGTTTCCAGTTCCTCCAGCACATCCTGCCCAGCCACTACGGTGGTGGGATGCCCCTTGTAGTAGAAGCCATAGCCACCGCTCTGCAGTTCTCCGGGCTTCATGCGTCCGTCGGGCCGGCAGGGCAACATCGGTGCGCCGGGGTAATACAGGTTGCCGCCGATGCGCCGCAGGTGGAAGCCGTCCTGTTGCCTCGGTGTCCAGCCGAGGAACCAGGCTCCCCACGGATGGCGGTGCATAGTGTATGGACGGCCCAATCGTCCGTATTCGCCCGCGCCGATGCGGTAGCCGTGCAATCCCATCGCCACCCGCCCGTTGGCGTTCCGTGCGTGTACGAAGTCCTTGGGCAGGTCGAAGTCGGCTGCCACGATGCTGGCGAAGGTGTTGTAGCACCGCCGGTTGGCGTAGTTCGTGCCCCAGTCGGTCAGGGCTTGCAGCTGCTTTTCGGTGATGGGATAGGAAAGCAGCGGGGAGTCATGCCCCTGCACAATCAGGACAAACCCCTCGCTGCTCCCCGCGATATGTCCCCTCATGCCATTGCGTGCCAGGATGTCGCGCATCTCCGGCGGCAGTTCCAAGGGGCGTGGGTTGGTGTTCGTTCGTATGCTCATCTCGTGTCGCTCTAATGTTGTTCCAATGCTGTTATACGCTCATCAGGCATCGCCGTTGGCGAGTGCCGTTTCCATCTCCTCCTGCTTCATGTCGAGGAAGCGCAAGGCGGTGTCGTCATCCATCGGCAGGTCGCGCAGGCGGCAATACTTCTCGTATTCCGTCCTCCACTCCCTCGAATGTTGCTGCACGTAGTCTTTCCAGCCGTATTCACCGCTCTGCACCTTTTCCACAAGGGCTTCTTCCGAATGGTATTCTTCCTTTGCCATGATGCCTTACAGTTTAGGTGCGTTGGCGTTTTGCATCCTGCGCTGGCTGCTCCGCTTCAGCTCGTTCCACATTTCTTCGGTGTAGTCGTCCTCATGCACATAGTCAAGTCCGCCCTCGCCGTCCGCCACCCAGCAGCCGAAACAGCCGAAGTTGTATTTTTCCCACTCGCGTTTCGTCTCCTTTTTCCATTGTACCCCGTCGCCCACGCACACCAATATGCCGGTCGGCTCGTTCAGGTCAATGCCGATGGTCATCAGTTCGTCGCCCTCGGCCACGGTCAAGGGTTCACCCGCTCGCAGGCAGTTGATCTCCGCAGTGGAGAGGTGGAACTCATCGGTTATGATTTGCAGGTTGCGTCCGATGACGGGGGTGGGTACGGAAAGGATCTGCTTCGTGCCGGCATCTATCTGGTGGAATGCCTGCACGGGGTTGTCGTTGTCGCCCTGCATCGGCGCGATGACTGCCTTTCCCTCCAACAGACGTTGCTTCTGTTCCTCGCTGAACCGCTCCAAGCGGCTCTCCACCAGCACGGGATAGAACAGCACGTCGGCTGTGCCGTCCTCGCGCCGCACCAACGAAAAGCGTGTCCGGGCATGGATGGTATTACCCTCCGAATCGTCCACACGAATGGGCAAAATGGGTGAGCGGCGGCCCGATTGGATGGCTTGCAGCACATCCACCGGCAGGTCGCCGACCATCTCCCTCGTCAGCCCGAATTGTTCGAGAGTGCCGTATGGCACTTCCTCTTCCGTGAATTTGTATCTGTTCATTCGTCCAAATTGGTTTTGTTACACTCGGACAAATGTAAGGTGGCTGTAAGCCGGAAAATAATAGTCCGGAAGAATTCTGACCGTTTTTAGGCTTAATTAGGATGGTAGTCGGAAATCATACTGTCAATCATACTTTAAACAAAAAAATGGGGCTTTCCAAAGCACGTTCATGCCGGGAAGCCCCATTCTGGTATTGTCCATCTGATTGCGCCCACTCGTCGCTTGTTTGATTTCCTGTGCAAAGCTAAGGCTGTAGTGAAACGACAAGGAGGCTCCTCCTTGCCTTATTCACAACTTTCGCCTTCTTGAAAGCACATGAAATCAAATCCTGCCGACGAGGTGAAAGCCTCCGATGAAAGGGAAATAAAACAACAACAAAATCATATCAAAATGGAAACAGTTTATACTTTTGAAGGCTGGGTGAAAGAGGTTATCGACAACGACAACGCTGACATCTTGCAAAAATTCCATGCCAATGGGATAGGAGAATTGGGAAAACAGACATTGGTTGAAATGGCTGAATGGGATTTTGAGTATTGGACGGATTGTTGCAAAAACCTTGACACCACAAAAGGAACGGCAGTTTATGTCTGTGTATATGCCAATATAGTATCACCCAACGGGTTGCTTGTCCGCAAAAAGGATGGGGTCATATACAAGAAATTGGCTAAAATCATGCCACAAGGAGAAAGAGAATAAGCCCCTCATGGCTTAATCCTTTCATGGTGTATCTGCATTGGGTATCTCAATGGCTTTTCCCTTTTTGAACTCCTTATGCTCGTTGTGGAACACATAGCCCAACTGGTTGCACACGCACTTCGTTTGTCCGATGGCCGCATCCACATTGTAGTGCGTATGCCCATATATCCAGTAGTCAATGCCGCTATCGGCAATGTAGTCGCCCAGTTCCACCATGAACGCCCCATTCGCCTTGCTGCCCTTGAACTTGGGGCATTGCAGCAGGTAGGATGGGGCGTGGTGGGTGGCCACTATCTTGTGCCGGGCTTGGCTCCCGTTCACCGCCTGCTTGATGAAAGATAGACACCGCTCATGTTCGCGGTTGAAATCAGAAAAAGTCAATGTTTCTCCTTTGTAAAGGATGCGCCTGAAATCACTGACCATCTGTTCTGTGAAAAAGGCATCTTGAAGCGGAATCCTTGCCCAAAGGGTGGAAACGATGATGTCCACATTGCCAATCCGGACAACGCTGTTGTAATAGCTATGCACATTCGGGCGTATCTCCAGGCTGTAATTGTCCGGGAGGGTTGCCACATCGTAATATTTGTAGAACTCGTGGTTGCCCATGCAGGCGATGACTTGCCGGTAGTTCCCTGCCGCCCAATCCCAAAACGGATGCTTGGCGTAGTTTTCATCGCCCAAATATCCGATGTCGCCACCCAGCACAAGCACATCGCCGCTGACTTCCAACGGGTGTTCTTTCAGATACCGCCAGTTGTCGGCAAATTCAAGGTGTAAATCGGAAGCGTATTGTATTCTCATGCCGTTTATTTTTCTTGGGGTGTGAACATTTCCATCAGTGCGTCCAAATAGGCGTTTATCTCACCGGAACTGCGCTGCAAGGCATCTTCCAAAGACTGGTCGGGCAGCATGGATCGCAGCTTCTCCGCGTATGCCAGTATGTTCTCATGGATGGTCGGCGGGATAGCCGACGGTTCTCCTATGGGAGTGACGGCAATCAGTTTCAGCACATCATTCCTATGCTTCTTGATGTCCTTGGTGTTCACTTGCCGTCCCGCTTCCTTTTCGGCCAGAAGGTTCAAGTAGGCTTTCACTTTCAGGCAAATCAATGCTTTGGGTGAAGCAAACCGCAACCCGTTGTCCATGAAGCTGTCCTTTACGGTCAGTTCATAGTAATCATCATCCATCATGATGGCCGAGAGGCTGGAAACATCTTCGCCGACGGGCAACGGTTCGATGTGGAAACCCGATGGTGCTTGAAGCAGTTCGGAATGGCGGGAGAGCAATTCGATTTGTACCGGATAGCCCTCTTTCCCGTCTGAAAAGCGGTACAGCTCGTACACAGGCGGTTTGTCCTCGCCGCGCTTCCGCTTGCCGTTCTTATAGCCACCCTCTTTGATGAACCGCCAGAACGCCTTGGCGAATTCTTCCATCATATTCTCCACGACCAATATCATGTCGATGTCGTCCGTGGCGCGGGGACGCATATCCGTGCCGGTTAGCACGGCATCGCAAGCCGTGCCGCCGATGATCACGTAGTTTGCCGAATATGCGGCAAATGCTTCCCTGAATTTGTCTAGTCCTTTGACCATATCGTTTGCATTAAATGTTCCAATTCTTTTTCCACCCGTGGGTCTTGTTCGTCCTTGAGGGTCAGGTACAACGACAATTTGTCAACCACTTTTAAACCTGCCTGCTGTCCCATCGGGATGGGCGGGTATTTCCATACCTCTATTTTCACATTCCCCTCTATGGGGTTCAGCCCTTGCAACCGTCCCTCTTTCCTCAGCCTTCGGAATTGTTCCTCGCTGATGGCGTAAGCAGGGCAATCTTCGGGGTTCAGGCTGGAGTAGTGGGCCAACGCATTGATGCCGCCCAATAAACCGCCATCGGGCTTTTCGTCGGCAAAATGAACCACTTTTACGGGGTTCTGCATCAGCGGTTCGGCATCGTTCCATAGCCGCTCCTTGTTGAGAGGGAAATGGAGTATCTTTTCTCTCGCCGCACCAGCATGGCTTTCAAGTAAGCCCATCGCTTCCGATTGGCGTACCGCCCGGCTGAGTGTCACATATTTGTAGGGGAGTATCTGTTCAAGCGTCATCAAAGATTCTCCGCTTAAATCACGGACTTGCAAGTGATGCAACAGCAGGTATTGTGCCGCGGGGAGCAACTTGTCGGTCTTTACCGCCTTTCCTTCCCTTGCATTGACAAGGAGGAAAGGAAGGAACACATACTTCTCGCCCGCCACAAAGTACACACCTCGTTCAATCAGCCTGTTGCGCTCGTATGTGGGCAGCGACTGGAACAGGAACACACAAGGCAACCCTTTTATGGTTTGGATGTGTCCGGCGAGGCGAAAGTATTGAAGTGGCGACAGCTTGCGTTGACTGCGGGCTTCCAACAGCAAAAAAGGATAACCACGGAATTGTGCCTCATAGAAATGATAGCCCAACGCCGCATCAATCGGTATGCCTTTCAACTCGCCCTTTCCCAAAAGCCTGAGACCTACCTTCATCCCTGCTATGGTTATTTCTTCTTTCATGTTTCAACCGTTTTGCATCATTTTCATAGCGCGTGAAAACGATGCAAAAGTAATGAAAATAATCTGATTTACAATAGCGGGATAGAAGAAATGCGCTAAATGAGTATGATTGGCAGGTCTGATTCCCTATAAAATCTTATAATATGGCCATTCCCATCGACTCCTTTCCGCTTTTACGCACACCACATATTATTTTTGCACCATGAAAAAGTCATGGCTATTACTCACCCTGTCATCCTGCTGCCTGTCCTTGCAGGCGCAGTTTCATACCATCGCATACAGCAAGCCCCTGTACAAGGTGCAGGAAGTGGCTGATCCTACAGAAACAAAAAAACTCCCCGAAAACGGAGAGGCGGACAACCTTGTTTCCCTTACCTCGATGGCAGGGAAGCAGTCAGAAGAAATGCACAACTACTGGATAGGCTGCTATATGAGTGTGTCTTACCCTTTGAAGAAAATCACAGTCACTTCACCCTACGGACGGCGCAAAGACCCGTTCACCAGCAAGCGGAGCACCCACAAAGGATTGGACTTGCGGGCAAACGGCGAGGAGGTCTATGCCATGATGTCCGGCGAAGTGGTGAAAGTGGCGGCGGACAAACGGTCGGGCAACTATGTCACCATCCGTCACGGCGACTACACCGTCAGCTATTGCCATCTTTCAAAGGCGTTGGTGAAGAAAGGCGCACAAGTCCTACCCGGAGAGGTGGTGGCCATCAGCGGCAACACAGGACGCAGTACCGGGCCACACTTGCACATCACCGCCAAATACGGCAAGAAGCACATCGACCCTGCCATCTTGCTCCAACTGGTCAAGGAAACCCGTGAAGAAGCATTGGCACACTTGGTTGCCGGTTAAACCTATTTTGCATTCCCTTTCAGGAACTGCTCGTAGTCATACTCGTTCATCGTAGGCTTGTAGGTCTTTCCCGACAAGAACATCCGCGCTATCAATATAGGCCAAAAGAGGGGGATTGCCCAAAGGATGACCTTGTTCCAATTCGTATTCCCATTTGCATTTCTCTTGTAACTGTTGGGATGCCGTTCTTGATACTTGGCAATAGGTATCAAGATGTACCTCCATGCCAATAGGATTGCACCCACCCAGAACCAGTCCAAGATGAGCCAACAAAACAGTACGGCCAACCATAAGGCTGTGGTTTCTGCCGAACATACCTTTCGTAGTACCTTCCCGCAGAGTTTCAACAGGAAATAACCCAGTACAATCAATATAATATATCCCATAATAAATTGAATTTCAGAATACTAATATACAAATTTCTTAGGAACTACGCAAATATTGGGGTACATTTTTACGGTCGTTTTTGCATTTTTATAATGGGTGCAACTACAAGGAAAGCCCTTGCTCCCACTGTAAAACAGGGATAAGGGCTTCCTCTACTATTCATAATTGTCAGTCGTCAAAATAGGCACAGCTTGAAATACATTCCTGCCGAAAGATGTTTGCATTGGTTCAACTCAGCCACTACATTGATTCGGTCTTTCCACACCGAATAACTTCCTCCCACATTCACTGTGCACGAATCATATTCTACCATCAGGTTCAGACCGTTCAACAATCTGTTTCCAAACGAACATTCGGGCAGGTTGAAACGCAGGTTGGCTCCGACGGCTAGTCCATTGTAGTGATACAGTTCCCTGCAGTTATAGAGATATGCCGCATGGACTCCGATGTCTGCCACCTGTTTCCACGATAAATGCTTGGACAGGGCCAGGTAGTAGCGGTTCCAATAACCGTTTCCGGTGGCAGAGGCCGATCCAAATCCGTTACTGTGCGAACTCGTACCCGGGTCATTCGTTCCTAACACCACTTGTGGTGTCCACGGCTTCCACCAACCTTCTTTCCACAGCCGCAATCTCACTGCGAAATGTCTGTCTTGATTGCGGAACTTATTGGGCAACTGCAATTCTGGTACTGCCATTTTCAACAGCGTACATACATAGCCTACTTCCAACCAAGGGAAAATAGTCAAGTTCAGGCAGTAGTTCCAAGTGTTGTAATCCCATTCGCCCGGCATGGCTGCTACATCCAAATAAGACGCTCCGGCCATCACAGTCTAGTCCCGTTGCATATCTGCCGTGGGCATATGTAGCAGTCCGGTTGTTCCGTAGGTAAATTGCCCATATGCAATATCTGCAAAAGGAAGATTGAAAAAGAAAATAAAAATGACAAGGTGCTTTTTCATAATTGGTATTGTCTGTTTTTGGCTATGATTATCTCTTAAAATCAAAGTCAGCCATTATGGTTATATCCCATAATGGCTGATATACAAATTAGTACCGTTCAGATAGGATTCAAACGTAAGTTGTTATATTTTTACAAATGCCATATCGGTTTCGCCCAACAAACCCATCAATATAGGTGTAATTGCTCCAACCATAATGGACATAACAAAGTAGGAGGATGCAGTCTTAGTATTGCTGCCTATGATATCGGTTAGTGCTATCAAGAAGATGTTAGGGAACATCACACTCTCAAACAGATAGGTGAGGTAAGGCATAGTGCCGCCATTCTTACTCGCCCGTTAGAGGTGATGGCTAGCAGCATACAGATTAATCTTTGAACGGGACATCACATCTTTCAAGCTCCTCTCTCAAACATCTAACAAATACAGGACTTCCCAAGAGAGCTATATCTAACACATCTTTCCAATTGTTGATTTCTGAACAAGACTGCTTTAGGTCGCTTATCCGTTCTATGCAGTCATTAAGTGTGTGAGCGCATGCGTCTTTTCTGACATACGAAACAGTTTCGATTATAAGACGTTTAATTTCTCTACCGCTCCCTGCTTCATACGTTTTCAGCACATGTTGCTCCCTCATCGTATTTTCAATCAAATTGAAAATCCTAATGTTGATATCCCCTCGTTGCAAATCAAACGTAGCGTGAGGAATACCATTCTTTTCTGATATTGAGCAGTATAAAAATCTTTCAACAGGCACCGCATCCAAATAAGCATTCCAATACTGTCTCTTGCCCTCATTGTCTAATGTTTTGGCTGATTTAGACTGATTACAAGTTTGGCAACAAGGGATAAGGTTTTTGGGATGTACCACGTATAAGGGGTATTGCTCTTGTGGGATAAAGTGATCTATCGTTTGAACAAGGTTCACTTCACATATTGGGCAAAACTCATTCTCAAATCCTTGTTCGTCAGTTAATAACTTATGCCGTAATTTTGTGATTTCGCAACCTTTATAACTATAAAGGGATTTGAACCGCTCCTTTTCTTCTGCACAAAGTTGAGGGTGGCTATCTAACAATCTCTCTAAATTATCATTTTCAAATGCGTTATCGTATTCATCAATACACTCTCTATATCTGTTTGCAATATCTTGGCACGAGGATTTCTTTTCACTCGATTTGCATTTTGATATGAGATCATCGATGAATTCTCGTGAATTGTCTGTATAGGGTTTTAGATTCCTCATGATTAATCCTGATGCTGATTGATGATGTTGCTGATAATCAACCGAAGATTCAAGCTGATTTTTCCATGTAATTGAAGAGCTGCTAAAGTCCTATCATAGTCCCAAGCACATTTTTCTGCTGTATCTGCAATAAACTTTTCATACCGCTTTTCATCATTTAGATTTTTGAATATCACATCACTTATCACTGAGATATCTTCTCCAAAGCATTCATAGCCTATTTTGCTTACATTCAGAATATTCTGATTTCGACTGAATACGTACACGTTTTCAGCTACCATTTCTCTTACCACCAATGCAGAATGTGTCGCAATTATTGCATAAGATTGAAACCTTTCTAATATCTCAAAAATGGTCTTTAACAATTGGGATATGGCATGTGGATGCAGGTGTTGCTCTGGTTCATCAAAAAACAAAAGGGTATCATTCCTAATGTTTGCCAGAATGTCACTGATGGCGAATATGAACATGGTTTCACCAGAACTCATCCTTTTGCAAACATTTTTAGTCCCTTCTTTGTCTATTGTCTTGTCATGGTATATCGCTCTGATGGTATCTTTTGAAAATACTTCTAACATTATTTCTTTCCATATCGTCATCAAACAATCAGATTGTTCTCTTTCATCAATTTTTTTAATATTATCGATGAGATGCTTCACCTGTTCATCCAAGGAAAGAAGTTCATTCCGCTCTTTCAGTAACCCGCAGTATTTATAGCCCATCATATAGTTTTTGTTATTAGGAGGAAAATGGTCAAACGGTGAATAAGAAACAATGATAACTTGGCTGAATATGGGTCTAAGTCCCTCAAACTTTGCTTCATTGGTATTTACAAGAGCATCAACTAAGTCATTAATAAGAGTTGTTTTACCAACTCCGTTTTCACCAATCAATCCGATGATTCGTTTATAAGGCTGGCATTGATATGCGAAGTTAAAATCTATCGCATTATCCTTGTCATCAACATCTTTGTATTTGGGACTGTATCTGAAAGTGAAAGAATAGGCATCTTTTATATCTCGTCCATTAACGAAATATCGCCCTTCACGCAGGGCTTTCTCGGAAGAGTTAAATCTACAAAGTGAACGTACAAATGCCTTTTCTTTTTCAAAAACTTCATGTATGGTTGAGAAACAAGCCACATCCCGAAGAGCAGCAAGGCAATCATAAGCTTTGTTTCCCAATACTTTTTTCAAATTCTGATAGTAAGACACATCAAAACCCAAAGAGCAAAACTCCTCCGAGAGCGAAAAGAAGCGTTGCCCCAATACTTTACTCGTATCGTCACATCCACGCTTCATTATTTTCACAGTTCCTATGTAGTGCTTTTGTCCATCATTATCTATATAATGGAGAGCAAACCACGTAAAATAGCCAAAATCATTCCAGGCATAATTGTGGGTAAGCACAAAACAATCGGTCTCATTTGGCCACTCAATGTTTTCTTCTTTAAAATTGGTGTAAGCTACAATCTCAGAATTACATCGAATGAATGGTATAAAATTATTTGTTTTCAAACGATTTGCGTCTTGGGAGTCAATACGCAATACGTCATCATTTTCTACGATAGTTAATCGTTCCTTTTCAAGTAGAACCTTAATTCGTTCTATGATTTCTTCTTGCTTATCTCTGTTTGTCCTATAATTTAGGATGCGCTCTAAGAATTTCAAGAACAAATTTCCATCTTCTGTGACTTTTAAAATAGATTTAAGCAATTTGTCCTCAGACCAATCCTCATTTAATATGAAGTGTTTTTCTATTTCATCTCCAAGTATTTGATATCTTTTATCTTCGCCTGTTGATGCTTTTTGGTACACGTCCCAAAACTCTGACAGGTCGTTCATTAAATCCGAATTATATCTGATTTCATGTACGAGCGTTCTAAGTAATGGGTAAATTTCATTTATTAATTGTGCAGAAATCATATACAGAAAGGAAATTCGTTATGGAATCAGGAGCACAACCATTTGGAATCAATGCTTAGCTCCTTAACTGCTTGAAAAAGAAAGCATAAATCGCTATGGCAATAAAGCAGCACAAGGGAATAAGGAATCCAAGTGCCATGTTGTTCTCTCCCAACACACCCATCAGTACAGGTGCAATCGCTCCACCCACGATGGACATGACGAGATAGGACGATGCGGTCTTGGTATTGCTGCCTATGACGTCAGTCAGTGCCATTGAGAAAATGGTGGGGAACATCACGCTCTCAAACAGGTAGGTGAGGCAGAGTGCCGCCATTCCTACTTGCTCATTAGAAATAATGGTGAACAGCATACAGACAGTTGCACCTGTGGCACAGACTGTCATCAGCCGTGCAGGGGCTATGGCCTTTAAGATGAACGAACCAAACAGACGGCCTACCATAAACAATCCCATGCCTCCGATGGAGAGCATCATCGCTGCCGTTGAAGGACTTAGCGAGGAATCGGCTTCAAGGACATAATTGATGAAGAATGAGTTGATACCTGTCTGTGCTGCCACATAGAGCAATAACGCCACAACTCCGTAGCGGAATGTGCGTATTCGCCAAATGGAAGTAGAAGTGGGAGTCGTTGCCGCAACAGTTTGATTCTTTTCTTCGCTTTGTTCATCGGGTATTGGCAGGTGCAGCCGTGAGAATACTGCTCCCAATATGATGACGACAAAGCCGATGACTGCGTATGGCAAGGAAATACTGCCGCCACCTTCCCCAAGAATCAGCAGACCGCCAATCATCGGGCCTACCACCCAGCCAAGACCATTGAGGGCTTGTGCAAGATTAAGCCTGCCAGCGGCCGACCGCTTTTCGCCAAGTACGGTGATATAGGGATTGGCGGAAGTTTCCAAGCAAGTCAGCCCACACCCAATGATGAACAGGCAAAGCAGGAAGAACGGAAATGACATCAACTGCCCACCGGGAATGAACAGCAGCGCACCGATGCCGTAGAGCAACAGTCCGGTTACAATGCCCGTGCGGTAGCCCCATTTGCGGATTATCACTCCGGCAGGTATGGCCATCAGGAAATAGCCGCCATAAACCATCGCCTGCACCAAGGCACTGCGGGCTTTGGAGATGACAAGCACATCCTGAAAATGCTTGTTCAGCACATCGAGGATGCTGTGAGCCACGCCCCACAGGAAGAACAGAGATGCGACAAGGGCGAACGCCGCCACATAATTGCGTCCGTTCGCCCCTCGGAACATACCTTTACTTTGCCCTGTCATAGCTTGAAAATTTGTTCCATCAGCTGCCATTTCTCTGTCGAGGGTGCAGCAGGGTCACAACCTTGAAATTGGGCAACGTAGGCTTCCCATTCTGCTTGTCTGGGCAGGGTGGCCAGCCTTGCATTGTCCTTTTCCCAGTCGAAGTCGTCCACCGTTTCCATGATCATGAACGAGGTGTGCCCATGCAGGTAGATTTGCATGTCGAGTATGCCTACCGACCGGATACCTTCCTTGATTTCCGGCCACACACGGCTGTGCACTTCCACGTAGGCCGCTATGGCCTGTGGGTCGTCGGGTAGCGTGAGTATCTGACAATATCGTTTCATAGCGAGTGGACATTTTGTTAGAAATGGTCGCCCGAATGGCGGCGGCGAATGGTCAACCGAATGGCTTCTGCGGGAATGCTGGCTTCATCCCGGCATACCAAAGCCAAGTAGCCGCCTCCTCCTGCTCCGGGCATTTTCCACGCCAAAACACCGTCCAAGACGGAATATTGGTCTATATATTCTTGTACTCCGGGTTGCATCATGGCTGGGAACATGGCCACCTGTGCATGGAAGGAGGCTTTATAGGCGGTAGCGAAACGCTCCAAGTCTTTGCTTAAAATGGCTTTCCAACATTCATCGGCGGCTGTGGTGAGTGCTTTCACGTGCGAGGCATCTATCTGCGCTCCCTCCACTACCGAGCAACCGTCTCTGCGCGGGAACATCGGCACCAAGCACAACCTTTCTTCCAACCAGCTCAACACTTCCTCATCGTGGCAGGACTCGAAGCGGGTCGGCCAATAATGCCCATCGTAGTAATGTCGTACCAAGCCGGGCATACAGATGCCTATGGCATCCTGTGCGCCCGAGATAATCCCATCCGACCTTTCAGGGTCGTTCTCAAAGCAGAACACCAATCGGGCAAGCATCTCCGGATCCATGTCGGGTAATTTATAAGGCCAAATGCTGCGTATGCGGTTACGGGTCGAGGTGGACAACCCGCATCGGTCTTGTATCTCAAAGGTGGGTTCGAGCGAAATGGTGATTGCCCAGCCTGCACCATATTGTGACACATACGGTTGGTCTATCCAAGTACCGGCCAAGTCAAGTCGGGTAGGTATGGAGCAAGTTTGCTTTTTAAGGTCGGTACTGGAGCGGGCGGTCAATCCTTCCGATGGGGTGCGTGGCAACACGATGTATTCCATTCCCATGCGGCAGCACAAGGCTTCTTTCTCATCGGAAGCGCCATCCTCGTTCACCACAAAGATGTTGGGTCGCAGCTGTTCCACGGTAGGCACAAAATCCATTACCCCGTCACCTGCATTGATGAATGCGTCTTTGACGTAACGGATGGCCTTGACCATGAACAACCGTTCCCTTTCGGGATAGACGGTGCGGTGTTTCTTGTAATGCAGGATGGTTTCATCCGAACCAATGCCTACATAGAGGTCTCCATATTGGGCGGCTTGGCGGAAAAATTCCACATGACCGCTATGCAACAGGTCGTAGCAACCTGATACAAATACTTTCTTCGTTGCCATGTTTCTAATTTTTTCAGATAAAAGCCTTGTCAGGAACGAACTGTTCTGATAGGGGAATACTTATGATAAAGGCATTTTATCTTTCTTTTCAAATTTGTGGTTCGTTCATATTTTCTTATTTAACCGTGTCAGTGCTATTTCGAAAATTTTGTAGGGATAGCGGATGCAAAGAAACAACAGATTGGAATACACGCCATTTTTCCGTAGGGCACACAGGTGGTCGTGCATGATTTGCCTGTGGCTTCGAAGGCCTGAAGATGATGCGCCTCCTGTACGCATGGTCACAAAATCTTTCGGAGTATAAGTGGTTCGGATACGATGAACGAAAATCAATCTGAGCAAGTTTTCGAAATCTGCCGCTACCTTATATGAAAGGTCAAATGCACCGAACCGCTCATACACCTTGCGGCGGCAATAAAAGGATGGATGGGCGGGCATGAACCCAAAACGCATCCAGCTGCGATGAAACAACCGGGAAGAATAATAGCGAACACACTGGTCTACTTTATTTTCATCCACATAATGTACATCGCCATAAACAGCATCAATCTCAGTGTCTATCATCACTTTTACCACCTGCTCCAATATATCTGGAGATGTATAAAAATCATCAGAATTCAGTATACCTACTACATCACCTGTAGCCATAGCAATTCCTTTGTTCATCGCATCATAAATGCCCTTATCATGTTCACTAATATAACGCATTCTGCCACCAAACTGTGGCTCATAACTTCGCACAATCTCCATCGTGTTGTCCTGCGACTTACCGTCCACAATGATATACTCAATATCCTTGTACGTCTGCCGCAGCACGCTCTCAATCGTGTCGCGAACTGTCTTGCCACTATTGAAAGTGGCAGTTATCACTGATATCTTCATAGTTTCAAATAGTTATCAGCATTAACGATTTTATCTAAATCAAAAGTTTTGCTTGTTATATCCCAGAACACCCTTATGCGTATGTACTTTATTGCTTCTGATGGAACGATTAGCTTATAGTTTACCATCACTTCCAAATGCAGACACTCATCATTTGAATGGCTTCGTTCTTTGAACTCATCCAAATTTGTATAAAGAAAATTTTCTTTATCGTCCAAAGGCGACAATCCGTTTATATTATCTCTGAAAAAGGAAACATACGGTAACATTCCTCTATTAAGAATCAGAATTTCAGAATTATGAGCCACTACATTCTTTACATGAGCTGGAATTTTTTGTGCAATGGCCTGGGGTATTTCTACTCCAAAGCCGATAACTATATACTGTTCGGACAAGCAAAGTTTCTTCAATGCAGATTCAATGTCAGCATACCTTATTGTATAGTTCAAAGAAGTGTGGCTCAACAAGAAAAGGCGGTTGTAAGCAATTTGAATATTTCTTATGAGTGATGAGATTATTACTGCCTCCAAATTGATGGAGTATCTATAATCTCCTTCATATATATCATTAGAATCAATTCTTACTCTGCATTTGGCCGTTTTTTTTTCTTCTACTCCATGGCAGAGTGAAGAATCGTTTTTTTGGATAAGAGAGTTTACCTGCCTATTAAATTCAGATGTAAGTTGGTCTTTGATGAGATTCACTTTTTCCTCAGACCGTTCTTTATTTTTTATTGATTTTTCGATAGCGTTATAACATTTTTTAATAAAGTCATCTAATGCCTCTAACACACGGTTCTCAACATCTAATGGTCTTTGCGCTATTGTATTAACTTCACAGACTGATTTTCCCAGTTGCTTTGCTAAACGAATGTATTTCTTATTTGCAGGAATTATTTTTATCCCCCGTTTTACATCATTATGGGTGCATGGCAAAGGAGGTGTCATGGAATCCATATATCTGACATTATAGTCTATTTCATCCAAGAAGAGCATTGAATAAGCCAAATACTTCATAATACCTCTATATGTAATGTAGTCAGCTTGAACCCCACCATGTTTGGTGAAAGGATATTCAACTTCCAGGGTAAATTGATTGTTTGCATTTCGCAACAAGTTGTCAAAGTGCATCAACCAATCAAATATTTCAGTAAACGAGCAAAGGGTCAATTCATATTTTGGAGGAAGCTGATTGGTAAAACGCATGACTTGCCTTAACCATCCATCTTTGCCGTTATGCAGAAGCAATGCCCCTAATGCAATATGAAACTCCTTAAATTTCATGCGCTTAATACCTATTAAGTTATTGTGCGCTTGTGATTCTTTGTTATCATGTATTAACTTGAAAGTATAATACTGGTCTGCATATTCCCAATAATTCATCACCCAATCAAAATTCTCATTGTTGATGTGCCTCTGTAAAGTAATCCACATCAGTCTGTAGTTTAGTGTAGGCAGGGAAAAGTAAAAGTCAATACCTACTACATCCGACCTCAAAATGTTAGGAGCATCTTTAGATGAAGAATGGTTTAATATTCTTTCCGTTATTTCCGCTATCTGGTTAATTTGACGTTTATCAGAACTTACTAAGCCAAGTGATTTATATAAATGTTGCTTACAAGCGTTATATAGACCGATATTGTCTTTCTTTACCGCATAAATGGCAATATCTAAAATCTCCATGTAGCGACCATCTGATTTTGAAACAAGTACATCAAACAGTCGGCTTGGATAATAGTAACTTAGAAATAATTTATAAAGGCCTATTGAAGACATTAGAAGTGAAAGCATTGCAATGGAAGCAATCGCCAAGACGAATATCTGAATGTATGGTACTTCATTGGATAGAAACAATACAAATGGGGTTGTAATAGAGAAGAAAATGCAGGTTAGAATCCTTTTATTGAAACGTTTGAATTTTGGTTCATCTTCAAAACACTTTAGAAGTAGTGTGCTGTCATATTTCTTGTCAATTTCACCTATAGCCTGTATGATTAATGGATACCCAACACCAAAGATAGCCGCAAAAAGAGCTAATAGTGCAGCATATGTACTATTACTGAAACTGAAATCCATAAGATGCCAAAGGACGACTAAGTAACTTTAAGACTATTTCTTAATCAAACATATTATTATTGCCAAAGAAAAGGCAACAATGAACGCCACGCTCCACCTAAATACTTCTTTGTATTCTACATTCTCATAAGCTATTCTTACTCTTTTTGCAAAGTAAGAGATGATATAGGGGAATGCTCCTAAGCAAAGAAAGAACCCCATGAAAAAGGTTATCAAGAAGGCACAAAACAATAATAATCCTTCTTTCATGAGTCAAGCCTCCATTACACGCTTTCTCATTTTAATAGCTGGATTGCCAAGGTAAATGCCGTATGCATCTAAGTCATGATTTGCCACAGAATTCACTCCCAGCACGGCGTGGGTGTGGAGGGTCACGCCGGGACAAACGACCGACTGCGCCCCCACCCAGCTGCCATCTTCGAGGGTGATTTCGCCTATCATGAGGTCGAAAGTGGGTTTCTTGTAGTTGTGGTTGCCGCAAAGCAGCATCGCCCCTTGACTGATGCACACGTTGCTGCCAATCCTCACCCGGGCGAGGTTGTCAATCCACACATTCTCGCCAATCCAAGTATAATCCCCGATTTCGAGCAGCCAAGGGTACTTGATGTTGACGCTGGGCTTGATGTTCACCCCCGTTCCAACCCTCGCTCCGAACAGCCGCAGCAGCCGCACCTTTAGCCCCGAAAACGGATTGAGTGGGTTGATGAAAAACAATACATTGACAAAATACCAAGCCAGCCGCTTCGCCGCCCCGCCCCCAGGGTGATACCAAGAGTTGTCATATTGCGAGAGGTCGGTAGATATGGCCATATCATTTGGAATAGGTTAGAAAACAAAGTTTGGTTTTAGTCCGTTGCCATAAATCCATTCATATAGTTGCTTGAACTTCATGGCAATTTCTCTGATTGTGTAATTTCGTTCAACTAACATTTGCCCATTATGTCCCATTTTTATCCTGTCGGATTCTTGCAAGTCGATGGCTTCAGCCAGTGTTTTGACAAGCGTGTCGGTAGTACAGTCAACCCACCAACCACACCGATGCAAGTTCAGTTCTTCCCACGGTGTCCCAGTAGATGCAATGACAGGAACTCCATTTGCCAACGCCTCGATGACCACCATCCCGAAATTTTCAGATTTGCTGGGCAATATGAGATAATCCAACTCTCGTGTTGCTTGGCTTAATTGTTCGCCCGACAAAAAACCAGCAAATTCCACATTGTCGAGGTGCTTGTCCTTGACAAATTGGCGCAATTCGTTTTCATAAACCACGTCATCGCTGCCTATTATCGACAACTTGCACATTGAGGTTTTGTTGCCGAGTGTTGCCCATGCGTCAAGTAGGGTGTCGATATTTTTGATGCGGTTTATTCGCCCGATAAAACCAAAGTGCCGGATTTTGTTTCCTTGTTGCCGCATTGTGGGCATTGTATCAATTTCGATGCCATTTGGTAAGACGGCTACAGGTTGGGTTAAGCCGAAATCTCTGATGGATTTGAGTTCGGCCATTGATGTAGCGTGCAATACATCGGCGCGGCGAAGGTCATTTCTTTGGAAAAGGGGTAGGACTAATTTTTTTTTCCATCGCGACACTTGCAGCGCCTGGGGGTAGAGCATTCCGTGTAGGCTTAACACGACAGGCTTGTTTTGCTCCTTTGCCACGTGTATCGCATCATGTGTAGTCCACAGCCATATTGTGTTGGCATGAACTATATCATATCGGTTGATATTATCCACAAGGAATTGCTTGAAATTGAGAGATACCCCTAGTGGTGTGCGCGCGTCATATTCTACATACTTTATGAAAGGGTCAGTCGATATGCAATCTTCTTTGACCTTGCTTGACAAGGACAGGAGGTCGGTGTCTGTACCCGACTGGTTAAGAGCTTTAACCAACTGGTAGGTGCAAACGCTTGGTCCGCCCCAAGATTTGTTGAGGCAGTGGATGGTGTGAAGAATTTTCATGAATAGTGGTGAGTGTTATGCTTTGGAACAAGGTCCATCAATGAATTCGGTATCAGAGTCATTTTGCAGGCAATCGATGAGGGTGAGCAGCCTTTTTGCGGCAGTCATGGGATTGTACAGCTTCTGCATTTGCATTATCGAGTGGCTGCGAATGTTGTCCATTTCGACAGGGTTGTCAAGAAGCCACTTGACTTTTTCATATAAAGAATCGAGTGCGTCCCTGTCGGGATTGCCGAAGCTGCAAGAGGTGCGTGAACTGCGGAAAGTAAGTCCCGTAACGCCATCTTTTATAAGGTAAGGAGAACTGCCAATGGCATCACTTGCCACCAGCACGCAGCCATTGGCCATGCTTTCGTTGGCCACGGCACCCCAGCCTTCGTTTCGGTCGCTGGTGAAGAGGAAAATGCTGTGCCGCCGCATATCGGCTAACAGCTCATCGTTGGGCCTGTTGCCCACGAATTGCACCACATCTGAAATGCCGAGGCTTTCGGCCATGCGGCGCGCCGCAGGCTCATATTCGCCGCCGCCATACATGTCGAGGGTGAACCGATATCCTTCTGCCTTTAACCGAGCTGCCACCAGCAATGGGAGCTCGGGATGTTTCAGCAACAAGTACCTCGCACACCACATCAGCGGTGTGCTGTCGGCATTTGACGTGAAACCATCTTGGGATTCTGCGACATCAACCTTTTCAACTCGGGTGAAGTAACCCCATTTGTAGCAACGGTCGCGGTACATTCCCAATTTGCGATGGTCGCTGGCGGCAAATGCGCTGCAACACAGCTTGTAGAGTGGTTTACGCGTCCATCCGCCCAGGTAGTAGGCAAGAAACATCTTGAAGATTGTCGGCGAAAACAGATTTATGAAACCGCGTTTCAACCACCGCTCGCTCATGTCGAGCGATAGCAGTCCCCGTTTCAACCGCTCGCGTTGGAATGGCAGCGCCTGTACACCCGAGAACACGCAGCAGTCGGCCGACAGTGCCAGTTCCATAGCCCGCTCACGAGACTGCGCCGACTCCCATGCCCTCAGCAAATATGGTCGGCTGGAGTAATCTTCGGTTGCACCCTTGGTGTCACTGACTGGTGCTGTTTCTATGAACGTGTAATCAGGACCCAACATCGAGTGGAATATATCAGCCAATATTGCTTGGTGGTGATTTAGAACGACAGAGTAAAAAACGAGTTTCATAGACATCAAGTATTATACAGTAGCCGCACGTGGATAATGGATCATGATTTTATGTAGTCATGCTTGTAATAGTACATATATATGCCAGTTACCACGAATGACACGAAAAACATGTTTGTGATAATTTGGTTTACGCCAACCAAATAGTCTTCCTGGTTGGCCGCAAACAGGATGGAAACCATCACTGCCAGATGGTAATTGAGCACGTTGTCGCGAAGCCAGTATAGCTCAAACCTTTTGAGGACTCCCCAAGCGATGGTGCCAATGAAGGCTAACCCCAACGGAAGCCCCATGTACATAATCAAAGTGAGGTAACCGTTGTGCGCCCCATAGTGGGATATTTCGAGGGCTCGACCTTGGATTTGCGAAGCAAACCCCCAACCGGTAATTGGCTTGGCATGTATCATCATCGTAGCCCCTTGCCGTTGAGCCTCGCGGTCGGTAGCCAAGTTACCCGTTACGGTATCCACCAACCTGTTGAAAGCATTTATTTCTACGCCTATCTCGGGCAAGACGAATATTATTAATATGGCCGACAATGCCATAACCGCCACCATACGCATACTCAAGCCATACCTGATGATGACAAACAGAATGCACATGGCAAGCGAATTGCGGCTGCCACCGATGAGAATGGTAAAGAACAATATGGCCATGCACAGGTAGTCGGACTTACGATGCGACTCTCTTGCAAACAGAAACCCAGCGAAGCCTATGGCGGCAACGGCGCATGCTGCATTGCGATTTGAAAAACCGAAAACAAGGTAGCTTGAAGATGTTCCACCTGTTCGATGATAAAACCAGCCGAGGACAATCAATGCAAGTATGATGTATGAAAATGGCAGTATTGATTTCTTTAGGTAGAATTCAAAATTGTGGCTTATGCAAAGCATCATTATGGCGAACGTGGCTATTTTCCCGGCAAAATATGTGGCCGAGTCGTAACCGAAAGTTCCCATGCCGAATAGTATCTGGTAAATGATGATAATTCCAGCCAAAGCATATATGTGCGGACACGTCCTTACAGCTGCCGGGGAAATCACTTCCTTGCTCAACAAGAAAAATACACTAAGTCCCAAAGCGGCATAAAATAGGTATTTCGACACCGACATGAACAATATGTATTCGGCTGTCACATTGGCTATAAGAAACAGTAGTAACAAATACTTACGCAGGAATTCCATAACTCACAGTTCCTTTATCAAGTTTAAGAACCTTTTTATCAATACATCGATGTCATAATCGGTGCACAAATGCTGCACGTGGCGTTCGCGGTATTGCCGTTCAATTAGCCCGGCTAATGCGACGTAATCGTGCGGTGGCATCAGCCATTTCTCCCTTTCATCGGGTGCAATGCATTCGGCAGCACCTTGCCCGTAGCAGCAAATGAAAGGCACACCGCAAGCGAAGGCTTCGGTGTAAACGCAACCGAACCCCTCAAATATACTCGGTAGCACGAATAGGTTCAACGTGTTGTAATACTCTGGCAATTGTTCATGACGAACTTCCATGGGCCATTCGATGAAGTTAACGAGGCCATTTTCGTTTATATATCGCTCAATCTTAGGTCGGGTTTCACCGCTGCCTAAGAGTGACAATCGCATATCGGTGTATCCTTTTTTTGTAAGAAAATTAAACGCCTTGACCAATGTGATGTGGTCTTTCAATTCTTGGAAATTGGCAATGCATCCTATCCTGAATATGCCACTCTCCACTTCTTGCCGCAGTGGGTGGAATAGTGCGGTATCAACCCCATTGTTGAGAATGCAGATGTTTCGGGGCTTTACTGGAGGCATATCGCCGACATCTTCTAACATTCGTAATGCGGGTGGGTAAACTTCGCCTTTGCGGGGATGGGGGAATGCCAATATTGTGTCGCGCACGGGTAGGCTGATGCAAACCAGCAGGTCGGCACGGTTCAATGTACTGATGCTTTTTCTGGCTCGGTAACGGCGGTTCCAACGCTTGTCGGCCCACTTGCCGTTTCGCAGTGTCAGTGGATCTAAATCATGGAATTGCAGCAAGACTTTGGCATCGGGGTTTACCTTCTTCACACCAAAACCGAATGCGGCATGACTGGCCGTGTGGCAATGCACGAATGCGACCTTGGCGACATCGATGCGGAGCTTTTTCAAGGTGCCGACAAAATTGCGCCCTACTATGCACTCGGTCAATCCGTTTAATACGTAAGACGGCATCAGGATCGGACGTATCGTGCGCACCCGTATCCCGTCGATGGTATAATCACCTTGCCAGTCGCCAAGTCCGCAAGTCTTGAAAACGACTATCTCGTAATTCGAGTTACGCTGTATTGCCTTTACTTGGTCGAGCACGTAAGCTCCCTGCCATTTGTCGGGCGTGGGGAAAAACGGCGTAACGCAGATGTAATATAAAGCCTTGCCGCCAGTTTCAGGGGCGGTTTCCTGTGGGGAGTGTTCCATTGCGATAGAAGTAAGTTAAAGCCTGATTGATTTCCTGAGCCAGTAGAATAGGAATGCCGCCACGGCAGTTCCGAGAAGGAACATCCACAAGGTGTCGATAGCCATGTAGTGCAGTATCAAGAGGTGTACTTTGTAATGGACCAAATACACATCAAGCGAACAGTTCCCTATCCAAGCAGGAAAACGTGAAAGGGTTATGTGGAAATTCGCGAATATCACCAGCAATACCCCAATGCAGAAATAGTTTATCAAGCCATGCAATAAGTAATTGTCGTGGTGGAACAGCCATGCCGAGATGACGGCAATGGCGACCAGTGTTACTACGACTGGGATATTGGAAAATGCGGTTTTGAAGAATTTGGGAAATTCGGCGACTGCCATTCCTAAGAAAAACAATGGCACACTCAATGATGAGCCGATATTAAGTATGCGAACGACGAAATATGCAATTATGGCAATGGCTATCAGTAGAATGGGTTTTGAATTGGCATAACGGAGAGATACAGAACTGTAGATATAGAAAAACACATACATGACGAGGATTACCCGTATGAACCACATCACCTCGTCGTTAAACCACCATAATATGCCGAGAATGTAATGCCTATTGCACAACAAATCCAAATCCACGAAATAAGCAACGGCAAGCCAGATGGCTGAGACAACTACGGCGGGAAGCCATGCTTTGG
>ENA-OROZ01000159-OROZ01000159.1-human-gut-metagenome-genome-assembly--contig:-NODE-159-length-81669-cov-4.858578_pt1 | contig 81669 bp, 79 predicted proteins | sample MGYA00242138_ERZ509066 | MGnify/ENA primary metagenome ERZ509066 (study PRJEB26280, sample SAMEA2338691) | human gut metagenome | biome: human gut; feature: human-associated habitat; material: faeces... | reverse complement strand
GACGAGGGCAACCTAAATGTTTTCACAACGGAATAATCCTTATTGTGACTTGCTTTCAAATTAGTGTGGCAAATATAATAAAAAAATTAATATAAAACTCTTTTTACAATAAATAATTATATATTTGTATATATTTAAATTTAATGCAGTATGAAAAAGATATTAGGACTGGACTTAGGAACAAATAGTATAGGGTGGGCTGTAATAAATAGTGTAGCAGATGAATCAGTTGAAAAGAGAAATATTGAATTGGCCGGGAGTAGGATTATTCCTATGGATGCTGCTGTATTAGGAAATTTTGATAACGGAGTTACAAAATCTCAGACAGCGGAGCGGACTTCTTATCGAAGTATTCGTCGATTACGTGAGCGTCAATTACTGCGTCGTGAACGGTTGCATAAAGTATTACAGATATTAGGCTTTCTTCCCGAACATTATGTCAATGATATAGATTTTGAAAATCATCCCGGTAAAATTAAGAAAAATACAGAGCCGAAGTTACCTTGGAGGAAAAACTCTATGGGACAATTTGAATTCATATTTCAGGCTTCGTTTGAAGCCATGTTAACTGATTTTGCTACTCATCAGCCTGTATTTGTTTCCGAAGGTAAAAAGGTGCCCTATGACTGGACTCTCTATTATCTTCGCAAAAAAGCATTGACAGAAGAGATATCTAAAGAAGAGCTTGCATGGATTATTTTAAATTTTAATCAAAAGCGTGGATACTATCAGTTACGTGGAGAAGAAGAGGAAGAGCAATCCAATAAGCTTGTGGAGTTTTATGCTTTGAGGGTTGTTAAAGTGGAGGCTACTGATGACAAGAAAGGAAAAGACACCTGGTATAATGTTCATTTGGAGAACGGGTGGATTTATCGTAGAACCAGTAACATCCCTTTGGATTGGGAAGGGAAAGTGAAAGAATTCATCGTGACAACAGATCTTAATGAAGATGGAACGCCCAAACTGGATAAATATGGAGAGGTGAAACGTTCTTTCCGTGCACCGAAAGAAGATGACTGGACGTTGATAAAGAAAAAGACGGAGTCTGATATTGCAAATAGCCATAAAACGTTGGGATGTTATATCTATGATGCCTTGTTACAAAATCCGAATCAAAAAATAAAAGGTAGACTGGTGCGGACGGTCGAACGTAAATTTTATAAGGAAGAGTTGCGTTTGATTTTAGAAAAGCAGCTATCCTTCCATCCGGAGTTACAGGACCGGGATTTATACAGAGCATGTATCGACGCCTTATATGTCAGTAATGAGGCACATAAGAATAATATCTCCGGTAGAGATTTTGTTTATTTATTCATAGATGATATTATCTTTTATCAACGTCCTCTGAAAACTAAAAAGTCATTGATAGATAATTGTCCTTATGAGAAGAATCAGTATATGGATCGGGAAACAGGAGAGGTAAAGCAAGCACCCATTAAATGTATTGCAAAATCCCATCCTCTTTTTCAGGAGTTTCGTTTGTGGCAGTTTATCTCTAATATACGGATTTATCAGAGAGAAAGGGTTATGGATGATGGTAAGTTGGAAACGGATGTGGATGTGACGCCTGATTTTCTTAAAACAGAAGATGATTATACTACTTTATTTGAATGGCTTAATGATCGGAAAGAGGTAGACCAGAAAGCTTTTCTGAAAAATCCGCAATTCGGTTTGAAAAAGACTTTTACTGAATATCGCTGGAATTACGTAGAAGATAAATCATATCCATGCAATGAAACAAGAAATGCTATATTGAATGGTTTGCAAAAAGCGGGTGTTTCTGCTGATTTCTTATCCCGGGAGGTGGAAGAAGCTTTGTGGCATATACTCTATTCGGTAGAAGATAAAATTGAGATTGAAAGTGCTTTACGAAAGTTTGCTTCTAAACATGATTTGGATGATCGTTTTGCGGATGTATTTAAGAAACTGCCTCCTTTCAGAAAAGAATATGGTGCATACTCTGCTAAAGCAATCAAGAAGCTTTTGCCACTGATGAGGATGGGGAAGTATTGGGAACTATCGAATATTGATGATAAAACGAAAGAACGGATTGATAAGATTATTACAGGTGAATGGGATGAGAATATCCATAACAGAGTGAGGGAAAAAGCTATAAAGCTGTCGGATATAACAGACTTTAAGGGACTTCCGTTGTGGTTGTCTTGTTATGTTGTGTATAACAGGCATTCTGAAGCCAGGGCTATTGCTAAATGGGAGAGTCCTGAGGATATTGACTCATATCTCCGGTTGTTCAGGCAACATTCATTGCGAAACCCTATTGTAGAGCAGGTTATTACAGAAACATTGCGTACTGTCCGTGATATTTGGAAACGTATAGGGCAGATTGATGAAATACATGTTGAACTGGGGCGTGAAATAAAGAATCCGGCTGATAAGCGGGCAAAGATGACTGCTCAAATAGTAGAAAATGAAAACACCAATTTACGTATTAAAGCTTTGTTAGCGGAGTTTATCAACTCTGAGTACGAAATAGAGAACGTACGTCCATATTCGCCGGGTCAGCAGGAGATACTTAGAATCTATGAGGATACGGTGCTCAATAGTGTTGAAGAAATTCCGGAGGATATTAGTGCTGTTTTAAAGAAGTTTAGAGAGAGTGATTTAAAGAAACGTCCTACGAAATCGGAGTTTCTGCGTTATAAATTATGGCTGGAACAGAAATATCGTTCTCCTTATACTGGTGACATTATTCCATTAGGGAAGCTCTTTACGTCGGCCTATGAGATAGAGCATATAATCCCCCAATCCCGTTATTTTGATGATTCTTTTAGTAACAAGGTTATTTGCGAGGCTGAAGTGAATAAGCTGAAGAGTAATGAGCTTGGATATGAGTTTATTAAGAATCATCATGGGCAATATGTAGAAATAGGTTTTGGCAAAGTAGTTCAGATTTTTTCTATAGAAGCTTATGAAAAGTTTGTGAAGGCCAATTATTCTGGTATAGGCAGTAAAATGAAGAGATTATTAATGGATGATATACCAGAGACGTTTATAGAACGCCAACTGAATGATAGCCGTTACATTAGTAAGGTCGTGAAAAGCTTGTTATCAAATATTGTACGTGAGAAGGACTCGAACGGAGAGTATGAGCCGGAAGCTATTTCTAAGAACGTAATAGTATGTACAGGTAGTGTTACAGATCGGCTGAAGAGAGATTGGGGAGTAAATGATGTTTGGAATTCGATTATCTATCCCCGGTTTGAACGACTAAATGAATTAACCGGAAGTCAACAATTCGGGTGTTGGGAAAATAAGGAAGGAAAGCGTGTTTTTCAAACGGCAGTACCTCTTGAAATGCAGAAAGGGTTCAGCAAAAAGCGTATTGATCATCGGCATCATGCAATGGATGCAATTGTAATTGCGTGTGCTATACGGAATCATATTAACTATTTGAGTAATGAGTCTGCAAGTAAAAAAGCAAAAATATCTCGTATTGATTTGCAACGTTTGCTGTGTACCAAATGTCGGACTGATGATAATGGCAATTATAAGTGGATTGTAAAAAAGCCCTGGCCGGCATTTACTCAGGATATACGAAAAGCATTGGAGAATATCACTGTAAGTTTTAAGCAGAATTTGAGAGTGATAAATAAAACTACTAATTATTATGTACATTTTGATGAAAGTGGGAAGAAAGTATTGGAGAAACAGATAAATGGCGATAGTTGGGCTATACGAAAACCGATGCATAAAGATACGGTCTTTGGCAAAGTGAATCTTCAGAAGGTGAAAGAAGTCAGGCTTAGCCTTGCTTTGGATACTCCGAAAATGATTGTTGATAAAAAATTAAAGGAAAAAGTACTTCAGTTGTATTCATATAAATATGATAAGAAAAGAATAGATAAGTATTTTAAGGAAAACGCATCTCTTTGGAAGGATTTGAACTTGTCAAAAGTGGCTGTTTATTATTTTACGAATGATTCTACTGAACCTTTAGTAGCGGTTCGCAAACCATTGGATACAAGTTTTAATGCGAAGAAGATAAAGGAGTCTGTTACGGATACGGGTATACAAAAGATACTGCTTAATCATTTGAGTAACAATCAGGATAATCCTAACCTGGCATTTTCGCCCGATGGTATAGATGAGATGAACAGGAATCTTACTACTTTAAATGATGGTAAATATCATCAACCTATATATAAGGTACGCGTATGTGAGCCACAAGGAAACAAATTTAGTGTTGGGACATCAGGAAATAAGACTTCTAAATATGTTGAAGCTGCCAAAGGGACAAACTTGTTCTTTGCTGTTTATCAAACAGAAGATGGCAAACGGAACTATGAGACTATCCCGTTGAATGTTGTTATTGAAAGAGAGAAGTTGGAGTGGGCTCCTGTTCCCGAAAATAATAATAACGGTGATAAGCTATTGTTTTGGTTGTCACCTAATGACTTGGTTTATGTGCCTACTGCAGATGAATTGAATAATGGTATGAGGTTGGATAATATGGATAAGGGTAGAATCTATAAGATGATTTCCTGTTCCGGACCCCAGTGTTTCTTCATTCCTCAGAATGTGTCTAATCCTATAATTCCTGTTATTGAGCTGGGAGTAAATAATAAGGCGGAGAAATCATGGAATAATGAGATGATTAAGGTTGTTTGTGTGCCGATTAGGGTTGATAGGTTGGGTTGTATAACACAAATAAACAATCAAAAATAAGAAAGGTTATTGTATTATGTAGTTTTCTATTTATGTACGTCATTGTGCCAGTAGCGAAAATGCGGATGCTCACATAAAAAGGGTTAAGTCTTTTCTTCCGGAACATGGTCAAGTAGGAATATTATGTATAACCGATAAACAATTTGGAAATATAGAACTGTTTTATGGAAAGAAGATACAGGGAGTTAATACTCCCGGGCAGCAGTTGGAGCTGTTTTAAAATAAAAAAATCCTATAGAAATATGTGATTTCCTTTTGGAAACAATCTCTTTTTATTTTCTATAATTAGATATAACTGGTTGATAATCAGATGTTAGTTGAGCGTACTATTTCCAATGGTTCAAAGATGTTAATTTGAAAGCCAATCACAACTATTATATTCACGACATAGTAATTTGTGTTTTTAAACATAACTACTATTCTTTGAAGTATAGATAAAAGAACTAAATTTAATAAAAGGGGATCGAAACTTTTCATTCGTTAATAATATCTTAGAAACTCCATGCATGGAGTTTCTAAGATATTAAGAAGCTATATTAAGGGATGTATACTTTTTCTCTTGTGATAATGCCATTTTCTAATTGAGATTCAATTACATAAAATCCTGATGGCAGATTTACTGCATTAATATCAAATAGACTAATCAGGTTTTTATCAGAGTAAATCAGCTCATATGAGAGGTTGTATATTGCAACGGATTTCGTACCAATCTGACGGGAATTCTGACCTGAGACTCTACGTTTAGGAGTAAAACTGAGCCATTCGGCGTAAGAACCGCACCTGTTGTATCCGGTAACAACAATGATAACTTTGTTGGTATCGTAAGGTAGCAAATCTGCTATGTTATTATTGGGCCATATTCCACATCTACCTTGCTTCAACTCCCAAGTATAAGAGGTCGCACCTTCCATTATTACTTCAGCATACGTTAATTCCATCTCCGTGGCTTCATCACCACCTATTATATCATAAGTTTCAGGAACACCTGCATGAGCCTGCTCTTCTAACTTAACAACTCTATTACCATAGTAGATAGATGCCACGAAAGGTAGTGCATATCCGGGAGCTTCAAGTATACGCACTTCTACAGAAGTAGTACCATTACCAGATATAATTTCTTTATCAAAATAAAGGTTCCAAACGATAGAATCACACCTATCGGTAGGACCTGATATGGAAAAAGTATGAGTTTCACATTCACATAGCAGATCCGGAACTATCATAGTAAATGGTTTACTGGCTAAAATAGCTTCGTATGCAGAGACTAAGCCGTAGCCAGTTTCATTATTCCATCTATTGGGAGACGGGTATTGATATCCAGGGAGTTTAGTACAGGAGGAATATATAGCTGATGCTACATCCTTCTGAGATAAATTCGGCTTAAGAGATAATATCAAAGCGGCTACACTGGCTACGTGTGGGCAAGCAGCAGAAGTACCTCCAAAGGTACCATAGCTCCCAGAGGGGTACGTTGTATAAGTTCCAGCGCCGGGTGCCATCACTTTTAGATTCGAACCATAGTTAGAACTGAACCGACGGTTACCTGTGATTTCGAGATTACCTACAGAAATAACATTAGGCAGGTTACAATAAGGACTAACGGTACTACTGCCATCATTACCTGTTGAAAACACTACAACAGAACCACGTCCATTCCTACCATTTGTAGTAAGAGTATTTATTGCATCTGATACCGAAGCGGCTACATTCGTGCTACTAAATGAACAACTTACCACATCTGCTCCACGCCGATATGCTTCTCCAAAACCACGAGCTATTGTGGCAGAGCTGGTACGCCACTTTTTTTCATCGTTTTCATAGTAGCCTATTGCGATCCTTATTGGTATCACCTTACTTTGTGGAGCAATACCGGTCATTCCAATATTATTTTCTAATGCTGCAATGATACCAGCACACGCAGTTCCATGTGAATCACCTGGAGCTGCCGCACCATTTATACCAGGACCGTCACCCAAAGTTGCATCATAGCCTGGTAATAAATTATCCTTTAAATCCGGATGGGTGAGTTCTACACCTTCATCTAGAACAGCAACTTTAATATCTTTTCCTTTTGATAGCTTCCATGCCGCTAATACATCCATAGTAAACCCGTACGGATTTACTATAGACCATTGATTCGTTGAATAAAGATCGGTTGTTGCATTAGTAGATGTTGGCCCGTCTATAAATTGTATAAAATTAGGTTCTGCGTATACTAAGTCTGGTGAAGAGACAAGCAGATTGACAACATCTAACGTATTGTCCGAAGTTGGCAGCTGGACAATGGAGACATCGGATAACTCTTCTATTTCCGATATCATAAGGTATGGTATTCTCAAATTATCCAATACTGAAGATACTTGTTTTCCTGGATTTACCTTAACCAAGATTTCATTCGTAAGAACTACTAACTCCTTTCCTGTTGGAAAACGCAAAACTTTATATACGGACTCTATATTACCATCGTTCTTTAACTGTGTGATTTCACTTGGGGAGTCAATTCGTATTAATTCAGATTGTTGCTCTTGCCGAATAGTTACAACCTTATTACTTAATTTCACTTTGCGTTGATGTATTGGTACATCTTTTCTAAAGCAGATGTAGGAAAGCGTATCGACTGTTTCCAATTTAATCACCTTTTTATTCTTTGTATTGTAAGACATTTGTCTTTGTGAAGACAAATTCAAACAAAATAGCAAAGTTAATAATAGTACTGTGTGTTTTCTCATACTTTTTTATTTAAGGGTTATTGAATGAACAGTAAAGAGAACATCGTAACAGCTTTGGTTAGATCTTGTATCGGGTTTTGTTTGACACTCTTCTGCAGCAAATTTACCTGTTACAAGAACTTTTACTGTTGCTGGTGGAGTGATTCCCCAAGATTTTATCTTTGCTGATAAACCATAAGTATCATAAAGACGACCTTCGAACCAAAAGTTAGAAAGGATGTTGCTATTTACCCCCTCTGGGTAATCATAATAGATAATACAATCAGCAGGTAGTGGTTTTGGTTCTGGACCATCTCCAGCTATTATGTACATAGGCATCTCGTAGTTTAACAGCTCTTTACCAGCTGGATACGGATATGCTTCATCATCTTTACATGAAACTAATAATAAACACAGAATACTAAGAGCTAAGCATACATAATTAATTTTTAAATTTTCCATATTCATATTTTTTAGGTTAAACATTTTACAAATATAGCATTGTTCGTATCGGTTGATATATATTTACGTATGTTTAGAAACACATAAGTACTATTTTTTTTACTTTGGCAAAAACTAAACAGTATCTTAATAAAGTATCTTCTTAAAAGTTGTGCTATCAATCAGCGTGTTGAGTATTTTGAAACTAAAACCGATAATCATGATCGATAACTGGAAGAGTTAGCAAAAAAGTGGATTTCTTAATTCGGACTTCACTACCCCGATGCTATATATTATGAGGAGTATGGATAGCACAAATAGTGCAGTTAACATCTTGTAAATCAATGCTTATAAAAGTACGTACTTTTAGGGTATAAGAGTACGTATTTAAGTCACTATTAATTACGTATTTAACTCATATTTAAATACGTACTTTTGCGAGGTAAGGATTATAAGAGCTTTTCGTATGCCATCCTAACTCCCCTGCCATATATTATTTCCCCACAATATACAAAGCCAAGCCGTTCTAACATCTTATGCATGTAGAAATTATCAAAATTGGTATCTACCTTGAAACTATGGATTCCTTTCCCGCGACTAAATTCTTCTACTTTTTGCATGAACAGAGTAGCTATGCCCTTTTGCTTCATTTCATCGGCTACAGCCAGGCGATGAACTACTACATAAGGCTGTTCACTTAACCATTTACCTTCGATGGCTTCATAGGCCGGTTCGCCATCAAAAGAGACTGCACCATAGGCTATTATGACACCCTCGTTACATAATACGCAGGCATAACCGTTCCGAATGTCACTGGTTATATTTTCGGGTAGGGGATAGGTCTCGTCCCATTGTTGCTTTTGTTGCCGAAGCATTTGTTCTTTGGCTTGCAGGATGATTTCCCATATTCTGGCTGCATCATCGGTGGTGGCTTTTCGAAAAGTAAATGGCATAATCTTTGATTGATAAGTTTGATTTTCTTTCATTTTGAGTTTTACTCTTTATGGGCAATGTTGTTACAAAAGTAAGAAAAATATAGCACTTCCCTGGTTGTTAAGATAAAAATAACGCCTGTTTTACTTTAATTTCTAACAGGCGTTACTTGAAATAAAAATCAGAACTATCTATTTCAATCAAATGTGAATAACTGGTTTAATACTTCACTCATACTTGGGTGTGTGAAAATAAAGTCCCGTAAGAAGCTGTAATGCTGTCCGGTTTTCATTGCCATATTGACAATGTTTATAATTTCTGATGCTTCGGCACAGAACAGGGTACATCCCATGATTCTTCCGGTATGTGTATCAATAATAGCCTTCAGCATGCCGTCTGTTTGTTGCAAAGTACGGGCACGTGCTACAGCTGTGGCCGGTAAGCGGGATACTTTGAAGGAATATCCTCTCTTGATAGCTTCATCTTCCGTCAAACCGACATGGGCAAGTGGCGGGTCAATAAATACGGAGTAAGCTATCGGATCACGGTCTTCGGTGGTACGCTCTTTATCACCAAACAGTTTATTGCGGATAATCCTGAAATCATCCAGAGATACATAAGTAAACTGCGGTCCTCCCTTTACATCGCCCATTGCCCAGATGTGTGGAGTAGTAGTGTACAGGTGTACATCCGTAATAATAGCACCGTGTGCATCTACTTTTATGCCTGCTGCTTGTAAGTTCAGGCCCTCTATCATTGGTTTTCGGCCTGTAGCCAGTAGGATAGCATCGCCTTCAACAAAGCAAGGGATGTCATCAGCGGTGTTTGTATATGTCAGAGTCACCCCATCTGCTGTATCATGTATGGACTGTGCATGGGCATTCAGACGAATTTCTATTCCCTTCTTTTCAAGTACCTTACGTACACTGTCTGCTATATCACGGTCTTCACGCGGAATGAACGCACTTCCTCCTTCGAGTATGGTTACTTTACTTCCGAACTCTGCATACATGGAAGCAAATTCCAGTCCGATGTATCCGCCGCCTACAATAATAAGGTGGCGTGGGAGTATGTCCAGATCCAGTAGGTTGGTACTGGTGTACACATGTTTGCTTTCTTTAACTCCATCAATGGCAGGGATAATACTTGTAGCTCCGGTGTTAATGAAAATTTCTTTACCCTGAAGTTCTATCTCTTCGTCGGGAAGAACAACTTTCACCGTGTTGGGTGAAGTGAATGAAGCCATTCCCGTATAGATCGTAACATTGGGCCGACCATCCAGATCGCTGAAGTTCTTTTCTCGGAGAAAAGAGGTCAGTTCATTTTTACGGGCAATAGCCTGTTTATAAAAGTCACTTTGTTGCTTATAGTCTTCCTTGTACATCAGTCCGGATATCCCAGCCTCATGTACCAATGCTTTGGTAGGGATACAGGCTATGTTGATACATGTACCTCCATACATCTTATCAGACCGTTCGATGAGGGCGACTTTCCAGCCACGATTGGATAATTCGGCAGCCAATGTTTTTCCACCTTTGCCGAAACCTATGATAATAGCATCATATTGTTTCATATCTATATTCTTTTTAAAGGGTTATTCTGTAGGTTTATAACATCCGAAGCGGGAGATTTGTTTCGGTTACCGGGTAGTAGCTGTCAAAGATTCCAATACCCGTTGTGAGGAGTCGGATAGTAATACTACTGCGCCAGCCAGGATTACAATGTCTTTAATAACTAGTCTGCCGGCACCCGAGAGCAAGGGGAACCCATATTCGCCACTTCCCAAGTTGGGTACCCATACTTCGGGGGTAGTGACAAGAAAAGATAATGTGCCGAGTGTCATGATAATGGCGAGTGCATCTCCTATAATACCGACTTTAGGGAAGAAGATACCGAGAAAAACCAGGATACCGATACTCATAATGAGCGCACCCAGTCCGTAAGAGAATGTGTATGTATTATTAGCTTCGTGCCATTCGCGATTTTCTGGAACATATGCACCTTCGGCATTTTTATGTTCCTTGTATTCCGGAGCTCCCTTAGCGTAGAAGAAACTCATAAACGGACTGTTTGCCACGAAAGGTACGATGCCGTCTGCCTCGTAGTGAAAATATTTCAATCCGCCAATCCAGACGAATACAACCAGAATGGCTACACGGATAAATTTGATACCGAAACTTTTAAGACCGGAGGTGAAGGTCAGAAGAGTGATTAATTTTTCTTTCATTGCTATAACTTTTTATGGGTTTAACTTATAGACGCAAAGGTCGGGGTTTTCCCATTTGCCGGAAATAGCAATTTAGCTTTATCGCTTGTCAATTTTTCCCTTCGGATGAATTTCGGAATTGTACAGTACTTTGTCCGGTCATGTTCTTGAAAAAACGGCTGAAAGAGGACTGGTCTTCAAATCCCAACAGGTCGGCTATTTCTTTAGAACTTTTATTGCTGTATAGTAATAATCGCTTGGCTTCGGCTTCCACACGCTCATGAATGACGCGCAATGGGGAAGGGAGTTTGCAGGCTGAAAAAATATTTGATAATGTTTTAGGAGATTTATGCAGCATATCGGCATAGTCCTGTACTTGTTTTTTCTCCCGGTAATGTGTATCTACCAGAATAAAGAACTGACGAATAATTTCAAAACTGTATTCCTTTTCCTGTGTGATGTTCAGACGCCGGCGTGCAATACGGGTAGACTGGATTATGAAGCGTTTGAGCTGAATGCGGAGCATCTCTTCCTGTAAATTGTCCGATACGCAGAATTCTTTGCTGAGTGTATCGGTTATGTCGTTTAGTAGTTGCTGTTCGGTGTCATCCAATACGAACCGGATCACATGTGAGGAACCATTGAAGAGGAAACCGCTGCATGACACTTCGTGGTCGTTGCCATAAATACAATAGAAATTACTATTGAACAGTAGCGTCAGGTAGTCTCCGTCAATGGATTTGAATTCCAGATGTTGCAGGTTGGACAAAGAGATAACTTCATTCGGCACAAGTATTACCTCCTGATGATCTATTTCCAGCGTAATACTGCCATTTCGTACCCAGATAAATTTATAAAGGCTCTTTTCCTTTTGCAAGGCTTTGTCTGTATGGTAAGAATCGGTAAGGACGAGCTTTCCTTTTAGTTTGGTATTATATTGTTGTATCATTATTCTTTCATGGCTGAGGCGTCAAATGAGAGTGGTAACAGATCGCAGATACTTTTCACCTCATAAATTTCTTTCTTTCCGTAGAGTAGAATGCGGATGGGCTGTTTGTAGCGTTTCTCCGTTTCGAGTATTACCTGGCGACAAGCACCGCAAGGGGGAATAGGGAGATCGATGAAGTCCTTTTCCGTACGGGCAGCGATGGCAAGGGTCAGCACCGGTTGATCGGGATACTGAGAGTTGGCATAGAACAAGGTAGTGCGTTCTGCACATAAACCAGACGGATAAGCGGCATTTTCCTGATTGGTTCCGGTTACTACAATTCCGTTGGCAAGCAAGGCGGCAGCCCCTACTGAGAATTTCGAATAGGGAGCGTAACTACGTGTAGTTGCCTCCATTGCACTTGTCATCAGAACCTGGTCCGTTTTATTAAGTTCATCAAATGTGTATACTTTGATAATGCTGGTAATCGTCAGGTCTTTCATCTTTATCAAGGGTTTTTGTTCTACAATTAATGTTACAAAGTTAGGAAAGAGATTGATAATCCCAATTATTTTTATGATTTTTGTGGCATTTAACTCACATTTGGACAATAATGAATCAAACTCACCACAGAGTACCACTGAGTCTCACAGAGCTTTCTTTATCAGATGAAACGCGGATAAACGCAGATAAACGCAGATTAAAATACTGTTGTTCTTTATCTTATCCTTGTTTTTCTTTGCGAAAATCTGCGTTCATCTGCGTTTCAATTAATCATCTCTTGGTGCACCTCCCTGTGCGGGAAACACTTAGACTTGTCGTAATAACCCTTGCACTTATGCTTTCTGTGGGTACACAGGCTCAACGCAAAAATTCCCGTTATGTAGATTATATTGATAAGTATAAAGATCTTGCCATAGAGCAGATGAAAGAGCATAAGATTCCCGCCAGTATTACGCTGGCACAAGGATTGCTTGAAAGTGGTGCCGGAATGAGTGAACTGGCACGTAAGAGTAACAATCATTTTGGTATCAAGTGCGGGGGAAGCTGGAAGGGGCGTACGGTGCGGCATGATGATGATGCCCGCCAGGAGTGTTTCCGGGCTTATAAAAATCCAAGAGACTCTTATGAGGATCATTCTACGTTTCTGACTCGTGGGGCACGCTATGCTTTTCTGTTCAAGCTCAATATTACCGATTATAAAGGATGGGCACGCGGTTTGAAAAAGGCAGGGTATGCCACAGATCCTTCCTATGCCAACCGTTTGATTACTATTATAGAGGATTATGATTTGTATAAGTACGATTCCAAAGGTATTTATTCGGAACGTAAGTTGCGTAAACATCCGTGGTTGTTGAACCCGCATCCGGTGTATATAGCCAATGACATTGCTTATGTGGTTGCCCGTAACGGAGATACTTTCAAAGAGCTGGGTGATGAGTTCGATATCAGTTGGAAGAAGTTGGTGAAGTATAATGACCTGCAACGCGACTATACTCTGACGCAGGGTGACATCATCTATCTGAAAGCAAAGAAGAAGAAAGCTCCCAAACAATATAACGTGTATATTGTGAAAGATGGTGATTCTATGCATACCATTTCTCAGAAATACGGTATCCGACTGAAGAATCTTTATAAGATGAACCGTAAAGACGGTGATTATATCCCGGAAGTGGGAGATCGTTTACGGTTGAGATAACCTGAGTGTTTGTAACATTTCATTTGCTAAATTCGTACAGGGTGTTCGTTTTCGGACACCCTTCTTTTTTGTCTTATTCCTTGTTTTCAGCACTTTAGTACTTTGGCACAGATTTAGTATCTCCAATCGTAAATCGCTAAATCGTAAATAGAAATAAGATGGACAGAGAAATTCCGAAAGAAGTTCGTAACAAAGAACGTAATAAAAAGATTATTCGCTATTCAGCCATTGGGGTTACGGCCGTTGTGGTTATCAGTGTACTTGTTTCCCTGATGCGTACAGGGGTTCAGAAAAAGGATCTTGTACTTTCTACTGTTGACAAAGGTACAATTGAGGTCAGCGTCAGTGCATCGGGAAAGGTGGCACCGGCTTTTGAAGAAATTATAACTTCTCCTATCAATAGTCGCATTGTAGAGGTTTATCGCCGGGGGGGAGACAGTGTGGATGTCGGTACTCCTATTTTGAAACTGGACCTTCAAAGTACTGAGACGGAATACAAGAAATTGCTCGACGAAGAACAAATGCGCCGTTACAAACTGGATCAGCTTCGTGTGAACAACCAGACCAAACTTTCTGACATGGCCATGCAGATAAAGGTGTCGGCTATGAAGCTGAACCGTATGAAGGTGGAACTTCGCAACGAACATTACCTGGATAGCCTTGGTGCAGGTACTACCGATAAAGTACGCCAGGCGGAACTGAGCTATAATGTTGCCCAGTTAGAGTATGAACAACTCAAACAACAATATAATAATGAGAAACAGGTTGCTGCTGCCGAACTACAGGTACAGGAACTTGATTTCAACATTTTCCGTAAGAACCTTGCTGAGATGAAGCGTACATTGGACGATGCACAGATTCGTTCTCCGCGCAAGGCTATTCTTACTTATATTAATAATCAGGTGGGTGCGCAGGTACCGCAAGGCGGGCAATTGGCCATTATTTCCGATTTGAGTCACTTCAAAGTGGAAGGTGAAATTGCCGATACTTACGGTGACCGTGTGGCTGCCGGCGGAAAAGCAATTGTGAAGATTGGTACGGAAAAGCTGGAAGGAGTGGTTAGCAGTGTGACACCGCTGTCAAAGAACGGGGTTATCTCTTTCTCCGTACAATTGGTGGATGATAACAACCGTCGTTTGCGTTCAGGTCTGAAAACAGATGTGTATGTGATGAATGCTGTGAAAGAAGATGTGATGCGGATTGCCAATGCTTCCTATTATGTGGGGCGTGGCGAGTATGAATTATTTGTAATGACTGCAGAGGATGAGATTGTGAAAAGGAAAGTACAGTTGGGCGATTCCAATTTTGAATATGCAGAAGTGGTAAGTGGTTTGCAACCGGGTGACAGGGTAGTGGTGAGCGATATGAGCCAATATAAGAACAAAACAAAACTAAAACTAAAATAGTGCTTCCCGCACGGGGAAGTACGGCAGGCGATGTTCGCTATTTTTAGATAGTATTGAATTATTAGCCTTTTACAGAACGGGCTGTAGAATTATTCCACAAATATGTGGACCAATTCTACAGCCCTTTTTTCATTTCTTAGCTTTCCTTGAATAATTAATGTTTTTATTTACTGCTGTTTAGAATTAATTTGTTTCTTCAACGCTTTTAAGGTACGATTATTGGGGTATACAAGTACAAATAGGTATTTGTAGATTTAAAATAATTAACCAATGAGAAACTTTAAAGTAGTATTGTTTGTACTGGGTTGCCTGTGTGGTATACATGTTCAGGCACAACAATTGGAAATAAAAGGTGTAGTGACATCATCGGACGACAAACAGCCACTTATCGGAGCTACCGTTTCTGTAAAAGGAGCACCAGGCCGGGGAGTGGTGACAGATATGGATGGCCGTTATTCCTTGCACGTGGAGGCATCGGATAAATTTCTGGTTGTTTCCTATGTCGGGATGAAAACGGTTGAGGTGAAAGTGCCGAAGAACGGTGTTTTAAATGTGATGTTGCGCCCCGAATCACTGAGCTTGGATGAGGTAGTGGTGACCGGATACGGGAACTTTTCAAAGTCATCCTTTACCGGATCGGCCAACACGCTTCGGGCCGATATGCTGAAAAACGTGCCGGTACTCTCTGTTGAACAGAAGTTGCAGGGTATGACAACGGGGGTGAACATCACTTCCGCTTCCGGCCAGCCGGGAGCTAACCAGAGTATCCGTATCCGTGGTATGGGTTCGTTCAATGCATCCAATGAACCTCTTTTTGTCATTGATGGCGTACCGGTTACTTCCGGTAGTATGGGAGCCGGTACGGGTGCCGACGCTGCCTATATGAACAATGCCAAAACCAATGTGATGAGTACGCTTAATCCTGCTGATATTGAGAATATCACAGTGATAAAAGATGCTGCCGCCGCTTCTCTTTATGGTTCGCGTGCTGCCAATGGAGTGATTCTGATTACTACCAAGAAAGGAGCAGTAGGACGTACTAAAGTTACTTTGAGTGCCAGCGGAGGTTTTTCGAATGCAGCTGTCAACTTCCGTCCTACATTGAACGGGGATCAGCGCCGCGAAATGATTTACGAAGGTCTGTACAACTCTGCTGTAGACGAAGGGCTGGAATCTCCCGGGGAGTATGCCAACGCCAATATTGATTCGTATGCAGGGATACCGGAGTTGGGATATACCGACTGGCGGAAAGAACTGATGCGTACCGCTCATAATCAGAATTATGAAGTATCTGCTTCGGGAGGTAACGAGCGTACTACTTTCTACGCTTCCCTCGGTTTCAACCGTCAGGAAGGATTGGTAGATAACTCCAGCCTGGACCGCTATTCTGCCCGTCTGAACATGACACAGAAAATAGGTAGCCGTGCCGAAATAGGGGGGAATATGATGTTCACCCAGATGAGTCAGGAGATGAATGAAGAACGTGGTTCTAACATTAACCCATTTTTTTGTGTGGCTGTGTCTGCCACGCCTTCTATGCCGGTACGCGATGCTTCGGGCAATTATGTGGGCTCTTATGCCGGTACTAATGTGAACCCGCTTCGCGACATCCGTACCGATTATAACCGTAGCCGTATGACGCGTATGTTCTCTACCGGATATGCTTCCGTGGATATTATCAAGGGATTGAAGCTGAAAGAGACGCTGAGTTATGATTATACCGTGCAGAAAGATTCACGTTATCTGAATCCTCTTAGCGGGGCAGGCCCCAAGAGTGGAAGCGATGCCCAGACTTCAAAGGGATTTACCGAATATGGTAAGCTACTGTCATCTACTTCACTCAACTATGCCCGTACATTTGCCGCCAAGCACCATCTTGATGTATTGGCAGCTTATGAACTGGAAAGCTACCAGAGCGATAAAGCGATGGGAGAGAAAGCCAAGCTCCCTTCGGATGTGTTGCTCGAACCGGATAATGCGGCTGTGCTGAAAAGTTTTGCTTCTTCTACGCAGGCATACAGGATGATTTCTTACCTCTCCCGTCTGAATTATGATTATGACGACCGTTACTACATTGCGGGCAGTTACCGTCGTGACGGTAGTTCCCGTCTTGCTCCCGAAAGCCGGTGGGGTGATTTCTGGTCTGTTTCCGGTATGTGGCATCTGAGCAACGAGTCTTTTATGGACGCTGTGAAGCCGGTACTGAATGATGTGAAAATCCGTGCTTCCTATGGTGTCAACGGTAATCAGCCGGGAGCTTTTTATGGATATATGGGGTTGTACAGTTACGGACAGAACTATATGGGAGCCGCAGGTTCGTATGAATCTGCCCAGGCCAATCCCGGTTTGAAGTGGGAAAAGAATTACAATCTCAATATCGGTCTCGACTTGGCTTTTATCAACCGTATCTTTGTGAGCCTCGAATATTACAACCGCGATACCAAAGATCTGCTTTACAATCGACCTATCAGTGCTACCACCGGTTTCCTGAATTACCTGGCGAATATCGGCCGGCTCAACAACAAGGGAGTGGAATTTGAACTGCGTACCATCAACTTTGCCAGTCCGGACTTTAACTGGACGTCGGTGTTGAACCTGACGCACAACCGTAATAAGATTGTAACGCTGGACGGAGATATGACGCAGTCTATCGAAGGTTCCTGGTTTATCCATAAGATTGGTCTTCCTTACAATAGTTTCTACGTGAAAGAGTTTGCCGGAGTAGATCCGATGACCGGAAAAGCCCTTTACTATCTCAATACGCAGGATGAACAGGGGATTTACAGTAAAGAAAAGACCGACGATGCTTCTAAGGCACAAGCCATTCCGTATAAATCTGCCGATCCGAAGATTTCGGGAGGTTTTACTAACATCATCTCTTACAAATGGTTCGACCTGGGACTTACCTTTACCTATTCATTAGGTGGTTATTCCTTTGACAAAGCAGGTACGATGATAGAGACTGACGGTAGCAAAGAAAAGTCATACAATCTGCCTGTATATGCCTTGGATCGCTGGCAGAAACCGGGAGATGTAACCGATGTACCCCGTTTTGTATTGGAACAAGATGCCGGTCCGCAAAACTCTTCCCGCTATATTCATAGCACCGATCATATCCGCCTCAAGAACCTGACAGTCGGTTTCACACTACCGGGACAGTGGACGCAGAAAGCGCTGATAGAGAATGCCCGTATCTACTTCTCGGGCAGTAACCTGCTGACGTGGGCCAAATGGAAACAATATGACCCGGAAGTGCCGGTCAACGGTGAGGTGTTCTGCGAAGCTCCCGCCATGCGTACCTTTAACTTTGGGGTTGAGATAACTTTCTGATTTTACTCATTTATATTATAATACTCAGATATATGAAACGTACATTGATATATATATTTGCTGCCACATCGCTTCTTTGTTCTTCCTGTTCCGGCGACTGGCTGAACCTGAATCCGTCTACTTCTGTGACTACTCCGCAGGCTATCCGTACACTCGAAGAGGCACAAATAGCCCTGAACGGTATCTATCGTATTGCTGCTTCGCACAGTTACTATGGCGATAATTACCTCTATTATGCCGATTGTCGTGGCGAAGATGTTCAGGCACGTATCAGCAAAGGAGCCGGAAAGCGTGTATCGCCTTACTATGAATTTAACGTTACGGCAGATGATGCCTTGAACATCACGCGGGTATGGAATCAGCCTTACAGCGTGATTCACCAGGCAAATAGTCTGTTGGAAAGAATCGAATCCGGTGTAGTGGCGACGGATGATGTCACTGCCCTCAACTGTATCAAAGCCGAGGCGCTTGCCTTGCGCGGACTGGCTTTGTTCGATCTTACCCGCCTGTTTGCTATGCCCTATACATTGGACAACGGTGCTTCTCTGGGAGTACCTATCGAGATTAAAACGACACTGCCTACTCATCAGCCTGCCCGCAACACCGTAGCCGAGTGCTATCAGCAGGTGATAGACGATATGACGGGGGCGCTGGATCTTTCGGCCCTCTCTACTGACAAGAAGGATGGTTATCTCAATGTATGGAGTGTCAAAGCATTGCTTTCGCGCGTGTATCTTTATATGAATAATAATGAGCAAGCACTCGCACTGGCCAAAGAAGTGATGGATAACGGAGGGCTTTATAAACTGTTCACACACGAAGAATACCCCACCGTATGGGGAAAAGACTTCAGTTCTGAGTCGCTGTTTGAGTTTTACTATACCCTTTCCGAACCGGATGGCGGAACGGGAGGTGAGGGTGCTCCGATGGTGTATGCCGATAATGTGAAGGATTGGAATAATCTTGTACTCACCAAAGCCTTCCTCGATCTGTTGGGAGAAGACCCGGATGATGTGCGCCACGTGTTGAATCGCTTGCCCGAAAAACCGGCGGAAGATATACTGCCCGAAGGTTCTGCCGGCTATCCTAAGTATCTGAATAAGTATCCCGGCAAGACGGGGGATAATCCGCAGGACAATGACATCTGCATTATCCGTCTCTCCGAAGTGTATCTGAATGCTGCCGAAGCTGCCTTTAAGCTGGGTGGGGCAGAAAACCTGAAATTCTCTCTGGATTGCCTCAATGCCATTGTGAGCCGTGCCAATCCCGTGAAGTCGGTGGGAGAATCAGAATTGAGCCTGGAACGTATCCTGAAGGAGCGTCGCAAGGAATTGGTAGGAGAGGGGCATGCTTTCTTTGATGCCATGCGAAATGGTTTGCCGGTGAGTCGTACCGGTGGCTGGCATTTACCTTCCGTATCTGGGGCTGCGGTTATTACTCCGTCTGATCTGCGGGTAGCATTGCCTATTCCGCAAGCAGAGATAGATGCCAATCCGAATATGGTACAGAATCCACGTTAAGTGTTTTCCGTACAGGGGGGGAAGATGGTTATCGAGTTAGATGGTTATAGAGTTGTAAGGCTATAAAGTGGTAGGGGAGAAGATTATCTGGTGGAAGTAAAAAGAGTAAGATAGAGATGGAGACTTTTTGGAAGCAAAAAGATAGGAATATCTGAAATCGGCTAACTAAACTTTTTGTTGAAACCCTCCATCTGAGAATACTTTACATGAAAACACTGCATGAATATGCAGATAAATGGGCTTTTCTGGTAGAATATACGTATATTCTTACCGGAAAAGTTTGTTTTTATTGGTGAGAGATGACCTGTCCGGCACCGGGGAGCAGTGTTCCCGGCTCCGGGGAGCAACATGTTCGGCTCCGGGGAGTGATTTGTCCGGCTCCGGGGAGGGCTTCGGATGCTCCTTTGATGTGCTTATTTGACTTATTAGGCAACTGGAAATGACCGTGGAGAAAATAGCATAATGAACTGTTCTTTATCTGCTTTTGATCATAAGGGTCATTACAGAGAAAATAGTGTTTGGCGCTGATACAAAAAACAGTCAAATGCAAACTCTTTGCATTTGACTGATGCGTTTGTGATGCCTTAAATTCTATCAACCGGGGTTGGTTCCGCTATTGCGCCATAAAAAGGGTATAGAAAATACAATTTGTCAATCTGTCAGAATCTTCTTTACGCTTGTAGTATGGGCAGTTGCTACCCGGACAATGTAATTTCCCGAAGGCAGACTGAATGACGTATCCGCAGTATTTACCGCTATTTGACGGATCTTTACACCGTTATACGTATACACTTCTATACTGCTCTTTCCTGAAAGCCCGTTCACAATTACAGTATTGCCCGATGCATATACTGTAATTGTATCTTCGGACTCCTTTCCGATACCGGTTCCACTTCCATCAGCGTTTTGTTTCTCTGTGATATCGGCTACAAGGCTGTTGAGGTATACCTCCAGATTGGTGTATCCTTCCTGACTCAAAGTCGTTGCTTTTCCGTCGGTGGCATTGTTCGGGTTGAGGCCATTGGCTATCTCCCATACATCGGGGATACCGTCACCATCCGTATCTTTCAGTTGGTCGGCAGTAACTCCTCCCTTACTTAAATCCGGCCAGGGACTGGAAGCTCCGGCGGGCATTACGTCGGTGGGCAGATCGATAAGACCGGGCTTTTTGGCGGCGTCATTAGATACGCTACCTTTGTAAGTCGCCGTTCCGGTTTCTGTCTCTTTCACGATGCGCTCATCTATAATATCTCTTTCTTTGGAGCAACCGGCATAGAGCAACACTTGTTTGAATGCCTGTTCGGCGGTATGGGTAGTGATGACATCGGTTTCAAGCGGAGCATCCAGTTTCATTTCGGCTTTTACCTGATCATTGAAGGTGTTGTCGCACTCTTTATTATTGATCTGTTCATAGATACCTTTTGTCCAGTTGTCGGCAGTGACGGCCGCATTGCCCTCTATCACATTGCCGTCTACGTAGAACTGTCCCCATACATGTTCCATTGGCTTCCATGCATTAGGAGTGCCGTCGGCATTGGTACAATATGCCGTAGTTCTTACGCCGATCTTGGCGATACGGTAACGTACTGCACTCTGAGGGGTTGCGGGACCTGGTTTGTAGTAGTTGTTTACGATGTTTACTTTCATACCTTCACCACCATAACATCCATTGCCTGCCCAGTTGTAGAATACATTGTTGCGCAGGTCCATATACTCCCGTTCCTGTGTTCCCGGACGCGGGCCAAGGCGGGGTACACGGCTTTCGTGGTGAGCCATCAGGTTATGATGATAAGATGCATGGGCACCTCCCCAGTTACCGCCATACCCGTGTTTCCCTTTGCTGTGTCCGGAAGTGCGCAGGCTTTCGGAGATAAGACACCATTGTACCGTTGTGTTTTCAGAACCATATACGGACAGGCATTCGTCAATAGACCAGCTGACCGAACAGTGGTCTACAATGATATTCTTTTTATCCATACCTCCCAGGCCATCCGGTTCTCCACCTGTAGCTATGCTTGCTGTTCCTACCCGGAAACGCAGGTAACGGAGAATGACGTCATTGGCCGAGATGATAACCGGATAATCCGCCAGGCAGATTCCTTGTCCCGGGGCACTCTGTCCGGCAATGGTAATATTGTCATTAGAGATTTTCAGATCACTCTTCAGGTAGATGGTTCCGGCTACATCGAAGACAATGGTACGTGCTCCTTTCTGCTTTACAGCATAGCGCAAGGTACCTTTTGCCTCACTGTCCTCAAGAGTTGTTACGTGATAGACGTTTCCTCCCCGTCCGCCTGTTGTGTAGCGGCCATGTCCTTCGGCACCGGGAAAAGCAGGAAGCTGTTGTGCAACCAGCCGGGTAGAGACTGGCAGGCATATTAGCAGCATCAGAAGATAGATTACTTTACATGTTTTCATTTTAATATCTATTGAGTAAGTAAGAGTCTGTTTCAACTTTAGTCTATGATAAAGTTGAAACAGGCTCTCAGGCGTTAGTTTGTAACTATGATTTTCTCGTTTTCTCTGTTTCCGTCGGCCAGGATATAAGTGATAATGTATACACCTGGTTGTAATGCCGGCAGATTGATTTCATTTTTCTTGGCCTGTGGATGTGAAGAGTATACCTGTGCACCCGTTAGGCTGGTGATATACAGTGCACTCACTTCACTGTTGGTTGCGTAAGGACGTTCGATAGAAGTACCGCCACCTCCTGCCAGGTTGTTCAGGTAGTTTTCCAGATTGGAGTAGCCATTCGCACTGATTGCGCCTCCGTCTGAGGGATTGTTCTTATCCAACCCGTTGGCATCTTCCCAACTGTCGGGGATACCGTCGCCATCTGTATCTATAGGGACAGATTCACCGTTCTTTGGAGTAAGATCAGGCCAGGGAGTCCAGTTTTCATCAGCATCGGCAGGTTTTAGATCGTCCTGAGAGTTGATCATACCAACAAATTTTACGGTGGGAGATGCCGGTTCTGTCTTGTTCCATTTGATAGCACCTCTGTCTACGGGTACCGATTCTCCTGCTGCTTCGGCCAGAATACGTGTGTCTACTGCGTCGAGTTTCGGCAGTTGTGCTCCGGCTTGCCTGATGACTTTATAGTAGGCTTCTTCTGCCGTTTCTATATGGAGGTCGCTGCTTGCCGAGGGGGTAGTCAGCTTTATATCGTTGATAAGGTTTGTACCCGCACGCAGATTGACTGCTTTCTTTGAGTTGCTTCCGTCTGCATAGATCCAGTTGTCGGCGTTCACCTGCGAGTGATCTCCTTTGTTCTTATCGTTTTTGTATTCATTGGTCTCAAATAAGTTTCCGTCAATAAACCATTCTCCTAACCCGGTAGCGCTGGAGGCGTCGTGAGAGCAATCGGCAAACCAGCGTTCCTGGAATGTATTGGTGGCAGGCCCCGGCTTATAGTAATTGTTGATGAGATTGGTGCGTGAATAAGCTCCTTCGATAATTGAATGCAGTTGCCCACCGTATAAAGCGCCTTTGTTTCCCCAGTTGAAGTGTACGTTGTTGATAATCTCCGTATCTACAAAAGCATCGTGTCCGCTGGCAGCTTTGTCACGGGCACCATTCACCAGCGGAGTACGGCCTACACAGTGTGCAAACAGGTTGTGATGAAACGTAGAGTGTTCGCCCCCCCATTGTGCACCGTAACCGCGTGCGCCCTTATCATGTTTGGATACATAGAGCGGTTCGCTCAGGATACACCATTGCATGGTGGTGTACTTGTTATCGTACATCGTCACGTTTTCTTCCATTGACCAGCTAAAGGAACAGTGGTCGATGATAACGTTCTCCGTATTCTCAATTCCTAATGAGGAGTAGTTTTTACCCGACAAATCACCGGCACGGAAGCGTATGTAGCGTACAATAAAGTTTTTGCTGTGAATGTAGATATTGGCTCCCGAGATACAGATACCACCACCCGGAGCAGATTGCCCCGCAATGGTTACATTGGGTTTGGGGCATTTCAACCGCTCTTTCAGGATGATTGTGCCACCTACTTTGAAAAGAATGGTTCGCGGGGTATCGTCTCCTGTACTCAGTGCCCAGCGGAGGGTTCCTTCGATGGGCTCTTCGGTTGATAGATAGTCCTCTAAGCTTGTCACATAATACACCTTGCTGCCTATGGCAGGATCTGTAGCCCGTCCGCCGGTTGCGAAGCGCCCCCAGCCTTCGGCACCCGGAAAAGCAATTTGTTGTGCACTTGCCTGTAAGCATACAGACGAAAGAGGAAGTAGCATAAGACATCCGAGTAGGGCATGCTGCCGGAGGGTTTTCCTGAGAATAATGTTCTTCATTCTATATTTGGATTAATGATTTAATATTGGCTTTCAATGATAGCGCACATTCCTCTAATCAGTGGATGTTTGCGCTAATATGCGTTTCAATTATTGCTTATCCGAATTTCTTTGCAATATTACGTGCTTTATAATGAACGCGTGTGTAATATCTGTTGTAAGTAGAGAATGACCAATATTTTCCATTCATGATCAATTATTCCACATCCCTTTGTTTGCATATTTATCGGAATCCGAAAACGTTGGTTACATTCTCTGTGTTTCGAAAGATGGAAATCTTGAAAATACAGTCTGCTACAACAAGTACCATGAAACAATCGGTCTGTTTATGTTCGCTTTTGTATCTCCTAATAGTTCGTCTTTGGGCAAAGTGTTCATTTTCGGACAATTGAATTTTTATTTAATTATCAGGAAATAAGTGATTTACTTCTTTGGCATACGATTTGACTATATTCCACTGATAAAATGCGAAATAATTAATACCATTAAATACTTAAGTTATGATAACATTGACTTCTCTTTCCAAAATCTATCGTACGAATGAGATTGAAACGGTAGCCCTTGAAAACGTGAATCTGACCGTGGCCCGTGGTGAGTTTCTTAGCATTATGGGACCTTCCGGATGTGGAAAATCTACACTGCTGAATATTATGGGGTTACTTGATACGCCTTCTACCGGTACGATTGAAATTAACGGTACTCATACAGAAGGGATGAAGGATAAAGAACTGGCGGCATTTCGTAACAAGACCCTTGGGTTTGTTTTTCAGTCTTTCCATTTGATAAACTCGTTGAATGTACTGGATAATGTGGAGCTTCCGTTGCTTTATCGCCGCGTCAACAGTAGCGAGCGTAAACGTTTGGCAAAGGAAGTACTCGAGAAAGTGGGGCTGAGTCATCGTATGAACCATTTTCCTACGCAACTTTCCGGTGGTCAGTGTCAGCGGGTAGCTGTAGCCCGTGCTATAATCGGCAATCCTGAGATTATCCTTGCGGATGAGCCTACCGGTAACCTGGACTCAAAGATGGGAGCTGAAGTCATGGAGCTTCTTCATCGTCTCAACAAAGAAGATGGACGCACCATCGTGATGGTTACTCATAATGAAGAACAAGCTAAACAGACTTCCCGTACGGTTCGCTTCTTTGATGGCAGACAAGTGCAATAGACATTATAATGATATTGAGACTTAACTAAATATTCTGCATTCTTACTTTTTATAACTTAAAGAAATCATATACGACAATGAAAACAAGTCTATCCATATTTACTATCGCACTTATGCTGGGGATTCTTTTTTCTCCTTTACGGGCACAGTCTAATAAAAAAGTGATCCGCAATGAAGCGGTTGCCGACTTCTCTTCCATCCGCCTGCAGGCAGTGGGCGATATCTTTTTTACCCAGTCAGATGATTACTCTCTACGTGTTGAAGGCCCCGAGGAGTATGTGAAGAAAGTTACTGTTACAGTAAAGGATGGTAAGCTCGTCCTCAGTTATAAGCAAAAAAACAATGATTCAAAGAAGCTAAAATATTATATCTCTGCTCCGGACTTGTCTCGCGTTGACGTTGAGGGTGTTGGATCTTTCCGCTGCGAGAAGAAACTAAAACTGAAGAATCTGGAGTTGAATATGACTGGTGTTGGTTCTATAAATATAGCTGATCTGGAATGCAAAACCCTTCGTGCCCGTCTTGAAGGAGTAGGAAAGGTGAATGTGCATGTAAACTGCGTTAACCTCATAGCCAATGCTGATGGTGTAGGGCATATGACTTTGTCCGGATATGCCAAAACTACTAAAATTACGAAAGACGGTATTGGTGGGGTAAATACCCGGAATCTGGAAACAGGAGAGTAAAAGATAAGGAGATGTACGATTGGATGATTGACGATTTACGATTGAAGAGTTACTAAGTAAATGGTCGACTGTCTGATTAATAAAAGTAATTTCAATCGTAAATCGTCAATCGTCCAATCGTAAATCTTTTAATTTGTCTAATCGTAAATATCTTCAAGATGATTAAACTATATTTCAAACAAGCGTTGGCACAATTGCGCCAGCAACCTATTATAAGTCTGGTCAGTGTACTGGGTACGGCGCTTGCTATTTTCCTCATAATGCTGGTGGTGATGATTCAGCAGGTGAAGGTAGCCCCTTTTTCTCCGGAAAGCAACAGGGATCGTTTCCTGCACTTTGCCTTTATGAGTATCAGTAACAAGGAGTGGGGAGACGGTACCAGCAACGGGCCTATGAGCGAACAAACTGCAAAAGCTTGTTTTAAGTCACTTACCACTCCTGAGGCAGTTACTGTTTATTGTTGTGCGGCAATAACTACTCCCGCTTCTGTGCCGGGTAGTCCTGCCGTTAGTATTGACTTACGACAGACTGACAATACTTTCTGGCAGGTGTTCGATTTTGCATTTGTTGCCGGTAAGCCTTATGACCAGGCTACTTTTGATTCCGGCCGGCCTGTGGCTGTGTTGACAGAGAGTGTTTCCCGTGCTCTGTTTGGGACAACTGAGTCCGTTGGATATGAATTTCTTTTAAATCATGCTCCCTATAAAGTAGTGGGGATAGTGAAAGATGTTTCTACTTTGGCAAGTTCTTCATACGGACAAGTGTGGATCCCTTATACTTCGACAGATTTGGCCAAAGATACATGGAGTGATAGTCATATGGGAATGATGAGTGTAACGATTCTGGCACAAAGCCGGGATGACTTTGAGCGCATTCGTGAAGAGGTTAAGAAAATGCAGCAGCAGTATAATCATTTGTTGGCCGAAAGTGGTTATGAGTTAATTTATCGCAATCGTCCGTACGATCAGGAGAAGCAGGCTATAGCTTTTGCTGCCAACTGGGAGCCTGATGTAAAGGCTGCCCGCCGACAGCGAATTATTATTTTCGTTATCCTGCTGTTGGTGCCTGCCATTAATCTAAGTAGTATGACTCAAAGCCGTTTGCGTCAGCGTGTTTCTGAAATAGGTGTACGTCGTGCTTTTGGAAGTACACGTACGGAGATGATGGGGCAGATTGTAATGGAGAACCTGATAGTAACTCTGTTTGCCGGTTTGGTAGGTTTACTTTTCAGTGTATTGTTTGCCTATCTGGGAAACAGTTTACTATTTGCCCAAGCTTATAGTACTACGCTCAATCCACCCGAAGTAAATGCCTCTATCCTGCTACAACCTTCTACATTTATGTATGCTTTGCTTTTCTGTTTTATACTTAACTTCCTGAGTACCGGCCTGCCGGCATGGAAAGCGTCACGTACCAGTATTGTAAATGCTTTGGGAGGTAGAAATCATTAAACCGAATGAACGATGAATAAAAAACTATTTACACAAATAAAAAATGAGTGGCATTCCAATCTTTGGATAGCTACAGAGTTACTATTGGTAAGTGTGGTGATGTGGTATGTTGTGGATTATATCTATGTTCAGTATCGTGTGTACAACGAGCCACATGGGTTCGACATCTCTCATTGTTATCTCGTAAGCATGGGCGGACTTACAGATAAAAGTCCTGACTTTATTCCGAATGATACATTGATTGCCGATGAAATAGAAGAGTTGGTGAATCGTATCGCCCGTCGTCCGGAGGTAGAAGCTGTAAGTTTGTCCCAGAATTCTTATCCTTATAATGGAAGCAATAGCGGCATTTATGTAAGGTATGATACACTTCAATCCTACGGATACGTAGTGCGCCGTCTGGTAACTCCGGATTTCCTACGGGTATTCCGCTATGAGGGGACACGCGGAGAAACACCGGAGCAATTGGCAGAAATGCTGACTAAAGAGAACTTTCTGGCATCTGATAATCTATATGAGAGAAAATATAATATTAAATTAACCTCATTGGTAGGTAAACAGTTTTATTTGTGGGGTGATACTACGAAAACTTACAATCTGGCTGCTTCTTTGAAACCGATACGCTACTCGGATCACGATCAGGCTTTATTCTCCTACTGTATGCTTTATCAGTTATCGAGGAGTTGGTATGATACTCATTTAGAAGTATGTATACGTGTAAAGGAAAATCAGGATGTAGACTTTATCAATCGTCTTAAAGCTGACAGTGAGAAGCAGTTGCGTGTGGGAAATGTTTTCATAGCCGATATTCGTTCTTTTGCAGACATTCGCCGCAATTTTGAACAGAGCTCTATGAGTGAGTTGCGTAATTATGTTTCTGGTATGGTTTTTCTGCTACTGAATATCTTTCTGGGATTGTTGGGTACCTTCTGGTTCCGTACGCAACAACGCCGGAGTGAGATTGCTTTGCACAAGGCTCTGGGAGGAACAAACCGTACCATCTTTAATCGTCTGCTGACAGAAGGATTGCTGCTGCTTGTGATAGCTACTGTACCTGCCATTGTTATCGACTGGAATTTGGCGCATGCCGAACTGAACTCATGGATGAATGGTACTACCCTTGAAACCGGACGTTTCATAATTACCACAGTTCTTACATTTGTTCTCATTACCTTAATGATTGTGACCGGTATTGGTATTCCGGCGCGTAAAGCGATGAAGATACAGCCGGCAGAGGCACTGAGGGAAGAATAAAGGGATTTACGATTGGACGATTGACAATTTACGATTAAAGTTACTGAATAAATTGTTTAATCGTCTGATTCCCCTCCCTATAACTGAAAGTAATCCCAATTGTAAAATCGTCAATCGTCTAATCGTCTAATCGTCAATTATTTCATGTTTAAACAACATTTCAAACAAGCCTTTCATTTGCTGCTGGAGAATAAGCTGCTCTCTGCAATCAGTATTGCCGGTACGGCACTTGCTATTTCAGTGGTGATGGTGATTATCATTTTGTTGTACGCTAAGACAACAAATTATGAACCGGAAACAAACCGTGATCGTACGTTGTATGTGAAATGGTCCAGTGTTTATGAAAAAGAGAATAAAGATGCACGTAATTATAGCCGGGTATCTCTCTATGATATACAACAACTATTTTATCCGCTGACAACTGCAGAAGCAGTAACAGCTATTTGTGAATATGGACGTATGTTGGCTGCTGTTCCGGGTGGAGGAGAGGAGATTAATTGTCAGTCACTTTATACCGATGCTGCCTTCTGGCGTGTATTTGAATTTGGTTTTCTTGCCGGAAAACCCTATGATGAGGCTGCTTTTAAGTCCGGATTGAAACAAACCGTCATATGTGAAAGTGTAGCCCGCCGTTTGTTTGGTGGAGTAGAAGAAGCTGTGGGACGTCGTCTGGAACTAAACTTTGTAGAGTTCGCCATTTGCGGGGTGGTACGCGATGTGAGCAAGTTTGCTGAGCAGAGCTACTCTGAAATATGGGTACCTTATACTACTAATAGTGATATTAGCCGTATTGATCTTTCGGGATGGACAAAGGGGCATACAGGCGGTTTTCAGTGTTTTATTCTGGCACATTCCTCTGCCGATTTTCCTGAAATACTCAAGGAAGTAGACGTGAACCTGGCTAAGCTGAATAGTAATGATCAGGAGATGCAACTGGATTTATTGGGACAGCCCGATACTTTTTTCGTTCAGATGCTTCATAAGTATGCAAATGGTGGTGTTCCGGGGCAGGAGGTCATAATCCGCTATATTATTATTGTGATTGTCATTCTGCTTGTTCCCGCCATTAATTTGTCAGGACTGACACAGAGCCGGATGCGTAAACGTCTTTCGGAGATTGGAGTACGAAAAGCTTTCGGGGCTACCCGTTCGGGATTGCTCTGGCAAGTTCTTACCGAGAATTTGCTACTTACGCTGATCGGGGGATTAGTAGGATTGTTGTTCTCTTATTTTGCTCTTTGGCTACTGGCAGACTGGTTGTTGGCATCTGAGTTGTCGGATGGTGGAACGGCAACAATGAATGCTTCTATGATAAGTCCGTGGATATTCTTTGTGGCACTTCTTTTCTGTCTGGTTCTCAACTTACTTTCTGCAGGGATTCCGGCAGAACGGGTGGCTCGTACAACCATTGTCAATGCATTAAATGAAAGGTAATCAATATGTTCAAGCACATCTTTACAATAATATGGAACAATCGGCGGCATAATGGATGGTTGATAGCCGGGTTGTTTGTTATTTCCACTTGCATGTGGTATGCGGTAGATTACGTTTATGTTATTACCGTTAATCAAACCCGTCCTTTGGGATTTAACTGGCACAATGTATATGCTCTCAATATTGGGGTACTCACTCCCGAAAGTGCAAAATTTCTTTCGGACAGTCGTCATACAAAGAATGCTACGGATGATTTCTATGCATTCATAGATCGTTTGGAACACCATCCGGCGGTGGAATCTGTTTGCTATACAAACATGCATAAACACTATGTCTGGATGAACCAAACAGCTTCACTTGTGCATGATACAATTACCTGCAATAGTTACATGCGTGGCGTTAGTTCGGATTATTTCCGGGTATTCGGAGTGAAAGGAGCAGATGGGAGTTCTCCGGAACAATTGTCTGGAAAAGCAAATTTTACGGATATTATTATAACGGATAATCTGGCCCGGAGACTTTTCCCGGATCGTCCTGCTGTGGGCGAATGGGTAAAGAATAATTTGAACGGAGACAGCGTACGTATAGCGGCTGTATGTGAAAGCCAAAAGTACAATGAGTTTACCGCTCATCAGTCGGCTACTTATATTCCGTTGATTTACACGAAAAAATATCCTTTCTATTATCTGGATGCTCCTTATTTAGGTGTTTATATCCGGGTACGTCCTGATTCCGATGGAGAAGATTTTATTCGTAAGTTTCGTAAAGAGATGCGCGAACAATTGATGATAGGAAATTTCTATCTTGGAGATATGCGCCCGATGAGCGATTATAGAAATATACAGTTGAAAGAGCCTCGCAATGATTTGTATACCTATCTTTCAGTGGCTGTATTCTTTTTAATGAATGCTTTTCTTGCTGTGCTGGGTACTTTTTGGTTCCGTACCCAACAACGCCGTGCGGAACTGGGGTTGCGTGTAGCATTAGGCAGTACCAGGGTAAGTCTGCGTAAACTCCTTTTAGGTGAAGGATTGATTTTATTGACTTTAGCGTTTATTCCGGCAATAATCGTGGGAGCTAATTTGGGCTTTGCGGAAATAGTTTCCGATTATCCTGTAGAGTTTACGTTACTTCGCTTTCTGGCAGGTATGTTTGTTACTTATATCTTGTTGGCTATTACCGTATTTATAGCTGTCTGGCTCCCTGCCCGGCAGGCAATGGGTATCCAACCGGCGGAAGCTTTGCATGAAGAGTGAAAATTAAATTATATATCTGCGTTGCTTTCAAGATAATAGCGTATATTTGTGCGCACAATCGTGAAACAACGCAGTATTTAATTCTATGACTCAACGATTTTATAACACACTTTTATTCCTGTTATTTACAGTATTTCTACCGATAACTGCTGCCGGACAGAATTATAATGTCCTTTTTATACAATCTTATACTAATCAGACTCCCTGGCATAGTGAACTGACCCGTGGACTTCGTGATGGTTTTGGTGAAGAAAAGCTGAAAGTTAATATTGTTACCGAGTATCTGGATGCTGATTATTGGGCATATCGTTCCGAGAAACTTATTATGAGCCGTATCTGTGAGCGGGCAAGAAAACGCGGGGTAGATTTAATTGTAACGTCAAGTGATGAGGCTTTTCATACACTGTTTGCTTGTGGTGATTCTTTGCCACGTCAGATTCCGGTTGTTTTTTATGGCATTAAATATCCGGATGAAGCCCTGATGACTACTTTACCTAATATTTGCGGTTTCACTTCTAATCCCGATTTTTTTCTTTTACTGGAACAGGCCAATAAGGTATTTCCTGAACGTAAGGAGGTTGTTTGTGTAAATGATAACAGCTTTTTAAGTTTGAAAGGGAAAGAAGATTTTATGAATGAATGGGGACAGTTTGTAAAGCGCCACCCTGATTATAAATTGCAGACCTACAATGTACAAACCGGGACTACCAATAGCATTATATCTTCTGTATGTTATCCACGCAATAGTCATGGACGTATTGTGGTAGTACCTAAGTGGTCTCCTTTTATGGCATTTATTGGCAAGAATTCTAAAGCACCTTTCTTTTCCTGTCAGAGTTTGGCATTGACTAACGGAGTTTTTTGTGCTTATGATGCTGATCCGTATGCTTCTTCGCGGATGGCGGGTGTAAGGGCAGCTAAGGTGTTGAAAGGAACTTCTCCTGCTGATTTGGGGATTACTGAAAGTCCGATTGATTTCTACTATGATTATAAGCAGCTCGATTTTTTTCATGTGGCAAAAGAGCGGGTGAAACCGGGGATTATACTTAATGAGCCTCATTGGGAGAAATATAAATTCTTTTTCATTTTGCTTTATGCTTCCATACTGGGGCTATTGGTATTTATTGTTGTTTGGCTGATACGTGCTAACCGTCGGGAGGCACGCCGAAGAATGCATGCACAGACCCGTCTTTTGGTGCAGAACCGTTTGGTGGCCCAGCGTGATGAGTTTGATAATATTTTCCATTCTATTCGCGAAGGAGTAATAACGTATGATACTGATTTTCGTATTCATTTCACTAATCTTTCTTTGCTACGTATGCTGCATCTTCCGGTCGATGTTACTGTCCGGCCTTACGAGGGATTGCCTGCCGGTTCTATCTTCAAAATATATTCTAAGGGTAAGAATGTATTGCACGAGATGCTGAAAGAGGTAATTAAAGAAGGCAAAAGCTGCATAATTCCTTCCAACTCTTTTATGCAGGAAGTACATAGTGGCAATTACTTTCCGATTTCCGGAGAGATGGTTCCTATTCATTCACGTGGAGAGATTACCGGAGTTGCCCTTTCCTGCCACAATGTGTCTGATGAAGAGATGCGGAAACGCTTTTTTGATCTGGCAATAGAGGATAGTTCTATCTATCCGTGGCAATTCAATATTCGTACCAATATTTTTACTTTTCCCCAGGGGTTCCTTCAGCAGTTTGGCTTTGATGAATCGGTGACGACCATTACGCGTGAGGGTATGGAGGAAATGGTACATCCGGAAGAGCTGGGACACATACGTTCTTTATTTGATGCCGCTCTTACAGGAAGGAATCAGAATACCCGGATGAGCTTCCGTCAGCGTAATGCAGATGGACATTATGAGTGGTGGGAATATCGTACTTCCGTACTTAGTGGATTGACATCAGATGAGCCTTATAGTATTCTTGGTGTTTGTCAGAGTATTCAGCGTTATAAAAGTACGGAGGAAGAGTTGACCATAGCCCGCGATAAGGCATTGCAGGCTGATAAGCTCAAATCGGCCTTCCTTGCCAATATGAGTCACGAAATTCGTACGCCTTTGAATGCTATTGTCGGTTTCTCCGACTTGCTGAGTGATACGAGTGCTTTCACAGAAGAAGAGGTTTCACAGTTTATTACTACAATCAATAAGAACTGCAGTCTGTTGTTGGCATTAATCAATGATATTCTTGACTTGTCCCGTATTGAGTCGGGGACGATGGACTTCCAGTTTGCCCGTCATAGTCTTCCTTTACTGTTGAAGAATGTGCATGACTCCCAGCAATTGAACATGCCACCGGGAGTAGAACTTAAGCTTGATATCCCGGCAGGTAGTAAGAAGTATATGGTGACAGATAATGTACGCTTGCAACAAGTAGTGAATAATCTTATAAACAATGCTGCTAAGTTCACAACAAGCGGATCGATTACTGTGGGATATACTGAAGATGAACCCGGCTATACTTCTTTATTTGTGGAAGACACCGGTAAGGGAATTTCTCAGGACGGATTGGACCATATTTTCGAACGTTTCTATAAAGTGGATAATTTCACACAGGGAGCCGGATTAGGGCTTAGTATTTGTCAGACAATCGTGATGCGGCTTAATGGAACGATCTGTGTTACATCTGAGGTAGGAAAGGGTACACGTTTTACTGTGCGTATTCCGGACGTTTGTGAATAATAAGGTGTTAAAAGGCGTTCATTTGTGTACAAAGTGTTCGTTTTCGGACACTTGTCGAATGAATTAATTATCGGAGAATTAGTAACTTATCTTTTTGGCACGTCGTTTGACTTCTTAAATCGTAGAAAATAATACTTTTATGAGAAAGAAGAATATACTGCTTGTTTTAGCGACTTTTGCCTTTTCGCAAATACTTACGGCACAGAATGAACGGGAAATAACTCTTAATGAGGCTATTGCTTTGGCACGTACTCAATCCGTAGATGCGGCGGTGGCCTTGAATGAACTGAAAACAGCCTATTGGGAATATCGTACTTTTCGTGCCGATCTCCTGCCGGAAGTGAATCTGACAGGAACATTGCCCAACTATAAAAAATCCTACAGCTCTTATCAAAATTCGGATGGTACTTACGGGTTTGTCCGTAACAATTATCTGGAACTATCCGGTGACTTGTCCATTGACCAGAATATCTGGCTGACAGGTGGTAAGCTTTCTCTTTCAACTTCATTGGATTATATCAGGCAGTTCGGGGGAAATGGGAAAGAACAATTCATGTCCGTACCGATCAACCTGGAACTGACCCAACCTATTTTTGGCGTGAATAAGCTGAAGTGGAACCGTCGTATAGAACCCGTACGCTATGAAGAGGCAAAAGCTGCTTTTATCTCTGCCACAGAAGACGTGACACGCAAAACCATTACTTACTTTTTTCAGTTGTTGTTGGCAAAGGAAACGTTGGCTACTGCCCGGCAGAATGAACTGAATGCCGAACATCTGTATAAAGTAGCCGGGGCCAAGCGTGAGATGGGGCAGATATCAGAAAATGAGTTGTTACAACTGAAACTTTCTGCCCTGAATGCCAAGGCTGCTACTACAGAAGCAGTGAGTAATCTGAATGCCAATATGTTCCAGCTTCGTGCTTTTTTGGGAATGGATGAGAATACAAAACTGGAACCGGTGGTTCCCGAATCGGCGCCGGACATACGAATGGAATATAACGAAGTGCTTAGCAAAGCTTTGGAGCGTAACTCTTTTGCACAAAACATCCGTCGCCGGCAGCTTGAGTCGGACTATGCAGTAGCTACCGCACGTGGCGATCTGCGTAGTGTAGATCTTTTTGCCAGCGTGGGTTATACGGGGCTCGACAAAGAGTTTACCTCTGCCTACAATCATCTGCTCGACAATCAGATCGTACAGGTGGGGGTGAAGATACCTATTCTGGATTGGGGAAAGCGTCGTGGCAAGGTACGTGTGGCGAAGAGTAATCGTGAAGTAGTACTTTCTAAAATTCGTCAGGAACAGATGAACTTCAATCAGGATATCTTTTTGCTTGTGGAGCACTTCAATAATCAGGCACAACAGCTAAGCATAGCCAAAGAAGCGGATATTATTGCTCAGCAGCGTTATAAAACCAGTATTGAGACTTTCCTGATAGGCAAAATCAATACGCTCGACTTGAATGATGCACAGAATTCAAAAGACCAGGCACGGCAGAAACATATATCAGAACTGTATAATTATTGGTCTTATTTCTATCAGATTCGTAGCCTTACCCTTTGGGATTTCGAGAGAGATACGGAACTGGAAGTAGACTTTGAGGAAGTGATTAATGATTAATCATGCGAATCAATAGTCGAAACTCCATTCTAAACTTAATCAGTTTCTATCTGAATAACGTCTGTCGTTACCATCTATCTCTTTCTCCGGTATTGATAAAGCTCCCTCTCGTAGAGTAATGTATGGTGCCTCGGTGTGTAACGTTGTTTTAGATGTACATGTAAAACAAGACTCTGCACCGGGAAAAGGAGCATTCCTTTCTGAGATAGACAAAGCACAATACCGGGCAAGGGCAGTAATATTGCCAGGGACACTTCCGGTACTCAAAGATACGTCCGGCAAACTTCATTATTTTCAGGTTTGAACTAAATATCCAACGACTGATTCGTACTAATCATTATTTATTCTTATTTTTGCGATCATAAAAACACACGCTTATGATATTGATCATTGACGACGACAGTGCTGTCCGTTCTTCTCTCAGTTTTATGTTAAAACGTGCCGGTTATCAGGTGCAAACAGTTCCCGGACCTCGTGAGGCTATGGAGGTAGTACGCTCTGAAGCTCCTGCCCTTATCCTGATGGATATGAACTTTACACTTTCCACAACAGGGGAAGAGGGGTTGACTTTGCTCAGACAAGTGAAAATATTCCGTCCTGACGTTCCGGTTATTCTGATGACTGCATGGGGAAGTATCCAATTGGCAGTACAGGGAATGCAGGCAGGAGCCTTTGATTTTATAACAAAGCCCTGGAATAATGCTGCTTTGTTGCAACGCATTGAAACAGCGTTGGAACTGACTGCTGCACCTGCAGAAGTACCACAAGAGCAGAGTGATGCTTTGAAACGCGACCATATTATCGGTAAGAGTCAGGAGTTGACAGATGTTTTGAATACCATTGCCCGCATTGCCCGTACCAATGCTTCTGTTCTGATTACCGGAGAAAGTGGAACGGGCAAAGAATTAATAGCCGAAGCTATTCATATAAATAGCCAGCGTGCCAAACAGCCATTTATCAAGGTAAATTTGGGGGGAATTTCTCAAAGCTTGTTTGAAAGTGAGATGTTTGGCCATAAGAAAGGAGCATTTACTGATGCCAGTGCTGATCGTATCGGACGTTTTGAAATGGCAAATAAAGGTACTATATTCTTGGATGAAATAGGAGATTTAGATCCTTCCTGCCAAGTGAAATTGCTTCGAGTCCTGCAAGACCAGACGTTTGAAGTTTTGGGTGACAGCCGTCCCCGTAAGACTGATATCCGGGTGATATCTGCCACTAATGCCGATTTGCGTAAGATGGTAAGTGAACATACTTTCCGGGAAGATCTATTCTATCGCATCAATCTTATAACAGTTAAGCTTCCGGCTTTGCGCGAAAGGAGGGGAGATATTCCGTTACTTGCCCGTCATTTTGCCGATCGCCAGGCCGAAGCTAATAATTTGCCCCGTACTGAATTTTCTGCTGATGCACTTCAGTTTCTCAGCCGTTTGCCCTTTCCGGGGAACATCCGTGAACTGAAAAATCTGGTGGAACGGACCATACTGGTCAGTGGAAAAGCCATTCTTGATGCTTCGGATTTTGATGCACAATATCTTCGTCAGGATGATCCGAAGGCTACTGGCGCTTCGCTTTCCGGAATGACACTGGATGAAATAGAACGTCAGACAATTTTGCATACTTTGGAACGTTGTAAAGGGAACCTCAGTCAGGTAGCTACCGCTTTAGGCATTAGCCGGGCTGCCCTCTACCGGAGGTTGGAAAAATATGGAATCAATTATTAGTGATGAGTGGTTAGTGATAAGTGATTAGTGCCATGCGGATTATAGCGCAGCCCACTAACTACTCATTACTTATCACTACTCACTCATCACTAATCGTTAATCACTCATCACTACTCACTAATCACTATTTATCGTGCGTCTAAAAGGATATTTTTTTATACTGGCTTTGTTTCTGGCTGCTCTTGGTGGAGTGATACTCTACTTTGGCGGATGGGTGTATAAGCCTTTGCTATATATTTCGGAAGTCCTGATCGTTTTTCTGCTGGTATATTTGATCTTGTTTTATCGAAAGATTATAAAACCGTTGGACACGATTGGTAGTGGTATGGAGCTATTACGCGAACAGGATTTCAGTAGTCGTTTGACTCTTGTTGGGCAGTATGAGGCCGATCGCGTGGTCAATGTTTTCAATAGAATGATGGAGCAGTTGAAGAATGAACGTCTCCGGCTTCGGGAACAGAATCATTTCCTCGATCTGATGATTAATGCTTCTCCGATGGGAGTGATTATTACTACCCTTGATGATGAGATATCGCAATTAAATCCGATGGCTATTAAAATGTTAGGTGTCCGTCCTGAAGAGGCTCAGGGGAAAAAACTGATTGCTATTGATTCTCCGTTGGCTGCGGAATTGGGGCGTGTTGCTAAGGGAGAGACGGTAACTGTCCGTTTGAATGACTCGAATATTTATAAATGTACGCACTCTTCATTCATCGACCGGGGATTCCAGCATCCTTTTTTTCTGATAGAAAGCTTGACGGATGAAGTGATGAAGGCCGAGAAAAAGGCGTATGAGAAAGTGATTCGTATGATTGCGCATGAAGTGAATAATACAACAGCAGGTATTACTTCTACGTTGGATACCGTAGAACAGGCACTTTCCGAGTCGGAAGGGATGGAAGATATCTGTGAGGTGATGCGTGTATGTACAGACCGTTGTTTCTCTATGAGCCGTTTTATTACCCGTTTTGCAGATGTGGTAAAAATACCTGAACCTCACTTGGTTCCGGTTAATCTCAATGATCTTGTATTCTCTTGTAAACGTTTTATGGAAGGTATGTGTGCCGACCGTAATATTACCATTACACTGGATATTGATGAGGAATTGGGAGAAGTGAAACTTGACGTTGCTTTATTCGAACAGGTATTAGTGAATATCATAAAGAATGCAGCTGAGAGTATTGAGCAGAATGGAGAAATCAAGATACGTACTTATTCTCCGGGCGGGATTGAGGTGGCAGATAATGGTAAAGGTATAACAAAAGAGACTGAAGCTAAACTCTTCAGTCCCTTCTTTTCTACCAAGCCGAACGGGCAGGGAATCGGCCTGATATTTATCCGTGAAGTTCTGATGCGTCACGGATGTTCGTTCTCACTCCGTACGTATACAGACGGGTGGACGAGATTTAGAATGTTATTTAATTGACAGTTGACAATTGACAATTGACAGTTAGCTGCGCTGTAATACTGTATAGTAACTGTCCATTGTCAACTGTCCACTGTCCATTGTCCACTGTCCATTGTCAACTGTCCATTGTCAACTGTCAATTGTCCACTGTCAATTGTCAATTGTCCACTGCTTATAGTATTCATCCAGTATTCTCTTAATACCTTTTCCGATTGTTACATAATCGGCTTCGTTAAGATTGGCAAGAGAAACGCGGACACTCCATTTCGGACCGGCAAATCCGCCGCCATTCAGTAAAACGAGTGAGGTTTCGTTAGCCAGGCGGAATACTATATCCAATGGATTATAGGTCTTTTTCAGATAGGCTACAAACTCGTCTCCGTAAAATTTATGTGCCCATACGAGCATATCGATTTCCGAATAATATCCGGCACGTAAAGGATCTTCTACCAATGAGAAACCGGTATTGTCCCACAATGCATTCAGGCGGCGGCGAATAATATTCTGCATCTTTGTTTTATAATAATCACCTTTATCGAGCAGGGAAAAGGCAGAGAATAAACTCATCTGCATTTGTTGTGGCAATGAGAGTCCGGCGGTATGGTTTAAGGCTACTTGACGGCTGTCTGCTACCATACGGTCAATAAACTTCATCTTCTCCGGATGAAGATCAAGGCTGGAATAACGTTTATTTAATATCGCTTTCTGCTCTTCCGGGAGGCGGGCTATCATTTTATCGTAGATATTATCCTCATGCAAGGCTATGACAGCGAGTCTCCATCCGGTTGCTCCAAAGTATTTTGAGAAGGAGTATACGCATAGGGTATTGTGTGGCAGCTCCGCCATAAGTGAACGGAAATGAGGGATGAACGTTCCGTATACATCATCGGTGATGATCATTAGATTCGGATTATCATTCTTTACTATGTTAACAATGCGTGCGGCAGTCTCCGGACTCAATGAGTAGCTGGGGGGATTGCTCGGATTGGTAATAAAGAGTGCTTTAATTTTCGGATCTTTTAGTTTATCAATGTCTTCATCTTTATATTGCCAGGTATGCAATCCGTCTTCCGTCATTTTATCGGCTGATATTTCGGTGACGTTGAACTGGTATCGGCGTAATTCCGGGATCTCTAAATACGGTGTGAATACCGGAACCAGTAGGGCAATGTTGTCTCCCTGATTCAGTAAAAAGTTCTCTTGCAGAGAGTCAAAAAGGTAACACATACCTGCTGTTCCACCTTCGGTAGCAAAAAGATCAAAAGTTCCTTTTGGAGGGCGGCGGTCACATAATTCCTGTGCCAGGTAATCTTGTACAAGGAGTTCGGTGAAATGTAAGATACGGTCGGGGACAGGATACTGATCACCAATAACGGCTTCTGCCCATTCGTGAACAAGTGTATCCGGGTCTGCGGCATGTTCCATAAGCAGATAGTTGTAACTGTCTTTTAATAATCTGGAACCTGGTTCTTTGATATTGTCTTTCAGAAAGGCTTCAAAACGTGCGGCAATTCCTTCTTTTTGGGGGATACCGGCTATTCCTTCCGGAAGAGAGGAAACACGAGTACATTCACTGAGCCCGAATTTTCCTAATAGGAAGAATGCTTCACGAGGTTCTGTAGCAATCCAGTTCGGGTTGCCACGTCCGGCGTTTAGCATTGTGTGGGCCATTCTCTTTACGCTCTCGTCCGCCATGTCGATCAGGCGATTTTTTAATTCAAAGGGACTGATGCCCTCCATCTTTTTTGCAAAACTTTTGGTTATGGCTATGCCATTTGATTTCTTTTCCATAATTAAATAATTTAGATAATATGCCAATGTGTCAATGTGCCTGCCATGCGGATGATAGCGCAACCAATTGGCACATTATTCATTGACACATTATTACATCATTAATACAATAAATACTCCCCAAATAATGAGTAGTGTATTACCTACTGCATAGGTTACAGTATATCCCAGTGCAGGGGTTTCACTTTCCACTGCATCTTGTACAGCTCCCAGTGCTGCAGTGGTAGTTCTTGCTCCGGCGGTACATCCTAATGTTAATGCGGGATGGAATTTAAACAGATATCTTCCCATCAACAATCCGCTGATAAGCGGAATAGCCGTAGCCAATGCACCGACGATAAACAGGCTGGCACCTACTTCTTTGAATCCGGTGACGAAACTTGGTCCGGCAGCAATACCTACAACGGCAATAAACATATTCAGACCTACATTATTCAATACCCATAGAGAGGGCTCGGGTATACCTCCGAAAGTAGGGTGCTTGCTGCGAAGCCATCCAAAAAGTAAACCTGCAATAAGTGCACCTCCACTGGTGGACAGGCTTATTGGAATACCTCCCAAATGGATGGTTAATGCACCTACTAAACCTCCGACGAGGATGCCCAGACCGACGAATATCATATCTGTTTGATTGGTTGGACGATCTACGTATCCCATTTGTTTGGCGGCAAGTTCTACTTCACGTTTCATACCGGTGAGTTCAAGCATATCACCTGCATCTACTACGGTCTGTGCCAGTACGGGGACGTTGATACCTGCACGTTTGATGCTGCGAATACTTACCCCGTGCATACACTTTTGTGCCCGGATGGTATTTATTGTTTCTCCGGCGAATGTTTTTCGTGTGATCATTACCGGTAGTGTCTCGGCAGGAAAGTCGAGTAATTGTGCATCTATCACTTCGGGACCTATCCAGTCTTCTTCGCCTATAACGAATTCGCGGCGCCCACTGAGTACAACTTCGTCATTTTCTTTCAGAATGAGATTGGGAGTAACTTCTTTTATGATTCCTCCTTGGCGAACGCGCTCTACAAAGAGACGCTTTCCTTGTTCGTACAGGTAACTTTCAAGATCGGTGACACGTTTTCCTTTTCCGAACCATTCATTGGTTATCTGATAGGCACGGAATACAACAGGACGCAGGGCAGGAGCAAAGCCCGGTTCGTCTGCTTCCGAACTTCCCATTTTAGATTCCAGTTCTTTACAGTCTGCTTTTACCTTTTCCAATCCGCCAAGAAATTTCGGCCCCAGTGAAGCCAGAATCCAGGCAGAACCGGCTGTACCGAAGATGTAAGTTACCGCATAGGCTACAGGAATGGCATTAATGAAAGTTGCTTTTTGTGCATCGCTGATGCTCAGTCCGTTGATGGTGTCTTCTGCTACACCGATAACGGCAGAGATGGTTTGTGAACCGGCGAGTAGTCCGGCAGCTTCGCCTACATGATAACCCATTATTTTGGCAAGTGCCCAGGCAGATACAAGGCTGACGATACACATTAATACGGCAAATCCCACTTGCGGCAGACCGTCTTTCTTCAATCCGCGAAAGAATTGTGGTCCTACTTTATAGCCTACGGCAAAAAGAAAAAGCAGGAAGAATACAGCTTTCATCGGACCGTCTACCGTGATATTCAATTGCCCAACCAGTACACCCACTAACAGTACACTCGTTACTGTTCCGAGGGAGAATTTGCCTATTTTTAGCCGGCCTATCCAGAATCCCGCGAAAAGCGTCAGAAAGATAGCTAATTCGGGATGCTCTCTTAGTTGATTTATAATCCATTCCATAATTAAGTTGTTTAGGTTTATATCTCTATTTTGTTCGTTTATTGTTTAATACAACAGCATTCAATGGAAAGTGTTTTGTTAAAACCCTGTTTTAGCATGTTAAACTTTCTGTCATCTTTTTCAATTTTGCAAGAGTATGCGTTGTTGTACCATACAAAATAATCTCTCTCTTTCTTGCTGTGAGTGTAATTATTTAAGAATGATAAATGCTGTTTGGAAATGAGAAAACGATAGATATGTGTGATGAAAAAAGAAGACAAATGTGTATTTTGTAAATTGTTGATCTTCAAATTGTTATATATTGGTTTTTTTCTCGTAGAGGATCGGGTCGAAACTCTACGGAGATCGGGTCGATTCTCTACGAGAAAAAGGGTGTTTCTCTACGAGCAACGAAAAGAAGATTTATAAGGTTTGACAAAGTGTACTAAGAGGGCATAAATAATCTCTTCTGATTTGTAAGAAAAAAAGCTTGTGTAGTTTTGCGTTGATCTTATTCCGAAGTTGTGTGGTATATTATCTTCCCATGATTTATTCTGAATCTATTCGGCATAGATGAATATGATTCGCGTATTGCCCTCTATATGAGCTTGTAAATAGGATAATACATCAAATGGAACAATTAATCCGACTATTAGAACTTCTTTGAGTATAGAGTAGAGCCTAACTTTGTAGGCAATTTTAATTTATCTAAAACAACAGAAATGGAACAAGAAATTAAACCGGCATCAGGCCGTCTCGGCGTGTTGGTGGTAGGCGTTGGTGGCGCAGTTGCTACCACTATGATTACAGGAACACTGGCTTCTCGCAAGGGATTGGCAAAACCAATAGGTTCTATCGCAGAAATGGCAACAATGCGCATGGAAAACAACGAGGAAAAACTTATTAAAGACATAGTGCCTTTAGCTAATTTGAACGACATTGTATTTGGTGGCTGGGACATTTTCCCCGACAACGCTTATGAAGCTGCTATGTATGCCGAAGTTTTGAAGGAAAAGGACTTGAATGGAGTGAAAGATGAATTGGAGGCTATCAAGCCGATGCCTGCTGCTTTTGATCATAATTGGGCAAAACGCTTGAACGGTACTCATATTAAGCAGGCTGCTACCCGTTGGGAAATGGTGGAACAGTTGCGCAAGGATATCCGTGACTTCAAAGCTGCTAACAATTGCGAACGTATTGCTGTGTTATGGGCTGCAAGTACAGAGATTTATATTCCTCTGTCAGACGAGCACATGTCACTTGCCGCTTTGGAAAAAGCAATGAAAGAAAATAACACGAATGTTATTTCTCCAAGTATGTGTTACGCTTATGCTGCTATTGCAGAAGGTGCTCCGTTCATCATGGGGGCTCCTAACTTATGCGTAGACACTCCTGCTATGTGGGAATTCTCTAAAAAGATGAATGTGCCTATCGCCGGTAAGGACTTCAAGAGTGGACAGACTTTGATGAAAACTGTTTTGGCTCCGATGTTCAAAACCCGTATGTTGGGTGTAAGCGGATGGTTCTCTACTAACATTCTGGGTAACCGTGATGGAGAAGTGCTCGATGATCCCGATAACTTTAAAACAAAAGAAGTAAGTAAGCTGTCTGTAATCGACAATATCTTCGAACCGGAAAAATATCCTGACCTGTATGGCGATGTATATCATAAAGTTCGTATTAATTACTATCCGCCCCGTAAAGACAATAAGGAAGCGTGGGATAACATCGATATCTTCGGATGGATGGGTTACCCGATGGAAATTAAAGTAAACTTCCTGTGTCGCGACTCTATTCTTGCTGCTCCTATTGCACTTGACCTTGTATTGTTCAGTGACTTGGCTATGCGTGCCGGAATGTCTGGCATTCAGACCTGGTTGTCATTCTTCTGCAAGAGCCCGATGCATGATCTGGAAAGTCAGCCTGTACACGATCTGTTTACTCAATGGAGAATGGTTAAGCAGACATTGCGTGATATGGTTGGTCAGAAATCACCAAGTTATCTGGATTGATAAAAACATATTAGTTACTAAAGAGAAAGAGATGATCTGACTCTGTGAGTACATCCATAAAACTTTCCTCTTATAAAAAAGGGGAAAGTTTTATTATTTTTATAACTTTGCATATATTTTATCTGAGTAATGAAAAAAGCTTCCCTTTTTCATATAATGATTGCTACTGGCTTTGGAGCGGGATTTTCTCCTTTTGCCCCAGGTACGGCAGGAGCTTTACTGGCTACTGTGGTGTGGTGTATTCTACTGTATTTCTTTCCTTTCAATTTTGTGTGGCTATTGACCCTTGCCCTGATTATCCTTTTTACTATCGGTGGTATCTGGTCGTCTAATAAACTGGAACCATTCTGGGGGGAAGATCCTTCGCGGGTGGTTGTGGATGAAATGGTAGGCGTATGGATTGCACTGCTGGCAGCACCCGAAGGTAATTTCTGGTATCCGGTAGCGGCTTTTGCATTGTTTCGTCTTTTTGATATTTTCAAGCCATTAGGCATTCGTAAGATGGAGAGTCTGAAAGGAGGAGTGGGAGTCATGATGGATGATATCCTGGCAGGTATTTATAGTTTTATTCTGTTAGCAGGTGTCAGATGGCTGATTGGATGAAACAACTGATTACAGCATTTTCGGAGAAAGGGGGGATTTTCATGTTTCTGAGAGCCCAGCTTTCGGCACAACTGGCCACGGTTACGGATTTTGTGATAACGATTGCGTTGGCACAATTTTTCGGAATGTATTATGTATATGCCACTTGCATTGGCTCGGTTTGCGGAGGCATGTTCAATTGCTTCGTTAACTATGAATGGACTTTCAAATGTCACGAATGCAAGAAATCACATGTGATTATAAAGTATACATTGGTGTGGGCAGGTAGTGTTTTTTTGAATACATACGGGACGTATTATCTTACGGAATGGATAGCAGGTATTTCATGGGTCAGAGATACATTAAGTCTTTACTCCAAAGACCTTTTTATTGTTCCGAAAATAGTGGTTTCCATATTGGTTGCACTGTTCTGGAATTACTACCTGCAACGTGTGTTTGTATATCGGAACGTGAATATGAAGAATCTTTTTAAGAGAGAAAACAAACTATAAAATAATAACAAAAGAATAGAAATGAATTACAGAGACTGGTTACAACAGGTAATTTATAAAATAATCAATCCCGTTGTCAGAGGGATGATTAAAATAGGTATCACGCCCAACTTTATTACTACCACCGGACTGGTTTTGAATATTGTAGCAGCAGGCGTATTGATTTATGGCGGTATCAACGGAGAGCGGGGAGACCTTTCTTATGTAGGCTGGGGAGGCGGTATTATATTGTTTGCCGGGCTATTCGACATGATGGATGGGCGTGTGGCCCGTCTGGGAAATATGAGTTCCACTTTCGGTGCACTCTATGACTCGGTGCTCGACCGTTACAGTGAGCTGATCACTCTGTTTGGTATCTTTTATTATCTGATACTGAAAGGGTATATGTGGGGATCAATCATTGCTTTCATTGCCTTAATTGGTTCATTGATGGTGAGTTATGTGCGTGCCCGTGCCGAAGGTCTGGGTATTGATTGCAAAGTTGGCCTTATGCAGCGTCCGGAACGTGTCGTACTGATTAGTCTGGGAGCTATCTTCTGTGGCGTTTTCGATGATGTCACTTCATTTGATCCGATTCTGATATTAATGATTCCCGTAGCATTGGTAGCTGTGTTTGCCAATATTACGGCATTTGCCCGTTTGAACCATTGCCGTAAGGTGATGAAAAATATGTAAACTCTGATTATGAGATATACTTTTAATATGCCTTCGCGGAAAGAAACGCTGACCGTTGTAGGTATAACCGCTCTTTTCTTATTACTTACGGCTGTGTGCCTCGGACTGCGTCCGGAGCATTTGCTGATGGCGTTTATCTTTCTGGCTCTGTTCTTTGCCGGTATACCCACCCGTAAGTTGGCAGTAGCCCTGTTACCTTTCTTTATTTTTGGTATTTCGTATGACTGGATGCGTGTATTTCCCAATTACGAAGTAAATCCTATTGATGTGGCAGGAATCTATAATCTGGAGAAATCCTGGTTTGGTATCAATGATAATGGGAATCTTCTCATTCCCTGCGAATACTTCACATTGCACAACTGGAAATTTGCAGATTTCATGGCAGGTATCTTTTACCTGTGTTGGGTGCCTGTACCTATTGCATTTGGCATTTATCTCTATCTGAAAAAGGAGAGAAGTTTGTATCTACGTTTCGCTATGGTATTTTTATTTGTCAATCTGATAGGTTTTGCCGGTTATTATATTCATCCGGCCGCTCCCCCCTGGTATGCTATTAACTATGGGATGGAAGCGATTCTGAATACTCCGGGCAATGTAGCGGGGCTGGGGCGTTTTGATGAACTGACCGGTTTGTCTGTTTTCCAGTCTATCTACGGGCGCAATGCCAATGTATTTGCTGCCGTACCTTCTTTGCATGCTGCCTATATGGTAATTCCGCTCTATTATGCTATCGTGCGGAAATCCAGTAAAATGCTGATTGCTCTTTTTGCCATTATTCTGGTAGGTATCTGGTGTACGGCTGTCTATTCGTCTCATCATTATATTATTGATGTATTATTGGGAATTTTTTGCGCTTTGCTTGGTATCTTTGTTTTTGAAAAAGGACTCATGAAGATAGGAGGGTTCAAACGCTTCTTTGAACGATACTATAACTATATCAAGTAAAGAAGATGTAATCTGTAGTGGGAAAGATACCGGCACATAGTCACTGAAACTCAAATGAAAAATAAATATCGTAATATATTTCTTGGTTTCGGCATTATTGCTGTTGTCATTATGCTTTTCACTTTCGATATGTCTTATGAAGAACTGTGGAGCAGCTTAAAACGTGCCGGTTATTATCTGCCGCTCGTTTTGCTGCTCTGGTTGTTTATATACCTTATCAATACCTTGTCATGGTACATCATCATACGTAGTGGTGGTGAGCGGGGAGGGCTTACTTTCACCCGTTTGTATAAGTTTACGGTTTCCGGCTTTGCTCTTAATTATGTTACTCCTGTGGGATTGATGGGTGGTGAGCCTTATCGTATTATGGAACTGACTTCTTATATTGGCGTAGAGCGTGCTACCTCTTCCGTGATTCTGCATGTAATGATGCATATCTTTTCTCATTTCTGCTTCTGGCTTAGTGCTGTCCTTATTTATGCTTTATTTTATCCGGTGGGTTGGGGAATGGGAATTGTGCTTACTCTGATCACTTTATTTTGTGTGTTGCTTGTTTCTCTTTTTGTGAAGGGGTACCGACATGGGATGGCAGTGGCATGTGTTCGTATCGGTAGTCATATCCCTTTTTTGAAAGATAAAGCCATTCGCTTTGCCGAAGTACATCAGGATAAGTTGGAAAATATTGATGGTCAGATAGCTCTGTTACATCAACAACGGAAAAGCACTTTTTATAGTGCATTATTCTTGGAATATACAGCCCGTATCGTTGGTTGTCTTGAAGTATGGCTTATTTTGAATGTACTCACCACAAATGTTAGTTTTATGAGCTGTATTCTTATTATGGCTTTCTCTTCTTTACTTGCTAATTTACTGTTTTTCCTGCCTATGCAGCTTGGAGGGCGTGAAGGAGGGTTTGCACTGGCGGTTGGCGGACTTTCTCTTTCGGGAGGATATGGCGTTTATACGGCTTTAATAACCCGTGTGCGGGAACTTGTGTGGATTATAATCGGCCTTGTGCTGATGAAAATAGGAAATTCTAAAAAATAAAATGCAATGAATAATTTCATCTTTTACAGTCCTACCGAATTTGTATTCGGCAGAGATACAGAGGCACAAACCGGTGCTTTAGTGAAAAAGCAGGGTGCTAAGAAAGTAATGATTGTTTATGGTGGTGGTTCAGTGATACGTAGTGGATTGTTATCGCGCGTAGAGTCTTCACTCAAAGAGGTTGGGATTGAATATTGTATGCTGGGTGGTGTACAACCTAATCCTGTCGATATCAAAGTATACGAAGGCATTGAGCTTTGCCGGCGCGAGAGGGCAGACTTGTTACTCGCAGTAGGTGGTGGTTCGGTGATAGACACTGCCAAAGCCATTGCAGCAGGTGTGCCTTATAAAGGTGATTTTTGGGATTTCTATATTGGTAAAGCTAAGGTGACAGAGGCGTTGAGAGTGGCGGTTGTTCTAACCATTCCTGCTGCAGGAAGTGAAGGTTCCGGCAATACGGTAATTACAAAAATAGATGGTTTGCAGAAACTCAGTCTCCGCGTACCGGAATTATTACGTCCTGTCTTTGCCGTGATGAATCCTGAACTTACTTATACACTTCCTCCTTTCCAGACAGCTTGTGGTATTGCTGATATGATGGCCCATATTATGGAGCGCTATTTCACCAATACAAAGGAGGTGGAAATTGGTGATCGTCTTTGTGAGGGGACGCTTCTTGCTATTATAAAAGAAGCGGCTATCGTCATGAAAGAACCGGAGAATTACGGTGCCCGTGCCAATTTGATGTGGTGTGGGAATATAGCACACAATGGCACGTGTGGGGTAGGGTGTGAAGAAGACTGGGCATCTCATTTTCTTGAACATGAAATCAGTGCCATTTATAATGTGACACATGGTGCGGGACTTTCTGTTGTTTTTCCTGCCTGGATGACCTGGATGACTGAGCACAATGTAGATAAGATAGCACAGTATGCCGTTCGCGTATGGAATGTTTCCGAAGCGGATGATAAGAAAGCGGTTGCTTTGGAAGGTATTGCCCGGTTGAAATATTTTTTCAAATCCATCGGATTGCCTGTTACTTTTAGTGAGTTGGGTATTGAGAATCCCGATATCGACCGTTTGGCAGATAGTCTGCATCGGAATAAAGGAGAACTGGTAGGCAATTATGTGAAGCTGACGAAAGAAGATAGTAAAGAGATTTACCGGTTAGCTTTGTAAATAAAATGCCAATATACTTAGTATCCCGTTACATATATTCTAACCCATCATTAGATATATTGTAACGAGATACAAAGTATATAGTAATAAGAGAGCTATCGTTATTAAAAAACGATTTTTTAACAATAGAAAGTCTCAGTTTTAAAAGTACGTACTTTTATAATCCTTGTTACGTAAGAGTGGGAAGAGTTACAAAAGATACATGATATAAATATACCGGACTTATGAATGTTGAAGAGTTTAGAGAATATTGCCTTTCATTGAAAGGTGTTTATGAAAAAATGCCGTTTCCCAATGTCGCAGATAAATATAGCCGGGATGTTCTTTGTTTTTATGTGGGAGATAAATGGTTTTGTTTTGTAAATATCGAGGTATTCGATTTTTGTTGTATCAAGTGTGATCCCAATGAATCGGTAGAATTGCAAGCCCAATATTCAGGGATAACTCCCGGTTGGCATATGAATAAGAAATATTGGATTAGCGTTTATTTCAATCAGGATGTACCGGATAATAAAATAAAAGAACTCGTAAAACGGTCGTATGATATTGTATTTCTTTCTCTCTCTAAAAAAGAGAAAGAGAGGTTGTAGAAGGTGTTCGTTTTACATATAAAATGCCAATATATGTACAGCCCGTTACGTCTATTCTAATCGGATATATTGTAACGGAGCTGTTAAGTGATGGAATTTTTATTCTCGCCAGTGTTCCGGTTTGAATAATGCATCTGCACATTTAATTCTGCCTTTTGCCAATTCTTCATCTGTCAGCGCCTGTATCATCCAATATTCGGCATATTCTGCGGGTGTCGGGTATGGGTATGGTGTGGGATAACCCATACCTTGGGCGTTTTGTATGAAACCATGTCGGGGATAATATTCCTTGTGTCCCAATACAAAGACAAGTTTGGTACCTTTTTCTTTCAGCATTTGTATCCCTTTGCGGATTAGTAACCCTCCAATTCCCTGTTTCTGAAAATCGGGTATTACAGCCAGTGGAGCAAGGATATGGATGAGTGGCTGAATTGCCGCTCCCTCAATCTCTACCTTTGTAAACAGTATATGCCCGACTGCCTTTCCGTTATATCGGGCAAGTAATGACAAACGGGGTTCTGCACTTGGGTCTTTTAAAAGATCAGCCACCAATTCCGCTTCTTTATCATAACCGAAAGCTGTTTTTTCAACTTCCATAATATCAGCAAAGTCATTTACCGATGTTTCTCTGATTTGAATTTCTTCTAATTTCATGTTTCTTCAGTTTATAATTTGATAAGACATTACCAGGTATGACAAGGGGTTGCCTGGTAATGTTAACAGGATGAATTTAAAAAAATAGGATAATAAGAAATGATCCCAAATGAGTATTTGGGGAATGGAAATAGTCAGAAGAGTTACTGACTATTAGTTATACACGCTCCTTCTTAAGGTAAAGTGATGAATTTGTCATAAAGCGAATTTGTTGGTACAAAGATAACAAGAACTTGTGAAAAAACAGCAAAATCGGGATAAATTAAAGTAAGTGTTTGGTATCCTGTTTATTTCGTATAGCCTATATCTTCCAGCCATTCCATAATCATTGAGTGACAATTGGATGTCTGTGCAGAACGTATCCAAAGGCTCGGAGTCAGGAAGTTTCCGTCGGAAAGTTCGTCGGGTCGTCATTGGGAGAACAGGCGTTCAATCCCGTTGTAACGGACATCGCAAAAAGGAGATACAATAACTTTTTCATACTATATATTTCAAAGGGTTTATAATGCATTATATCCTTTAAGTAATCGTGTTGGCCTGTCTTGCGCAGGTATTCAACACGAAAACTACTATTGGATGGGCAGTCGGTTGGTTTTCATATCCTGCCGAATTTATTTAAGCTTGTCGTACTGTTCGTCGGTCACAGGTTCGAGCCATTCATTGGATGTATTCTCGCCGGGAACTTCGAATGCAAGATGTGCGAACCAACTGTCAGCAGCTGCTCCGTGCCAGTGTTTCACGCCCGCAGGTATATGAATGACTGTCCCGGGAAGAATCTCTACTGCTGGCTTACCCTCTTCTTGGTACCAACCGCGACCGGCTACGCCGATAAGCATCTGACCACCGCCTTTTGATGCCTTGTGAATATGCCAGTTGTTGCGGCAACGCGGTTCGAACGTGACGTTGGAGATGTTCACCTGTTCTCGTGAGATCGGTGCGAGGTAGCTGTTACCGATGAAATACTGTGCGTATGCCGTGTTCGGTTCGCCGATAGGAAAAATCATCTCGTGCTGGAATACTGCTTTCGCATCGTTGCCCGTCGTATCTTCGGCCCACACCTCTTTTGCCAATCGGAAAGCCGCCCATGCTTTGGGCCATCCCGCATAAAAGCCTATGTGCGTGATAATTTCAGAAATCTCCGTTCGGGTGATACCATTGTTTTTCGCCGACTGGAGGTGGAATGTCAACGAACTGTCTGTGATACCCTGACTGATGAGTGATGTAATTGTTACTAAACTGCGGTCGCGCAGGCCGAGTTTGTCAGTGCGGCTCCATACCTCGCCGAAGAGGACATCATCGTTGAGTTCCGCGAATTTTGGGGCGAACTCTCCTAATTGGTTGCGCCCTGCTGTCTGTACTATCTTTTCTTGTGCCATAACATTAAGTGTTAAAATACTGAATACTGAAAATAAAAGAAGTTTATTCATAATCGTTTCGTTTATTGAATGAAGTTATTGATTCTGTTGGACGGATTGAGCGGCGTCTGGTCCGATAGGGTCAGTCTTTTGATCATGTGCAGCGTCCAAACGACCATAAGTTGCGACAATCCAATCGACCATCTCTTTCACTGCCTGCGTGTTCGACACATCGCAACCATAGGCGATCATCTGATATCCTTCATTCATCAGTTTACGGGCTTGTGCTTCCGGCTTGTTGATATCGACTAAAATTGTCGTTGCACCCTCTTTAGCAAATGCTTCGGCGCAGGCAAGACCGATACTTGCTGCCGCACCGGTAATCATTACCACTTTATCTCTCATTGTTTCCATGATACTTTGTTTTAATATTCTGATGCAAAGGTAAACGAAGAGCCTCACAGCGACTTTGCTGCGAGGCTCAATTTATTTTGTTATGAAGTTCATCTCGAAATTTTTTCGGTTATATCCGGTTCAAATCATACTGGGGGCATAACCGTATGTTTCTTTATAGACTTTAGAGAAATGCGAAAGATTCTTGAAACCGACATCGAAACAGGCTTCCGTAACTTTCTTCTTACCTGATTTTATCAAATCGTGCGCCGTCTCCAAACGTCGCCTGATGATCCATTTCTGCGGAGTAAGTTCGCTTATTTTGGCAAAGTCGCGTTTGAATGTCGCCAGGCTGCGTCCCGTGTAACCGGCGATCTCTTCCATCGAAAGGTCATGCATATAGTTTTCGTTCAGATAGTCGACAATGTCTATTTTCCACGGATCGACGAAGTCGAATAGAGAGGCATAGAGATTTCTGTCCGTATTGAGCAAAACATAAATTCCCTCGATCATCTTCAGTTTCAGTACGTCATCGGATGGTTTTATTCCCGAATCGAAATAAGGGACGACCGACTCGAACAGGCTACGGATGTCTGGTCGGTTGTTCGGCAGTACGCGCAGGCTCACTTTCTCGCGTTTTGATTCCACAGGAATATCATTTTTGTCGAGTGTTTGATAAAACTCCCTTAAAAAAGGTCTCGTGAATTTCAATACAATGGAACGATAGGGATTGTCCTTATTGGCATGTTTTTGCAACCACATCCAGTTATCCCGTCTCATAAAGGCGCACTCGCCCGGATGCAGAACTGTTTTTTGTCCGCGTTCTTCAATTTCCAGTTCACCGGAACACAAGTAAATGAGCGTGTGTTCCCGGTTTTCGTGGGCACATCCCAAGTCATCGGTGAAATAACTTGCTATCAGTACATTTGAGCAATCGAATACATTCAGTCGTTCCATATTAGTCTTTTTATTTTTTGCAAAAATAGGAATTTATATTCTCTTATACTTTGTTGTAAAGCTCATTTTATTGATGATTTTGTATATTGTGGCAATAGGATGATGTTTCCATCATTTTTCTTTGCTGATTCCAAAGGAGCTTATAGCTATATCCAGACAGAGTGGATGCTGCGCTTTTGGGAGATTGTGCATTCGGGTGGAATATATAAGGCACAGAACGAAGCGTATAAACTATAGAAACGACAAAACAACGCTCAAACGCTTTATTCATGGGGATTTAAGAATTTCAATCTATAGCCAATAAATAAAACGAATGGTGCATTAAAGTTAATAGTAGGTGCATTTATACTCCATTTGAACAAAGCGATTTACATATACCAGTTAATTCGAAGTTAACTCTACACCTGATTAATGGCACAAAGGTACATCAACGTATATTTGCCCTTCTAACGCGCTGTAAAAGCAAATTAGAAGGGCTTTCTTGTTATTGCTTGCATTGTTCTAAAGAGAGTTGTCTTATCCCTCAAATATAAGTCTGAAAATTGAAAGGAAAGATATTCAAAAAGCAAAGGCGTGCACTTAGGCGTGCACTTAGGCGTGCAAAAAGTACACGTTTTGTAATAGTATAAATACCCTATAATACAGAAAAAACTATCAAATTATAGCCCAAAAATACTGTTTTATACCCTATAATACAGGGCTAAACTTATCCCATTGTTTGTTTATGCGTTAATAGTCAAACAGTTATACAGAAAAAAGGAGTCTGGATTAATTAGTCTCTACTTTGCAGATTTTAAAGGGGCACTTACAGAGCCCACAACATCTTTTTTCGGTTTGCAAGAGATTGAAGAATTTTTGTTGATAGACTTTTCTTCATTCTGATTATTTTCAAGTTGTTTTATCCGTTCTTCTAAACGGCCATTTTCTTTTAATAATACTCTGTTTTCTTCTTCTTTTTCTTTATATAACTCATAAAACACAGAATCCCGACTATTGTAAGGAACTGACGGTTCAGCAACTATTTGAGGTATCCGCTCCTGCCGTTCCATAGAACCCTTTCCTGTAATTAGCCAGTCTAAATTAATATGTTCACATTTTGAAAACACCAAATCGTAGTCAATACTATTTCTTGAATACCAATTAGAAACTGTTGCACGAGATAACCCTAAAAACGCTGCTAAATCAGTATCTTTAGTTATATTATTAGCTTGCTTTACTCGTTCTAATATCTCTGTTTTTTGATATTTTGTTTTCATTTTGAAAATTATTTCTTTAAAAATATTTGTTTGTTTTCAAATCGTGAACTATATTTGCAGCGTGTTACTAATTAACACCGCCCAAATATAAGAATAATAACTTTAATAATAAGTAAGTATGAAGCAATACATTCAACTAAAAGGTAAAGAGAAGCGGGAAAAGATAGCTAAAGCATTCGGCATTTCTCTCCCTAATGTGAGCCAAATTCTTAACTATAAACGCGAAGGTCCGAAAGCGGAATCGGTCCGCAAAATGGCTGAGGACCTTGGCGGTATTAGAATGACCGGAAATGATACGCCTAAACAAGCAAAAGTACTTGATTCAAAAGGAAATGTAAAAGAAATTATAACCTATTAAATAAAAGAGTATGAAAATATTTAGAAAAGCCCTCGCAATTGTCGCATTCGTGGCCATGAGTACCGCCTTAGCAGTTAGTGACAACACCGAAGCAACCGGCAAAGAGATATTTGCCAGTGCTGTATTAGCAGTATTGGCTGGTATGGTGATTATAGATGTACTAATTGAAAAAGCAAAGGAGGGAGCGGAATGACATCTTTAGTTAGTATTCCGGTATGGGGATTAATTATTTATGTATTGGTATTAGCAGCGTTGTTCGTAAAGCTTTTTAAAGCTTTACAATAGTAGCTGTATATTTGGGCTGACCTCTTTGGGTTATGGCATCTAAAGTTTTAGAAAGAGATAGTTCGGATTTAGATTTTTCTTCATAATCAACTATGAACTTTTGATGCGCACAGATAGCATAATTGCCATCCCGTTCTTTTAACTTTATGTATAGCGGTTGCCAAATATAGTATTCATACACGACAAAAGGACGTTTGTCACCCAGAATACCGACTAAATCACCTGTTTTATATTTGCGTTTTTTCATTTGTAAACGATGACGAATAAACGCCCAGACAGCGAACGGTATGAACACCGCAATGATTAACAGCCAAACGGGTATACTAATACGTTCAGTGAGAACACCGAAGTAGGCAGTAAAATAACCTGCCAATAACGCAAAAAAGGTTGTGATTGTAGTTGCACTTGATGCAAAGTTGACAATCTTTTTAAAAAGCTCTTTCATCTATCTAAGTATTTGGTACAAAGTTAAGTAAAAATCTCTCAAAAAACGAGAGAACCCGCCAGAAAGCTAATGACTTGCAACACGGAGCGAGAACTAAAAGATAAAGTGTAAATATTATGATGTATTTCAATAACATACTTTGTATTCCTGCCAATGATATTATACGTTACGATGAAAAACGTAATGTTGGGAGTGAAAATGGATTCTTACCTTATAACACGTACGACTCTTGTCGCAAACGTGGCAATATCCGCGTTCTCTGCCCCGGCAAAGGTCAAGGAAATACGGCCTTAATTGAATTTGATAGTATGCGTAAAGACATTCAGGAAAAGTACATAGAGATATACGGAGACCCACGTAAAAAAGACACTAAGGTTTCTAACTTTCGTAATATGATAACCATAGACGCAAAAGCCCGGAGATATTTTACCGAATTTCGCTTTGCTGATGGCGGCGTTCTTCCATCTGAAACAATTCAGGAATACACGATTAACGCTTCAATCCTGAATGCCTTGTGTCTACTAAAAGATGATACTAAGCTGGCCCGTAAACAATGTATGATTGTAACCCCTAAAACTAAGGTATGGGATATATTAGTATATAGCTGTAACGAAGTCCGTAGCGAGTTTAAACATACTCTTCCCACTACTGAGTTTCGTTTGCGAAAGAAAGTAAGCGATTACATTAAAGGAGGTTACGAGGCTCTAATCAGTGGCCGTTTCAGAAACTCCAATACCCGGAAAGTATCAATGAAGATTGAAAAGGTTATTGTAGCACTGTACTGTATGGATAACAAGCCCTATACTAATACCGTTAGTGAACTGTATATGATGTTTTTATTGGGTAAGATAACTGTAGCTGATGTAAAGACAGGCGAGATTTATCAACCTTCCGACTGCTACGATAAGGACGGACAGCCCATCATGTTATCAGAATCCACTATCTGGAATTATCTGAATAATCCTAAAAACCGAATCTTCATTGATAAATCACGCTCTGGCGGTATGGAATTTGACGCAAAACACCGTCCGCATCATTTACGCCATTCTCCGAATTATGCTTTTTCAAAAATATCTTTAGATGACCGTGATTTACCGCGCAAATTGCACGACGGGACACGTGTAAAAGCCTATTATGCCTATGATGTTGCTTCGCAATGCGTTATCGGCTACGCGTATAACCGTGACAAAAATCGTGATTTGTTCATTGACTGTGTAAGGAACATGTTCCGGCTGATTTATAAAAACGGATTTTGTCTACCGGCCGAGGTGGAAGTAGAACACCACCTTGTGAATACATTTGCTGACGGTCTTATGAAGGCCGGAGAAGTATTTCCAATTGTCCGCTGGTGTAATCCCGGCAATTCAAAAGAAAAGCGTGCAGAGCACTTTAATCGCTTGAAAAAATACACAGTTGAGAAAAACAAACATACCGGCATTGGTCGCTGGTATCTGAAACTGGAAGCCAACCGGACAATTGTAAATAAAGTGTTTGACGAAAAGAATAACACCTATAAAGAACCCACTTATGATTATGATACACTGGTTGCAGATGATATTGCAGACATTCAGGAATACAATAATGCACTGCACTCCGACCAGAAAAAATACCCCGGTATGACACGTTGGGAGGTTCTTTGCGAAATGCAGAATCCGGATTTAGAGCCTATTGATAAAATGGTTGTGGCCCGATATATTGGTGAGTGTACTTCTACAAGTATCCGCCACAATCAGTATGTAACGGTGCAGTTTTCTAAGTATGCTCTACCTGCACCGGAAGTTATGAGACTACTTTCTCCAAACAATTACAAAGTAAACGCTTACTATATCCCGGATGAAAACGGATTGATTAAAGAAGTGTACCTCTTTCAAGATAATGACTTTATCTGTTGTTGTCAACAGATTGTTCGCTACAATGAAGCAACGGCAGAGCAGACAGATATTGACAAAAATTCATATACAGAACAGGCTAAATACGTATCGCACTTCGATAAAATGGTTAAAGACAACCGCGTTCCCAAAGTAACTGTGATAAAGAATGAGACAATGGAAGCCATTGAAGAAGTTATACCCAAATTGGTGGAAGAAATTCCAGTGACGAATTTAGAGGATAATTATGAAGAATGTACGATATATGATTTTGACTATGACCCGGAAGCTATCAAAGCAGCCGCACGAAGAAATATTTAAATTGAATTTAAACCGAATTTAAACGAACAAAATACACTGAATTATGAAAAGAGAACAATTAGAATTGCCTGTAATGCTTAAAATCGTTGAAGCAATCAAAGAGGACCGTGAGGATTATGAAAATAATAATCAACACGCGCGTGTATTGGGAATCAGTGAATCAATTTACAATCAGATAATCAAAGGTAATGTTGAAAAGAAACTGGATAAATCCGTATGGATGAACGTTGCCCGACGTTTGAATGTAAATCTTCGTGGGCAAGAAGCATGGGTGACAGTTGAAACTCCTGTTTTCATATACATAACACAGCAACTTGCCGATTGTCAGAAAGAATCATTATCTAAAATATTATGCGATTTACCCAACATCGGGAAATCACACACAGCAAAGGTATATGCATCACGCACAAAGAACGCTATATACATTGACTGCTCTCTTTGCAAAAGCAAAAATAAACTTCTAAAAACGATTGCACGTGAGTTAGGACTTGTAAAGCGTGGTAAGTATGAGGATTTACTTGAAGACTTATGTTACTATGTCAATTCTTTAGAATCACCTCTTATCATACTTGACGAAGCCGGAGATTTACAGTATGAAGCATTTTTAGAATTAAAAGCTCTCTGGAATGCGACAGAAGAAAACTGCGGCTGGTACATGATTGGTGCAACAGGGTTACGCGCTAAAATCAATAAATCCATAGAGCACGAAAAGCAGGGTTATGAAGAATTGTTTTCTCGTTTCGGTGATGATTACGGCTTTGTTGTCCCGCGTGAATCTGAGGAACGTGATAAATACATGGCTATCAATGTTGCTGCCGTAATAAAAGCAAATGCACCGAAGGGAGCAGATATAAAACGCCTTATTATAGAATCGAAAGGAAGTTTGAGGAAAGCTAAAAATAATATCAAGAAATTAAGATTAACGGCGTAATGGCAATTAAACGAGCACTGACGGTACAGAATATGATAGAAATGAAAACCAAACAACTACCCTTTGAGGGAGAATGGTATAATGCCTTTGAAAAACCGGATGCAACCGGAACATGGTTTATTTATGGTAATTCCAGCAACGGCAAAACATCTTTTACGCTTCGTTTGGCTAAATATCTATCAGAACTTAATTTGAAAGTGGCTTATCTCTCATTGGAAGAACACGGAACGACATCATTTAAGCGTGCCATTATCCGCGAGAAGCTATTGGAAACGCGAGAAGGTAAAATCTTATTTCCCGCTCCGGAAAGTTTCAAAGAATTTGTAGAACGTGTAGAAAGTCAAAAGAGTCCGGATGTTTTTATCATTGATACGATACAGCGATTTAAAGGACAATTAGATGCAGAAGCGTACTACGATTTGGTAAAGCGTAACCCAAATAAGCTCTTTATCATCCTCTCACATGTTGAAGGAAAAGAGCCTGACGGAAAACTGGCTATTGAAATAATGCGTGATGCCTGTCTCAAAATATTCGTTGAAGGACAAATTGCATTCAGTAAAGGACGCTCAATCGGGCCTAAAGGTGCGTATGTCATCTGGAAAGAGGGGGCAATACGCGTACATGGTGAAGAAATGGTCAATAACATTTTAAAATAATGGTTATGAAAACAATAGTATTAATGATATCAGAGCACTTTCCTGTATCACATATAAGATACGGTGAACCCACTAAACTTGTGGATAAACTATTAAAACAAAAGATTCACACAATTAGGGAAAATTACGAAAATTGGGTAAAAAGGGCTGAACTTATTAATAGTGGAAATGCATTTCTCAGCGTTCGGCATTGGTCTGGCCGACCTTATCGTAGTCGACAGGTAGAGATTGCACGGATAAGTACAATAGCTATTCAAAAACTGGTAATGTCTTACTCCTTTGCTGATGGAACAATAACGGCCTGTGTTGAGGACCGGGAACTGAAAGATATAAATATACTATCTCATAATGACGGATTGGCTTTGGATGATTTTAGAAGCTGGTTTTTTTCTAAGGAAGATAAATTTAACGGAGTTATTATTCACTTCACTAATTTGCTGTATTGATATGAAACGAAAACAGGTAATATTCAATTTTGGGCGTTTCTACGCACTTTTAAAGAATCACCCACACGCAGATAAGAAAGAGCTTGTTTTTAGCGTCACAGAGGGCGAAACGGATGATTTGAAACTCGTCACAAAGCTGGAATACGATTGTTTGTGTGATTCTCTTGATGACGGTAGAAGAGTTGAAGAATGGCGGCACAAAGGCAGTGTTTTATTGGCATTATTACAGGATAGAGGCGTAAATACAAGGGATTGGAATGCTGTTGACAAATTTTTAATGCAACCCCGTATTTATTCCGGTATCTGTTCACAACCTAAAAAGTACATTCAGACAACAATGGATGAAAGAGAACAGCTAATAAAGCGTCTCCGTTCCATACTCCGAAAAGACGAAGCAAAAGGCATTGAACAGAGTATACCTAAATATAAACTCAATTAACGGCTATGGGAGTAACAGAAGATAGATATCGGCGCGCTGCCCGTGATATTAAGCGGCTGGAATGGATTACGTACCGTAAGGGAGAGATTACACGGATTATCACTAAGGAATCAACGGATAATATAGAAACCCTTCTTCCTGAGTATGACAGTTTACAGATAGAAGAGGGTAATACAGAAAACAATCTAAAGATAGAATTCAAAGCGAGTAGTATCGCTGAGATTATAAATATTTTAAGAAAGAAAAATTTCTTGGAAGCATCAAAAAATAAGGGAAATCAAACAACTATAATATAAACCATTTAAATTAAAATTGTATGGACATCAGTAAATTATCAAGAGAAGAGCGCATGGAATTACTTCGCACGCTCAAAGAAGAAGAGAATAATGAAAAGATTAGTCGGCGTGAAGCCTTTGAAGGTATACAAGCGAAGTTTATTTACGATGTAAAGAAACGTTTCTTAGAGTATCTGCAACACGGAAAGGATTTTATGTCGTGGCTTCGTGGAGAATCAGAAACCTATATGGAAGTACTCAAAGAGTATGGAAAACTGAAACGAGGCGATGAACAAATAGGTTTTAGCGTACGCGATGAAGATTTTAAGATGGCTGTCAAGGGATGTCGCGTTAAAGGGTTCGATGACCGCGCCGATATTGCCGAAAAGCGCCTCGTTGACTTTCTGAATGAATGGATTGGGCAGTCGGATGATAACCGTAAGAATCCAATGTACAAGCTGGCAATGAAGATGATTCAACGTAACGAAGCGGGCGACCTTGATTATAAATCCATTTCAGCACTTTACGATTTGGAAGAAGATTTCAACAGCACTGAATATTCAGAGATTATGTCCCTGTTCCGCGAAAGCAACACGGTGGAAGGAACCGTCATCAAATTCTATTTTGAGCGCAAAGACAAATACAATAATTGGTCAAAAGTAGAACCCTCTTTCAACCGGATGTGATATGAGTAAGAACATAGCAGCATTATTGATTACCCCTCCACTTTTTATCAAGGAGTTTACTCGTGAAACGGAGGTGTTTCACGGACTTACATGTACTGCCTGCTGTGGCAACGGCTGGCATTGGAAAGAAGATAAATACGGTGAACGGTATAAGAATAATTGCCACCATTGCGGTGGTACCGGTAAACTAAAGGCAGTAGTAACAATTGAATACGGACCGGATAAATAAATCAATTTAAAATTAAAAAAGTTATGGCAACAATGAACGCATGGTTTGAATGTAAAATTCGTTACGAGAAAGTAATGGAAAACGGAAAGAATAAAAAAGTAACAGAACCTTATCTGGTAGATGCACTCAGCTTTACAGAGGCAGAGGCACGTATCATTGAGGAAATGTCGCCGTTTATCTCAGGAGAATTTACCGTTTCTGATATTAAACGTGCCAATTACAGTGAACTGTTTACCAGTGATGAAGAAGCGGCAGACCGTTGGTATAAAGTACGTTTATCTTATATCACCTTAGATGACAAGAGTGGTTGCGAAAAGAGAACTCCGTGTACGGTACTTGTAGAAGCGGCCAGTACAGATGATGCGGTAGTTAAACTGCATGAAGGAATGAAGGGTACAATGGCTGATTATCAGATTGTATCAGTTCAGGAAACTGCAATTATGGATGTATATCCTTACACAGCTGACAAAGAGAAATGATTATAGCAGTAGATTTTGACGGGACAATTGCCAGGAGTAATTTTCCCGTCATTCTCGGAGAAATGCCCTATGCAGGTGAATCACTGAGAAAATTGCATGAGCAGGGACACTATATTATTATATGGACGTGCCGGACGGGTGAGAATTTATTATCGGCTATCAATTGGCTGTTGGAACGAAAAATACCTTTCAACCGTATAAATGACCACAACCCGGAGAATCTTGCAAAATACGGTGATGCAGGAAATAAAGTCTACGCCCATTGCTATGTTGATGATAAAAACCTGTTCGGCTTTCCCGGTTGGAAGGTTGCCATATCAGAGATAGAACGAATGGAAGCGGAGTATCAGATAACTAATCACTAAAAATTCAGTAATGAAAAAAGACTTAATTCAGAAAGCGGAGGAATATGCACAGGCGTACTCTAACTGCAAAGAAGCCGTAAAACTGGCATGGCTGGCAGGATATGACACCGGACAAAGAAGTAAATCTCGCAAAAAAGAACTTGATTTATCATTTATCCCAGCAGACTTCTTACCCATTTTAGAACGGTGGGTGAAATATAAGCAAGAACGAAAACAGGCGTACACCCAATCAGGTATAGAAGCCTGTTATCATAAACTACTTGAATTGTCAAACACGAGCCCTGCTACCGCAATGGCTGTCATAGAGCAATCTATTGCAAACAACTGGGCAGGATTATTTGAATTGAAAAATGGAACAGGAATACAACTTAGTCAGACAGTCGAACAGTCTCCCGGTAGTAGAAGAGAAAGCGTTAACAACCTTGCTGAACTGTCCAGAGGAATATTACAAGGGCTTGCAGGTAAGAAGGATTGAAGATACTATAAACTCTCCCAATCTTCCTGTCTCGACACTAAAAAATGAACTTGGCTTAGTTGGCGTTCGTGCAATATTGGTATTGGCAGTTACCGAAGTTTGTAACTTTTTCAATGTTGGTAAATCCATGAATGCCACGCAGGTGGCAATGACGGTTGACCTGATAATTGAGAAATATTTCTACTTAAAGCTGGAAGATATAAAACTCTGCTTCCGTCGTGCGATGTATTCACACACGGCTTATGATAGAATTGACGGAAATGTTATATTGTCTTGGCTGGAAAGATACGATGCAGACCGGGATGAATACTGTTCTTTACACTCTATTAATGTCAGTAAGTCACATAAAAAGGAGGATAAGTCTGCCGCAATAGGTTGCTCTTATGATGAATATTGGGACGGTCAACGCAAACTTGCAGAAGGTGGAGATAAAGAAGCTATTGAACGGGTCAAGCACCATGACGAACTTGTTAAAGTAATGTCTACAAAGAAAACATTCGTAAGCCAGCCATTTATTGTGAGACAAATAGAGAGAGAAAAAAGTTAATTCAAATAGCTTTTATCTTGCACCGTTCCAATCATCAAAGTAAAATGTAGAAAAAGGAAATATTATGGTGTGGTTAGCGGTAGATAGTGATGGGACAGAACATATGTTTGTTAGACCAGTGGTAAGATACAGACATTCTGCCAAAGAGAATTCAACATTAGTTTTATCAATAGCAGATATCAATAATCCAGCAGATATTTGGGTAGAAGATTATACAGGAGAAGATATTGGACGGTTCGGAATATATTCACCGCGAATAAGACTACCAGCAGGAGTTATTGAAAAAATAATAGGTCATCGTCTTAAATGGGAAGATGACGCAGTAAAAATAGAGTAAAAAGAAACGGGGCGGGATAAGGGATGCCATTGCCCGCATTAAGAGGGCGTCTTGTGTATGCCTACACCAGTGTTGAAGTTATCACATAGCTAAGGCTGACAGCCGGGAAAGACCGGCTTTTAGTAATATTCAAATTAAGAATAAACATGAGTAAAATTGGAATAGTCGGAAATGGAGTCCGTAACACAATGTTATTGGTTGCGGAAGCTAAAGGGAATGAAATAACTGACGAACAACTTAATGAATTGGCAGTAAGAGCTAAATGTACTGTTGAGCAAATAGAAGTCGTTCCAGAAGAAGATTTTGCAACAAGGTCTAAGGAATTGGAACAAACCCGTATAATCACTCAATATCCAAATATTCCTCCTGTACCCGACATCTATATTGAGGATGCTTCATTTGGTATCAATAAACACAAACTTCGGACATATACCGAATCCGATGTTGTAGGTTACAATAGGAAAATTACCAAGCGCAGAAAGAAGAATAAAAATAAGAAAACTCATAGAAAATAATCCTCAAAACAAGATAGAAATGAACATGTTTTCGGAAGAAATAGAGCAGCAAGCTATTCAAAGGATACAGAAATTCTCAAAGATAGCTAAGTCGATGGGATTTAAAGTATGCTTAGGTTTCTCCGGTGGTAAAGATAGTCAAGTTTCCTATGACCTTTGTTTGCGTGCTGGTATTGAATTTAAAGCATATTTCAACCATTCTTTTGAAAGTAGTGATACATTGAATTTTATTCGTGAAAACTATCCTAATGTTATAAAAAGAAGGGAGTATAAGTTTGGATTCATAGAAAATATATGGAGAAATCATGGTGGATTGTTACCTACTGTCCAAATAGCATATTGCTGTGAGGACTATAAGCACAATCCTAAGTATGTGGACGAATGTAGTATTGTAGGTGTTCGGAAAGCCGAAAGTACTAAAAGAAAAAAAAGAACGGCATTTGAGGCTAAGAATAAGACAACGTTAAAGAGAAATAAGCCTTTGATTGATAGTTATTTTAATGAAAATTGCCAATCAGTTGGCACAGCAAGTATCATCCAGTTGAAGCCTATTATTGATTGGAGTGATGATGATGTTTGGAGTTATATACGAAAACATAAATTACCCGTTAATCCCGAATATAAGAAGAAAAAAAGAGTTGGATGCAAAGTATGCCCAAAAGCAAATTTCACAAGCAATGCTATTTCATTACTTGAAAGTCCGAAACTTATCACTGCTTTTATTATGGCAAGGGAAAAAGGCAATTTAAAAATAGATTGGATTATAACCTCTGAAAATATAGATTACTCCGATGATAAATGCTACTATATATGCCGTTGGCTTAATCATTCTTTTATGCCGTTCACAAAGAAACAAGAGAAATTATATCAAAAAGTTAAAGAGAAGTATAATTCAATACAAAATAGAAATGAATCAAAGTAATTTAACTCATGGTTCGCTATTTAGTGGTGTTGGTGGATTTGAATTAGGCGCTAAATTATCGGGTATAAAAACGCTTTGGAATTGTGAATTTGAAGAACGTAAAAGAAAAATTCTAAAACGTCATTTCCCCTATGCTATTCAATACTCAGATGTTTGTACGGTAACAAATCCTCCCTATGTGGATATTATTAGTGGAGGATTCCCATGTCAAGATATATCAATAGCGAACGTTTCAAATAAAAAACTTTGGGAAAATGGAGAAGTTAAAGGTATTAACGGAGAACGCTCCGGACTGTGGAAGGAATACAAAAGAATTTTGGGGCAAGTTAGACCTCGTTACATCGTCTTTGAAAACAGTCCAATGCTCGCTATTCGAGGATTCGAGCAAGTCCTTTGCGACCTTACCGAAAGCGGGTATAACTGTCAATGGCAATGTCTATCGGCTGCGCAATTTGGATTCAACCATAAAAGAGAACGGATATACGGCATTGCCTACACCTGCGAAATCGGATGCAAAAATACTTCTGAAATCTTCCAACCAATACAAGAAGTATTATTTGAACGGTCACCAAGACAAAGCCCTATATCAATTCCAATTAAACGGTTTAACAGCAAATCAAGCTATGATAATGTACGAATGGATGATGGGTTTTCCTATGGATTGGACAAAAGAAGAATAGAAGATATGGGAAACGCCGTGATACCTTATGTAGCACACTATTTATTTGAGTGTATTAAAAGGTTTGATAATCAATTAGCGTAAAACAAGAAAAATAATGAATATAATAAATAGAACCGAAGAATTAATAAACATCTTACGTAATAAACACCTGCAGATACATGAAAAAGAAAATGGTATATTTTGTGACGGTGGTCAACTTATGGGGTTTCCTTTTTATGTTTGGGTTATTCCTTTTTATGGGCATGCACATCTTTTGGTCAATTTGCCTGATAGATTAGGAGGGTCTGTTTTGAGTGCGAATCTAAATTATATAAACACTATACCTTTGGAAATGATGTTTGATGAAGTTATAGACAAGTTAATTTATTCAATCAATAACATTATAAATAGTACGAGTATAGATATAAAGAATGAAGGAAATAGAAAATGTAAACTTACTCTAAAAGCTGGTGATCGAGAATTTGGATTACTTCCTTTTCAATCTCCAAGAGGTTTAAGACATGAAAACAAAAGGCCGGATGTATTGGTAATGGACTGTTACCAAGAATTTAGCCAAGTAGATTTATTTAGATTCATAGAGTATTTACAGGCTGTTGCCTGTTCAATGCAATGCTAATTAGTAAAGCAGCCGGAAACTCAAATTTCCGGCTGTTTTGTTTTAATACCTTAAATATGAATATTTAACTTTGAACTTTTTAACGTTTGCGCTACCTTTGTATTACAAAATCAATCTCTCATGGCATACAACCGCGCAAATATCCTTAAACGTATTGTGGATGTTCAGAATATCACAATTGAACATACCAAACGCGGTGTTACCCAGCAGTGGGTGTTTGAAAACGTCATCTATCCTAAATACTTTATCAGCATAGGTACATACTACAATTATCTTGCCTGTAATGCAAAGGCAGAACTCCGTAAGATAGAGGCCGACAAAGGCAAACAATTAGCTCTATTTTAATTTAAACTTAGGTTCTGGCGTTGGTGCTTTCCGGACTTCTTCTATTGCGCTTTCATCTTTTACACATGAAGTAAATGCTTCAATACTCTCAATTATTCCCTCGTGATTATGGTTTGTTACGCTGTCTGTATGACTGAAACTGCCAAACCCGTCACCGGAGAACCTATACATAGCTTCGCCAATCTTATCAAGTAAATCAAGGTATTCCAGCCCTTGTTTCTGAAACTGGCTATCCGCGTGTGTCGGGTATAGCCATTGGTCAACTATGTGTAACTGTACAGTAGCATTAGACATTTTAGTACCTCCGCTTAATTGTTGCCACCTAATTGGCATAAATTCAATGAAACAAAGCGGAAAGAAAGACGGTTGTTCCATTTCCATGAATTCGACATTTTGATTCCACAGGTCGAAATGTTTGATTGCATATTCAATCTTTTCATTGTTATCTTTCATTTCTTGAAGTGCCTCCGCAGAAATAAACGTTACTTCACCATCTTTGATTATCAATTGCTGCAATCTTTTTATGATTGACAAATATAGTTTCTTTCTCATGTTCGTATGTTGTCTATTAATGTGTTGAGATATTCTTGAATGTTTTCCTGTACTATATCTTTGATTATTGTATTTACTTCCTCACTTTCACCGACAAACTGTCGAGCAGGAATTATCACCTTACTACCCACTTTCTTTAATGCCATTGCCTTAAAGAACTCTGCTTCGGCTGTTAATGCCCGATTCTTTTTGTTGTTACGTTTAGTCCCGGCCCGCGTATATCCGAAGCCGTTAGTTGCCTCATAGAATTTAGCCCAGAAAAATTTTTTCATTTTTTCAGTAATGACAATCGTTCCACCTTCGTTTTGAATAGCCGCGTACACTTCGGAACTGGAATAATTTAATTGTGTGCCGGTCAGATCGGAACACAACGAACGCCGCAAAACGCCCGAACGTACCAACAAAGAACCTTTTCCATCATCGTATTTCTTCTTTTTCCACGCTTTTGTAAAAAAGGCTTTTCTCTGAAAATTCCTGTCAAATTCTTCATCAAGTTCTACCTTTATATCTTTAAGACTGTTGGTAATGACATTCTTTGTGAAATCCTTTGCATTCATGCCTACTCCTTTCTTTTATCCTTTAGTCCTCTGATAACCACACAAGCGGCACACAGTTCATTCTTTGGTGTTTTGGCAAGTTTAAAACCTGTATCTCTGCATGTAGAACACGATTTAATTGTATAGGAATTGTAGGCCGGGTAAGCTGCCTGTTTCTTTCCTGCATTAAACCGGAACATCTCTGCATGTTTACCCGCCGTAGCCTCTTTCCCTTTTTTAATTGAATCCGAACTATCACTTTGAGGGTATTTACTTTTGCGAACCTTTACCACATTACATCGACATCCGAAGCCATTAGGCGTGTAAAATTCATCCCAAAACGGGTCACTCGCCGGTAATGTGATACCTTCCAGTGCTGCATGGGCCTTTCTTACTTTACTGTCTCCGGCTGTTCTGTATTGCAGGTTATACCGTTCTTCATCTTCTGACAACTCACCCCATTTAGCCGCCATTTGTGCCGAAGAGGTAGTAAATTGATATTCTGCCCCCAGATACTGTTTATTGTATGTAGAATTAATCGTTTGAACATCGTTTAAATACTGATTAAATGGCTTTCTATTCCCTTTATCATCTACCAGCAAATTGGCAGCTTCTTTCATTTCGTGGAAAGTCTTGAAGCCGGAAAATACATAGATATTATCGGTCAGATTCTTTGTAAATTCTGCATTTACTTTCGTATCTCCAATGCCGAACGTTACCGCCTTACTTAATACAGCCGTTGTTTCTTCTATCAGGTTCAATACCGGTTTTGCTTTCAGCATTTCCGGTGTAAAGTCCTTCTTACTTCTATGAAGCCATTTGGTAGCCCGCATAAAAGCCTCTTCTACCTTTGTCGTGTCCGGTTTGTTATCTTCTGACAGTGTGATAAAAGAACCGTTATATATTTCTTTGATGCGCTTATGTAGCCCCTCATATTGCGAAGGGCCTAACCGAAAAAATCTACTTTCTCCCGGCTTAATTTTTCTTTTTCTTCCGGTTTTTGTGTTATAACCAATTGTTTTTTACCAATTATAGGAATGTTGTATTTATCAATAAAATACTGGCCGTCTACCTCATAATTATCAAGTATCATTTGCTCAATCGCTTTCATTTGTTCAGGCGTGTACTCCTTAGAATCATCCCATTCAAACCGATAACCCTCAAACGGGAATCCGTGTTTTATACAGAAGGGAATCAGGTTTATATTTGCCCAATCTTTGAAATCATCGGCATAGGAATCCTTTAATTCCTCAAACCCGTCTTCGTGTACTTCTGCCTGTGAGCGACTACTACCGTCAAGAAACACCATTGTCTGACCTCCGAGGGCAATGCAGATTTGTTTGTCTGCCAGCTCCACGCGCTTGTCAAATACCTGAAAAGCGTCCCCTTTAGCCGTTTCTATGAGTTTTAGTTCTGTACCTTCCGGGAACAATCCCCATGCGGAATTACCCATGTTCCGTAACATGTTTTCCATCTTAACAATATCACTATTGTTATTGCTCGAAGTGTTTCCGTAAAGTATTGGTAATCCAAATTTTTCAGCAAAATTATCCCAGAATATAAGTACATGCTTCTTACTAATTGCCGCCGGTGCAACTTTCAGGTAAAGCCCTAAGTCGTCATCTTCTCCAGCTTCAATGCACCAGTTTGCAATTGTGCCGTTTCTATAATCAATTCCCTTTTTAGGTTCGTCACCTGCATTGGGCAGCAAAACGCCATACTCCGGGCAGACGTGCCTCCGGGGTACAAGTTTGACACCATTGAAACGGACTTGAGGAAGTTCGATCACATCACCGAACTGAATGAGCGAATGACCGTATTGGTATTTATCAACAAAAAGGGCCTGACACTTTTTAAACCAACCGGCCTCTAACAGATTGGTTCTTTCTGCATCTTCTTTGCCTGTCTTTATTTCAACCATTCGGAATTTACGTTTACTGATTCCGAATTTGATACGCCGGGTAACGCCGGTTACTTGTGAATCAAGGTCAACGGTATAATCATATATATTATATAATTCCTTTCTATTGGGATTATCAACGTTGATAGCCATTTGATGAGCACGCCGCCACGCTCCGATATCTTTCTTTACTAATAGGTCGCTTTCTACCTTTAGTTGTGTGATAACCTTTTGTGCTTTTTCCAATATACGGTTTTGTTCCGTCTTAGTCATTTTCTTTGCCATTACCAGTCATTATTATTTTTTGTGCAACTGCCCCATTTCATTATACTTGCTTCTGCCGGGTCATAATCTTCCTGCCCTTCGTCTCCTTTGAGTGGTAAGTTAGGATTTAACTTACCGTCCCGCACTTCCTCCATCCATTTTACCGCACTTTCGTAGCGTTTCTCGCGGATAGAAAGCCCCATGTTTCCGGGCAACCAGCTTGCCATGTGATACAGTGATATATCCATGTACATCATTACAAGCCGCATATTACGCGCTTCGTCGGTTGCAGAGAATGCACGTTCTAAATTATACCTGCCACTGAGATAATCTGTCAGTTCTTCCCGTGCCATGCCTTCGGCGCGTTTCCGGTTCTCTTCGTCTGTCTGCTGGAAAACGGCTAACGCCTGTTTGTCTATCAGCGTTCCGTAATCCTTTTCTTCTACAAATGCCATTACCATAAGTTATTATGAGTTCTGCCGCCAAAACGCGGCTCAAACTGTGTTAATTGAATGTGTTTGCTTAATTTGTCTATTGCGGCTTGGTCCGCGTCCGGACTGTCATCATGCTCCTTAGCACCCTCTTCGATAGCGAGAAGTTGTGCAATACCTACCTGCATGTCGTTATTGGCTTTCTCTTTCACATTATAATATATACGTGATTGTTCATAAAAAGGAAGTTGGGAAACAATACGGTCAAACTTATTTGTCTTTGGTCTGTCTGCCTTTATAAGTGGGATACCGTGCCCTCTTTCCTTCACTACTTGGTCATATACCATTTTCAAAGCATCATTCCAGAATTGCGATTCAAAGTAAAAATTGATATGCACAGTTGACGGTAATGTATCGTTGTAATCAAACATCCATTTAATTGCGTCGTACATCTTGCACTGCCTTACAAATGCTTTTATCAGGTAAAATTTATCTCCTTTGAGTCCCCAGATTTTAATTGCATTAAAGTCGGCTGTTTTACTATCGCTATATGCAACATCCCACCATGACAGAATATGGTCGAAATGATTTAAGTGAGGTATTTCGGCCCACTGTATCATTTCGTTTTTAAAGATTGTTCCCTCAACGTACGGTTTGTTATTGTACTCTGATTGGAAAGACAGCATACCTATCTTCTTTGCGAGTTTTAAATAAAACTCTTTAGTGTACTTTTCTTTCCAATGTGGATTAAACTCCGCGTCTGTCGCGTCCTGTTGCCAATATTTAAAGCCCTCACGGGTATCTCTCAATTCTGTTAGAATAGTCAGTTTAGCAAAAACGTTATTCACGTCAATAAACCGGCATCCACGTTCATCGGCACACGGTATCAGGTCTTCACATATCCAGTTGGCATACTCGCGGACACGTTTAGGGTTCTTGCATACTTGTTTTGTATCAAGGTCATCACAGATAATGTAATCAGGTCGAAACTGCTTATAACGAGTACCGCGCGGAGACTGGCCCACGCCAATAGCGAAAAACGCACAATCATTGGCCGTAATGAAATTACCTTCCTGCCAGTTCCCGCCTCCGAGCTGGTCGCCAAAATCATTTTTCAGACGTTGGTTTCCTTCTAATTCGGCTTGTAAGTCTCCTAACAGTTTTTTTGCCTTTTCTTCTGTCTGACCTACAAGTAACATAACACGTAACATCCCGTTACACCATAGCCATAACGGGATAAGTATATCACAGTGGGTTGATTTAGCGAGCCCGCGTGCCCATGCAAGTAAAAGGGCAATAAATGGGTCGCGTTTCACCATGTTTGCCAATTTTATGTGAAATGAGGCGCATTTACTGGATGCGTAATGAGGAAAATAGTATTCAACAAATTCCTCATAATTACCCAACAGCCTTTTTATACGTGCCTTTTGTTCTTCCGGTGTTTCAAAAAGGTTTATCTCTGTCTGTTCCTGAATTTGCCGTACCAGCTTCCTATAACGCTCAAGGGCCTTTTTATCTTTCTGAACACTCTGTTTCATTGCCCTTTATTTTTGCTTTCAATGAAACGGAGGCTCAATTCACTAAACTCCCTTAATTGTTTGGGTGTATAACGGCTCAACCATGCGCAGAAGTCCTCAAACACATCTATGTAAATGTGTGTAGGTGTATCACTGAACTTTTCTATTTCGCGCAAACATTCTGCTTTTGCGTCACTGAGGGCCTTATCCGGTATACCTCCTTTATCCGTTATCTTTTTATTGATTGCATCCAACTGCTTATAGGCTTCTTCGAGTAACGATTTGCGTGTAATACTCTGTATCTGCTTAGATGTATCCCAATCATACTTTTTCCGCCATTCACTTACTGATTTTTCAGAGACTCCCAGAAGAACGGCAATTTCCTTCTGTGACATATCACTTTTTACGAAAAGCCCTTTGGCTGTTTCCCGTACCTGTTCCCTGCTCATTTCCTTTTCACTCATAGGCTCGTATTTTTAATGTGTTGTGTAAAATTGCACCACAAAGTACGCGCGTGTGAATCTCATAAAAAACTTATTATCAAAGCGTTGTAGTAAGTTCGTTAACCCTTTTATAGAAGTTTGTGAAGCGTGTTTTTGTGAACTTTCTTTGCGTCAAAATAAAGTGCGAAATGGCAAAATCATTTGTAATAGTAGACGAAAGTAGAGTGAATAGTTACGGATTCCGAACTATGGTAGATGGTATTGATTTAAAGCAATACAATAGGAATCCTATACTGCTGTGGATGCATATCCGGGCATACCGGGGCACAAAAGATGAAATACTGCCGTTGGGCCGCGTTGAGAATCTTCGTGTTGAAGGTGAGGAAAGAGGAAAAAAGAAACTGATAGGCGATTTTGTCTTTGATGAAAAAGACGAATTTGCCAAAAAGATAGCCCAAAAAGTGGAGGATGGTTTTATCCGCATGGCTTCTGCCGGACTTGACCCAGTCGAATGGAGTGACGCGATAGAATTGAAATTACCCGGACAAAAACGCTTAACTCTTACCAAATCCCGCATGTTTGAAATCAGTCTGGTTGATATTGGTTCTGACGATGGCGCACTCGCACTTTGGAAAGACGGAAAACTAATAACCCTCTCCGCCGGTGGCGACAATAAAGAAATTCCAAATTTTAATAAAAACGAAAAAACAGAAGACATGAAAGCAATTGCGCTAAAACTTGGTTTGCCGGAAACGGCGTGCGAACAGGATATTTTGACTAAAATTTCAGTCTGTCTCGCTTTGCAGTCTGAAAATCAGACATTGAAAGAAGAGCTGGAACAGATTAAACTTTCAGCTATTACGGACGCTGTAAAAGAGGCTGTTGATGCAAAGAAAATCACAGCAGATAAAAAGGAACATTTTATCAATTTAGGAAAAGCCGTAGGCATAGAACAATTGAGGGAAACACTTTCTCTTATTCCTTCTGCTGTAAAACCGACAGACGTACTTAACCTTTCCAAAGGTAATGTTCCGGGCGTAACAACTACCGACACAAAGACATTGCGTGAATTGCAAGCGGAGGAAGTGCTCAAGCTCAGAAAAGATAACCCGGAAGAATACGCCCGACTTTACAAGGCTGAATACGGTGTTGCACCGCGCTTTGAAGAATAAACACAACCGTCACAACATTTAATAATACAAATAAAAAACGATGAAACTATTTACAAAATTTATCTGTTCCCTGCTGGTGATGTTCGTCATCAACGCATTAATGGGAAGTGTATTCGCTCAAAGTTTGGGCATTGATTCTAAAATCGGCTCTGCCGTACTGATTGCCGCCGGTTGTTTATCTTTCCTGCCGGTTAATGTGGCAATGGAAGGTGTTTATGTGGAACTTTGGACGGGTGAATTAATTAAGATGTTCCGACAAAAAGCTTCCTGGCTAAAACGTATCCGCAATAAATCAGCATGGGTAAAGGCAAACGTAATTCACCTCGTAGATTTAGGTTCTGACCCTGATGTACTCATTAATAACACAACGTATCCGATTCCTACCGTAGAGTTAGTTGACGGTGATGTGCCAATCGCTCTGGATAGATTCGACACAGAGAACACCCGTGTTCGTCATGCCGACTTGCATGCTGCTTCGTATGATATCATTGATACGCACGTTGAACGTCATAACGCTGCGTTGGAACGTAAAACCGAATTGAAATCTATTCATTCACTGGCATTGCCCAAAAGCGGATTGGAAGAAACTGTTGTAATCCGTACTACCGGAAAAGCACGCGGAGACGGATTTAAAAGACTGACACCGAATGACCTCGCGGCCGCTCATGTTGAGCTACTGGCCCTTGCTGCTCCCGGCCCTTTCATTCTGCAACTGGATTACAAACACACTTTAGACCTGTTACAGACGGATGAAGTTTTTGCCAAACAGTACAAGAACCTGACTACAGGTGAAATACTTCCTATGTACGGGTTTGATATTTACCCAACGGCAGGTATCCCGATGTATCGTGAAGATGATACAACGAAAGAATTGACAAAAAATCCGTGGGGGGCTGCTGCTGATGCCAGCAAAGATTTACGCGCGTCTACCTTCTTTCCTCTTGAGCGTGCCGTGCAGTGTATGGGTGACGTGGATATGTATAAGCGAGAAGCCAGCAATGACCCGGAGGGACGTGCTAACACTATCGGTTTCTCTATGTATCACATGTGCCTACCTTTAAATTTCAAAGGATTCGGTGCAATCATTGATTCAAAAGCATAATGGCACAGGCAAAAAACTCAACATCTAAAACGGAAGTATCAGCTTCCGTTTTAAAGGCTGCACTCAAAGCGATGCAGACATTGAAAATAGACAAGGTACATGTCTCTGCTGACGGCTATATTTTCCCTAAAGCCTGTGACGCACGTGCGTATGTTGGTAAGGATGGAAGCTATCTGACTCTCACGAAAGCAGACTGTACCCCCAAACCGGTACAGGATGAAAAGGATAAAAAAAGCGGTAAGGCAGATGTTAAGCAGGTAGCGAAGGAAGTAGTTACCGTATCGGAACAGGCTCAATCCACTACCAATGACCCTTTAATTGACGAACATAAAAAAGAAGAGTAATATGTCATTAAGCAATGTAAATATCACAATCAACCGTAACGGGTTGGGACAGGTTGCCATTCAGGGCGACGGAGCTGCCGGAATTTATCTGCAAGGTGTTTCCGTAGCTGATAAATTGGAATTGGAAACTCCGTACGTTTTAAAAAGCTTGAAGGATGCAGAAGCCAAAGGCATAACTCTCGAAGGTGCTAATAAAGTAGCGTTCAGACAGATTAATGAATTCTACCAGACCGCCGGTGAGGGCAAAAAACTTTTCCTGATAGTCTCTGATAAAGGGGCTAAGAGTGAAGTTATGAAAAGCTGCGTTGAAAAACTATTGAATTTTGCCGGTGGTGAAATTTCCATTTTGGGTGTATGTCTACCGGTTATGGCTGATGCAGAGACACAAGGCGGGCTTTCAAAGGAAGTCTTTGACACACAAACAACCCTTCAACTACTTGCAGATGCGTACACTAATAAAATTATGCCGTTTACTGCTGTCATTGCCGGTGTAGGTTTCAAAGGGGATGCTCAGGAGTTGACAGATTTGAAAACGATGTCGAATTATCGTACACAAATAGCGTTGACCGCAACTGATGATTCCGGTATAGGAGCAATCGGACAACTGTTAGGCGCATATATGGCACAACCGGTTTATCGTAAAGTCAGCCGGGTAAAGAACGGTGCTTTGCCAATGACGGTAGGAAACGCATTTCTTACAGACGGAAAAACGATAGAGGGGCGTGTAGATTTGCTGGAAGAGATAACCGACAAATGTTATATTACTTATCGTGATTTTCCCGGTCGTACTGGCTATTTCTATAACGGTGATTATACGGCAACACTTGAAACGGATGATTTGCGCTACATAGCCCGTATTCGTGTAATTGACAAGGCTCTGAAAATAGCCTATAATACGTATGTGGGAGAACTCGACGATGAGATAGACATTACCGAAGATGGCAAACTTGACCCGGCACAGGTGTCATACCTGCAAGAGTTGATTTACAATCAGGTCATGGGCAACATGAAAGAAGCTATCAGCAACTTTAGTGCAACAATAGACCCGTCTCAAAACGTACTATCCGGCAAAGGTACTGACGTTGTACTGAGTATTACACCGAAAGGTTATCTCAATCCTATCAATGTAACGCTTGGTTTTATTAACCCGGCAAACTCATAGATTTAAACATTACTTAAACTGCATTTAAACACAACATAATTATGGAATATGCATGGGAAGACTTTAAAGTCTATATGGGAGGTAAGTTTGTTACCGGGCTTCGGGGTTGCAAATACAAAACATCACAAGAAAAAGAACCTATCTATGCGGCAGGAAATAAGCCGGTAGGTATGGGGCGCGGAAACAAAAAGTACGAGGCGAGTATTACGGTGTTACAGTCGGAACTGGAAGCAATTATACTTTCTTCCGGTGGAGATATAACAAACATTGCTCCCTTCGATATCGTAGCAAGTCACGTAACCAAACGTAGTATGGCAATCGTAACGGATGTTATTAAAGACTTTGAATTTACCGATTTGGAGAAAAGCTGGAAGCAGGGAGATAAGTTCATGGAAATTGAACTGCCGGGCGTATGTATGGAAATCAAGTATAACACTGTAAAGTAGACTAAATAATGAAAAAAGAGGAAAAAACATTATTCGTGGGTCAGGCCACACCTGAACAGATAGAAGCTTGGAAAAAGCAGTACGGTGTTGTATATGCCATTATTGTAGACGGAAAAATCTGTTACCTGAAAAAGCCGGGGCGTAAGGAAATGAGCTACGCGGCCAGTATCGGAACAACAGACCCAATGGGAATGGTCGAGGGAATTCTAACTACTTGTTTTCTCGGAGGGTGTGAGGACTTTAAAACCGACGATGACCTGTTCTTAGCTGCCGTCTCACAATTAGAGGGTATTGTAGCTACTAAACACGCGGAACTGGTAAAGCTATAAGCGAGGCAGACGGACGGCCAAAGGCAAACTTTGTCGGCTATATCAATACTCAAATGGAGTATTACCTGCACGTTGACACCTCGCAATTATCAGACAAGGAATGGGCACAGAAATATGCGCAGTTATCGGATATTATGAAAAGGGAAAATCAGAATTAAACTCTTTTTGAAATATTTCTCCGCATTTTCTGAGAAGGAGTTAAGGGTTTATCTTCTTCTATTTTGTAAGTGATAGTTCCGCTAATAGTGATTTTTATATCATCCTCATCTTCCGTATCTATAAACTGATAAGGCCCACAGCCTTTGGGAGCTCCATGCTTGTGATTCCATTTCAGAAATGGATAAAGACAAGCGGTAACGGCGGTAACGATAACAGGTACTAACATACTGATACTACTTTAGTTCGGTTACAAATGTAACATAAAATAATGGCAAAAACAATAGAGTTCAGCATAAAATTAATTGATTCGGTTACAGGTGTGGCAAAAACTGTCACAGCAAGCCTCGGCGGTGTCAATAATATTGTTGATGAAATAACACAAAGCGTACATCGCTCAGAAAGCTCTTTGAAATCGTTTGCAAACCGAATGTTCAATCTAAATCAGCTTTCTTCTGCTTTCTCCGGAGTATATTCCGCTTTGGATTCAGTGACCGCCGGTTCACGTTCTTTCGAGACGGGCATGGCAAAGGTCAACACAATGGCGGAGAAAGGGCAGAAGGAACTGAAAGGGTTGACCGCACAAGTAAGACAAATCGCAAAAGACGTTCCCATTGCCCGTGACATGCTAACGGAAGGGTTGTATCAAACCATTTCTAACGGTGTACCGGAAAACAATTGGATAGATTTTTTAAACAAGAGTTCCCGTACCTCTGTTGGCGGTATCGCAAATTTGGGAAAAGTTGTAACTGTCACAAGCACAATAATTAAGAACTACGCCTTAGAATGGGATAAGGCAGGATTGATTCAGGATAAGATTCAAAAAACGGCAAAGCTGGGTGTTACCAGCTTCGAGCAGATGAGTGAAGCCCTGCCACGTGTAGCGGGCAACGCTGCCACATTAGGGGTTAATATTGATGACCTGTTAGGCACATTTGCAACTTTGACCGGGGTTTCCGGTAACACGGCAGAGGTTTCTACTCAGCTCGCCGCCGTTTTTACAGCGTTAGTAAAACCGACTACCGAAGCCGAAAAAACGGCTAAAAAAATGGGAATAACCTTTGATGCGTTGAGCATTAAGAAGGCCGGTGGTTTGATTCCCTTTGTACAACAATTAGATGCACAGGTTAATAAGTATGTAAAGAAGACAGGTGACTTAAAAGAGAATGTGTACGCCTCTTTATTCGGTAGTGCAGAATCATTGCGGGCTATCATTCCTCTCATTGGGCCGTTAGCTTCCGACTTTGAAAGTAAAACGGAACAGATTCGGGAAAGTGCCGGTACGATTGATGCTGCATTCGCCAATATGGATAGTACAACAGATGCGCGGATACAGAAAATAAAAAATAGGATTGAGGGCTATGGTGACAAAATCCTCTCTGTGACTTCGAAGTATATGCCTTTCATGGATGCCTCTGTACGCACCGGTCAGGTTATTTTGCAACTCGCACCGCTTTATGAAGTCTATACAAGGCTGATGTCTGCTGCCGGTATTGCAATTAATACATTAACGGCACGAATAAATATTCACGCAATCAGTCTGCAAGTATCCCAGAAGTGGACAAAGATTTGTTCCGGCGCGCAAATGATAGCAACGGTTGTTACCCGGCTATGGAATAAGGCAACCGACCGCGCAATTATTAATGGATTGACACGTATGCCGCTTGCACTGACAGCAACAACAATAGGTATGAAGTTGTACACTGCCGTTACCGTGCCCGCCACACTTGCGACATGGGGCATTACGGGAGCGATTAAAGCGTTGTCACGCGCTATTTATGCAATCCCTGTTGTGGGCTGGATTCTGGCTATTATTGCCGCTATAATAGCATTGGGCGTGGCAATATACAAGGGGTTCAAATACCTGTGGGACAATAGTGAAAAGTTTCGTGAAATTCTTTTCGGAATTTGGGAAGTAGTAAAATTTGTATTCTCCGCAATTTGGGAAGTTATTAAAAAAGTCGCTATTGCTATTTGGAATTCTTATGTTACCGTCTGGACGGCTATCGGTAATTTTTTTATCTCACTATGGGAGGGAATAAAAGCATTTTTTAGTTGGATTTGGGAAGGTGTTGTAGGTATGCTCACTTCCGTATGGGGTAGTATAACCGGTTTCTTTGTTGGAATCTGGAATAGTCTTACAAAGGTTTTCATGCCTATTCGTAATTGGATAACAAACAACATTGTTCAGCCTTTAAAGAATGCTTTCTCTGGTGTGTGGGACTTTATTAAGGGGATGCTTGATAAGGTAATGAATAAGTTGGACGGCATGTTAGCTCCCATCCGTGCGCTTTGGAATAAGCTCTTTGGCGGAACTGCCGGTGCATGGGATGAAGGTAAGGCAAAAGGGCGCGCAAGTTATCAGGCAGATGTTGCGAAACGAAAAAATGCTCAAAGTATCATTCCTGAGACTTCTGGAATACAGGTTTCGGACATTCAAGCAGAGGCAAACAAAGATATCAAAGGCATCGGTAATGGTGGTAGTATCGTTAACGGACAGATTGACGCAACCACCGCCGCCGGTGCTGGTAGAACAATTAATAATTATACAACTGTAGGTAGCTTGGTAGAATCGCTTTCGATTCAGTCTGCAAATCTTAAAGAGGGTGTTGATGACATGAAAGCAATGGTTACTAAAGCACTGTTAGAAGTGTTGAATTCGCAAAACAGAGTAGCAGCATATTGATATGGAAAAGTACGAATTTGATACAGTGAATTTGTTTGAGTTATTTTTCGGTTATCGGGCATTGCCATATCCGGGTATAATTCTTGATAGGCTGAAAAAAGATACTTCGGTACAAGAATCAGGAACATACCAGTTTGATTACCTGAAACAAGATAAAGAAACGTTTTTGTCCGGCAAGGGAGTAAAGTTTTACGCAAAAAACAGTCTGGGAAACTTGATGTACATGCCTGTTACTCTTTCAACAGAGAGCAGAGCCGTAACACTTGATAATACCGTTATTTCCCTTACCTGCAAAAAAACAATTGTGGAAACGCCTCTTGTAGCTCGAAAGGGAACAGTGAAAGAAGAAATAAGTATTGATGATTGGGAAATTACAATAAAAGGTATCATTATTGGGAAAACAGTTTATCCGGAAACGGAAGTGGAGAAATTGAAAGCCTTATTTGAAGAGAACCGGGCATTAGGAATTAACAACGTATTGACATCTATTTTTCTGGATGGACAGGAAAAAGTAGTTATTACCTCTCTTGAATTAAACGATAACAGAGGAATGGAACATGTACAACCCTTTACAATGCAGTTAGTAAGTGATACGGAATTTGACCTATACATTGAGCCATGAAAGTACAATTGAATTGCCGCATTGAGATTATTAAGCCGGACGGGAAAAAGTTTTCTTTCCGTTGCCTGAATGCCTGTGAAACGGAAAAGAGCATCTACCAGATAGGTAGTAAGGCAAAGATAAAGATTCCGACTACGGCACGGCTGGTAAAAGACGGGAAATATATTGCCTCTGAACAGACAGCAAAGAAGCTTGAAAGAGGTGACAGGATAGATATTTATTTGGGCTATGGAGAAGATTTAAAATTAGAGCACACTGGGTATATATACCGGGTGAATTATACTACTCCCGTTGAAATTGAATGCGAGGGTTTTGAGTTCCTTTTGCGTAAAGATTGCCCAACAAAAACGTGGCGTAGTACAACGCTGTTAGAAGTACTGCAATATCTGGTTAAAGATACAGATATCATATTGAAAGAACAGCAGGTGTTAGAGACAAAAACGGCTAAAGGGACAGTGAAGTATAAGAACTCCCTTCCGGATGTGAAGTTTACCAATTTCGTGATAAAAGCCGGACAAACGAGGTTACAAGTACTTCAAAAAATAAAAGATGATTACCGTTTAAGTATCAACTTTTTAGGTGCGGAACTTTGGGCGGGTCTAACTTATACACAAAACTTGGGAGAGGTTAAATATCGGCTTGGTTGGAATACCATAAAAGACAATGAACTGAAATATCGCAATGCAGATGATGTTCAGCTAAAAGTAAAAGCGGTTTGGGTAAAACCGGATAATACCCGCGTAGAGGTAGAGGTAGGCGACAAAGGAGGCCAAATGCGAACTGCATTCTTTTATGATGTTTCTTCAAAAAAGGATTTGGAACGCATAGCTACAGAAGAGTTGGAAAGATATAAGTACTCCGGCTATGAGGGTAAGATAACAACATTTATACAACCCTTCGCCATGCCCGGCATGGTGGCTGTTCTGGAAGATACACGGTATAATGAGAGAAACGGGAATTACTATATAATTGGTACAAAAGCCAAATTCGGGTTATCCGGTGCACGCCGTATCATTGAACTTGGAATAAAAGTGTAATAATATGAATGAGGAAGAGCAATTACTTGCCGCTTTGAAACAATTAGGGCACAACCCTTCTGGAGTTTTTCCGGCAAAGGTGAAAGAGGTTTCCGATGAAGTTATAGATGTGATTGCCTTTGACGGAACGGAGTATTTAGATGTACAACTCAAAGCAACCATTAACGGTAATGGCGGGATGAT
>ENA-OROZ01000152-OROZ01000152.1-human-gut-metagenome-genome-assembly--contig:-NODE-152-length-82899-cov-13.237808_pt1 | contig 82899 bp, 59 predicted proteins | sample MGYA00242138_ERZ509066 | MGnify/ENA primary metagenome ERZ509066 (study PRJEB26280, sample SAMEA2338691) | human gut metagenome | biome: human gut; feature: human-associated habitat; material: faeces... | reverse complement strand
GCCGCTGAAAATTATGGCTCCGTTTACTATGAACGGAACGGCTACCGTAAAGACCATTATGCCCGAAGGAGATTATAAGATAGAAGATACCATTGCTATCCTGACAGATGAAGAAGGAAATGACATCCCGGTAACGATGATTCAGAAATGGCCGGTGAAACGGGCTATGACGAATTACAAAGAAAAGCCGCGTCCTTTCAAATTGCTGGAAACCGGTGTACGTGTAATCGATACGTTGAACCCGATTGTGGAAGGTGGTACAGGATTTATCCCCGGCCCCTTCGGTACAGGTAAGACGGTGCTTCAGCACGCTATCTCCAAACAGGCGGAAGCGGATATCGTAATTATTGCGGCTTGTGGTGAACGTGCCAACGAGGTAGTGGAAATCTTTACAGAATTCCCGGAATTGGTGGACCCGCATACAGGACGCAAATTGATGGAGCGTACCATTATTATTGCAAATACTTCCAACATGCCGGTAGCCGCCCGTGAAGCATCTGTATATACAGCAATGTCTTTGGCTGAGTATTACCGTTCGATGGGACTGAAGGTATTGCTGATGGCTGACTCTACTTCCCGTTGGGCGCAAGCGTTGCGCGAAATGTCCAACCGTATGGAAGAATTGCCCGGACCGGATGCGTTCCCGATGGATATTTCTGCTATTATTTCTAACTTCTACGGTCGTGCAGGTTATGTGAAACTGGGTAACGACGAAACCGGTTCAATTACTTTCATTGGTACGGTGTCACCTGCCGGTGGTAACTTGAAAGAGCCTGTAACGGAAAATACAAAGAAGGTAGCCCGCTGTTTCTACGCATTGGAACAGGATCGTGCCGATAAGAAACGCTATCCGGCCGTGAACCCGATTGACTCTTATTCCAAATATATCGAATATCCGGAATTTGAAGAATATATCAAGGAGCATATCAATGACGAATGGATCGGCAAGGTGAATGAACTGAAAACCCGCTTGCAGCGTGGTAAGGAAATCGCCGAGCAGATTAACATTCTGGGTGATGACGGTGTACCTGTGGAATACCACGTAATCTTCTGGAAATCCGAATTGATCGACTTCGTAATCCTGCAACAGGATGCCTTTGATGAGGTTGACTCGGTGACTCCGATGGAACGTCAGGAAGCAATTCTGAATATGATAATCGACATCTGCCATACAGAATTTGAATTTGACAATTTCAATGAAGTAATGGATTACTTCAAAAGGATGATCAATGTATGCAAGCAGATGAACTACTCGAAGTTCAAATCTGAGCAGTACAAAGGATTCCAGCAGCAATTAAAAGAATTGATTGCCGAAAGAAGCGTTAAATAGTAAATTGTAAATAGCTAAATTGTAAATATATAGATGGCAACAAAAGCTTTTCAAAAGATATATACCAAGATTACTCAGATTACCAAGGCTACTTGTTCGCTGAAAGCGACAGGAGTAGGGTATGACGAGCTTGCCACTGTGAACGGTAAACTGGCACAGGTGGTTAAGATTGCCGGTGACGATGTCACTCTGCAGGTATTTGAAGGTACGGAAGGTATTCCTACCAACGCCGAAGTGGTGTTCCTCGGCAAATCGCCTACGTTGAAAGTAAGTGAGCAGTTGGCAGGACGTTTCTTCAATGCTTTCGGTGATCCGATTGACGGAGGTCCGGAAATTGAAGGACAGGAAGTGGAAATCGGTGGTCCGTCAGTGAATCCGGTGCGCCGTAAACAGCCGTCGGAACTGATTGCAACGGGTATTGCCGGTATCGACTTGAATAACACACTGGTATCCGGTCAGAAGATTCCGTTCTTCGCCGACCCCGACCAGCCTTTCAATCAGGTGATGGCAAACGTGGCATTGCGTGCTGAAACAGATAAGATCATTCTGGGCGGTATGGGTATGACGAACGATGACTACCTCTATTTTAAGAATGTATTCTCCAACGCCGGTGCTCTCGACCGTATTGTGAGCTTCATGAATACGACGGAAAATCCTCCGGTAGAACGTCTGCTGATTCCGGATATGGCACTGACTGCTGCCGAATACTTCGCCGTAAACAATAACGAGAAAGTATTGGTACTGCTGACCGATATGACCAGCTACGCCGATGCGTTGGCTATCGTATCCAATCGTATGGATCAGATTCCGTCCAAAGACTCTATGCCAGGGTCGCTCTATTCGGATTTGGCGAAGATTTACGAAAAGGCGGTGCAATTCCCTTCCGGTGGCTCTATTACGATTATTGCGGTGACAACGTTGTCCGGTGGAGATATCACACATGCTGTGCCTGATAATACGGGTTATATCACAGAAGGACAGTTGTTCTTGCGTCGTGACAGTGATATCGGTAAGGTTATTGTTGACCCGTTCCGTTCGTTGTCTCGCTTGAAACAGCTCGTTACCGGTAAGAAAACGCGTAAAGACCATCCGCAGGTGATGAACGCTGCTGTACGTTTGTATGCCGATGCCGCCAATGCCAAGACTAAACTTGAAAACGGTTTCGACCTGACGAATTATGATGAACGTACTCTTGCCTTTGCCAAGGATTACTCCAATCAATTGCTGGCTATTGACGTAAACCTCGATACGACAGAAATGCTTGATGTGGCATGGAGTTTGTTCGGTAAGTATTTCCGTCCGGAAGAGGTGAACATCAAGAAAGAGCTTGTGGACGAGTTTTGGCCTCAATCAGAAAACTAATCACTAATCATTAATTATTATCGAAGTGGCTATTAAGTTTCAATATAATAAAACATCGCTCCAGCAGCTGGAAAAGCAACTGAAGGTGCGCGTGCGTACGCTTCCTATCATTAAGAATAAGGAGAGTGCCCTGCGTATGGAGGTGAAACGCTGCAAGGCTGATGCGGCTGCATTGGATGCGAGGTTGGAAAAGGAAATCCAAGCTTATGAAGCCATGTTCGCCCTTTGGAATGAGTTTGATGCCTCATTAATAAAGGTTAACGATGTTCATCTTGGCGTGAAGAAGATTGCCGGTGTAAGAGTGCCGTTACTCGAAAATGTAGATTTCGAAATACGCCCTTACAGCTTGTTTAATGCACCCAAATGGTATGCAGACGGGCTGCATTTGCTTAAGGAATTGGCACATACGGCCATTGAACGGGAATTTACCGTTGCTAAGCTGAATTTGTTGGAACATGCGCGTAAAAAGACCACCCAGAAGGTGAATCTTTTTGAGAAAGTACAGATTCCGGGCTATCAGGATGCACTGCGCAAAATCAAACGATTTATGGAAGATGAGGAGAACCTCTCCAAGTCATCGCAGAAAATCATGAAGTCCCACCAAGAGAAAAGGAAGGAGACAGAAGCATGATTACAAAAATGAAGAAGCTCACGTTCCTTGTATATCATAAGGAGTACGAGACATTCCTGAATGGTGTGCGCGACCTCGGTGTAGTGCACGTCGCTGAAAAGCAACAAGGCGTTGCCGACAATACAGAATTGCAGGACAGTATTCGTCTGTCTGGTCGTCTGCAGATGACTGAAAAATTACTGCAAGCTTTAAAGCCTGCCAAGTCAGCGGTAACTGAAACAGCAGCTTCGGCTGCTCGCGGTTTGGAGGTGTTGAATGAAGTGGACGAGTTGCAGGCTGAAAAGAATAAGTTGCAACAATTGCTGCAAACTTACCAGAAAGAAAAAGCAGCGCTGGAACCTTGGGGGAACTTTGAACCTGCAAGCCTGTCACGTCTGCATGATGCCGGACTGACGGTAGGCTTTTATAGCTGTTCGGAAAGCAATTACGATGATCTATGGGAAGAGACTTATAATGCAATGGTTATCAACCGCCTGTCTTCTCGTGTCTATTTTGTTACGGTAACTAAAAATGCCGAAGGTGTGGATTTGGATGCGGAGCAGGCAAAGCTGCCGTCTTGTTCACTGGAACGTGTACAGGTTCTTTGTGACGAGACAGAACAGGCTTTGGCGGACAATGAGAAGAAGCTGAAAGGGCTTGCAGAAAAAGAACTCCCTTCGTTACGTGCTGCTTTGAAAGAGGTGAACACCGATATGGAGTTCTCTAAAGTAATGCTGAATACGGAGGCTACTGCAGGAGAAAAGCTGATGTTGTTGCAAGGCTGGGCGCCGGCTTCCAGGATTGAAGAGATTTCCACATGGCTTGATGCACAGCATGTGTATTACGAAGTTACATCCCCCGTACCGGGCGACAACGTGCCTATACAGTTGAACAACAAAGGTTTCTTTGCATGGTTCGAGCCGATATGCAAGCTCTATATGTTGCCTAAGTATAATGAGTTGGATTTGACTCCTTTCTTTGCACCTTTCTTTATGGTGTTCTTCGGTTTGTGCCTGGGAGACTCCGGATACGGGTTGTTCTTATTTTTGGGAGCTACCTTGTATCGCCTGTTTGCTAAGAATATTAGTGCGACAATGAGGCCTGTTCTTTCATTGATACAAGTATTGGCGGCATCCACTTTCTTCTGCGGATTATTGACGGGTACATTCTTCGGAGCGAACATCTACGATATTGACCTGCCTTTCTTCCAGAAAATGAAAGAAACCTTGTTTATGGACAATAATGATATGTTCCAGCTGTCATTGATACTCGGTGTGGTACAGATCTTGTTCGGTATGGTGCTGAAGGCTGTAAACCAGGGTATTCAGTTCGGAATTAAGTATGCCGTAGCTACAATAGGCTGGATCATACTGTTGATCTCTTGTGGAATGGGGGCCCTATTACCGGAAGTGATGCCGCTGGGCGGTACGGTGCATTTGTGTATCCTTGGTGTAGCGGCAGCTATGATTTTCCTCTACAACAGTCCGGGAAAGAATATATTCCTCAATATCGGACTTGGGCTTTGGGATTCCTACAATATGGCTACCGGTTTACTTGGTGATGTATTGTCGTATGTGCGCTTGTTTGCCCTTGGGCTTTCGGGTGGTATCCTGGCAGGCGTGTTCAATAGTTTGGCGGTGGGCATGAGCCCTGATAATGTTATTGCAGGACCTATTGTAATGGTCTTGATATTCGTTATAGGTCATGCTATCAATATCTTTATGAATGTGCTGGGTGCGATGGTTCATCCTATGCGTCTGACCTTTGTGGAATTCTTCAAGAACTCAGGATATGAAGGCGGTGGCAAGGAGTACAAGCCGTTTAAAAAATGAAATTTAAGAATTAAAATTGAGAGATAAGGCAGTGTGGAAATGACATGGGCTTTATAAAGAGAAATAAATAAAAATATAAACAATAAAAAACGAATAAAATTATGGAAATGAATTTATTGATTGCCTATATTGGCATTGCAGTGATGATTGGTTTGTCAGGTATCGGTAGTGCCTATGGTGTGACAATTGCCGGTAATGCAGCTATTGGTGCATTGAAGAAAAACGATAGCGCGTTTGGTAACTTCTTGGTGTTGACAGCCCTTCCCGGTACTCAGGGATTGTATGGTTTCGCCGGTTACTTTATGTTCCAGACTATTTTCGGTATTCTTACTCCGGGTATGACGGCTATTCAGGCAGCCGCTATTCTTGGTGCAGGTATTGCTTTAGGATTGGTTGCTTTGTTCTCGGCTATCCGTCAGGGACAGGTTTGTGCCAATGGTATCGCTGCTATCGGACAGGGACATGATGTGTTCAGCAATACGCTGATTCTTGCTGTATTCCCTGAACTTTATGCTATCGTAGCTTTGGCTGCTACTTTCTTGATCGGTAGTGCGCTGACCGCCTAAAGAAGTATTAAAAGATATTGAAAGCCCCGGAATGTGCCAGTGAAATTCCGGGGCTTTTCAATATCCTTTACTTTTATTCTTGTCTTTTGTTTTTCCCGTTCAGTGCTGTCCTTTCTCCATTCCCTGATTTGACGGGCTTTCATCGTTATCGATAACATTTATGCAAACGATTGTATATAGTCTTTTAATCAGTTTTTTCGATTAAAAGGCTATTTTTCAAAGAATAATGTGTACTTTTGCAACCGTAATTATGATAAAGAGATTATAACATATATGGTTAAAGAGCTACTTACCCCCGATTACATCTTCGAAGCGAGTTGGGAAGTGTGTAATAAAGTGGGCGGTATCTATACAGTGTTGTCTACCAGAGCAAACACTTTGCAGACAAACTTTCACGATAGAGTATTTTTTGTGGGTCCGGATTTTTGGCAAGGGAAAGAGAATCCTTTATTTATCGAGTCCCAGAACCTTTGTGCCGCATGGAAAAAATATGCTATTGAAAAAGATAACCTCTCTGTCCGCGTAGGCCGCTGGAATATTCCGGGTGAGCCTATTGTCATACTGGTTGATTTCCAACCTTTCTTTGCACAAAAGAATGAAATTTATACGGAAATGTGGGAACACTATCAAGTGGACTCCCTGCATGCATACGGTGACTATGATGAAGCCTCCATGTTTGCATATGCCACCGGAAAGGTGGTGGAGAGTTTCTATCGGTATAATTTGACGGAAACGGATAAAGTGGTGTTTCAGGCGCACGAGTGGATGACAGGCATGGCTGCACTTTATTTGCAGACTGCCGTTCCTGAGATTGCTACAATATTTACCACACACGCCACTTCGATAGGACGCTCTATTGCGGGTAATAACAAGCCGCTGTACGATTATCTTTTTGCTTACAATGGCGATCAAATGGCGCAGGAGCTGAACATGGAGTCCAAACATTCCATTGAGAAACAGACCGCCCATTATGTCGATTGCTTTACTACCGTAAGCGAAATTACCAATAATGAATGTAAGGAGTTGCTTGACAAGCCTGCCGATGTAATCCTTATGAACGGTTTCGAGGACGATTTCGTTCCTAAAGGTGCTACATTTACCGGTAAGCGCAAGCGCGCACGTGCCGTTATGCTGCGTGTGGCAAATAGTCTTTTGGGGCAGGAGTTCGATGATGATACACTCATTATAGGAACAAGCGGGCGCTACGAGTTCAAGAATAAAGGCATCGATGTGTTCTTGGAATCATTGAACCGTCTGAATCGCGATAAGAATCTGAAAAAGAAAGTGCTGGCTTTCGTCAACGTTCCCAGTTGGGTGGGTGATCCTCGTGAGGACCTGCAGCGGCGTCTGAAAAAGAAGGACGAACATTATACCACTCCTTTGGAAGTGCCTTTCATTACACACTGGCTGCATAATATGACGCATGACCAAGTCTTGGATATGTTGAAATACCTCGGTATGAACAACCGTCCCGAAGATAAGGTGAAAGTTATTTTTGTTCCCTGCTATCAGGACGGCAAAGATGGAATTCTCAACAAGCACTATTACGACTTGATATTGGGAGAGGATCTGAGCGTTTATCCTTCCTATTATGAGCCTTGGGGATACACTCCGTTGGAGAGCGTGGCTTTTCGCGTACCGACTGTTACGACCGACCTTGCCGGCTTCGGACTTTGGGTGAATAGTCTCAAGAACCAGCATGGCATCGACGACGGGGTAGAAGTGCTGCACCGTTCGGACTATAACTATTCCGAAGTGGCAGACGGCATTAAGGATACGATAGCTATGTTCTCCACAAAGACAGATGCGGAAATCAAAGAAATCCGTAAGCGTGCAGCCCAAGTGGCGGAGCAGGCTTTATGGAAACATTTCATACAATATTATTATGAGGCCTACGATATTGCATTGCGCAATGCGATGAAGCGTCAGTTAGGCTGATGAAAAGAAATATTAATCAATCAAGTAATCATACAATGAAGATTAAAGTTAGTAATGTAAACACTCCGAACTGGAAAGATGTGAATGTAAAGTCTCACATCCCTGTTGAGTTGGAGAAATTGTCCGAACTTGCACGTAACATTTGGTGGTCATGGAATTATGAAGCTACTGAATTGTTCAAAGACCTTGACCCTGTACTTTGGAAAGAAGTGGGACAGAACCCTGTTCTGCTGCTGGAACGTATGAGCTATGCCAAGCTCGAAGCACTTGCTAAAGACAAAGTTATTTTGCGTAGAATGGAAGATGTATATTCCAAGTTCCGCAATTACATGGATGTGAAACCTGATAGCAATCGTCCTTCTGTTGCATATTTCAGCATGGAGTACGGTTTGAATCATGTATTGAAGATATATTCCGGTGGTCTGGGTGTACTTGCCGGCGACTATTTGAAAGAGGCTTCTGACAGCAATGTGGATTTGTGTGCTGTCGGTTTCCTGTACCGTTACGGCTATTTCACTCAAACCTTGGCTATGGATGGGCAGCAGATTGCCAATTACGAAGCTCAGAACTTCGGTCAGTTGCCTATCGACCGCGTATTGGATGAAAACGGCAATCAGATTGTGGTGGATGTTCCTTATTTGGATTATTACGTACACGCTTTCCTTTGGAGAGTAAACGTGGGCCGTATCTCTCTATATCTGCTTGATACGGATAATGAGATGAACAGCGAGTTCGACCGCTCTATCACTCATCAGCTTTACGGCGGTGATTGGGAAAACCGTCTGAAGCAGGAAATCCTGCTCGGTATCGGCGGTATTCTTACTCTGAAGAAACTGGGTATCAAGAAAGATGTATATCATTGTAACGAAGGACATGCAGCGTTGATCAACGTACAGCGCATCTGCGACTACGTAGCCGAAGGGCTGACCTACGATCAGGCCATTGAATTGGTACGCGCTTCATCTCTCTACACCGTACACACTCCGGTTCCTGCCGGTCACGATTACTTCGACGAAGGTCTTTTCGGCAAGTACATGGGTGGTTATCCTTCCAAAATGGGCATCACTTGGGATGACCTTATGGATCTTGGCCGCAACAATCCGGGCGACAAGGGCGAACGCTTCTGTATGTCCGTATTTGCTTGCAACACTTCTCAGGAAGTGAATGGTGTAAGCTGGTTGCATGGAAAAGTCTCTCAGGAGATGTTTGCTCCTATCTGGAAAGGCTACTTCCCGGAAGAAATGCACGTGGGTTACGTTACGAACGGTGTACACTTCCCCACATGGAGTGCAACGGAATGGAAACAGCTTTATGCCGCACATTTCGATGAGAACTTCTGGTATGACCAGTCCAATCCTAAGATTTGGGAAGCTATTTACAATGTAGCTGATGAAGAAATCTGGAAGACGCGCATGGCTATGAAGAATAAGCTGATTGACTATGTTCGCAAGGAATATCGCAAGACATGGTTGAATAATCAGGGAGACCCTTCACGCGTTGTGTCTCTGTTGGACAAGATCAACCCGAATGCATTGCTGATTGGTTTCGGACGTCGTTTCGCCACTTATAAGCGTGCGCATTTGCTGTTCACCGATTTGGAACGTCTGTCCAAGATTGTGAACAATCCCGACTATCCGGTACAATTCCTGTTCACAGGTAAGGCTCACCCGCACGACGGTGCAGGACAGGGGCTGATTAAGAGAATTATTGAAATCTCACGCCGTCCTGAGTTCTTGGGCAAGATTATTTTCCTCGAAAACTACGATATGCAGTTGGCACGCCGTTTGGTATCGGGTGTAGACATCTGGTTGAACACTCCGACACGTCCGCTCGAAGCATCCGGTACTTCCGGTGAGAAGGCGCTGATGAACGGTGTGGTGAACTTCTCCGTACTCGACGGCTGGTGGCTGGAAGGCTATCGTGAAGGTGCTGGCTGGGCATTGACAGAAAAGCGCACCTATCAGAATCAGGAATATCAGGACCAGTTGGATGCCGCTACTATTTACAGCATCCTCGAACAGGAAATCCTGCCGTTGTACTATGCACGCAACAAGAAGGGATATTCTGAAGGCTGGATAAAGACTATTAAGAACTCCATCGCTCAGATTGCACCTCATTACACAATGAAGCGTCAGTTGGACGATTACTATAATAAGTTCTACATTAAGGAAGCCAAACGCTTTAAGTCACTGGCAGCCAATAGCTATGCTAAGGCTAAGGAACTTGCAGCATGGAAAGAGGAAGTTGTTTCCAAGTGGGATAGCATTGAGGTTGTATCTTGCGAAAAGACGGAAGAACTGGTTAAAGGTTCTATCGAAAGCGGCAAGGAATACACCATTACCTACGTTATTGACGAGAAGGGATTGAACGATGCAATCGGCCTGGAACTGGTAACTACCTATACTGCGCAGGACGGCAAACAACACGTTTACTCCGTAGAGCCGTTCAATGTAGTGAAGAAAGAGGGCGACCTCTATACATTCCAGGTGAAGCATAAGTTGGAAAATGCGGGTAGCTTCAAAGTTGCTTACCGTATGTTCCCCAAGAATGCAGACTTGCCTCACCGTCAGGACTTCTGCTATGTTCGCTGGTTCATTTAAGATGATATGAAAAAACAGATGATGTGTTCATTGGAAATACATCATCTGTTTAGGGTAAACGCATCATGTGTTTGGTGCAAACAGACCATTCGTTTCGGGTAAACGGATGGTCTGTTTTTTTTCCGGTTTCCCTAATTCCTGAAAAAGGGTAATGCTTAAGAACAGTCCGATGACGATGCAGATCAACACCAGCGCCCAGTTCATAAGCCGGGCGCTCAGTTTTGTTTCTTTATGCAGGTTCTGTGCCACGTAGTTCTTGAAGAACAGGTAGATAGCAGGGACGGTGGCGCTTGCCAGCAACAGATCCTCCGGTATTTTGTATACATATACTTTGGAGAAACCAATGAGCGCCCAATGGCAAAGAAAAAGGATAATGAGCAGGTTAACCTTGCGCGAGAAAGCCAGTAACAGTCCGATAGTAAATACTGCTACCGAGCAGGGCATTACGGTTGTCGTCATCATAGGAAATTCCATTCCGCGCGCCCATGAGAGGAGGGGATAGAGAAAAGGCATTGCATAAAGCACTCCTACGAGTTTTTGATATTTGGGATTGCGCTCGAATGGGGTATAGTCCGTAAACAGGTCCCACAACCAGATCAAGGCTATTATTCCCCAAAAAATGGCGGGTATGTGGTGGTAACTGCGTGTGTTGCAGTACATCATATAGTACACCAAAGCTATCCAGCCGTTGAGGAACACCATGTATGCTTTCATGGAGCGTTTTGTCCGAACGGTGGGTTTATGGTATAACAGTGTGGTCAATACAATGCCTGTTGCTGTAATGATGATTTGCGCCCACCAGGTGTTTTCGTTGTATTTCGCAATAGTATTCCAGAATATTTCCATATAATCAGCCTTCTTTTTTAGAGATATGATGAAAGTATAGTCCCTCTGTTTTTCCTTATTTCAAAAATGCGTGCAAAGGTATGAGTTTCCGGTGAGATATGAAATTCTTTTCTATATTTTGCCTATCTTTGCACCCCCTCTCCGAAAACGGGTAAGATAGGATATTAGTAGATAGTTTAAAGGATAAACAATGGTTGAACAAGAGATTATTTTACGCAGGAAGCTTGATTTGTTGCTTCGTACAGGGAAAATATTAGTAGAGAGTGCTGCCGATACCAATCGCATAGTGCGCAATATGAACCGCGTTGCAGCCTATTTGGGATTACCCGAAGAAAACCTTCACATTGATGTGACTTATACTATGCTGGTGGTGAACCTGAGTGATGAATCACATTCTTATTCCAAATTCCAGAAGTGCGAGAAGCATGGCATCAACATGACGGCCATTTCCGAAATCAGTAAACTTTCCTGGCGGGCTATTGAAGAAGATTATTCGCTTGACCGGTACGAAGAAGAGCTGGAGAAAATAAAGAATAAGAAGCGCAACTATGCTCCCTATCTTGTGGCTGTTGGGGCGGGTTTCGCCTGTGGCGGTTTCTGTAAGCTGTTCGGTGGTGATTGGATTGCATTTTTGTTTGCTTCTATTGCGGCTTTTGCCGGTTTTCGTGTTCGTGCGCGTTGCGTGGAGTTCGGCATCAATCTTTATATGAGCATTGCCATTGCAGCGTTGGTGTCTACCTGCCTTGCTTATGTCACTACTTTTACGGGGATGTCAGGAACTCCATATCATTCCTTGCTGGCTTGTGCGCTGTTCATTGTACCGGGAGTTCCCATTATAAATTTTGTGGACGACATGATTGACAACTACATACAGGTGGGAATCGTGCGTGCTGTCAATACGGTGCTGATGGTGTGCGCCATGGCTTTCGGCATTGTGATAGCCATGCGTTTGCTGGCGATGGAAGATGTGGTGATTGACAAGAAGTTCAGTGAGTTGAGCATGGTTCCGCACGATCCATACTATATATATGCCATTGCAGCGGCTATATCTGCTATGGGATTTTCTATGATATTCAATATCCAGCGTCGTTTGTTGTGGGTAGTTGCGGTAGGTGGAATTATTGCCGTATGTACGCGTAACTTTGTCAACTTTGAGCTGGGGCTCGGTCCGGTCATCGGGTCTTTCACAGGAGCCATGGTGGTGAGCTTGGTGGCAGTGAAGGCTGTCCACTGGTTTCATGTGCCCAATCACGTGCTCACCATTCCTTCTGTCATTCCAATGATTCCGGGGGTCTTGATGTATCGTGCATTGGTTGCCCTGATCAATATGCATGGAGTGGTAGGCGAGGTGACGGTGGCCGTATCGAACGGCATCAACGCTTCATTGATCATTCTTTGCATTGCATTGGGAGTGGCGGGTCCTAATATCTTTGCCCGCCGTTACATTGCTAAAGACCGCCAGCGTTTCCTGCGGGAGGAATTGCAGAAGCGCAGGGAGAGAGGTAATTTCTTTGAATGGTAAGTAGACATGAAACAAAAGGGGGAGAGAATTGCCGTCGCAGCACTTCTCTCCCTTCAAACTTAAAACAACCAACAAAAGAAATAGATAATTTCCGGTTTCAGAGTTGGAATGTCCGAAACGTCTTTCTCTATCTTATAAATAACAGTTCTCTGTACTTAGGCAATGTCCACATCTGGTTGTCGACGATGAGTTCCAGTTTGTCGATGTGGTAACGGATTTCTTCCATCATTGGCACGATGTTGTCGTGATAGGCGATGGCTTTGTCGCGTTCACTTTCAATTTTGTTGGCCACTTTGCGGGCTTCGATCATGGCGTCCACATGCTCCTTGATGAAGGTGGTACGGTCGGCAATCTCCTCGATGAGTTCGAGGTTCTTGGCCGATAGTTTTGCCGCTTTCTCTGCCGGAAACAGGTCTTTCATCTTGTAAACATTGTCTATCAGGTCTGTCTGGTACTGTGTGGCTACGGGGATGATGTGGTTCATTGCCAAATCACCGAGTACGCGGGCTTCAATTTGGATTTTCTTTGTATAGGTTTCCCATTTCACTTCGTTGCGGGCTTCGAGTTCTTTCCGCGTCATGACATTTACGGATTCGAACATCCGGATGCTTTCGGGTTTCAGGTAGTTGTCGAAGATGAGGGGCACACTGGTTTCGCAATCCAGACCGCGTTTCTTGGCTTCGGCTTTCCATTCGTCGCTGTAACCGTTACCGTCGAAATGGATAGGCTTGCATATCTTGATATATTTACGGATGACGTCGAGGATGGCCGAAATCTTCGGTTCGCCCTTTTCCATAAGTTCGTCTACATCTTTCTTGAACTCTGTCAGCTGTTCGGCAAGGGCGGAGTTCAAGGCAATCATGGCGCTGGCGCAGTTGGCTTCCGACCCTACGGCGCGAAACTCAAAGCGGTTGCCGGTGAAAGCAAACGGGCTGGTACGGTTACGGTCGGTGTTGTCTATCATCAGTTCGGGAATCTGGGGAATATCCGGTTTCATGCCTTGCTTGCCGCTGAGGCTGACAAGGTCGTCTTTGGTGCTTTCCTCTATATGTTCCAGAACCTGGCTCAACTGTTTGCCGAGGAAGCTGGATATGATTGCGGGCGGTGCTTCGTTTGCTCCCAGCCGGTGGGCATTTGTGGCGCTGGAGATGCTTGCTTTCAGTAATCCGTTATGTTTGTAAACGGCCATTAAGGTGTTCACCACAAAGGTGATGAAACGCAGGTTGTCTTCGGGCAGTTTGCCGGGGGCATGGAGCAGGATGCCCGTATCCGTCCCCAGTGACCAGTTGTTATGCTTGCCGCTGCCGTTGACCCCTTTGAACGGTTTTTCGTGCAGCAATACGCGGAAGCCATGATTGCGGGCAATCTTACGCATCAAAGCCATGATGAGCATGTTGTGGTCGACGGCCAGATTACATTCCTCGAAGATAGGAGCCAGTTCGAACTGGTTGGGAGCAACCTCATTGTGGCGGGTCTTGACGGGGATACCGAGTTTCAACGCTTCTATTTCCAGCTCTTTCATAAAGGCAGCCACACGCGGTGGAATAGCACCGAAGTAGTGGTCTTCGAGCTGTTGGTTTTTGGCGCTGTCGTGTCCGGTCAGTGTACGTCCGGTCATCAGGAGGTCGGGGCGGGCGGCATACAGCCCTTCGTCAACCAGGAAGTATTCCTGTTCCCAGCCCAGATAGGCGACTACCTTTTTTACATCCGGATTGAAGTAGTGGCATACGTCCACTGCTGCTTTGTCCACCGCACGCAGTGCTTTGAGCAACGGTGCTTTGTAGTCCAGTGACTCTCCGGTGTAGGCAATGAAAATGGTAGGGATGCAGAGTGTATCGTCTACGATGAATGAGGGAGAGGAAGGGTCCCAGGCAGAATAGCCGCGCGCTTCGAACGTATTGCGAATACCGCCGTTCGGGAAGCTGGATGCATCCGGTTCCTGCTGCACAAGCAGCTTGCCGGTGAATTCTTCCATCATGCCGCCTTTGCCGTCGTGTTCCACAAAAGCGTCGTGCTTTTCGGCAGTGCCTTCGGTTAGCGGGTGAAACCAGTGCGTGTAATGGGTAGCTCCCATTTCGAGCGCCCACTTCTTCATTCCCGCAGCCACCTCGTCGGCAATGCTGCGGTCCAGCGGTGCGCCGTTGTCAATTACATCGATCAACTTGGCATATACCTTGCTTGGCAGGTACCTGAACATCTTTTCCTTGTTGAATACATACTTGGCGAAGTACTCTGACGGACGTTCCGTCGGGACTGCCACTGCAACGGGTTTCTTCTTGAACGCCGTTTCTACTACTCTGAATCTCAATTTTGACATAATACCTTCAGTTGTAATTGTTGGTTTATAAATATGTTGGAGTAAAAAAACTTTTGTCAGTTGTATGCAGACTCTCCATGTTCGTAGATGTCGAGACCCTCCTCTTCAATACGGGATGGAACGCGTAAGCCATGTATCTTGTCGAGCGCCTTGAAGATGATGAATCCCATGCCTATGGCCCAAAGTCCGATGAGCACCGCACCGAAGATCTGTGCTCCGAGGAAGTTTGCGCCTGCACCATAGAAGAGCCCTTCGCTGGTGGAGAACAGTCCGGTGAGGATTGTACCTGTGAGACCACAGACGCCATGTACGGAAGAGGCGCCTACGGGATCGTCAATTTTCAGGACTTTATCGATGAACTCTACGGAGTATATCATCAGTATGCCGCAGATAGCTCCGATGACAACCGCACCCCAGGGAGATACTGTGTCACAACCAGCCGTAATACCCACCAAACCTGCCAGGATGCCGTTTAGAGTCAATGACAGAGATGGCTTACCATACTTCAGCCAGCTTATGCTTAGGGCGAAGAAACCACCTGCACAAGCTGCCAGGTTGGTGTTGAGGAATACGAGTGAGATAGCTACTTGGTCGGCGGTGGTGGCTGCTGCCAGCTGTGATCCGGGATTGAAGCCGAACCATCCGAACCAGAGGATGAATACACCCAGTGCTGCAATTGTGAGGTTGTGTCCGGGGATAGCCTTTGACTGGCCGTCCTTACCATACTTGCCGATGCGGGGGCCAAGGATGGCTGCACCTACCAGTGCAATCCAACCGCCTACGGAGTGTACGATGGTAGAACCTGCAAAGTCATGGAAAGTGGTTCCGAAAGTTTTCATCATGAACGAACCGGCCTCACTATTCATCAGCCAGCCGCCTCCCCAGGTCCAGTGCCCGGAAACGGGGTAGATCAGTACGCTGATAAAGATTGTATAAACCAGATACATGGAGAACCTTGTGCGTTCTGCCATAGCTCCAGAAACGATTGTGGCAGAAGTGGCGCAGAATACGGTTTGGAACACCAGAAAACCTTCGGTGGGCAGTGAGGTGGGGTCGGGCAGACCGTTACTGTCGAACAACAGGCTCATGAAATGAGGAGTCCCGAAGAAGTCGCCCAGGCCGAACATGATGCCGAAGCCTACGAACCAGTAGAGCAATGAGCCGAATATGAAGTCCACGAAATTCTTCATAAGAATATTGGCGGTGTTCTTGGTACGGGTAAAGCCGGCTTCCACCAGCGCGAACCCAGGCTGCATGAAGAACACCAGCATGGCTGCAAGCAACATCCAGACCGTATTGACACCGGATACTAATTGGGAAACAGTATCGTCTACCGATCCTTCTTCAACAGTTGTCTCTGTTGCTGTGATAACTTCGGATGTGACTGCCGTTGCAGTATCTGCTACGGCGGTTTGCGCATAAATATCTGTTGTGAGGCAGCAAGCTATGAGTATAGCAAGGGCCGTACACAGTTTTGTGAAACTGTGTTTCATATATACGTCCATAATCTTTTTGATTTTAGTTGTACTTGTATTTTTGACTTGTCACCGGGCACGTCGCCCAATGAAATTAGTATGGTTTGAGTGCTGCCGTTTATCTTTCCTGTTCGGCATTGTAGAGGGCGATGTCACCCCGTTCTCCTGTGCGGATGCGAATGGCGTCTTCGATGGGAATGACGAAGATACGGCCGTCGCCGATTTCGCCGGTCTGTGCTGCTTTGATAATAGCTTGTACTGTCTTTTCCACATTCTTGTCGCGTACAACAATAGAGATAAGGATGCGTTCGATGGAACTGGTGTCATATAGCACACCTCGGTAGATGCGGGCCTGTCTGGACTTCCCTATGCCTCTTACATCATAGTAGGAGAACCATTCGATGTCCGCTTCGAGGAGTGCGTCCTTCACTTCCTCGAACTTGGTTTTGCGGATGATAGCTTCAATCTTTTTCATACCTTAATTAATTTATTATTAAACAGTTCATCATTTGCTGTTCGGGGCGGACAGATGTAATCTGAGCCTTTCCATTCTTAGAAACTTAGCCCCACTACGAAGTATGCCCCTTCCGAGCATGGGTTCCAAGTGGCTTTGGCAAAGAGTGGCAGGGAGAATGAATTGGTGATTCTGATGTCTTTTGCAACTCCCAGGCTGACGTCGCATACGGCAAATCCGCTTGCTCCGTAGAAGTCCGTTTCCCAAGGGGTGGCTCCGACCTCGGCTGTCCAGTCAAGCCCGCCCAATTTGAAAGGAGCGGCTACGGAGATGTAGGATGAATAGGCTCTCTTACCGTTTTCTTTGACGCCATCGGCTCCGGCAAAGTTTGTGTACCAGTTTACTGCCACCGGACCAAAGTCGTAACCCAACTGGGCTTCGTACAGATGGGCGGTGTTGTGGGCGCCATAGTGGAAGTAGCCTGCACCGGTGTTGAACCAGTAATCGGTGATAGATATGCTGAAACCACCGGTGGAGTAACCCAGAATCAGGTCTAACTCTTTGGCATCGTATCCGTCGGCGTTTGTCTTTTCAATGCCTACCGATCCCCATGCCTCCAGCGAAAAGCCTTTGTAGGCAATTGATGCGCTGGGCTGAAGGCTCACGCCGCCCAAGTCTTGCCCACGCCAAATGTAACTGCTTACGATGTCGGCGCCTACCGATGCTTCTACTTTGTCCTGTGCTTTTGTCGTGAAAGGCATTACTGTTGATAATAATGCTATTACTCCTAATTTTACAATTCTTGTTTTCATATCTTCTTACCTTTTTTAGAGTTAGAAAAATTGCGGATGATCAGTCCGGCTTGTTTGTGCAATATTGCGTTTGAACTATTAAATAGTAGTTTACTTTTTATATCAGCCAGTTGCGGATGCGCCTCATGGCTTCCACACAGTCTTCGTGCGTGCCGAAGGCGGTCAGGCGGATGTATCCTTCACCGCTTGGTCCGAATCCTACGCCCGGTGTTCCCACTACATTGGCTTCGTACAGCATTTGCTCGAAGAATTTCCAGGAACTTACGCCGTTCGGTGTTTTCAGCCAGATGTATGGGGCATTTACGCCGCCATACACTTTCAGGCCTGCCATTTCAAGACCCTCTTTCATCGTACGGGCATTGTTCATATAGTAACCGATGGTTTCTTTTATTTGCCGTTTGCCTTCCGGAGTATAGATCGCTTCGGCGGCGCGTTGGGTGATGTAGCTTGTACCGTTGAACTTTGTGCATTGGCGACGGTTCCACAGTTTGTTGAGTGAGATGCGTTCACCTTCCAGTGTGGCGGCTGTCAGTTCTTTCGGCACTACGGTGTAGCCGCAACGCACTCCTGTGAATCCTGCCGTCTTTGAGAAGCTGCGGAATTCGATGGCACATTTCTTCGCTCCTTTGATTTCGTATATGGAGTGGGGCACATCGTCTTCTTGGATAAATGCTTCATAGGCTGCGTCAAACAGGATGAGCGTATCGTTGGCGAGGGCATAATCCACCCATTTCTTCAGCTCCGGTTTGGTGAGGGTAGTGCCCGTAGGATTGTTCGGATAGCAGAGGTAAATGATGTCGATGCGCTTGTCCGGAATTTCGGGAATGAAGTTGTTGGCGGCTGTGCAGGGCATGTAGGTTACGTTGCTCCACTTGCCGTTCTCTTCCAGTATGCCGGCACGTCCGCACATCACGTTGCTGTCAATATATACGGGATAGATGGGATCGGTGACCCCCACACTGTTGTCATGGCGGAGGATGTCGCCGATGTTTCCCGTATCGCTTTTCGCCCCGTCGTTGATGAATATTTCCTGCGGGCTGAAATGAATGCCGCGCGGTGCGTAATCGTGTTTAATGACGGCATCAATCAGAAAGTCGTATCCCTGTTCGGGGCCGTATCCATGAAATGTCTTGGCGTCGGCCATCTCGTCCACTGCCTTGTGCATCGCTTGGATGCAGGCTTGCGGCAGTGGGCGGGTAACGTCTCCGATACCCAGACGGATGACGTCTTGCTTGGGGTGCGTTATCCTGAAAGTATTGATCTTTTTGGCTATGTCCGAGAACAGATAACTGCCCGGCAGCTTTAAAAAATGTTCGTTCACTAATGCCATATCTCTGTTGTTTTAAGTGTGAGCCATTTTATTCATCATTCGTTTCCGCCTCTCCGTCGAACACCCGGATTGCGTTTCCTGTCATGAAGACGTGCCCGGTGGCTACATCCCATTCAATGGTAAGCGCTCCTCCATCCATGATGACGGTTGCTTTTCTTCCGGAGCGTCCTGTGAGAAAAGCGGCTACGGCGGTGGCGCATGCCCCTGTTCCACAGGCTTGTGTGATGCCCGAACCGCGTTCCCATACCCGCATCCTTATTCTTCCTTCTCCCAATACTTGGGCAAACTCCACATTGATGCGTCCGGGAAAGAAGGGGTGGTTTTCCAGTTTCGGGCCGATGACGGGAAGGTCTACCTTGGTGATATCGTTTACGAAGATCACCAGATGGGGGTTGCCCATAGATACGGTAGTACCCGTATATCGCACCCCGTCTATTTCAATGGGGTGCTCTTTCATCGGTTTGCCTTCCTTGCCGTCATAGCAGGTAGGTTCGCAGGCAGGAATACCCATGTCGACGGTTACGGTGTCCACTTTGTTGTCTTCCACATGCAGCTTTAGGGTTTTGATGCCGGACAAGGTATCGAGTGTTATCTCCGTTTTGGAGGTCAGCTTGTAGTCATAAAGATATTTGCCGATGCACCGGCTGGCGTTTCCGCACATCTTTGCTTCCGAGCCGTCCGCATTGAATATACGCATGCTGAAGTCGGCTTTACCGGAACGCCCTATAAGTACCAGACCGTCACTGCCGATTCCCGTATGCAGTGCGCTCCACTCTTTCGAGAGCTTCTCCGGATTTCCGATGGGATAGCGGGTGGTGTCTACATATATGTAGTCGTTGCCTGCGCCATGCATTTTGGTAAACTTTATGATTCTTGTCATTTTGTACTCACTTTGTTGGTTAATTATATCCTTTTGTCTTATTTCAATGCAAATATACGACGTTTTGGATGATATTTAATCAGTATGGGCATCTGTTTTCTATTTATTTCTGCTGCAACTTTCATTCAGTGCAAATATACATGATTTCACTTTCAATTTAAAAGTATGCAGCACTATATTCATAAGGATTGTAATATAACTGTTGTTTCTTCTTATGCGGAAATAATAAAAATGATTGTATTATCAGCTTATCGCTGCCTTTTTGAAATAAGAAAACCGCTTCATTGTTTGCAAAATGAAGCGGTTTGTTTGTATTGGCTTTCCATATGTATTGTTACTTACTACTTTTATTGTAGTATTTCCTGCAGTTCTACGGGTTCATTGGTGGTGATGAAGTCTATGCCCCGGCTTATCAGCCACTTCATGTCTTTGGCATCGTTTACGGTCCAGGCATTTACTTTCATGCCTAAATCGTGGGATTCTTTGATCCACTCGGGATGTTTCTTGAAAACGCTGAAGTGGTAGTCGGGACCGGCGCAGCCCCATTCTTTCAGTTCCTTAGGGGAGAGATCTCCTTCCAGATAATACACCGGGGTGCCTTTGGGAGCAAGGCGGATGAACTCTTTGGTTGCGTGGCGCGAGAATGTGATGTATTCCATGCGGTCGTCCAGCTTCATATCGCTGACCATCTTCACGATGCTTTCCACAGCGCGTGTTTCCTGTTCGGGTGTTTTATGGGCTTTCAGCTCCAGGATGAGACGCGTTTTCAGTTGTCCGGCTTTCTCCAGATACTGTTGCAGGGTGGGGAGTTGTTCTCCGTTGTCCAATGTCACAGCGGTGCACTGCTGCGCGGTGGACTTCTGCATGTTCACTCCTTTGAAAGTAGCGTCGTGGTTTACCACCAGCTGGTTGTCGGCGGTGAGCCATACGTCGAACTCGGAGCCGTAGCAACCGATGGAGTCCGCCTTCACCAATGCGGCAATGGAGTTCTGTGCCGAGCCGTTGGTTTTCCAGAAGCCGCGGTGGGCGATAACTTGGGTGGACTGTGCCTGTATGCAGCCGCAGGCGGCAAGCAGTAGGGCAGAAGTGATAATAAGGCTTTTCAGTTTCATTGGCTTTAGAAATTGATTATTCTTTTCAAAGATAGCATAAGCGTTGCGAATATGAAATAGAAAGCATATTAAAATTCGGTTGCATTTGCGGTATGATTGCTTTTTTTAATCTTTGTATGCTTCCGTATGTACGCCGGCCACTGCGCGTCCGCTTGGGTCGTTCTTTCCCTGAAACGAAGCATCCCATGCAAGGGCTTCGGCGGTGGAACAGGCTACACTCGGTACGCTGGGTACGCTTTTTGCCGCACTCGTACCGGGGAAGTGCTCCTCAAAGATGGTGCGGTAGTAGTACTCTTCCTTGTTCATCGGCGTGTTTACGGGGAAGCGCTCGGCGGCTTTCCGCATTTGTTCGTCACTGACGGCAGCGGCGGTCACCGCTTTCAGCGTATCAATCCAGTTGTAACCCACACCGTCGGAGAACTGTTCCTTCTGACGCCACGCAACACTTTCGGGCAGCATGTCCGCAAAGGCGTCGCGAACCACTTTCTTTTCAATCTCCCTGCCCGGACACATCTTTATGGCAGGATTCAGCCGCATGGCTACATCCAGAAACTCTTTGTCGAGGAAGGGCACGCGTCCTTCCACGCCCCATGCGGAGAGGCTCTTGTTGGCGCGCAGGCAGTCGTAGAGATACAGTTTGGAGAGCTTGCGCACCGTTTCCTCATGGAAAGCCTGTGGCGTGGGCGCTTTGTGGAAGTACAGATAACCGCCGAACACCTCGTCTGCCCCTTCGCCGCTGAGCACCATTTTGATGCCCATGCTTTTGATGACACGTGCCAGCAGGTACATGGGGGTGGATGCGCGCACTGTTGTCACGTCGTAGGTTTCGATGAAGTAGATGACATCGCGGAGGGCATCCAGTCCTTCCTGAACGGTGTAGTTGATTTCGTGATGAACCGTACCGATGTGTTGCGCCACTTCACGAGCTTTGAGTAGGTCGGGAGCGCCTTTCAGCCCCACCGCAAAGGAGTGGAGTCGGGGCCACCATGCATCTGACTTGTTGTCCGTTTCGATGCGTTTTCCGGCGTATTTTTTGGCGATGGCCGAGATGACGGAAGAGTCGAGGCCGCCGGACAGCAGTACGCCGTAAGGTACGTCGGACATCAACTGGCGTTGTACGGCGGCTTCGAGCGCGTTGCGTACGGCGGAAACCTGGGCTTGATATGCCGCGGCATTGATGCCGGCAGATGCAGGGGTGGAGCCGGATGTGACGGTGGCATAGTTGTCTTTTACGGCGTCGTATTGCATCCAGTCGCGAGTGTACCAGCGGCGCATTTCGCCCTCGCTTCCCCGGTAATAATGTCCGGGCAGGAAAGGTTCGTATTCGTCGCAGAAGCCTTCAAGGGCTTTCAGCTCACTGCCAAAGTAGATGCGACCTTCTTTATCCCTGCCTATGTAGAGAGGTATCACTCCGACAGGGTCGCGGGCTATGAGATAGTCGTCCGTTTCTTCATCGTAGAGGGCGAAAGCGAAAATGCCGTTCAGTTCTTCGAGAAAGCGGATGCCCTTGTCTTTGTACAGGGCAAGGATAACCTCGCAGTCGCTCCCGGTTTGGAAGGCATACTGTCCGGCATAACGCGTACGGATGTCCCGGTGATTGTATATCTCGCCGTTGACGGCAAGGATTTGTTTACGGTCGGGCGAGTACAGGGGTTGTCCGCCCGATTGGGGATCGACGATGGAAAGACGCTCGTGCGCAAGGATTGCGGAGCCGCCTACGTAGATGCCACTCCAGTCCGGTCCGCGGTGGCGTATCTTCTGCGCCATTTTCAGTGCTTTACTTCTGAGTTCCGGAGTCTGGGACTTTATGTTGAAAATACCTGCTATTCCACACATGGTTGTAGTTGTTTTAGAGATTGATATTGAGATGATATTGATTACCTTTGGGGAGACTTTCCCTCCGGTTAAGGGGAATATTTTGTTTCTCCGCATGGAACTACCGGTTTCCTGCCTTGAGACTGCTGGTTTCTCCCTTTGAAACTATGAGTACCAAAGCATGGTACTCATAGTTTCAGCCTTTGGTATTTGTTTTTCGCCGTAGCACGATTACCGGCTGCAGTATAGGTCGATCTGCCGGGCTGCTTTGCGGCCGTCGGCCAGTGCGCGTACTACGAGACTTGCACCGTTGGCGGCGTCGCCCGCCACGAACACATTCTCTGCAAATTCCGGTTGCTCCGGTTTGAGGAATCCCATGGCCAGCAGTACCATGTCGGTGTCGATGATTTCTTTCTTACCCGTAGGCCGCATGGTGGGGCGGCCGCCTTCGGCAGCCGGCAGCCATTCCACTTCTTCCACTTCCACGCCGCAAACCTTACCGTTCTTGCCGATGAACCGGTTGGAAGCCAACGACCAGCGGCGCGTGCATCCCTCTTCATGGCTGGAAGTCGTTTTCAGGACAACAGGCCATTGCGGCCAGGGCGTAGCATCATTGTGGCCTATGGGAGGCTGTGGCATGATTTCTATCTGCGTCACGCTCGCAGCTCCCTGCCGGACGCTTGTCCCGATGCAGTCCGAACCTGTGTCACCGCCGCCGATGACGAGCACTCGTTTGCCTTTGGCATTGACAAGTTGCTCTTTCGGGAATGTTTCTCCGTCGAGGATGCGGTTCTGCTGCGTCAGCATATCAAGTGCAAAATGGATGCCTTTCAGTTCACGACCGGGGATGACAAGGTCGCGGGCGGCGGGTGTGCCGGTGCAGACGGCATAAGCGTCGAAGCCTGCGGGCAGTTTCCGCACGTCGATGGGGACACCCATCTCAAAACGGATGCCTTCGGCTTTCAGCACATCCATACGGCGGTCTATCACTTCCTTGGGCAACTTGAAGTTGGGAATTCCGTAGCGCAGCAGTCCGCCCGGCATCGGTTTGGAGTCGAATATCGTGACTTCGTAGCCGCGGGCATTCAGCCGTACGGCAACGCTCAGTCCGGAAGGGCCCGCACCGATAACGGCTATTTTCTTTCCGTTGCGTTTGGGGCGGGCAGGCACGACGTAGCCCTCGCGAAAGGCGGCCTCGGCAATGGCAGCCTCATTCTCGCGGATAGTTACCGGAGCATCGCAGGAGAGTTTCAGCACGCACGACTTCTCGCAAAGCGCAGGACAGATGCGTCCCGTAAATTCGGGAAAGTCGTTCGTTTCGTTCAGCACCTGATAGGCTTCACGCCATTTTCCTTTATAGAGTGCGTCTTGAAACTCCGGTTGCTTGTTGCCCAACGGACATGCCCAGTGGCAAAAAGGTACGCCGCACTCCATGCAGCGTGACGCTTGGAGTTTGCGGTCGTGACTGTTCAGTGTCTGCTCCACCTGACTGAAATCTGTGATACGTTCGTGTATCGGACGGTAGCCCGCTTCCCGGCGGGGAATATTTAGAAATGCTTTTGGATCACCCATGACTGATAAATTGAGTATTTAAAGATTGAAAACTAAGAAATGATTCTCCTTTTTTTGCTTTAGTAGTCTCTCTGCATATCCGCAATCTTCTGTTGCAGCTTCTTCATCTGTTCCTCCTGCAGCACCTTTTTGTATTCGATAGGCACTACCTGGATGAACTGGTCTACGTAGTGCATCCAGTCGTCGAGAAGGATGCGTGCCAGTTTGGAACCTGTGTAGAGATAGTGTTGGCGGATAAGTTCGTGCAGCTCTTTGCGATATGAGGCTTCCTCGATGAGGCTCAGTTCCACCATCTCCATGTTGCAGAAGTAGTCGAAGTTACCGTCCTTGTTCCAGACGTATGCCACACCGCCCGACATGCCGGCCGCAAAGTTGCGCCCTGTCTGTCCGAGCACTACCACGCGTCCGCCGGTCATATACTCGCAGCAGTGGTCGCCCACGCCCTCTACAACGGCTGTCGCCCCGGAGTTGCGGACGGCAAAGCGTTCGCCTGCGCGTCCGTTGATATATACTTCGCCACCGGTTGCGCCGTAGAGGAGGGTGTTTCCGGCAATTGTGTTCTTCTCTGCCTCGAAGTTGCTGCGCACAGGAGGGAGAACGGCGATGCGCCCACCACTCAGTCCTTTGCCCAAGTAGTCGTTGGCTTCACCTTCCAGCTTGAAATTGACGCCCGGCACGAGGAAGGCTCCGAAACTCTGTCCGGCAGAACCTTTGAACTTGACGTTCAGCGTATGTTCGGGCAAGCCTTTTGCACCATACTTGGCAGCAATGGCGCCGGAAAGCATAGCGCCACAGGCGCGGTCGGTGTTGGCGATGGTATATTCCAGCGAGACTTCTTTCTGTTCGTTTACGGCATCGGCGGCGGCATGCAGCATTTCCACATCTTTCACGTGCTCTATGCCATGTTGCTGGTCGGTGACGTGGCGGAGGGCCGCTTCGTTGTCCACACGCGCCAGCACTTTGTCGAAGTTGATCAGCTGGTGCTTCCTGATGCCGTCGTCCGGCTTGCGGATGATGAGGTCGGTACGCCCGATGATGTCGTCCATTTTCTCCACGCCTATTTCGGCCAGGTATTCACGTACTTCGCGGGCAAGGAAAGTGAAGTAATTCACAAGGTATTCGCTACGGCCGGTGAAACGCCTGCGCAACTCCGGGTTCTGGGTAGCTACACCTACGGGGCAGGTGTTCTGGTTGCATTTGCGCATCATCACGCATCCCAGTACGATGAGGGCGGCGGTGGCGAAACCGTATTCTTCTGCACCGAGCATGGCCATGAGCACTATGTCGCGTCCGGTTTTCAGTTGACCGTCCACTTGCAACACCACTTGTCCGCGCAGCCCGTTCAGCACCAGCGTCTGTTGTGTCTCGCTCAGTCCGAGTTCGGGCGATATGCCGGCATAGCGGATAGAGCTGGCGGGCGATGCGCCTGTGCCGCCTTCGGCACCGGAGATGACAATGAGGTCGGCTTTGGCTTTCGCCACGCCTGCGGCGATAGTCCCCACACCACTTTCGGCCACCAGCTTCACGCTGATCTTGGCTTTCGGGTTGACGTTCTTCAGGTCGAAGATGAGTTGTGCCAGGTCCTCAATGGAATAGATGTCGTGGTGGGGCGGAGGAGAAATCAATGAAATCCCCGGAATGGAGTGTCGTGTGCGGGCAATTATCCGGTCCACCTTGAAGCCCGGCAACTGGCCGCCCTCACCCGGCTTGGCGCCTTGTGCCACTTTTATCTGTATCTCGTCGGAATTCACCAGATATTCCGTAGTGACTCCGAAACGTCCGGATGCCACCTGCTTAATGGCGCTGCGCATATCCGTTCCGAAGCGTGCGGAGTCTTCACCGCCTTCGCCCGTATTGCTTCGCCCATGCAGCCTGTTCATGGCAACTGCCATTGCTTCATGCGCTTCCTGACTGATAGCGCCGAAAGACATGGCGCCCGTAACGAAACGTTTCAGTATGTTTTCCACCGGCTCCACTTTGTCTATGGAAATCGGGTTGCGGCGGAAGTCAAAGAAGTCGCGCAGGAAGATAGGCTTTTCTTTTTCATCGACCAGCCGGGTGAACTCTTTGAATTTCTTGTAACTGCCCAGGCGGGTGGCTATTTGCAGCGCGCTGATGGTCTCCGGATTCCAAGCGTGCTTTTCACCGTCCTTGCGGTATGCGTACAGCCCTTTGTTCGGCAATAGGGGAGTTTCCTGCCCCTCTGCCCGCGCTTCTTCATTCTTTATCGCTTCTCCCTCATCGTGGAATATAACGGCATCGCGTGCCACCTCATCCAGACGGATACCGCCGATAGTCGACTTCAGCCCGCCGAAGTAAGCGTTGCTCAGCTCTTCGCTCAGTCCGACAGCTTCGAATATCTTTGCGCCCCGGTAGGAACGGATTGTGCTGATGCCCATTTTGCTCATAATCTTGAACAGGCCTTTGCAAATGGCTTTGATGTAGTTTTTCTCGGCTGTGGCATAGTCCAACTGTATCTCCTTCTTGCTAACCAGCTCGTTGAGTACGGCAAATGCCATGTAGGGGTTCAGTGCGCTTGCACCGAAACCAAGAAGCAGTGCGGCGTGCATCACTTCGCGTATCTCGCCGCTTTCCACCACCAATGCGGTCTGCACGCGTTTTCCCACCGAGATGAGATGGTGGTGCACCGCCGATACGGCAAGCAATGCAGGTATGGCGGCGTGCGTGGCGTCTACGTTGCGGTCGGTCAGTACAATGTAGTTCACGCCTTCGGTGACGGACTCTTCGGCCTCCTTGCACAGACGGGCAAGCGCTTCCTGCAATCCGGCGCGTCCTTTGGCTGCTTCAAACAGCATCGGCAGCTTTACGGTTTTGAAACCCTTGTAACGGATGTTGCAGAGAATATCCAATTGTGTATTTGTCAGGATAGGGTGGGGCAGCCGCACCATTTTGCAATGGCTTTCGTTGGGAGTCAGTATGTTCATGCCCACTGCGCCGATATACTCTGTGAGAGACATCACCAACTCTTCACGAATAGGATCGATGGGCGGGTTGGTGACCTGTGCAAACTGTTGGCGGAAGTAGTTGTAGAGCAGTTGCGGTCTGTCGGAAAGTATGGCAAGCGGGGTGTCGTTGCCCATTGCGCTGACGGGTTCGGCTCCGTTGGATGCCATGGGCAGAATGATCTTCTCGATGTCTTCTTTGGAGAAGCCGAACGTGCGTAGCATACTGTTGTAGTTGTCCACGCTGTGGGGCACTTTGCGGCCGCTTTTCAGTTCATTCAGTTCGATGCGGTTATTGGCGAGCCATGTGCGGTAGGGCTTTGCCTCGGCAAGTTGCTTTTTCAGCTCTCCGTCATAGTATATCTCTCCTTTCTCTGTGTCTATCAGAAGTATCTTTCCGGGTTGCAGGCGGCCTTTCTCTTTGATATCATCCGGTTCAAAATCCATTACACCCACTTCGCTGGCCACTACCATGATGTCGTTGCGTGTAATGAGGTAGCGGGCGGGGCGCAGTCCGTTGCGGTCGAGCATGCCGCCTGCATAGCGTCCGTCGCTGAAGAGCAGTGCGGCAGGTCCGTCCCAGGGCTCCATAAGGATGGAGTGGTATTCGTAGAAAGCCTTGAGCTCCTCGCTGATAGGGTTCTTCTCGTTGAAGGATTCCGGCACAAGCATCGCCATGGCATGCGGAAGGCTGAGTCCGGACATGACAAGGAATTCCAGTACGTTGTCCAGCGAAGCGCTGTCGCTCATGTTCGGCTGGATGATAGGGCGCAACTCTTTGATGTCGCCCAGGGCAGGAGAGGACAGGACGCTCTCACGCGCTTCCATCCAACTGCGGTTGCCGCGTATGGTGTTGATTTCGCCGTTGTGCGCCAGAAGGCGGAAGGGCTGTGCCAGTCCCCACGTAGGGAAAGTGTTGGTGCTGAAACGGGAATGTACAAGGGCCAGTCCGCTGGTGAAGTAACTGTTGGTCAGGTCGGGGAAGTAGTTACGCAGCTGCAGCGATGAGAGCATACCTTTGTAGACGATGTTCTTTGTAGACAACGATACGATGTAGAAGTCCCCGCGTGAGGCTATATCCGATTGGCGTATTCTGTTTTCTATTCTTTTCCTTATTATATAAAGGCGGCGGTCGGCAGTTTCGCTGTCTGTGAAACCGGTGATGAAGATTTGCTTGATGTCGGGTTCGTTGGCAAGTGCGGCTTCACCCAGTATCTCCGGACAGGTAGGAACATTGCGCAGGTGCATCAGCGTCAGCCCTTCTTTCTCTATTTCTTCAATGATGATGCTCAGGATGGCTGCCCGGTCTTTTTCATCTTTCGGAAGAAAAAGCAATCCCGTTCCATACTTCCCTTTTTCAGGAACAGGGATGCCTTGCAGCAGGATGAACTCGTGCGGTATTTGCAGCATGATGCCTGCACCGTCTCCGGTCTTGTTGTCGGCACCTTCCGCTCCGCGGTGACGCATATTCTCCAAAACTTTCAATGCGGCTTCAACCAGTTCGTGGGATTTACCGCCATGAATGTTTACCAACATCCCCACACCGCAAGCATCGTGCTCGTTGGCGGCATCGTACAAGCCCAACTGCATGGGCTGTCGTTGTGCAGGTTTTCTTTTTTCGCTGGTGTTAAAATGCTCTTCTTTCTTCATTTTTGGTTTGCTTTAGTTTTGTATGATATTTGTTGATGTGACAAAATGATTGGCAAAAATAGATATTTAATTTCAATTTGATACAGATATGCTTGGCTTCTTACCCTGCTAAATACTTGCATAGGAGGATGAAGTTATAATCTGATAGAAAATACCCCTTGTTTTCTTCTAATCTTAAATGAGATTCTATTCGTTTGATTTAGAATTGTAAATTGAACCTTTTGCTTTTAAAATATTATTTTCATTGTCTTTTTGATAAGGAAATAATATTTTTCTGTCCTTTTAGTAAATAAATCGGGAAAAGATGAACTTTATGTTCTAAAGAATATATATATTTGCAGCGTAAATCAAATACTGATATATTATGTGTGGAATAGTAGGCTATATAGGTCAAAGAAAAGCCTACCCCATTCTTATCAAAGGCTTGAAGCGGTTGGAGTATCGCGGATATGATAGTGCAGGGGTAGCATTAATCAGTGACGACCGGCAACTGAACGTCTATAAGACGAAAGGAAAGGTCTCGGATTTGGAAACTTTCGTCACTCAAAAAGATATTTCCGGTAACATTGGCATTGCACATACACGCTGGGCTACACATGGGGAACCTTGTTCCATTAACGCCCATCCTCATTATTCCTCTTCCGAAAGGCTCGCTCTCATCCACAACGGCATCATTGAAAATTACACCGTCCTCAAAGATAAACTTCAGGCCAAAGGCTATACATTTAAAAGTAGTACCGATACCGAGGTGCTGATACAACTCATCGAATACATTCAGGTTACGAATCGCATTGACTTGCTGACTGCCGTACAACTGGCTCTGCAGGAAGTGATCGGTGCGTATGCCATTGCTGTGCTCGATCGGGAGAATCCGGACGAGATTATAGCCGCACGCAAAAGCAGCCCGTTGGTAGTAGGTATCGGCCGGGATGAGTTCTTCCTGGCATCCGATGCCACCCCCATTGTGGAATATACGGACAAGGTGGTCTATCTGGAGGATGGGGAGATAGCCGTTATCCGTCGCGGCGAGAAACTGAAAGTGGTAAATCTGGAGAATGTGGAGTGTCCGCACGAAGTAAAGACGGTGGCGCTCAACCTCGGCCAGTTGGAAAAAGGCGGGTATCCGCATTTCATGCTGAAGGAAATCTTCGAGCAGCCCGGTTGCATCTACGACTGTATGCGCGGACGCATCAATCTGGAAGGCACTAATGTAGTGCTTTCCGCCATTATCGATTATAAGGAACGCCTGCTTGCGGCCAAACGCTTTGTAATTGTAGCTTGCGGTACGTCATGGCATGCTGCGCTCATAGGCAAACATCTGATAGAAAGTTTCTGCCGTATTCCGGTAGAAGTGGAATATGCTTCGGAGTTCCGTTATCGTGATCCGGTGATTGACGGCAGTGATGTGGTGATTGCCATTTCACAGAGCGGTGAGACGGCCGACACGCTGGCTGCCGTAGAATTGGCCAAGAGTCGCGGCGCATTTATATATGGTATATGCAACGCTGTGGGTTCGAGCATTCCGCGTGCTACGCATACAGGTTCTTACATTCACGTAGGTCCGGAAATCGGTGTGGCGTCTACGAAAGCCTTTACAGGACAGGTGACTGTGCTCACCATGCTGGCGCTGGCATTGGCACGCGAGAAGCATACCGTCGATGAGGAGCAATACCTCGCCATAGTCAGGGAACTCGGACAGATTCCGGAGAAGATGAAAGAGGTGCTGAAGTTGAATGACAGCATAGCGGAGCTTTCTAAAATCTTCACCTATGCACGCAACTTTATCTATCTGGGACGCGGTTACAGCTATCCCGTAGCATTGGAAGGGGCGCTGAAGTTGAAGGAAATTTCGTATATCCATGCGGAAGGCTATCCTGCTGCCGAAATGAAGCATGGGCCTATTGCGCTGATAGATGCGGAGATGCCTGTGGTAGTCATTGCCACACAAAACGGGCTGTACGAAAAACTGCTGAGCAACATACAGGAAATCAAGGCGCGTAAAGGCAGAGTGATAGCCATTGTCACAAAGGGAGATGAGGTTATCAGTAAGATTGCCGATACTTGTATCGAACTTCCCGGAACAATGGAGTGCCTTGATCCGTTGATAACTGCGGTTCCTTTGCAGTTGCTCGCCTATCACATAGCCGTATGTAAAGGTATGGACGTGGATCAGCCGCGTAACCTTGCCAAATCGGTAACGGTAGAATGAGGACAAAACGGCTGATGCGTTTTAAAAAGATAAATAATGTGTTTTTTTAAGGGAATAATTACTCATTAGTAAATATACATATGGAACAACTGAAGCATGAATGTGGCGTTGCCATGATACGACTGCTGAAACCGCTGGAGTATTATGAAGAGAAGTACGGTACGTGGATGTACGGGCTGAATAAGCTCTATCTTCTCATGGAAAAACAGCACAACCGGGGGCAGGAAGGAGCGGGACTGGCTTGCGTAAAGCTGGAAGCGAATCCCGGCGAGGAATATATGTTCCGCGAGCGGGCGCTGGGTTCGGGAGCCATTACCGAGATTTTCGATGCGGTGCAAAGCAACTTTAAGGACCTGACAAAAGAGCAATTGCACGATGCCGGTTATGCAAAGCGTGTGTTGCCTTTTGCGGGAGAAGTATATATGGGGCATTTGCGTTACTCCACTACGGGCAAGTCGGGCATCTCGTACGTGCATCCGTTTCTTAGGAGAAACAACTGGCGCGCCAAGAACCTTGCCCTTTGCGGTAATTTCAACATGACGAACGTGGATGAGATCTTTGCACGCATTACCGCTATCGGCCAGCACCCGCGCAAGTATGCCGACACCTACATCATGCTGGAGCAGGTAGGCCACCGGCTCGACCGCGAAGTGGAACGTCTCTTCAACCTTGCCGAAGCCGAAGGACTTGCCGGCATGGGCATTACGCATTATATAGAAGACCACATTGACCTTGCCAATGTATTGCGTACTTCAAGCAAAGAGTGGGACGGAGGTTACGTGATGTGCGGACTTACCGGAAGCGGTGAGACATTTGCCGTCCGCGACCCATGGGGTATTCGTCCCGCATTCTGGTATCAGGATGATGAAATAGCCGTACTTGCCAGCGAACGTCCTGTAATACAGACCGCACTCAATGTTTCCGCCGGCAGCATCAAGGAACTGCAACCGGGGCAGGCCATACTTATCAACAAACTCGGAAAGATTCGTACGGTACAGATCAATAAGCCGCGTGAGGTGAAGCCTTGTTCTTTCGAGCGTATCTATTTCAGCCGCGGCAGTGACATCGACATTTATAAGGAACGTAAACTATTAGGTGAGAAGTTAGTGCCTAACATACTGAAAGCCATTGATAAGGATATAGACCACACTGTCTTTTCCTTTATACCGAATACAGCGGAAGTGGCTTTCTACGGAATGTTGCAGGGACTGGATAACTATCTCAACGAGGAGAAAGTCCGGCAGATTGCAGCCTTAGGACATAATCCCAGCCATGATGAGCTGGAGCGTATCTTATCCCGTCGCATACGAAGTGAAAAGGTGGCTATCAAGGACATCAAACTGCGTACTTTCATTGCTGAAGGTAACAGTCGTAATGATCTTGCCGCCCATGTGTACGACATCACTTACGGCAGTCTTGTACCCGGCGTGGACAGTCTGGTTATCATAGACGACAGCATTGTGCGCGGCACTACTTTGAAGCAAAGTATCATCGGCATCCTCGATCGTCTCAATCCGAAGAAGATAGTGATTGTGAGCTCTTCACCGCAGGTGCGCTATCCCGACTACTATGGAATTGACATGGCGAAGATGAGTGAGTTCATAGCTTTCAAAGCCGCCATTGAGCTGCTGAAAGAACGCGAAATGCGGGATGTCATTGAGTCGGCTTACCGCAAGTCCAAAGAGCAGGTGGGGTTGCCCAAAGAGCAGATGGTGAATTACGTGAAGGAAATCTATGCCCCCTTTACCGATGAGGAAATTTCCGCCAAAATGGTGGAACTCCTCACCCCGAAAGGTACGAGAGCAAAAGTGCAGATTGTATATCAGCCTCTTGAAGGCTTACACGAGGCCTGTCCGCAGCACCGGGGCGATTGGTACTTCAGCGGTGATTATCCTACGCCGGGCGGCGTGAAACTGCTGAATACTGCGTTTATTAATTATATAGAACAAGTATATCAATTTTAGTGATTAGTGGTTAGTGATTAATGAAATGCTTATTAGAAAGCGATACATGCCTGAATACAATCGATTCAAATTGATAAACGCCAATCACTAATCGCTAACCACTTGCAAGTAGTAAATATGAGAAATGTAACATTACTCCTCGACGACGGGAGCCGCTTTTGCGGTAAGTCGTTTGGCTATGAAAAGCCGGTGGCGGGAGAGGTGGTCTTTAACACAGCCATGTCGGGCTATCCCGAAAGCCTGACCGACCCTTCGTACGCCGGACAGTTGCTGACGCTCACCTATCCGTTGGTGGGCAACTATGGTGTACCACCTTTCACTGTTGAACCGAACGGATTACCCACATTCATGGAAAGCGAGCGTATCCATGCCGAAGCCATTATCGTAAGTGATTATTCCGAAAATTACAGCCATTGGAATTCCGCGGAAAGTCTTGGCGACTGGCTCAAGCGTGAGCAAGTGCCCGGTATTACGGGTATCGACACCAGGGAACTGACAAAAGTGCTGCGAGAGCATGGAGTGATGTTGGGGAGAATCGAGTTTGATAAAGAATCAGACGGGAAAAATGAAGAATCAGGAAAGGTAGATGAAGAATTGCCGACAGCGGTGTACGAAGGCGTAAACTACGTGGATCGCGTGAGTTGCAAGGAAATCATACATTACCTTCCTGACGGAACTTCCACCCGTAGCTCAGCCCATTCTTCATTTCTCATTCCTCATTCTTCATTAAAGAAGGTTGTCCTTGTGGATTGCGGTGTGAAGGCTAACATCATCCGCTGTTTGTTGCGACGGGGGGTGGAAGTCATCCGCGTTCCCTGGAACTATGATTTCAACGGGCTGGAGTTCGACGGACTGTTTATCTCCAATGGTCCCGGCGATCCCGACACCTGTGATGCTGCCGTTCAGAACATCCGTAAGGCGATGAAGAATGAGAAGCTCCCTATCTTCGGCATCTGCATGGGCAATCAGCTGCTTTCCAAAGCCGGAGGAGCTAAAATATACAAACTGAAATACGGACACCGCAGCCATAACCAGCCTGTGCGCATGGTAGGGACGGAACGTTGTTTCATTACCTCGCAGAATCATGGATATGCAGTGGACAACAATACGCTGACGGAGGATTGGGAACCGCTTTTCATCAATATGAACGATGGATCTAACGAAGGCATCCGTCACAAGCACAATCCTTGGTTCTCTGCACAGTTTCACCCTGAAGCAGCCAGCGGACCGACGGATACGGAATTCTTGTTTGACGAGTTTGTGAAGTTGCTGAAGTAAGGAGTTCTATTATTATCACTCATTTCAATAAACAGATAGACAAATGAAAGAAAACAATATAAAGAAAGTCCTGCTGCTTGGCTCCGGCGCACTGAAAATCGGTGAGGCGGGAGAGTTTGACTACTCCGGTTCGCAGGCCCTCAAGGCGTTGAAAGAAGAAGGTATCCATACCGTCCTTATCAACCCGAACATAGCTACGGTACAGACTTCGGAAGGCGTTGCCGACCAGATATATTTCCTGCCCGTAACCCCTTACTTTGTGGAGAAAGTCATTGAGAAAGAACGCCCGGACGGCATTATGCTTGCTTTTGGCGGACAAACGGCATTGAACTGTGGCGTGGAGCTTTACAAGGAAGGCATCTTTGAAAAGTACGGCGTGAGGGTGCTTGGCACTCCCGTACAGGCCATCATAGATACGGAGGATCGTGAGATATTCGTGCAGAAGCTGAATGAAATCAATGTGCAGACCATTAAAAGCGAGGCGGTGGAAAATGCGGCAGACGCCCGTCGTGCCGCTGCGGAGTTGGGCTATCCGGTCATTGTACGTGCGGCCTATGCATTGGGCGGACTGGGATCGGGCTTTTGCGACAACGAAGAAGAGCTGAATGTTCTGGTAGAAAAGGCTTTCTCTTTCTCTCCGCAAGTATTGGTGGAGAAGTCATTGCGCGGCTGGAAAGAAGTGGAGTACGAGGTTGTACGCGACCGCTTCGACAACTGCATCACCGTCTGCAATATGGAGAACTTCGATCCGCTGGGCATTCACACAGGGGAGTCCATTGTCATTGCTCCGTCGCAGACATTAAGTAATACGGACTATCACAAACTGCGTGAACTTGCCATCCGAATCATCCGTCACATCGGTATTGTGGGCGAGTGCAATGTGCAGTATGCCTACGACCCGGAAAGTGAAGATTATCGTGTCATCGAGGTAAACGCCCGCTTGAGCCGATCGTCTGCACTTGCCTCTAAAGCAACGGGTTATCCACTGGCTTTTGTTGCAGCAAAACTCGGATTGGGCTATGGGATTTTCGACTTGAAAAACTCCGTAACCAAAACCACCAGCGCTTTCTTCGAACCTGCCCTGGATTACGTAGTCTGTAAAATTCCCCGTTGGGATTTGGGCAAGTTCCATGGCGTAGACAAAGAGTTGGGATCAAGCATGAAGTCTGTCGGAGAGGTTATGGCTATCGGACGTACCTTTGAGGAAGTCATTCAGAAAGGGCTGCGCATGATAGGACAGGGGATGCATGGCTTTGTGGAGAATAAGGAACTTGTCATCTCCGATATTGACAAAGCACTTCGTGAGCCTACGGATAAACGTATCTTTGTCATCTCCAAAGCCTTTCGTGCCGGATATACCGTAGACCAGGTACATGAGCTGACAAAGATAGACCGTTGGTTCTTGGAGAAGCTGATGAACATTATGAACACCAGTAAGGAGCTGCACGAGTATTCAGAAACCGTCTGTGGTTCGGAGTGCAGCGAAGAATCCGTTCCTTTGAAAGTTCAAGGGGAAGAGATCATCCGCTTCGTTCGGAATGACAAGGCAGCGCAAGAATTGTTGCGCAGAGCCAAGATACAAGGCTTCTCCGATTTGCAGATAGCTCGCGCTCTTGGTTTGGAACGCTATATGGATAGCGAGGATGGCATACTTACCATACGTGCGTTGCGCAAGAGCATGGGGGTGCTGCCCGTAGTGAAACAAATAGATACACTCGCCGCCGAGTATCCCGCCCGAACCAATTATCTGTATCTGACATACAGCGGCATTGCCAATGATGTGCATTATCTGGGCGACCGCAAATCTATCGTTGTACTCGGTTCGGGGGCATACCGCATCGGCTCCTCGGTAGAGTTCGACTGGTGCGGTGTGCAGGCGTTGAACACCATCCGCAAGGAAGGTTATCGCAGCGTCATGATTAACTACAACCCCGAAACTGTATCTACGGATTATGACATGTGCGACCGTCTCTATTTCGACGAACTCACCTTCGAGCGTGTCATGGACATTCTCGAACTGGAAAATCCGCATGGCGTAATCGTGTCTACAGGCGGCCAGATTCCAAATAACCTTGCCTTGCGCCTTGACGCGCAGAATGTGCCTATCCTTGGAACGAGTGCCAAGAGCATTGATAATGCCGAGGATCGCGATAAGTTCTCGGCTATGCTGGACCGTATCGGTGTGGACCAACCCGAATGGCGTGCGCTTACCTCGTTGGAGGACATCAATGATTTTGTCGGGAAGGTAGGATTTCCGGTGCTGGTTCGTCCCAGTTATGTGCTTTCCGGTGCGGCTATGAACGTCTGTTCCAATCAGGAAGAACTGGAACGCTTCCTGCAACTGGCGGCAAACGTATCCAAGAAGCATCCGGTAGTGGTAAGCCAGTTCATAGAACATGCCAAGGAGGTGGAAATGGATGCCGTAGCACAGAACGGTGAAATCGTAGCGTATGCCATCAGCGAGCATATTGAATTTGCCGGTGTACATTCCGGTGACGCTACAATCCAGTTCCCGCCGCAGAAGCTCTATGTGGAGACGGTACGCCGCATCAAGCGCATCAGTCGCGAGATTGCCCGCGAGCTGAACATCTCCGGTCCGTTCAACATCCAGTACCTTGCCAAGGACAACGACATCAAGGTCATCGAATGTAATCTGCGGGCCAGCCGTTCGTTCCCGTTTGTCAGCAAGGTCCTTAAAATCAACTTTATCGAACTGGCCACAAAGGTGATGCTCGGAATTCCTGTACAGAAGCCGGACAAGAACCTTTTCGATCTCGACTATGTAGGAATCAAGGCTTCGCAGTTCTCTTTCAACCGTCTGCAAAAGGCAGATCCTGTGCTGGGAGTGGATATGGCGTCTACGGGTGAAGTGGGGTGCATAGGCAGTGATACTTCCTGTGCCATTCTGAAGGCGATGCTTTCCGTCGGTTACCGTATTCCGCAGAAGAACATCTTGCTTTCTACCGGTACACCGAAGCAGAAAGTGGACATGCTTTCCGCTGCTCGCATGCTTCAGAAGAAAGGGTATAAGCTGTTTGCAACCGGCGGCTCAAGTAAGTTCCTTATGGAGAATGGCGTGGAGAACACCTGCGTCTACTGGCCGAGCGAACCTGATATGCAGCCGCAGGCACTCGATATGCTGCATAAAAAAGAGATTGATATGGTGGTGAACATTCCGAAGAACCTCACCGCAGGCGAGTTGGACAACGGCTATAAGATACGCCGGGCAGCTATCGACCTCAACATCCCGTTGATTACGAATGCGCGGCTGGCAAGTGCCTTTATCAATGCGTTCTGCACGATGACTCCGGACGATTTGGCCATTAAGTCATGGGAAGAGTATAGATAAAAGTGCTCATAACTTTTATTTTAGTAAAGTCCCCGTTGCCTTTAGATAAGCCACGTAATTCAGGTACAGTCGGAAGCGGGCATCTACGTGAGTTTCGTATGCCTGCTGCCACAAGGCCTGTGCTTCCAGATGGTCGGACAGGGTTTCCAATCCCACATCATATTGGCTGCGGCTTACCCGCATGTTTTCCTCGGCTTGTTGCAGGGAGCGTTCGGCGATGGTGCTTTCCAGTTGGGCTTCATCGAGGTTGTTGGCAGCCTGTGTCAGTTCCAATAGCATCTGTTCGTTCATGTTTTCCTGTTCAAGACGGGTCTGTTCCAGTTTGGCTTTGGCTGCACGCACTTTGTTGGTGCGTTCGCCGAAATGAAAAAGAGGTACACTTACATTCAGGAGGACGGAGAAGCTGCCTTTATTGAATAGGTCCTGATCGTTGATTTCCAATCCATGAATATAGTCGTACGAACCTTTTACACCGATTTGGGGCAACAGCTCACTGCGGTTCAGCTTTACCTGTTGCTTGGCGATGGCCACCTGCTGGTTCAGTATGGCATATTCGGGACGGGCGGAGATATCTGATATTTGTAGCCGGATGTCCTGTGCCACTTCAGGAAAATTGTCAGCAGTGCGTATGTCCGACGTCAGGGGTTTTCCGATGTAGTGGCAGAGGTTCATGGTTGCCAGACGGAGTGCATTGTCGGCCTTACGGATGTTGAGTTCACTCTCATTCAGTTTTACTTGTACTTTCAGGACGTCATTTTGAGGCTTTAGTCCATGCTTGTAGGCGCTTTCTACATTTTTCTTCAATTCAACGAGCACTGCGTTGTACTTGTCCGCCACTTTCTTCATCTCTTTGGCCTTGATGACCTGTGCATAGGCTTGGTCGGTTTTCACAATGACCTCCGATGCCGTCAGCGTTTCGCTCAGCTGTGCCATTTCTTTGCCCAATAAAGACATCTTATAAGCGGCACGAATTTTGCCGCCCATATAAAGAGGTTGTTCCACTTGTATGCCACCCATATACACCATGCCTATTTTATAGTTCATGTCTACTCCCGGAAAGTATGCGAATCCGTTGTTGGGCAGAAACTGTCCCGTAGCATCGGGCAGGAAAGTTGGCAGATTGCCGCCGGCTATGCCTAAACTGCCGTCTGCCGTACTGTAAATACCTGTTCCGCTGAGGGTGAAGTTTGGCAAGAAGTTGCCTTTGTAACTCTTTGCGGTGTAGCGTGCGCTTTCCGTCTGTTTGGCCGAAGCCGCCATTTCTTTATTGTATTTCAAAGCCATTTCCCTGCATTGCTCCAGTGTCAGTGTCTCTTGGGCAGAGATACCGGTAGAGAAAAGCAGGGCGGTGAGGATAATTATTTTCTTTTTCATTGTTACTCGTTTTTAATGTGAAAGAATAATGCGTATAGGATAGGGATGAACAGGAGCGTTATCAGTGTTCCGAATGTCAGTCCGCCCATAATGGATGCGGCCAGAGAACCGAACATGGCATCGGGCAGCAGCGGTATCATGCCCAGAATGGTAGTCAGCGCTGCCATGGTTACAGGTCGTAAGCGGCTTTGGGCGCTATCGACCAATGCCGTAACCGGCTCTATTCCCTGATTAAGTTGAAGGGTTATTTCATCCATTAGCACAATGCCGTTTTTGATGAGCATGCCTATCAGTCCCAATGTGCCTACAATTGCCACGAAGTTGAATGTTTTGCCCGTAAGCAGCATTACTGCCACTACTCCTACAAGAATCATGGGGAGACAACAGAAGATGACAGCCGGTTTACGATAATCCTTGAACAACATAATGAGGATGGCAATCATTAATATGATGGCCAGCGGGAAGTTCTTGAACAGGTACTTCATAGACTGGTCGCTTGCATTCTTCTCTCCTTGCCAATGAAGGGTGTAGCCGTCGGGTAGCTCTATCTGTTCTATCTTCCGGGCAATGGCTTGCCGCGCCTTCTCCGTTTCTATGCCGGGAGCGGGAGAGCATTGCACACGCTGGCTGCGTTGCCCGTTGTAACGGGGTACTACAGGATCTTCCCAACGGATATCGATACTCTTACTGATTTGTTTCAGCGGAGTGCTTCCCATAAGGCTTTCCACCAGTTCCTCTTTGCTCAAAGTACCGGCTTTGAGTTTCACGATGTTCTCCTCGTTCATCAGTCCGTTCAATGAAGGAAGGGTGGAGAACACTTGCGTGTTGCCCAGGTTTTCTATCGGTTGCCCTTTCTCATCCAGGCATTTCAGGTAGATATTGTCGCGGTGTATGCCTTCATAGAAAGAACCGATAGGTATGCCGCCGTTGGCGGAAAGGAGAGACATGCTGACATCACTGCGGCTGAGGCCGAGAGCGCGGGCGGCTGCTTGGTCGTATTCTATGGAAAGTACGGGTATCTGCGGTTCCCAGTCGGTGGTGATGAGGCATACTTCCGGAGTATTCTCCATAATGTTCCGCGCACTGTCGGCCAACTGATGCAGTATGGCCGGATCGGGTCCCATAAACTGTGCTTCGATGGGATATTTCTTGAACATCAGGTTGTAACGCTTCAGTTTCACGTAGGCATCGGGGTAACGCTGTGCCAGGTAGTTTTGTATTTCATCCATATTGTCTACAAGGTCGTCCGGTGAAGTGAAGTCGATAATCAGTTCGCCATATGAGAGGGAAGGGTTGGCGATGCTGCGCACGAGGTTGTAACGCCCCGGCGTACCACCTATCGAAGTGGTGACGTGAGTAATCTCCTTACGTGTTTTCAGATAGGTTTCTATCTCTTTCAGATCTCGTGCCACGCGGGTGGAGTTATTGCCTTCGGGTAGCTTGTATTCCATATAAAGCTGGTCATATACCATGTCCGGGAAGAACCCCTGGCGCATATATCCGTAGCCGAAAATGGAAAGCCCTAACAAAGTAATCATTGCCAGAACAAAACTCCAACGGTGTGCCAAACCGAAATACAGGGCAGTGCGCAAGAGTGCGTATGTACGGCCTTTGTACTCGCGTTTTCCGGTAGTGCTGACTTCGATTGCGGGGTGCAGCCTGCGGTCGGCCATTAGGGGAACATGGGTCAATGCCAACACCCAGCTCAACAGTAGAGAGACTGCCAGCACAATGAAAAGGTCGCGGGTATAGACGCCTGCTGTGTCCGGTGACATGAAAATGGGCAGAAAAGCGATAATAGCTATCAGGGTGGCTCCCAACAGAGGCATTGCTGTTTGGCGGCCAATGGCTGTCATGGCTTCCATGCGGTTCTTTCCCGCTTTCAGATCCACCAGTATTCCGTCTACGATGACGATGGCGTTGTCTACCAGCATCCCCATTGCAAGTACGAATGCGGCGAGCGATACGCGTTGCATGGTTCCTCCTGCCGTTTGCAGGAATAGGAACGAACCGAATACGGTGACAATCAGGCTAATCCCGATTATGACTCCGCTTTTGAAGCCCATAGCCAGCATCAGGATGACTACGACGATGATGACGGACTCAATCAGGTTAATTACGAAAGTGCCCAAAGAAGCTCCTACGCGTTCCGGTTGGTAGAATACTTTGTGGCACTCTACACCTGCGGGCAGACGGCTTTCTTTCAGTTGCGCCAGTTTTTTTTCTACGGCGGCGCCGACTTTCACAATATCCGATTTGCCGGAAGCTGCGATAAGAATTCCCTGGGCCCGTTCGCTGTCGAAGAACAGTTCGTTACGGGTGGGCTCTTCATATCCTTTCTCTATCCGGGCTATGTCGCGCATACGGAGCTGGTCGTCGTCATGCCCTTGTATCAGCATATTGCCGATGTCTTTCACAGTCTTGAATTTATCGCTGACGGTCACGCGGATACGGTTGTCTCCATTGTCATAGTAGCCGCTGTATGTGGTTTTGTTTTGGCCGTTCAGTGTAGCGAGAACTTCGGCAGGCTTCACGCCAAGGTTTGCCATGCGGTCCTGCAGCAGGGAGATATTGATACATTCGGGACGTTTGCCATACAATTCCACCCGGTCTACATCTTCCATATCGCTGATTTCCCGTTTGATGAGCTCGGCGTAGTCGGACAGTTCACGATCGGATAGTCCGTCGCCTGTCAGTGCATAGAACATTCCGTATACGTTGCCGAAATCATCTTTGACAATCGGGGTGCTTGCCCCGTCGGGGAGTAAGGCGCAGGCGTCGCTTACTTTGCGTCGCAGCATATCCCAGCATTGTTCCACTTCTTCATCCGGGGTGATGGTGGTCAGCTCTATCTGTATCAAGGAAAGGTCATTGTAAGAGTAGCTTTCCACATTGTCTATGTTTCCCATGCTGCGGATGCTCTTTTCCAATACATCCGTTACTTCCAGTTCCACTTGGTGGGCGGATGCTCCCGGGTAGGTGGTGACCACCATGGCGAGCTTTACTTTTATTTCCGGGTCCTCCAGTTTGCTCATCTGGTAGCAGGAGAGAATTCCGCCGATAAGCAGGACCATTACCAGGAAGTAGACCAGGTTACGGTTCTTAAATGCCCATTTACTTATATCCATATTACTGATATTTTAGTGTACATTCATGTTATAATAATCCGCCGATATTTGTCTCGCTGGCAACTGGCAGCGGTTTTACGATTTCTCCGTTCTCTATGTAGTGTATTCCTGCCGAAACAATCAGGTCTCCGGGTTTCAGCCCATCGGATGTGATGATACTGCGTCCGTCGCTCATCAGGCGTACTACGGTTACTTCGCGACTGCTTACTTTATTGTCGGACGGATTATATACAAAAACGCAGGCTTTGCCGTTTTTTTGCAGAATGGCATTACCGGGTACGGACAGATTGCGGGGACTGTCACTATCGCAACGAATGGTAACCATTGTATTCATGCCCGGCGAGGGGATGGGTTGTTTGTCTGCAAGCAGTTGCAGGCGCATGGTGTACAGCTGGTTGGCATTGGCTTTGGGAGTTACGCTGATTAACTTCAACAGATAGGTCTGCTCCGGATAAATGTCGAAAGTACAGTAATATTGGTCGAACTGTTCCCGACGGATATATTCGGCTGCCGGCAGGTTTATCTCTACTTCCGGTGCGCCACTGCTGATCATAGACAGGACAGGCATTCCGGCACTTATCGTTTCGTGCGCTTCGAACAGTCGTTTTTGTATATAACCGCTGAAAGGTGCGTAAAGCCGGGTGTATCCCAGCTGGTCTTTATGATGCTGATATTTGGCGGTGATTTGTTTCAGTCCGTACACTGCTTTGTCGTTGGCGCTGGGGGTAGTCCCGTTATCTTTATATAGAGCCATCACACGTTCTGCCTCTGCTTTTATCTGCTTGTATTCGGCTTCGGTGGCATCCAGTTGCACTTGGTAGTCCGTAGGGTCCAGTTCGGCAAGCAACTGTCCGGCTTGTACGCGGGCGCCATCCTTTACATATATTTTCTGTATGGTTCCGCTGACTCTGAAGGCGAGACTGATGTCCTGTGCCGCCTTCACTTTTCCGGGATATTGCAAATAACTCTGCCCGCTGGCGGAAATAACCGTATCTATTTTTACTGTTTGGCATCCTTTGGCATCTTGTGTGCTGCCGTTGCAGGATGTAAGTGAGCATAAGGAAATGCTTGCTAAAATCCAATAAATTCGTTTCATAATCTAAGGTATATTAATTTGTGACAAAATTACTCAGTAACCGCTATATAGAAAAGGTTTATAAGCATTATAAACTGTTCTGTTTATGACATCCTGATAAGGAAAAACAGACTATTTCCGGTTTATTATGTTTTCTGATATTCGGCAGGCGTCATTCCCGTCATTCTCTTGAAGAATTTCGAGAAGAAAGACGGATTGGGAAAGTTCAATTCATCCGATATTTGGAAGATTAGCAGATTACTGTGCTTCAGTAGTACTTTTGCTTCAAGAATAACGGATTGGTTGATCCATTGCATTACTGTCTGTCCGCTTGCCTCACGTATAATGGTGCTCAGATAATGAGAGGTCAGGCATAGCTTGTCGGCATAGAAGTTGACGGAACGTTCTTGCTTACTATATTCGTTTACAAGGGCTATGAAACGGCGGAATATTTCTTCCTGACGTGAAAGGCGCAGGGAAGAGGTGGTATGTGTTTGCTCGTGAATATATTTGAGGTTACAAAGTAGGGATACAATGAGATGTTGTACGGTTTCACGACGATAAGGTGAAGAATGAAGTACCTTCCATAGCAAAATAAAGAACAGCTCTGTTTGGGTCCATTCTTCCTCATTAAGTGACAGTATGATACCGTTTCTTGTGTAAGTTTCCGACAAAATAAAATTTGGCATGGCAGGCAGGAAATTGTAAGCAGGCATTATGACCTGAAAATCATAATCGGAACTGATTTCCAGCATTTCTATCAAAGAATTGTCGGGGATTATGATAATCTTACGGGCAGATATCTCATACTCGATAAGATTGATGGAAATTCGTCCTGTTCCTTGCAAAACACGAATTATCCGTCCTTCTTTGGCACGATAGGGTTGCCTGATCTGGAATAATTTACTTCCCATTTGTATAAAACTTATAACCATACCCAAATCATCATTTATAAATCGGTATTCAAGATTATTGATGATTTCCGGTTTGTAACGTATATCATCTAGTGCAACGTTTATAGGTTTGTTCTTTTCCATATCTATAAATAGTGAATAATTCAGTGGCAAAGATAATAAAGCATCTATATATTTTCCTTTTTTCATTAAAAAGCCGTACTATTAGAACATCTTTGCGGACAAATAGGTTGTAAGCATACTAAGTTATGCTTCTATCTTTGCATTGGCTAAAATAAATAAGAAACAGATATGAATATGAAACAAGCAATTTTCTCTTTAGTATTCCTGCTTGCAGCTACATGGGCGCATGCCCAGCTTACCTTGGATGAATGTCAGCGCGGGGCGCAGGCGAATTATCCGTTAGTACGTCAGTATGGATTGATAGAAAAGGCACGCGAATATGATCTGTCTAATGCCGGAAAGGGATATTTGCCCCAGTTTTCCCTGTCGGGTAAGGCTACCTATCAAAGTGATATAACCGAACTGCCTGTCGAGATACCGGGAGTCAATATAAAGACTGCTCCAAAAGACCAGTATCAGGTGATGCTCGAACTGCAACAGACCATTTGGGACGGTGGGGATATCCGTAACCGGAAACGCCTTACACGTGCGGCATCGGATGTAGATATGGAAAAGCAGCATGTAGATATGTATGCCTTGAACGACCGTATCAACCAGCTATTCTTCGGTATATTGTTGCTGGACGAACAACTGAAGCAGAATCAACTCTTTCAGGATGATTTGGGAAGAACACATAAGCAGGTGTCAAACTATATAATAAACGGTATAGCTACTCAAAGCGATTTGGATGCCGTCAGCGTGGAGCAACTCAATACCAAACAACGCCGTATCGAATTGGAGACATCACGCCAGGCATACATAAATATGCTTTCTGCTTTTATTGGAAAGGAAATTCCTGCCGGGACCATTTTACAGAAGCCCGTTCCGGAAGATTCGGACGGTATGGGAAACGGAATAAATAATCGTCCGGAACTGCGCCTCTTCGATGCGCAAGGAGAACAGCTAAGAGTGCAGGAAGCTATGTTGAATGTAAGACTGATGCCTCGTTTCGGACTGTTTGTACAGGGCGCTTATGGCAATCCGGGATTGAATATGCTGAAAGATGAATTTAATGCGTTCTATATGGCAGGTGTACGTATGTCATGGAACTTTGGTAGCCTGTATACTTTAAAGAACGACCGCCGCAGGATAGACAATAGCCGCCGGCAGATAGAAACGGGTAGAGATGTATTCCTTTTCAATACCCGCTTGCAGGCTACACAGCAGGATGCAGATGTAATATCCATGCGCAGGAAAATGGCAGATGATGATGAAATCATCCGTTTGCGTGAAAATATCCGTCGTGCAGCTGAGGCTAAGGTGGAAAACGGGACGCTGACTGTTACCGATATGCTTCGTGAAATAACCAATGAGAACTTGGCGCGTCAAACCAAGGCGTTGCATGAAGTGCAACTGCTGATGAACATCTGGCAACTGAAATATACATTGAATAATTAAGAATTTTCTAATAACAATAAAACCATATAATATGAAATCGTTTAAATTATTTCCGGTTCTGCTTTTTCTTACAGCTTGTGGCAGCGGTATTCCGAAATATGACGCTACGGGAACTTTTGAAGCTACCGATGTGATAGTCTCTGCCGAAGCCACCGGAAAGATACTCACTTTGGATGTGGAAGAAGGTACAACATTGAGGGCCGGACAGGAAGTCGGTGTCATTGATACTGTTCAGCTTTATCTCAAAAAGCTTCAGTTGGAGGCGAATGTCAAATCTGTGGAAGGGCAGCGCCCTGATATTCTGAAACAGGTGGCGGCCACTAAAGAACAGATTGTTCAGGCACAACGTGAACGTGACCGCGTGCACAATCTGCTTCGTGTGGGTGCGGCTAATCAAAAACAGTTGGATGACGCCGAATCGCTGCTTGAGGTACTTCGCAAACAACTCGCAGCTCAGAACTCCACTTTGCAGAACAGTGACCAAAGTCTGACGTGGCAAAGTTCATCGGTAGGCGTTCAGGTGGCACAGATTCAGGACCAACTAAAGAAATGTCATATTACTTCCCCTCTGACGGGAACTGTCCTTGCCAAATATGCGGAAGCAGGAGAACTGGCGGCGCCGGGAACCCCGCTATTCAAGGTTGCCGATATGGAGCAAGTTTATCTGCGTGCCTATATCACTTCCGAACAGCTGTCCGAGGTGAAGCTGGGACAGAAAGTAACGGTCTATTCGGACTATGGCAAGGAGGTCCGGAAAGAATATCCGGGCGTTGTCACTTGGATTTCGGACAGTTCCGAGTTTACTCCGAAAACCATTCTAACGAAGGATGAACGCGCCAATCTGGTATATGCTGTTAAAGTGGCTGTGAAGAATGACGGCATGCTGAAAATAGGAATGTATGGAGGAGTAGAGTTCAAGTGATTGATGCTATGCAGCCGGCGTTGGGGTAAGTCACCGTTTATAATTAAAATTCAATAACAGTATGAGTTCTGCAGTAACTGTCAATAATGTATTTAAACGTTACGGCCGGGTGGAAGCCTTGCAAGGTGTTTCATTGTCTGTCGAGCCGGGTGAGCTTTTCGGCATCATCGGTCCTGACGGTGCGGGGAAGACATCCCTGTTCCGTATTCTCACCACTTTGCTACTTGCCGATGAAGGCACAGCTACGGTTTGCGGACTGGATACGGCGAAGGACTATAAAGCTATTCGCGAGCGGGTAGGATATATGCCCGGACGGTTCTCGCTCTATCAGGATCTGACGGTAGAAGAAAACCTGAATTTCTTTGCTACGGTTTTCCATACCACCATTGAGGAAAATTATGATTTGGTACGCGACATCTACCGGCAGATAGAACCTTTTCGCAATCGTCGTGCGGGGGCTTTGTCCGGTGGTATGAAGCAGAAACTTGCTCTTAGTTGCGCGCTTATCCATAAACCGGATGTTCTTTTTCTGGATGAACCGACTACCGGCGTAGACCCTGTCTCGCGTAAGGAGTTTTGGGAAATGCTTCGCCGTCTCAGGGAACAGGGCATTACCATTATCGCGTCTACTCCGATTATTGACGAGGCATGTCAGTGCGACCGTATCGCTTTCATCAATGAAGGGAGGATACGTGGTATTGATACTCCCGACCGTATTCTGAAACAGTTTGCAGACATCCTTTGTCCTGCGGGACTTATGCACGAAAAAGCGGATAATTGTGAGAGCTACGTAATTGAAGTGGACGGATTGACGAAACGTTTTGGCAGTTTTACAGCTGTCGACCATATTTCTTTTAAAGTGCGTCAAGGTGAAATCTTTGGTTTTTTGGGTGCTAACGGAGCCGGTAAGACCACTGCCATGCGCATGCTCACCGGATTGAGTCATCCCACCGAGGGCAAAGCCAGGGTAGCCGGTTTCAATGTCGCCACCCGGTCCGAGGATGTGAAGAGGAATATCGGCTATATGAGTCAGAAGTTTTCATTATACGAAGATCTCAAAGTGTGGGAGAATATTCGCCTTTTTGCCGGTATATACGGAATTCCCGAACCGGAGATTGCTCCCAGAACAGACGAGTTGTTGCTACGTTTAGGATTGGAAAAAGAACGTGATACATTGGTGAAAAATCTGCCGTTGGGATGGAAACAGAAGCTTGCTTTCTCTGTGTCCATTTTTCATCATCCTAAGATTGTGTTTCTGGATGAGCCGACGGGAGGAGTTGATCCTGCTACTCGCCGCCAGTTTTGGGAACTGATCTATCAGGCTGCCGATCAAGGTATCACCGTTTTTGTCACTACCCATTTTATGGATGAGGCGGAGTATTGCGACCGTATATCTATCATGGTGGATGGAGTGATTCGTGCGCTCGACACGCCCGACAGGCTGAAGCGACAGTTCGGAGTTGAGACAATGGATGATGTTTTCCAACAGCTGGCTCGTGAGGCTGTAAGGACGGCGGATTGATATTAGATATAAGACTTAAAAACAGATTGCGATATAACCATGAAACAATTCATAGCTTTTGTCCGAAAAGAATTCTTCCATATCTTCCGCGACCGGCGTACGATGCTGATCCTGCTGGGTATGCCCATTGTGCAGATCATTCTTTTCGGCTTTGCCATTACTACCGAAGTAAAGAATGTGCGTGTTGCCGTTCTCGATCCTTCCAATGATGTCGTAACTCGGCAAATCATCGATCGTGTGGATGCTAGTGAGTACTTTACTGTTATCCGCAGCTTGTATTTTCCCGAAGAAGCGGATCATTTTTTTAGGAAGGGCGATATTGATATGGCAATTGTTTTTAGCGAACATTTCTCGGATCATCTCTATACCGGTGAGGCAGAAGTACAGATAATCTCCGATGCCACCGATCCCAATATGGCTACCATGCAAGCCGGATATGCTGCAAATATCATATCCATGACCGGACAAGAAATGCTTCCGCCCGGAGTACGCACATCTGCAATTGTTCCTCAAGTCAAGTTGCTTTATAATCCGCAGATGAAGAGTGCATATAATTTTGTTCCCGGTGTTATGGGACTTATCCTGATGATGATTTGTGCAATGATGACTTCTATCTCCATTGTGCGTGAGAAGGAGACGGGAACGATGGAAGTGTTGTTGGTTTCCCCGGTAAAGCCCCTGTTTATCATTCTTGCCAAGGCAGTGCCGTACTTCGTGTTGTCGTTTGTCAACCTGATTACGATATTATTGCTTTCGGTCTATGTGCTCCATGTTCCGGTTGCAGGCAGCCTGTTTTGGTTGGTGGTCGTATCGCTGCTTTTCATATTCGTATCACTGGCTTTGGGATTGCTCATCTCTACTGTTACTCACACACAGGTAGCCGCTATGCTGGTGTCCGGACTAATGCTGATGATGCCCACAATGTTGCTTTCGGGTATGATATTCCCTGTTGAGAGCATGCCTGTCATTTTGCAAAGCATTTCCACTGTGATTCCCGCACGTTGGTATATTCAGGCTGTGCGTAAACTGATGATAGAGGGAGTGGATATATCACTGGTGCTGACCGAGATCGGTATACTGGCTGTTATGGCGGTTCTGTTGATAACCGTTAGTTTCAAGAAGTTCAAGAACAGGCTGGAATGAAGTAATTTCAATTATAACAATTAGTAGTAAAGACCTCTATGATTAAGTATTTGATAGAAAAAGAATTCAAGCAGATGCTCCGCAACTCATTCTTGCCAAAGCTGATTTTCATATTTCCATGTATGATTATGATATTGATGCCTTGGGCTGCCAACTTGGAGATAAAGAATATAAATCTGAATATTGTGGATAACGATCATAGCGTTGTATCCCGTCGCCTGGTAGACAAGATTAGAGCTTCTACCTATTTTCGTCTGACAGCGCTTCCGGCTACTTACGATGAGGCTTTGCTCGGTATTGAAGCGGGTACAGCAGATGTCATTTTGGAGATACCCTATGATTTTGAAAAAGATTGGATAAACGGTAAAGCTCCTCGTTTGCTCGTCGCAGCCAATGCGGTGAACGGAACAAAAGGGAGTCTGGGAGGTTCTTATCTGTCTTCCATCATCAGCGATTATTCTCGTGAACTGATGTCGGAAGTACCTGTAAAAGCATTAACAGGCAAGCCGCTTCCCCGTATCAGTGTTTCTACCTTGAACCTCTATAATCCTACTTTGAACTATAAGCTTTTCATGATTCCTGCATTAATGGTTATGTTGCTGACGCTGATTTGCGGCTTTCTTCCCGCACTCAATGTAGTGGGAGAGAAAGAGGCGGGGACTATTGAACAAATCAATGTGACACCGGTCAATAAATTCACATTTATTGCGGCCAAGCTGATACCTTATTGGCTGATAGGCTTTGTTGTGCTTACCATTTGTTTTGTACTCGCTTGGTTGCTATATGGTATTTTACCTGCCGGACATTTTCTTACTATTTATGTTTTTGCACTGGTGTTTCTGCCGGTTGTTTCCGGTTTTGGACTGGTCATATCCAATCATTCGGCAACGTTACAACAAGCCATGTTTGTCATGTGGTTTTTTATGCTCGTCCTTATTTTGATGAGTGGTCTTTTTACTCCTATTCATAGTATGCCCGAATGGGCACAATGGATTACCCGTATAAATCCATTGAGGTATTTTGTTGAGGTGATGCGTACAATATATCTTCGCGGCGGTGGCTTGGCCGAACTGTTTCCTCAATTAGGAGCCTTGCTGATTTTTGCCATAGTTGCTAATATTTGGGCTGTGAGAAGTTACAGGAAAAGTAGCTGATTTTGGAAATTAACTTCGTGTTTGTACGAAGTTAATTTCCTATTGATACGAAGTTAATACTTTGCACTGTATAAAGTTAACTTCTTGCATGATTGGATGTTAACTTCATATTTCCCTTCTATCTTACTTTCTCTACTGTGTTTCCTTTTTCAATTCTTCGCACAAGTAAGAAAATGAGGATGCATTGGTTGAATAGTCGTTACGGTGTGCGGTTGAATTGCAGGGTAAAATACTTCAAGACAAAAAAATACTATCTTTGTGGCGTTCTACTAAAAGCATATAAGTGCGGATCGTAAGGTAAATATTTGATTCTCAGTTGTGCTACTATTAGACGTAAATATTTGTACAAAGTTTACTTAACAACAACATGATAATAGACAATCAATTACTGGATCAGGTATCCGGTCAGGCCAAAGAGAGTGAACGGTTGCGTATGAACTTCAATTTGCATGAAACTTTGGACGCCAAAGCACAACGGTTGCTTAATGCGTTGGAAGTAGGGACTGTGCTGCCCATACATCGGCATCGGCATACAGCAGAAACCTATATTCTACTGCGTGGGCACATTAATGTGATGTTCTACAATGCTGATGGGGGAGAGATGGAGCGCTATGAACTGTATCCCGGAAATGGAATTTATGGAGTTCATATTCCGAAAGGGCAGTGGCATACTTTGGAAGTTCTGGAACCTTCCGTTATATTTGAAGTGAAGGATGGACCGTATATGCCTTTAGATAAGGAAGATATTTTAGAGTAACTGTTCGTTCGGTCTTTTTGAAGTATCTCTTTTTTTGTATCTTTGCGTGCTAAATAAACATCTTAATATCTAAATGAACACGCAAAACTCTTATCTTGCCTCGAAACCGCATTATGAAATACTCGATGGGCTTCGTGGTGTAGCAGCAGTCATGGTTGTAATTTTTCATCTTTTTGAAGCACATGCGGGCGGCAATCACTTGGAACAGATTATCAACCATGGTTATTTGGCGGTAGACTTTTTCTTTATGCTTTCCGGCTTTGTTATAGGTTATGCCTATGATGATCGTTGGAACCGGATGAGTACCGTCACTTTCTTCAAACGACGTATTATACGTTTGCATCCGATGGTTATAGTAGGGAGTATCGTAGGGGCGGCATTTTTCTTTTTTCAGGAGTCTCCTTGTTTCCCGCCCATCCAAAATACAACGGTAGGAACTATGTTATTGGTTATGCTGCTGGGATGTACTTTACTTCCGCTTCCTTTGAAATGGGACATTCGCGGTTGGGCGGAGATGCATCCGCTGAATGCTCCGGCTTGGTCGCTTTATTTTGAATACATAGGTAATATCCTTTATGCGCTATTCGTTCGGCGATTCAGCAAAACAGCTTTGACTGTTTTAGTCTTGATAGCCGGATGTTTTACGGTACATTATTGCCTCACAGCACCAACAGGAGATATCGTTGGCGGTTGGTCGTTGAATTGGAGGCAGCAATATGTGGGAATTGTTCGATTGATGTATCCATTCTTCGGCGGACTGCTGTTGTTCCGATTGGGATGGTTGGTTCACATTAAAAAACGTGCCTTCTGGTGGTGTAGCCTGATGATTGTAGTGATCTTGTCTTTTCCTCGTTTGGGTGGAGAAAATCACTTCTGGATGAATGGGCTGTACGAGGCTTGCTGCATACTGTTTGTTTTTCCTGTGATTGTCTCTATGGGGGCTGGAGGGAAAATAACCGGTAAACGTTCCACTAAAATGTGCAAGTTCTTGGGAGATATTTCATATCCGGTATATATAACGCACTATCCATTGATATACACTTATACGGCATGGGTATGTAATAATAATGCAACTTTGGCGGAGGGTATACCTTATATGATATTAACCTTTGCCGGATCTTTCATTCTTGCTTATGCTTGCTTGAAACTTTATGATGAGCCTATACGCAGTTGGTTGACAAACCGTTTCCTGAAAGGAAAGAGGAAAGAAGCCAAATGTTGATTATCAATTATGATATTATAAAAATGCCCCGATGCCAATCACATTGCACCGGGGCATTTCCCTAATTACCAGTTACTTTATTTCACGTCAATGAATCTTTTAGCTTTTTCTTTTTCCTGTTCAGTGAATTTCGGCAGATTGATATTCAATACGCCATTTTCTACTTGGGCGGAAATCTTTTCTTTGTCAACATCATCCGGAAGGATCATTGTCTGTTGGAATTTGGAATATGAAAACTCGCGACGCAGATAGCGACCTTCTCTCTTTTCATCTTTATTGCCTTCTTCCTTGCTTTCCGTTTTCTTCTCCATGCTGATGACCAGGTTGTTTTCTTCATCGATATGAACGTTGAAGTCTTCCTTTGTCATACCGGGAGCTGCCAACTCTACTTTGTATTCTTTTTCTGTTTCAAACACATTGATGGCAGGTGCAGTTGCATTGGCTTTTACCATCCAATCGTTGTCAAAGAAATCGTTAAAGATACTTGGTAACCAATTCTGAGTTCTTCTTACAGGCATCATAATCATAGTCTCCTATCTTTTAAAAGTTATACATTCAGTTTGTTCTGAACTTCGGTTTTCGTTGTTTCCAGATGTCCGTCTTTCGGCTTTTATCATTTGTTTTCCGAACCGTTGTTCACTTGGTATATCGCAAACTGCATGCCAATAGGTTAGTGTTGACTTTATTGACTATTTGTCATAAGGATGCTGACTATTTTACTTGTATAATGCCAATATTACTATCTTTTTATTTAATTTTGTTTGATTTTCATACTAATTTAAAACGTATCCGCCAGCGCTTGTTCTCTCCATCCCAATCGTGGCTGATAATTTTGAATGTGCCTATTTCGGATGTATTGGCAACATGCGTGCCGATGCAAAGACATTCATCGTAATCGCCTACTTTTACTACGCGTACAGTTTCTGAAGCGTCTTCCGGCAAGCGTTTCAAGTCGAAACGTCCTTTTGCCTCTTCCTGAGTGATGAATTCGGTAGTAACAGGGAGATGCTGCATTATTATTTGGTTTACCGTATTTTCCAGATTCTTGATTTGTTCTTCTGTGGGGCAAGCTGTCAAACGGTAGTCTAGTTTGCTTTTTTTGCGCTCTATGTGTGCTGAGACAGAGCGTCCACAGCCGAATAGTCTTATCATTGTCTGGTTAATGATGTGTTCGCAGGTGTGCATAGGGGGATACTCCTGCTTATTGTGCTCGTTGAGCTGAATAGTTTGTTCCATAAATTACTTGTTTCTTTAGAATGATGCTTCTATTTCTTCTTTTAATATACTGTAAACATGTACATCGGTATACTCTCCCGACGCTAACAATTCACCGGCGCGTTCCGTCCCTTCGAGCCGAAAGCCCAATCGAAGAGGGATACCATTGCTTGCCGCATTGCCTGTGGCACAACGGATTTGTATGCGCTTTATTTCTTTTGTCTCAATGGCCCATCGACATAAGCAGCGAACGCACTGGGTCATGATGCCGCGATGTTGATACTCCGGTAGGAGCCAATATCCGATTTCCGTACGATGATTGGCAAAGTCGGAGAAATGAAACCCTATTAATCCGCAGATTTCATTATGCTCGTTCCAGATGCCGAATATAGGTTCGTAGCGGTCATCAGGAGCAGAAAGTACGCCTTTTAGGAACTCCTCTTCGTCGGTCGTAGATTTCAGAGTGTCGACAAATGGCAACCAGATACGCATATAATCCCGATGTGTATCGATGGCGTGATAAATAGCGGCAGCGTCTTCTATCCTCACTTCACGTAGCTGTATATCAGGCAGAATCCTGAATGAAACGGCAGGACGATTGGAAGAGACTTCTTCTTGAGGGCTTTTTTGTATCCTTTCTTTAACCTTTCCCCACGCATGCGTATCGAACAGGCAACTTTCGCGCATTGTGTGGTACATCACTTTGAATCGTGACATCGGAACAGCAAAACTTAATATGTCTGCTTCGAAACAGGGACGGACAGACGGATCGAAGAATCCTAAGAAAGTACGTCTTCCTTGCTTTTGATTTTCGAGAATCGTTTGGGTCACAACAGAACAGCATCCTGAGCCGAATGGAGATGAAACCGTATCCGGTGCATTGTTGTCATAATATGCCCAGGTGGCCAAGCCCGATAGAATGTCAGGAGTAGCGAGGAATAATATGCCTTCCACATCATCAAAAGAGGATATTCGGTCTATGCGTGCAAAATGCAGGTAATTTTTCTTGGCTTTGGGCACTTGGATTTCCCGAATGAAGTCGGTTACCATTTCGGGAGTTCTCTTATATTTTTCTTTTAGGGATACGAAGTTAGGAACATGTTCCGGCATTTCCGTAAATCCGGTGTAGAACTTTCCGCCACCGCAGCCCATTGTCTCTGCATTAAGGCTGACTGTCTTTCCTTCTCTGACTAACTTCATGCATTTGAACAAGCAACCGTTTATTTTCTCTGTTGGAGCTTCCAATCGGTCGGAGTACCAGAATGTGATGGGGAGTTCAGCTTGCATGCCGAATGCTTCCTGATAGTTACTGATGAAAGTCTGTATATCCATTTCTTTTCCTTTCTTTTTATTTTAAGGTAAAGATAATGAATATTTCAAGGAATGAAAAGTATAGACATAAAAAAAGGAGTACCGCTGTACTCCAACCTTTGTTAACCTTAAATCTAATACTATGAAAAACACATTGCAAAGATACGGACTCTTGGGATATTTGCAAACTATCCAAGAAAAAAAGTATGTTTTATAACACTTCTTATATATTTTCGCCCTTTGCTATATCTTTTTTAAGAATTTCAGCCTTTAGCTTCCTGATACATGAAGCGTTTGATGCTCTTCTTGGCGGTTTTTTCAAATTCCTCAAAGTGTATCTTCACTTTGGTTATCTGGCTGTATGCCGGCAATAGTAGGTTCAGCTCATTTCGGTTGGCTTCCATTGCTTTTTCTATATCGGCCTGTTGGAGTCCATGAGCGAAGGCATCGTCGAAGTCGGGATATATCAGGGCGACGAGTTTGTCGTGCTGCAATACAATCAAAGACTCCGATACGTAAGGCATGTTGTTCAGTTTGCTTTCAATCTCTTCAGGGTATATGTTCTGTCCGCTGGAGGTTAGAAGCATATTTTTGCTACGTCCGCGTACGGTGACGTAGCCGTCTGCATCCATTGTGGCAAGGTCGCCCGTATGCAGCCAGCCGTTGACATCGATGATTTGCGAGGTAGCCTCGGTATTCTTGTAGTATCCCAGCATAAGATTGGTTCCCCGGCAGATAATTTCGCCCGCTACATTTTGAGGATCGGGAGAGTCTATCTTCACCTCCATGCGGGTAGTAGCTTTTCCGCATGAGGCGAGTTTCAGGGTTTCCCAACGGCTGGAACAAATGATAGGGCCACATTCTGTCATACCGTAGGCAATGGTGTAGGGGAAGCCTATCTGCTTGAGGAAGCGTTCCACATCGGCATTGAAAGGAGCGCCGCCAATAATGATTTCGTCAAAATTACCGCCGAAAACATCCATTGCTTTCTTGCGCATATCGGCTTTTATCTTATCGTTGACGATGGGCATGCGCAGCAACAGCTTACCTATTTTGTTGTCGATAAGCGGCAGGATGTTTTTCTTGATAATCTTCTCCACAATAAGAGGCACGCAGGAGATGACACGCGGTTTGATTTCAGAGAATGATTGCGCGATAATCTTCGGCGATGGCATGCGGGTAAGGAAGTAGAGATGTGCGCCTGCCGAGAAGCCGTAAAGAAAGTCGTATACCATGCCGAAAACGTGTCCCAAGGGAAGCATGGAAACGATGTGGTCACCGGGACGCACAGGCAGCATTTCGTGACAATAGGCTATGTTGGACCACAAACTGCGGTAAGGCAGCATTACGCCTTTGGAATAGCCGGTGGTGCCGGAAGTGTAATTGATGACCGCCAATTCTTCAGGAGACTGTTCCTTGCGATAGCAGATATGTTCGGGACGGAAGTTTTTGGGATAGCGTGCGCCATAGATAGCATTACGGTGTTCGAATGCTTCCATGAGCCGTTCGTCCCGGCAAACGACCGGAGTGAAATCCGTCAGCAGTACCACTCCCATTAACAGCGGCATAGCTTCTTCGTTCAGGTTTTCCCAGGCCCGATCGCCCACAAAAAGAAGTTTGGCTTCGGAATGATTGACGATGTTGTGTATGTTGTCTGCCTTGAATTCGTGGAGAATAGGAACAATGACAGCACCATAGGTCACTGTTGCCAGAAAGCATACTGCCCAATGGGCGCTGTTACGACCGCATACGGCTATTTTATCACCGGGCCGGATACCGGCGCTTTCCAATACGATATGAAATTTTGCAATCTTTCGGGCAACATCTTTATATTGTAGGGTGATTCCCTGGTAGTCGGTTAGGGCATTTTTATCCCAATTTTGTACGATGCTTCGTTCTATATAGTCAATGAACAGTTGTTCTTGTTCCATTCGTATAATTGCACACTTTAGTTAAAACTGCGCAAATATAGGGCTTATAGTGATGCAAAGCAAGTGGTTTGAAGTTTTTTTCATGGGGACTGTTCTCCTTTATTTCCTATTCTTTGACCTTTTCAGAAATAAGGAGCAACTTGTCTCCTACGTGGAGTTTTAGGGTGCCGTTGGGTATCAGGTACTCATTGCCGCGTTTCACTATCATGACGAGGGTCCCCTGGGGGAGGTTCATGTTTTTGAGAGTGTCGCCTTTTTTGTCGAGCATCTCTTGGGTAACGGTTACATCGCGCAGGTCGGAGTCGATTTCCTCGGGCAGCTCTACTCCGAAGTCATTGCCTGTCTTTTCCATTGGAGTGGAAAGTCTCAGCAAGCGCGCCACCTTTGAGACGGTAGTACCTTGAATGACGAGAGATAGGATTGTGATGAAAAATACAATGTTGAAGATTACGTCGGCGCCAGGTACATCTGCCACTACCGGATAGGTGGCAAAGATAATGGGAACCGCACCACGCAGCCCTACCCAGGAAACGAAGAGCTTGGATGTCGGAGTGATACGTTTTCCGAACGGAAGCAGACAGAGAAATACACTGAGCGGCCGCCCTATAACAATCATAAATACGCCGATGAGCAGTGCTACGACGGCTACTTCCAGCATTTCGTGCGGATTGACAAGCAGACCGAGACAAAGGAACATGATAATTTGGAAAAGCCATGTCAACCCGTCCATAAACGTGTAAATCTCCTTGCGGTGCATAATTTTGTTGTTGCCCACCATCATGCCGGCAATGTAGACGGCCAGGTAGCCGTTGCCTTTCATCAAGTCGGTAACGGAGAATGTGAAGAAGACAAACGACAGCAGCAATATGGGATAGAGCGACTGGTTGTCTATATTCAGCCTGTTCAGCATAAGGATAGCCAATTTGCCCAGCAGGTAACCGGCTGCGGCACCCACAATAAACTGTATCACGAAAGAGAGAGCTATTTGGGAAACGCCCATCCCTGAGGACTGGATGAACTGAATCAGTACGATAGTCAGCATATAAGCCATCGGGTCGTTACTTCCGCTTTCCAACTCCAGCATAGGGCGAAGGTTGTGCTTCAGGTTCATCTTCTGTGAGCGCAGAATGGCGAATACCGATGCCGAGTCGGTAGACGACATGGTGGAAGCCAGCAGCAAGGATGTGATTAGCGGCAGATGAATATTGGTCCAGCTCATACCCGAAAGCCACCATATAAACAGTCCGGTGAACAATGCCGTCAGGAGAACACCCAAAGTGGACAGTACGATACCGGGGGAAAGGATGGGTTTGATTTCAGTAAACTTAGTGTCCATACCGCCCGAAAACAGTATGATACTCAAGGCTACCATACCGATGAATTGCGCTTCTTTTGCATTATGGAATTGCAATCCCAGTCCGTCACTGCCGAAGAGCATACCCACTACCAGAAAGAGCAATAAAGCGGGAACTCCGAAACGATAACCGGTCTTGCCTACGATGATGCTGACGAAAAGTAAAATAGAACCTACGAGTAGAATGTTTTCTGCTGTAAATAACATAAGTATTGTGTTATAAAGTTTATTATAAATGCTTTTTGTACCTTAGTGTACAAAGGTATTTATAATTAATAACAAATACAATATTTAGTTAGTTCAATTAAATTTCAGTACAAAAGTTGTCTCTTTTCCCGGTCTCAAGGAGAGATTTCCACCGGACAAGCGCATGATTTGCCGGGAGATGCTGAGTCCTATTCCGCTTCCGTTTTCTTTGGTGGTGAAGAAGGGAATAAATATATGTTCGGCAATGTTCGGGGGGATGGCAGGACCATTGTTGGTTATTTCAATCAATACAGCTTCAGCTTCATCGCAATAGGCGCGTATATGGATGTGCTTTTCCTCTGCTGGAGAGGAGGACTTCTCAAAAGCCTGCATGGCATTCTTCAGCAGGTTGATGATGACTTGTGAAATGAGGTTCTCGTCTGCATGAAGTATCAGGTCGTTGGGAACGATGGAGGCATGGAAAGTTACGGGGATACCGGGATACTGATGGCGTGCCAGCTCCACCATGCGGCCGATGAAGCCTTTGAGGTAGAATAAGGTCGGTTCGGGAGTAGGGATATGTGTGAATTTGCGGTAGGAATCGACGAAGGCGAGCAATCCTTTGCTGGTGCTGCTGATTGTTTCCAGACCGTTGCGTATCTCTTCTTTGGATATTTTTTCTTCGGTGAGTTCCAGCAGAGTGTCGCTAAGGGAGGTGATAGGGGTTATGGTGTTCATAATCTCGTGGGTCAGTACACGTGTGAGTCGTATCCATGAGTCTATTTCTTTTTCGTCCAACTCGCTGTTGATGTCGTTCAGGGCGAGGATGCGCAGGTGTTCCTTGCGGACGGTGATGTCGCTGACGCGGACGGAGAGGTTTACTGTGCCGCGTTCGTTGCCGAATGCTACCTGAAATTTGTCACCGGAACGGCAGGTGGTGAGTAAATCCATAAGATGATTGTCCACACGTGACAGTTGGCGGATGTGGGTGAATACTTCCAGCCCAAGCAGATGCAGAGCTTCGTTGTTCTTTTGATAAATGGCTCCGTTGTCGTTCAGTACGACGATGCCGGTATTGACGCAGTCGAGGATAAGCTCGTAGTATTTCTCTTGTTGGGCAGTTTCGCTTTTTACATTATATAAGATGCGGGCTACGCGGTTCAGGGAACGGTTTATGAGACGGCTATCTTCGTTTCTGTCCGTCTCGGAGAAATGAATGGCGGTGTCGTTGTTTTCAATGGCATCAAGCATGAAAAGGACTTTGCGGGTGTGGCGGTGGTACAACCGTTGCTGCCGGCGTATTGCCAGGGGAAGAAGTACGGTGAAGAAGACAGCCCAGAACAGAGGGGCGTTAAAGCCATGCAATGTCGGAGCTTTAAGAAAATACAAAGTCCACATTGCTCCTGCAGCTAAGGCAATGAGCAGGCTGACGGCAGTCTGAAAAACATAATATTGGTTTATATTCTTATACTTCATACTATTTCTGGCTTATGCTTCTTATGTTTTCAGAGCCCGTACTTTTTCATTTTGTTATAAAGCGTTTGCCGAGTAATCCCCAGTTGCGAGGCAACAGCCGAGAGGTTACTACCACATTTCTCCAGTGTCTGGCGTATCATCTGCTTTTCCATATCTTCAAGGGTGGATACGGGCGTTTCCGGTGCTTCGTTTCTGCGTTGTAACTGGAACGATCCGGCAGAGAGAAATGTGCCGTCGCAGATAATAACAGCCTTTTCAATGGCATGCTCCAGCTCGCGGATATTACCGAACCAGGGATGCAGCGTCAGCTTCTCACGTGCTGAATTGTCCAGACGCAAAGCAGGCTTTCCATATTGCTTGCAGAAGCGTGTGATGAAGCGTTCTGCCAGTGGAATAATATCTTCCGGCCGTTCTCGCAGTGCAGGAATTTCAAGATGAATGGTATTGATGCGGTAGAGCAGGTCCTCGCGAAACTCTCCTTTATCCGCCATTTCAGATAGGTGGCGGTTGGTGGCACAAACAAGGCGGATATCTATCGGGATAGGCGTATTGCTTCCCACGCGTACAATGCTGCGGCGCTGAAGTGCAGTCAGCAGTTTGGCTTGCAGATGATAGGGGAGATTGCCTATTTCGTCAAGGAAGAGAGTGCTGTGGTCGGCAGACTCAAACTTACCGGGACGGTCGGCATGGGCATCGGTGAAGGAGCCTTTCATGTGTCCGAAAAGTTCGCTTTCAAAAAGGCTTTCGGTAATGGCGCCCATATCCACGCTTATCATTTCTTTATGGTGGCGTGTGGAGAGGGCGTGTATTTCGCGGGCAAGCATCTCCTTGCCTGTACCGTTCTCACCGGTAATAAGTATATTGGCGTCGGTAACGGCTACTTTCTCCACCAGCATGCGAAGTTGTTGCATGGCGGAACTTTCTCCCCAGTACATGGAAGAAACGGCAGTTGCAGCCGTTGCTTTCTTCTTTCCGGATGTAGGGGTGTCTTGTGCGGCATTGAGCAAGGTTTCTACCAGCTTTCCGTTCTCCCAGGGCTTGACGACAAAGTCCGTTGCACCTTCTTTTATTCCGCGTACGGCAAGGTCTATGTCGGCATAGGCGGTGAACAGTACCACAGGCAGTGACGGATATTGCTTCTTTATTTCGTGCAGCCAGTAAAGTCCCTCGTTCCCGGTATTGATGCCGGACGTGAAATTCATATCGAGAAGCACTACCTTCCACGTATCTTCGCGCAAGGTGCCGGGAAGGGTAACTGGTGAAGAAAGGGTGGTTATTTTATCAAAATAAGGTTTCAACAGCAGTTGCAAGGCGGTGAGTACGCCCCGATTGTCGTCAACGATAAGAATGTTTCCGGATTTCTTCATGGCAGAACAGTGTCTTTTTATATTTGTGAGGACAAATATATTTCATTTTCCCGAGAATGTTTTCAAGAAGGAGAGAAAGATGAAATAATAAATTGAGAAGTACCGGAATAATACATACCGTATCACAGTTAAGATACGGGCAGCGGACTTACAGCAATTGCAACTTCAATCCGAAAGACAGGCTTAGGTAATCCCTTGGTTTCAGGTATTTGTTGGTGAAGGCGCTTACTATGTATAAGTCGCAGGTGCTCAGTTCATAGAAGAACGTAATGGACTTTGCCGTAAACCTGCGGCGGGGATCGATGTCGTACGTGATACGTTGTCCCAGAAAAGCATGGATGCGTACTTTGGACGAGAAGCCGTAATAGCCTTTCGGATAGCGGTCCGGCTCGTTCACCCAGAATTCGTCACCGAATACGGTGTTGAAGTACATACCGCAGGTGAGAGGTTCTGCAGAGAACCGGCTTTCCTTGATTTGCAGGCTCCAGGGGATATAGTTCTGCTTCAAGGTAAATGTCAGTTTGGTGCAATCGGACTGATATTTGGGCAGGACACCCAGAAATATATCCGTTTCCCACTGGTTACGTTTTCCGTAATCCCAGCCTGTACCCAGTGACAGCAAACCCATGTTGCCGGCAAACTGTATTTTGGTGTGTGTGGGAATCAAGGCTTCCCAATGTTTGCGATAGCGGTGCACACGCCGGTCGTAACGGCTGTGACGTGTACGGCCGGTCACAATGGTATCAGGCTTGCGTTGCAGGTAGACAGTATCGTGTTTCACGATAATCACTGTATCTCTTTCTTGCGCAGAAAGCGCGCCGCACCACAATAGCAGCAGGCAGATAACGGCGGCGAGTACGGGTTGATTAGAAATAGACCACTTCGCGTTCATATCCGTCGGGTGTTATGGTGAATATATAGTAATTGCGGTTCTTCATACAGTCGCTCATGTAGTACATGATGCCGTCCTCGAAGAGGTTTTCCTCGAATACATGGTGTTCGTGGGCGGCGGTACAGAATTGTATGCCGGGGAACTCGGTTACGTAACGGTGAAAGACACGTGCCACGTTGTTATTGAACTGGTCGGCATAAGGGCGGACATGCATGGACACTACGGTTTTGTCGAACTCGTCTTTACGGTCGGTAATTTCGTTTTCAAGAAAGGTGAAGTCGGGAATGGGGCGGGAGTAGTCGAACTCCATAGCGTTGGTGTTCAGGCATACGAATTTTATCCGTCCGGCAATGAACGAAAAGTTGGGGTCGCCGAATACGGCGCGATATGTCTCTTCTCCTGTGCCAAGGCAGTCGTGGTTGCCAATCAAGGTAACATAGGGCACGTGGAGCTTGTTCATAATGTCGCGTTGCCAAAGGAACTCGTCAGTAACACCGAAGTCGCTCATGTCACCGCCATGAATAACGAAGTCGATGTCGTCGCGCTTATTTATCTCTCCTACGAAATCCAGCGTCTCGTCATACCAGCGTTGCGAGTCGCCCATAGTCACGAATTTAATCGTTGTCTTGCCTTTGCATTTCTGTTCTATCTCTGCAATGTTATGGGCATTTACGTCGGTCTCACCGCTGATGCGCACATCATACGGGTGATAGTCTATCATGTCGCAGCCACCCATGAACAGGCAGAGGAATGATAGGAGTAAGGATTTATATGGCTTTATCATATTAATCAGCTTGGTATATAAGTGTATGCCTATGAAAACTGAGGGCAAAGGTAGAGTTTTCATTCAATAGAAAAGTTGTCCTATTTTCCGTTTTTCTGTCCTGTAAAAGAGATTTTGTTTCACTGCAACACTATACAAAAGGACATGGATTCTTTTCAGACGGAAGAATATAAGAACATACTGGATGGGCTGCTGTGTCTAATTATTGGACAGGCTGTGTCTAATTATTAGACACTGATACTTATACGGTCTGTCCACTACTTGCTGACAACCAGTGTTATAACTGTTTTGGCACGCTTTCTGCATTATCTTAGGCAGGAAAAATAACATATAAATAAAAACATAACAATATAAATAGTATGAAACAAATCTATTATGTCATTCAAACTTTGCTCCGGGGACGCGGCTCGAACATCATCAAAATTATCTCCTTGGGGTTAAGCCTGACGATGAGTATCCTGCTTTTCTCCCGCGTTGCATACGAGCAGAGCTTTGATACCTGCTACAAAGACTATGACAACCTTTACCAAATCTGGTCTGTATTTACCGTCAAAGGCGAAAAGTATCCGCCACAAGAACAGAACTGTGGTCCTGTGGCAGGCGCCATATTGGAGAATTTTCCGGAACAGGTGGAAGCTGCCACCAGCACTTGCTACTGGAAAAATTCTCCCTTGTACAATGGCAACATTCGTTTTGATGAAAAAAAGATTGTGGCAGACTCGCTCTTTTTTCAGACAATGGGTATCGAGGTGCTGAGTGGCAATCCGGTGAAGGACCTTCTGCAGCCTGATGTGATTTTCCTGAGCGACCGCTTTGCTAAGAAGATATTCGGCGGAGAGGATCCGGTGGGGAAGACTATCAATTACAATCACGAGAAGGATTTTATGGTGAAGGGCACGTATAAGGCATTGCCCGCAAACGCTACTGTCAATCCTGAAGCCGTTATCTCCATGCCTACCTTATGGAACGAAGGTTCCGGCGGTAACTATTCATGGCAGGGCGGGGACAGTTATCCTGAATATATCCGTTTCCGTCCCGGTGCGGACAAGTCGGTGGTGAACGCACGTATAGACGCTATGATAGAGAAGTACCGTCCGGAAGAGAGTAAAACGAAATATGGATATACGGCGTTTGTAAAGCCTATCCGCGATACATACCGGAACTATGAGAGTGTGAAACGGATGCGTAATATCATGAGCGTTCTCGGCTTTGCCATTCTTTTTATAGCGGCGTTGAATTATGTGTTGATTTCCATTTCTTCGCTCACCTATCGTGCCAAAGCGGTAGGCGTGCATAAGTGCAATGGTGCAAGCGGCGGTAAGATATTCGGTATGTTCCTTTTGGAGACGGGCATCATCATTGTGGCAGCCTTGCTCTTAATGGCTTTGGTGCTGCTGAATTTTCGGGAGTTCTTTGAGGATACTGCTGCGGCAAAGCTCTCCTTACTGCTTGCTCCGGAGCGCATTTGGGTTCCGTTGACGGTAATCGGCGTATTGTTTATAGTGGGCGGGGTGTTGCCGGGGCGATTGTTTGCCCGTATTCCCGTATCTCAGGTATTCCGCCGTTACACCGAGGGTAAGAAGGGGTGGAAACGTCCGCTGCTTTTCATCCAGTTTGCGGGTGTGGCATTCATCAGCGGACTTATGTGTGTGGTGATGGCGCAATATCAATATGTACTGAACAAGGATATGGGGTATAACCCGCAACGGCTGGCGCTTGCCAATGCTTATTGGAATAAGGAAAAAGAGTGTGACGCCGCTTTCCAATTTTTTAAGGGGCTTCCTTATGTAGAGGCTGTTACCAGTGCCAATAATACTCCTATCAGTGGATACAGTGGATCTATGATTCGCGATGAATCGGGCAATGCGCTCTTCTCCACACGTGCTTGTTACTATATGCGTGAGGATTATCCGGCGATGATGGGCATGACGTTCAAGACCGGCCGCATGGCCCGTACGGAAGATGAAGTTATAGTGAACGAAACATTCGCAGATATGATGCATTGGGGGAATGATGCTGTGGGACGCACAGTTGATGTTGACGGCACTGCACAGATGAAGGTGGTGGGAGTGCTAAAAGATTTTCAGATAGAGGACTTTACTGCCGACAAGATGCCTTTCGTTGCACGCTACAATAAATATTTCGTGGGAACGATACATGTCCGTCTGAAAGAACCTTTTGTCCGGAATCTGCAACAACTGAACAAAGATGTAGCTGATGCTTTCCATAATCAGACTATCGACTTCATCGGCTATGAAAAGAAGATTACCGATTCTTATAATTCCGTTCGCGTGTTCCGCAATGCCACATTGATGGCGGCCATAACAATGTTCTTCGTCATGCTGATGGGTTTGATAGGATATACCGCCGATGAAGTGCGCCGTCGCAGTAAGGAGATTGCCATTCGCAAAGTGAACGGCGCGGAAGCATCTTCTATCTTGGAACTGCTTTCTAAGGACATACTTGTTGTGGCATTGCCGGCGGTTATTCTCGGAAGCCTCGCGTCATGGTACATCAACGGCGTCTGGATGGAACAGTTTGCCGAGCAGATTCCTCTCGGTTGGATTGTATATCTGCTGGTGATAATCGTCAATCTGGTGATAATAGTAGGTTGTGTTCTTTGGAAATCCTGGCGGATAGCCAACGAAAATCCGGTGAACAGTATTAAGAGTGAATAAAAAGATAATATAAATAAAAATGGATATTATGATTGAAATTAATAACATCAGTAAAGTATTCTGTACTTCGGAAGTAGAGACGGTAGCACTGAATCACGTAAACCTCGAAGTCAAAGAGGGAGAGTTTGTAGCCATTATGGGGCCGTCCGGCTGTGGCAAGTCCACTTTGCTGAATATACTCGGTTTGTTGGATAATCCTACGGAGGGCAGTTATAAGCTGCTTGGGCAGGAAGTGGCGGATTTGAAAGAAAAGGAGCGTACCCGCGTACGCAAGGGCCAACTGGGATTTGTGTTCCAGAGTTTTAACTTGATAGACGAACTGAACGTCTACGAGAATGTGGAACTTCCCCTCACATATCTGGGCGTAAAAGCCGGAGAACGCAAACGCATGGTGGATGATATTCTGAAACGGATGAATATCGGTCACCGGGCCAAGCACTTCCCACAACAACTTTCCGGCGGACAGCAGCAGCGTGTGGCCATTGCCCGCGCTGTGGTAACAAACCCGAAGTTGATTCTTGCCGATGAGCCTACCGGTAACCTGGATTCCAAAAACGGTGCGGAGGTGATGGCTTTGCTGACCGAATTGAACAAAGAGGGCACTACCATTGTCATGGTGACGCACTCCCGGCATGATGCATCATTTGCACATCGTACGGTGCACCTGTTTGACGGTAGTATAGTGGCGAGTGCGGCTTATGTATATCCACAGCGCGATGACAGCCGTAACGAAAGCAAAGAAGTCTGATACGGGCATACAGGTCCAGATGCCATCCAGTCCCATGTAGCGGGGGAGAATAATCAATCCCGGCAATAAGTATAGCAGTTGCCGGGTGAGGGACAGGAATATGCTGATTTTCGCTTTGCCGATACTTTGGAAGAAGTTGCCGATAACGATTTGCGCACCCACCAGCGGGAACATGGCTATGCCGATGCGCACTCCTCTTGAAGCCATGTCAATCAACTGCTCATCACTCGTAAAGATTGCCGATACGGTATGCGGAAACAGTTCGCAGATGATAAAGCCGGTGCTGGTGATGCATACGCCTGCAATGATGCTCAGGCGCAAGGTTGCTTTTACCCGGTCGTGTTTCTGTGCTCCGAAGTTATAGCCGACAATGGGCTGCATACCCATAGTCAGCCCTAATACAATCATTACATACAGCACCAGTAGCCGGTTCATTATGCCATATGCTCCGATAGCCATGTCGCCGCCGTAATGTTGCAGGCTGTTGTTGACGATGATTACAATGACGCACGCCGTTACATTCATTAGGAACGGTGACATCCCTATGGAAAATATGCTGCTGATAATGCGTTTTTTCATTTTCCAGAACCCCGGCTGCAACCGTACGATACTTGTCTTTTGCAGGAAATGGCTCACTACCCACACCATACCGATGAACTGTGAGATGACAGTTGCCGTTGCCGCACCGCGGATGCCCCAGTCAAAGTGGAAGATAAAGACAGGGGCCAGTATGATGTTGCAGACCACCGTAACCATTGAGGTCAGCATGGCTTTCTTGGGATAACCGGTGGCGCGCATCACATTGTTCAGCCCGATCATCGTATAGGTAATGGGAGTACCCAGCAAGATCACTTGCATAAAGTCCCTCGCATAGGGCAAGGTGTCGTTGCTGGCCCCGAAGAAACGCAGGATCTCATCCAGGAAGAAGAAAGAGATGCTGCCAAACAGGAATGAGTTGACCAGGCAGAGCATCAGGGTGTTGTTCAACACTTCCGCTGCCCCGTCCATATCTTTCTGCCCCAGCCGTATGGACGAAATGGCGGAACCGCCTGCCGAAACCAGTGTACAGAAAGCAACCACCAGGTTCATCAACGGGAAAGTAATGGCAAGTCCGGCAATACCCATGGCGCCTACGCCATGACCGATAAATATACTGTCGATGATATTGTACAGTGAAGTGATTGTCATTCCGATAATGGCAGGAATAGAATACTGTACAAGAAGCTTGCCGATTCGTTCGGTTCCTAAAATATGCGGATCATTCATTTGATATTCGTCAATTAAGCATCTGCAAAGATAGGAAATATTTGCTCAGTTCGATGATTATTCAGACCTTTGCGGCTGAATATTATATTTGTTTTAATCATGGATACAATAAAAACAACGGCCGTCCTTTTTGATTTTGACGGAGTGATCATGGATACTGAAGCACAGTATTCTTTCTTTTGGCATAAAGCTGGTGTCGATTATCTGGGTATGGACGATTTGGAAAACCGCGTGAAAGGTCAGACGCTGACCTACATCTACGATACTTTTTTTGGCGGAAAAGCGAAAGAACAGGAGGAAATCACCGCTGCCCTTATACGCTTTGAACAAGAAATGGATTATGATTATATTCCCGGTGTGCTTGATTTTATTGCCGATTTGCGCCGTAACCATGTGCAAATGGCGGTTGTCACCAGTTCCAATGACCAGAAAATGGCTGCTGTCTATCGCGCCCGTCCCGAAGTGAGAACGATGTTCGACCGTATCCTTACGGCGGAAATGTTTACCCGGTCCAAGCCGGCTCCCGATTGTTTCTTGCTTGGAATGGAAGTGTTCGGAACAACACCTGACACCACTTATGTGTTCGAAGATTCCTTTAACGGACTGAAAGCGGGTATGGCATCCGAAGCTACTGTCATAGGGTTGGCCACGACAAATCCTCGTGAGTCCATTGCTCCCTTATGCCATTGTGTATTGGATGATTTTAGGGGCTTCACTTACGATAAAATGCTTCAAGTGCACAAGTAATGGGAAAAAGCACTAACTTTGCGCGCAATTTAAAATCATTAACACACTAAACATTATGGCTGGATATATTTCAGACGACACTCGTAAAGTAACTACGCATCGCCTTGTTGAGATGAAACAAAGAGGCGAAAAAATATCAATGTTGACTTCCTATGACTATACCATGGCGCAGATTGTAGATGGCGCTGGCATGGACGTTATTTTGGTGGGAGACTCCGCTTCCAATGTAATGGCGGGTAACGTGACTACGCTGCCGATAACACTCGACCAGATGATTTATCATGCCAAGTCCGTTGTTCGTGGTGTGAAGCGTGCAATGGTGGTAGTGGATATGCCTTTCGGTTCCTATCAGGGAAATGAAATGGAAGGCCTTGCTTCGGCCATCCGTATCATGAAGGAGAGCCATGCGGATGCTTTGAAGCTGGAAGGCGGAGAGGAGATCATCGGTACGGTGAAACGCATCCTCAGTGCCGGTATTCCCGTCATGGGACATCTCGGACTGATGCCGCAGTCCATTAATAAATATGGAACATATACAGTACGTGCCAAAGACGATTCGGAGGCGGAAAAGCTGATACGTGACGCTCATTTGCTGGAAGAAGCCGGATGCTTTGCCATTGTATTGGAGAAGATTCCCGCTGCGCTGGCAGAGCGCGTGTCGAGCGAACTGACTATTCCTATTATCGGTATCGGAGCCGGTGGCGGGGTAGACGGACAGGTATTGGTGGTTCAGGACATGCTGGGTATGAACAATGGGTTCCGTCCCCGTTTCCTGCGTCGCTATGCCGACCTTCATACAGTGATGACGGACGCTATCAGCCATTACATATCCGATGTGAAGAATTTAGACTTCCCGAATGAGAAAGAACAGTACTAACGGACTTATGACGCTGAATTTCTGGCGGATGTGCATAGCAAACCTGCTGCTGTTTGCATCTGCCTACATGCTCTTTCCCGTACTTTCGTTTGTGATGCCGGAGCAAGTGGGGATATCGCTTCCTCAAACGGGGACTATATTTCTGGCGTTTGCGGCGGCAATGTTCGCGGTAGGGCCGTTCCATGCCTTCCTGTGCGATGAGTACAAGCGGAAGAACGTATTGCTTTATTCCACCCTTATCATGCTGGCGGCAACGGCAGGCTATGTCTTTGCAGACAGTTATGCGAAGCTCTTGCTGCTTGCATCGGTGCAAGGGGCATGTTTCGGGCTGGCAACGACGGCCGGCATTACGGTGGCTATCGACATCACAGCATCTACAAGACGCAGTGCGGGAAATATGGTATACGCATGGTCGGCAAGGTTGGGTATGCTGATAGGAGCGGGAGCAGGTGTTTTATTGTTCGATTTCTATGGCTTCCGTACGGTTGTCTATCTGGCTGTTGCCGCAGGGGCTTTCAGCATGTTTTTAGCTTCGAGGGTATATGTCGCTTTTCGTGCGCCTATCGGTATGAGGTTGTGTGGCATGGACCGTTTCCTGCTGCCGCGTGCATGGGTTCCGGCGCTGAACATGCTGCTGATTGCTTTTGTTCCGGGGGTATTGTTGCCCTTATTGTACATAGGAGATTACATTGCGCTTTTAGCATTGGTGATATTGGTATGCCTGACAATGCCTTTCACAAAGATGTTTGTGAAGCTGTCGCACCATTGCCAAAGAGGTACGGCCAATACGACGTGCTATTTGGCTATGGAAACGGGACTTCTGGCTGGGCTTGCAACCGCCTGCCGGTTGGCCGATGCATATCTGCTCTATCATGCTGCCGGCGTAGCTACCATACTCGCGATCTTTTTCTTCGCACTATTGACCTATCCCTATTATAAGAAAAAAAGGGTAAGGTAAAAAAACAGGCCCTTAAAAATACGGTATAAAGATAATCAACCCTATAATTGCCGCCGCAACAGCGCATATCAGCACTGCTCCGGCGGCAATGTCTTTCACCTGGCCCGCAACGGGATGCCGTTCGGGAGACACCAAGTCTACCAGTTTCTCAATGGCGGTATTGAACAGTTCGGCTGCGATAACCGTCCCTATACACATCACAACCATTATCCATTCGGTACGTGTAATTCCCAAAACAATCCCTGCTATGATTACTGCCATCGCAGCAATCAAGTGAAAACTCAGGTTTTGTTCCTTGCCTACACAGCTTTGAATACCCTTCCAAGCATAACCGAAGCTGCGGAGTTGTTTTTTTAAATCATATTTCATGAGCAGTTGGCGATTGGTGATGAATGATTGGTGATGAATCACTTGAACTCAGTTTCTTGAAACCTGCTTCACTCCCTTTATCGTTCTCAATTTCTTGATAAGCGCTTCCAGACGTCCGGTGTCGCCCACCATGATGGTCAGTGTACCGGAGAACAAGCCGTCGTGCGAATCTATGCCTATGCTCCGCAACGTGATTCCGGTTTCTTTGGAGATGATGGAAGTGATGTTCGTTACGATACCGATGTCGTCGTGCCCCACTACACGCAGTGTGATGGGGTACTGGGTCCCTTGGGATTTACCCGCCCAGCGTGCCTTTACGATACGGTATCCGAAACGCTCGCGCAGGTCGCTCGCGTTCGGGCAATCGCAACGGTGTATTTTGATACCGCCGCTTACGGTGACAAAGCCGAATACCTCGTCGCCGTAGATTGGATTGCAGCAACGTGCCAGTTTGAAGTCCAGCCCTTTCAGGTTTTGGTCGATGACGAGCACGTCCTCCTTGGCATTTGTCTCTTCGGGCAGGGCGGCTGCTTGCAGGTTATAACCTTCGGCGCTACGGTAGACGATGTCGTCGTGCGTATCATTTTCCCGTTTCTGCAGTTCAAGGTACTTGTCTATGATGTCGTTCACGTCGAGCGTTTCGTCGGCGATGCTCTGATAGAAGTCCGTCACCACTTTGAAGCCGAGGCGTTTGATGAGGCGCATCATCGTGCCCTCGTCATATTCTATTTTCCGGTTCTTGAATTTGCGTTCCAGTGTTTCTTTGGCAAATGCATGCTGGCGGGCAGCCATTTCCTTGAGTGCCTGCCGTATCTTGGTGCGTGCTTTGGAAGTTGTGACGATGTTCAGCCAGCCCTGTTTGGGGGTCTGCGTGTTGGAAGTCATGATTTCCACTTGGTCGCCGCTGTTCAGTATCTGCTTCAGCTGTGCGTTCCTGCCGTTTACTTTTGCTCCGATGCATTTGCAGCCCAGTTTGCTGTGGATATGGAAAGCGAAGTCGAGTACGGTGGAACCTTTGCCCAGCTTAAATAAGTCTCCTTTGGGAGTGAAGACGAACACTTCGTCTTCGTATAAGTCCAGCTTGAACTGGTCCATTGTTTCCAGTCCGCTACTGTCGGAGTTTTCCAGCGCTTCACGTACGGAAGTAAGCCATTCGTCCAGACCGCTTTCACCTTTGATTCCCTTATATCTCCAGTGCGCTGCAAGGCCGCGTTCGGCAATTTCGTCCATACGTTCGGTGCGTATCTGCACTTCCACCCATTTGCCTTCGGGGCCCATTACGGTGATGTGCAACGACTCGTAGCCATTGCTTTTGGGCACAGACAGCCAGTCGCGCAAACGCTTGGGGTTGGGCTGGTACATATCCGTTACGATGGAGTATGCCTGCCAACATTCCAGTTTCTCCTTTTCGATCTCGGAGTCCAGAATTACGCGAATGGCGAACAAGTCGTATACACCTTCGAAAGGGCACTTCTGCTTCTTCATCTTCTGATAGATGGAGTGGATGGATTTGGTGCGTCCCTTGATGTGGAAGTGCAGCCCCGCTTCTTCCAGTTTCTTTTGGACGGGAGCGATGAAAGCGGCTATGTATCTGTCTCGTGAGGCCTTTGTCTCGTTCAGTTTCTCTTTGATATGATAGTAAACATCTTTCTCTGTATATTTCAGTGAAAGATCCTCCAGTTCCGATTTTAGCTTGTACAGTCCCAGCTTGTGGGCGAGGGGAGCGTACAGATAGGCGGCTTCATTGGCAACCTGCTTGCGTGCTTCATCATTCCTGCTGTCTTTTATCTGCCGCATGACATTCACGCGGTCGGCAATCATAATGAGTATGACGCGCATGTCTTCTGCAAATGACAGCAGCAGGTTGCGGAAGTTTTCCGATTCGATGGTGGGGCTTTTGGAGTAAAGTTCGTTTACCCGGATCAGACCCCGTATGATACCTGCCACATCTTCGCCGTAGCCCCGTTCCACTTCTTCGGAAGTACAGGTGCCGCAACGTACGGAGTCGTGGAGCATCAATCCCAGAATGGATGCCCGCTTCATTCCTATTTCTTCCGCTACGATGACGGCGGTCTGCATATCTTTGATAATGGGGTTCAGACCGAAAATATCCCGTTGTATGCGGTTGTTCTGTATAGAGTTTACAAGATGTGTTTTCAGTTTTTTGCAATCGCCTTTGTGGAGCGTGTCTCCGGAAAGCTGTAACAATTTTCGGTAGAGAACGAAGAGCAAACGCTTCTCTCCGGTAGTGAAAAATTCATCTGTTTCCATAATCGTCCGTATTTTCTGCTGTAAAGGTAGTTTTTTTCTTCCTTTTCTTGACGGCACTTGTGCTTTTTTTGTATTTTTGGGCATCAATTAATAAAATTAGATATTATGATAACACCCCAAGACAAAGAACTGCTTGCTAAAAAAGGCATATCCGAAGAGCAGATTGCCGAGCAATTGGCATGCTTCGAGAAAGGATTTCCATATTTGAAATTATTTGCCGCCGCTTCTGTGGGACAGGGTATCCTTGCTCCGGATGCCGATGAACAGAAAAAATACTTGGATGCATGGGAAACATACACCCAGACGGACAAGACTGTTGTGAAATTTGTTCCTGCATCGGGTGCGGCAAGCCGTATGTTCAAGAATTTGTTTGAATTTCTTGGAGCAGACTACGACGCTCCCCAATCGGGGTTCGAGAAAACATTCTTTGAGAAAATCGAGAAGTTTGCTTTCTATGATGACTTGAACGCCGCTTGCCTGAAAACAGCCGGTAAGGACATTCCCGCATTGCTGGCTGCCGGAGATTACAAGGCAGTGGTTGCTGCATTGCTTGAGTCGGCAGGGCTGAACTACGGTGCGCTCCCGAAAGGGCTGTTGAAGTTCCACAAATACGAAGACGGCGCCCGTACTCCGCTGGAGGAACATTTGGTGGAAGGTGCGCTTTATGCGGCCAATAAGAACGGCAAGGTGAATGTTCACTTCACCGTATCTCCCGAACATCGTGCATTGTTCAAGGCGCTGGTGGACGAGAAGGCGGCCGCCTATGCCAAGAAATACGGTGTGGACTACAACATCAGTTTCTCCGAGCAGAAGCCGAGCACCGATACCGTTGCCGCCGATATGGAGAACAAGCCTTTCCGCGATAACGGCAAGCTCCTGTTCCGTCCGGGTGGGCATGGCGCGTTGATTGAAAACCTGAACGATCTTGATGCCGATATAATCTTCATCAAGAACATAGATAATGTAGTGCCCGATAAGCTGAAAGGTGATACCGTATTGTACAAGAAGCTGATAGCCGGTGTGCTCATCACTTTGCAGCAGCAGGCATTTGCCTACCTGCAACTGCTGGACAGCGGTAAATACACGCATGAGCAGGTGCTCGACATCTTGCAGTTCGTGCAAAAGAAACTTTTCTGCAAGAATCCGGAGACAAAGAACTTGGAAGATGCCGAGCTGGTGATTTACCTGAAGAACAAGCTGAACCGTCCGATGCGTGTTTGCGGTATGGTGAAGAATGTGGGCGAACCGGGTGGCGGTCCGTTCCTTGCTTATAACAGCGACGGCACAATCTCTCTGCAAATTCTCGAAAGCTCACAGATTGACATGAACGATCCGGAGAAGAAGGATATGTTTGAAAAAGGCACGCACTTCAATCCGGTGGACTTGGTTTGTGCCGTACGCGACTATAAAGGGCACAAGTTCGATTTGGTGAAGTATGTGGATAAGGCCACCGGATTCATTTCTTATAAGTCGAAGAACGGTAAAGACCTTAAAGCACTGGAACTTCCCGGACTTTGGAACGGTGCGATGAGCGATTGGAATACAGTCTTTGTGGAAGTGCCCCTCACTACATTCAATCCGGTCAAGACTGTCAACGATTTGTTGAGAGAGCAACATCAATAAGAGGGGGAGGCCGTTTCACTGAAATAAAGGTGACTGTTTGCCGACATCATAATTGCGGGAAGCTGACTTCATAGGGAGAATGAAGTTAACTTCCCGTATTTCTTTTTATATCGTTTTTTCTCCCTATCTTTGCCGTAATTCTATAATAACTGATACTGAAGATGAAAAAGATTTTACTGTTAGGTTCCGGTGAACTGGGTAAGGAATTTGTGATTTCCGCCCAGCGTAAAGGCCAATACATCATTGCCTGCGATTCTTATGCCGGAGCACCTGCCATGCAAGTGGCAGACGAATGTGAAGTGTTCAGCATGCTGGACGGTGACGCATTGGAACGTGTAGTACGCAAACACAAGCCGGACATTATCGTACCGGAAATTGAGGCTATCCGTACGGAGCGCTTGTACGACTTTGAGAAAGAAGGAATTCAGGTTGTGCCCAGTGCGCGCGCAGTAAACTTTACCATGAACCGTAAAGCCATCCGCGATCTTGCCGCCAAAGAACTGGGACTGAAAACCGCCAAATATTTCTATGCCAAATCTTTGGACGAACTGAAAACTGCCGCCGAAAAGATCGGCTTCCCTTGTGTGGTGAAACCGTTGATGTCTTCTTCCGGCAAGGGACAGTCGCTTGTGAAGAGTGCCGACGAGCTGGAGCACGCTTGGGAATATGGCTGCAACGGCAGTCGTGGTGACATCAAAGAGCTGATTATCGAAGAGTTTATCAAGTTCGACAGTGAAATCACCCTGTTGACGGTTACCCAGAAGAACGGGCCCACCCTGTTCTGTCCGCCTATCGGCCATGTGCAGAAGGGTGGTGACTATCGTGAGAGTTTCCAGCCTGCCCACATTGATCCTGCTCATTTAAAGGAAGCGCAGGAAATGGCAGAGAAAGTGACGCGTGCCCTGACAGGGGCCGGTTTGTGGGGAGTGGAGTTTTTCCTGAGCCATGAGAACGGCGTTTACTTCTCCGAACTTTCTCCGCGTCCGCACGATACCGGTATGGTTACTTTGGCAGGGACACAGAACTTGAACGAGTTTGAATTGCATTGCCGCGCCGTTCTTGGCCTGCCTATCCCGAACATCAAGCAAGAACGGATGGGTGCAAGCGCCGTCATTCTCTCCACCATTGCCAGTCAGGAACGTCCCAATTACCGGGGCATGGAGGAAGTGACGAAAGAAGAAGACACCTACTTGCGCATCTTCGGCAAGCCGACCACCCGCGTCAATCGCCGCATGGGAGTTGTATTGTGCTATGCGCCGCTGGATAGCGACCTTGACGCGCTGCGCGATAAAGCCAAACGAATTGCAGGAAAGGTGGAAGTGTACTAAATCACACAGCCAGCTTTCCTTTGTATACAAACGCTTCCTTGCCGAAATCTATATCCGGCAAGGAGGCGTTTGGTTTGAATATCCCATAGACCGATGAGCCCGAACCGCTCATTGACGCATATACAGCACCTTGCCTGTACATTTCCTCTTTGATTTCCCTGATAGCGGGGAATTGCGGGAATACACTCTCCTCAAAGTCATTCACCATGCAGTTTCTCCATTCTTCAACGGGTAGTTGTATCGTCTCTTTCAGTGGCCGTTCCGGACGGTGCGGTTTTATCTGTGAGAAGGCATCCCGCGTAGAAACGAATATATCCGGCTTCACCAGCCAGAGCTGATACCCTTTCAACGATAAGGAGACAGGCGAGAATACATTGCCGATTCCTTCCGCATAAGTAGGCGCGTTCCGGATGAAGAAAGCGCAGTCAGCACCCAGTCGGGAGGCATAGTCTTCCATGCTTTCAATGCTTAGGGCGAGGTTGAATTTTTCATTCAGCAGTTTCAGCATGAACGCGGCGTCTGCCGAACCTCCACCCAGTCCCGCCCCCGAAGGGATATGCTTGAACAGGTGGATATCCACCGGTGGCAGGTCGAACAGTTCGTCCAGCAGTTTGTAAGCCTTCACCACCAGGTTGTTTTCCGCTTCACCCGCTATTTCGATGCCGGCTTGGTGCAGGCAATACTTTCTACTGCCTTCATGCAGCAGATTTATTTCCAGCGCATCTTCAATGGGAATGGGGTAGAATACGGTTTCAAGGTTATGGTATCCGTCCGGACGTTTCTCCGTAATATTCAGTCCCAGGTTTATTTTGCCATTCGGAAAGGTCAGCATTGTTCAATTGAGAATTAAGAATTGAAAATTAAAAAAATAACAAACAGCTCGTTAAAATGAACTCCGGAGACAAAGTTAATGAATTCTGTTCATAGTAGATTGAAAACTTAACAACGTTTTTTGGATAGCTATCAATAAAATCGTTTATCTTTGCTCTCCCTTTTGAAAAGGCGGACTGTTATTTCATAATTTTTAATTCTTACATTCAAAAAAAGTGGCAGAACAAAGACGAACTACACGTACTCCGAAGGCTAAAACGCCCCAACCCGTCAACGACTACGGGCGCATACAGCCGCAAGCGCCGGAACTGGAAGAAGCTGTGCTCGGTGCATTGATGATCGAGAAAGACGCTTATTCACTGGTGAGCGAAATTCTCCGTCCCGAATCTTTTTATGAGCATCGGCATCAACTGATATATTCCGCTATTACGGACTTGGCAGTCAACCAGAAACCGGTGGATATTCTTACGGTGAAAGAGCAGCTTGCCAAGCGTGGAGACTTGGAAGAGGTGGGTGGTCCGTTCTATATAACCCAGCTCAGCAGCAAAGTCGCATCTTCTGCACACATCGAATATCATGCCCGCATCATTGCCCAGAAGGCTTTGGCGCGCGAGCTGATAACATTCACCAGCAACATCCAGTCCAAAGCGTTCGACGAGACGCTCGACGTGGACGATCTGATGCAGGAGGCCGAAGGCAAGCTGTTCGAGATTTCGCAGCAGAACATGAAGAAGGATTACACGCAGATCAATCCGGTTATTGCCGAAGCGTACGACCTTATTCAGAAAGCTGCCGCGCGTACCGACGGTTTGAGTGGTTTGGAGAGTGGATTTACGAAGCTGGACAAGATGACTTCCGGCTGGCAGAATTCCGACCTCATCATCATCGCCGCCCGTCCTGCCATGGGTAAAACGGCATTTGTGCTTTCCATGGCAAAGAACATTGCGGTGAATTTCCGCAATCCCGTCGCCCTGTTCTCCCTTGAAATGAGCAACGTGCAGTTGGTGAACCGTCTCATCTCCAACGTGTGCGAGATTCCGAGTGAGAAGATTAAGAGCGGACAGCTTGCCGACTACGAATGGCAGCAGTTGGACTATAAGTTGCGCGACCTGCTGGATGCACCGCTCTACGTGGACGACACTCCTTCGCTTTCCGTCTTTGAACTTCGCACCAAAGCCCGCCGTCTGGTCCGCGAGCATGGGGTAAGGGTGATAATCATCGACTACCTTCAGTTGATGAACGCCAGCGGCATGTCTTTCGGTAGCCGTCAGGAGGAGGTCAGCACGATTTCGCGTTCATTGAAAGGACTGGCCAAGGAGCTGAACATTCCCATCATCGCCCTGTCACAGTTGAATCGTGGAGTGGAGAATCGTGAAGGGGAAGAGGGCAAGCGTCCGCAGTTGAGCGACCTTCGTGAGTCCGGAGCCATTGAGCAGGATGCCGATATGGTATGTTTCATCCACCGTCCCGAATATTATAAGATTTATACATCTGCCGACGGCAGCGATTTGCGCGGTATGGCAGAGATCATCATAGCCAAGCACCGTAACGGTGCTGTGGGCGATGTGCGTCTGCGCTTTATCGGACAGTACACCCGTTTCCAGAATCCGGAGGACGATATGATTATTCCTCCACCCACCGAGGGTGGAGGAGGAGCTACTTTCGGCTCGCGCATGAATGCACCCATAGGCAGCCCCTCTACGCCACCACCACCGTCTTCCGCCGACTACCTGCCGCAAACCGATAATCCGTTCGGCGGGGTGGGAACGGACGGGCCGTTGCCGTTTTGATTGAGGAAAGAACCCGGAAAAAAGAGGGGGCCCTCTTACACATTCATGGCATTAGCTCCGAGATCCGTTCGTTGAGCGGGGAATATTCTCAGCCCAGCGGGTCTTCCTCTTCGCCTCCGTCAACTCCTCCGCCGCCGGATGTGCCGCCTTCTCCGTCTGTTTTGTTTGCCAGGACTTCAAGATCGTAGAAGTCAATCTTTTGCCCTACGCGTGTTGCTGTGATGTCCGGCCTTACGGTGCTCGACGGACGGAAGTTGATCTTTACCGCTTTTATGTTCTTTGCTGTACACTCCTTTATGTCTTCCACGCCTGCCGTACGGGCTGACAGGCTGAATACTCCGAAATTCTTGATGTTGACCGATTGCCCGTTGTAGAGCGTTGCAATCATTGCTTCTACAAAGTTGGTCAGTACACTTTGGATATCTCCCAGTGTCAGCGAACTTTTTTCTTTCATCACATAGGCGATGTCATCCAGCGAAGCATTTGCCCCGAGAGTGACTAACTGCGGATAGTACTTCTGCACCGCATCCGATTTCCGAGGATCTTTCCTCGCGATTTTCTTGAATGGTACTCCCATAATTAATTGGTTTTTTAGTTTGGAAAATAGAAACTGATGTGCCTTTTTCTTTTTGGGCACGTTGCAAATGTAGTTACTCCCCAATTGCTCATCATGGGTTACGGGGGGCATTGCCCGGTTAATGCTTTTCACGACGGATTATCGTATGCTTCCTTCCCCCTCTGCCCGAAAAGGACAATGTGATGAAAAACGGCTTAATTTATTGTAGAATATATCCTCCGGATTATTTGCTAATATCGCTGAAAATCAGTATCTTTATGTCATATTAATCAAATAAGTACATATAGAATGAAATTAGAAAAAGAAGAAGAAAAGAACGGAGAATCTGCTCCGTTCCGCATCCGCACTTACTCCAAAGTGGAACTGTCTATGCTTTACAATCCTACCTCCTGTTTGTCCAACGCCATAAATCTGCTTGCCACCTGGATACGCATGAACTTTCCGCTGTGCGAGGAACTGGCAGCAGTGGGCTATAACAAATATCGCCGCAACTTCACGCCGAAAGAGGTGTCTCTGATTGTGAAATATCTGGGTGAACCTTAAGAATTATTCTCTATACACGTAAAGCCCCGTAACAATATATGTTATCCTGTATAACAATATATGTTACGGGGCTTCTTTTTTACTGCACTATGTCCACCACCTCATATTCCGTTGTGTTCTGTTCGTTTCTTCTGGTCTTGAATTTGTACTTTTCCAGAGCCTGCACCAATATCTGCTGTGCGCTCCTGTTGACCTGTACTTTTCCGAAGATGCTCAGCTTGGTCAGTATGGCGCTTGCCGGCAACCACTTTACCGTTGTGTCTTCTGTCAGCGGCTTTCGGAAAAAGACAAACAAGTTCTCCTCTACGGGATCTTTCATACGGTGGAGCTCATTGTGCCGGTTCAGCAGTTCTATTTTTTTGCCTTCGTACCAGTACCGGAAGCCGCTTTGCAGCAGTGCCAGTGCTTGCGAATAAATTCCGCAGTAAATCACCGGGGTACGGTAGTCTATCGTTGTGACGGTGACGGGCAGGAAACGCCGGTTTCCGCCGATGTCTTGCAAACACTGCTTGTTGTTGGTGCTGCCGATGAACGAGGAGTGCCGCGCCAACGTAAACGCTTCTACGTCATAAGCCTTACGCTGTGTTATGTTGTCCTGCGCGATAATCCTTTTCAGGGCGGCGAGTTCTCCCGGTTTCACGCCTTCAAACTCTTCCATATTGATGATGATGCGTGTGGACAATAACCGTTCATGGTCTTTGTTGGCAGGGTCTATGATGCCGTTGTAGAAGTATTCTTTCCATTCGGGCGGCAGCAGGTGGCGAATCCAACTGCTTTTTCCTTTGCCCTGTTCGCTGTAAAGGATAATCACAAGCTGATTCATCTCGTCTTCGCGCAATGCGCATGCCACCATTCCCACGAGCCACCTCCGGAAACCTTCTGTCCATAGCGGTTGGTCTTCGGTCTGTACGGTTTCCGCCAGTTGGCCGATATAGTCCGTCCCGTCCCAGGGCGCAAGCCTGTCCAGATAGTCGGTGAAGGGGTTGAATTCTTTGGCGTAGTCCGAATCTATCACTGCCTTGAGGAAATTCTGGAAACAGGAGATGCCTGCCAATTGGAGATCCACGAATATGGAGTTATAATCTTTTCCCCGCATGGGACGGTAGCCTGCGGAGGAAGTCGAAGACTCGTTGCAGACGGTGAATTCCAGACGGTCCAGAATCATGTTCCGGCGTATGCCGTAGTGTGCTTGCAGAAAGTCCATTACGCGGTTGATGACCGGTTGCTTATCCTCTTTCCGGGTGGTGGTATCGGTAGTCTTGTCAGTGTAGATGTAGGCGTTGTGCAAAGGTGTGCGGACATCGAGGTCATCTTTGCCGAAGTCCTTTTGCGCCAGCCCGATGGCTTTTTCTTCGTCAAGTCCTTTGGCATAGCACTTATTCCCCAGCGCAAAGAGGAAATTGTTACGGTTTCCCTTTTTGAATTTCATGCTGCGTTTTACGGCGGTCACCGCTTTGGAGAATAGCAGTTTCTCCCAGGGCTCTGCTTCGGGCAGGGGAGAAGCTGCGGTGCGGGGACACACCTCCATGCCGGCAGGTTTTCTTACCGGCTGTTTTTTCGCTCCTTTTTCGGGAGCGATGATGTGGACTGCCAATGGTTCTATTTGCAGCTGCAATGTCGTGTTCAGATAGGCTTCCGGATCATAGGAGATGAAATAGCCTCTCGATATGTCCTTGCCGCTGCCGTCTATCTCCGTTCCAAGCAATGCCTCGTAATATTGTTTGGCGTCGTTGTACAGTTTCGAGTGTACCTCTTCCAGACCCCCGTAGTCTATTTCTCCTTGCAGCAGCTCTGCGCGTAGCCGACATGCATATTCGGTCTGCCTGAACACGAAAATTTTGTAACCATGCCTTTTGGGAGACAGGAAGCTGCCTAAGGTGTTCGGGTCGTTGTTGATCAGGCTCCGTATGGCTTCCAGACGATCTTCTTCCAGTTCGTCGAGGTCGAGGGTGATAACCGGATTGTAGCGGATAATGCCGTATGCCAACCTTCTTTCGCGATAGTTTGCTGTGAGAGTTCGGAAAGGCAGTTGTTTCTTTACGTTGTTGGCTTCTTCCGTCTTGCCCTGTATCACGAGGGAGGCAATTTTGATGATTAGTCTGGCATATTTGCCGTTCTTGATGTCCGCCATGTCCTGCGCGAGTGTCGTCTCTCCGTTGACGGTGCTGAAACCACGATAGGTGATTACTGAAATACTTTCCATTTATTTTGTTTTAGTTTGCCTTATTGGCGCTGCAAAAGTCTGCATTATATCGCTATGAACCAAAAACGGCTTTTCCTGCGAAAAGCCGTTTTTTCTACAATTTGATAGCGATGTCTTTATTACCTTTTTTCTCACATTACGGGATATAGTTCGTTGTATAACTTATATATCTCATCTTCAATGCACTCCGGGTTCAGAGTGTTGGCTCCTCCGTCCGCATCCATGAAGTCTACGAGCAGGTGCAGCGTTCTCGACAATTGCCTGACTCCTTGCAGTCCATGCGTCTTTGTAGGATTTATCAGCAGTTGTATAAAAGGGGATAGGAATATTTTCCGATCCGCATACTTCACGCGTAAGCGCTTGTGTGTCTGCGATAATACCTCTATTACGAGTCGCGTTTTTTCGCTTTCTTTACGGTAAATCACTTGGATGTCTGCCTCCTGAAGCATCTTCACTTCAATTGGAGTTTTTTTAACATGATAGTCACAATTAGAAAAGTGTTTATTTATAATTTGCTAACAAATCGGATGCAAAGTTAACAAATAGTGGCATTGCATCTTCTTCTTTATTCCAATAATTTCCTTTTTGTGGAAAGTGTGTTTGTGATGTTATAGATAGGAGGAGGTAGCTATCCCTGTTGTTATATTAATGTAACACACACTTTTATAAAAGAAAAAGAATGATGCGCCTGCGCGCGTATCTTATATTAACGAAAAAGGAATTAAAGTAAGGGGGAGGGAAGTGTTTTTTAAACGTTCGTTTAATAGACGCAAAGGTAACGTCAAGAAATGACATTACAAAATATTTTTTCAAATAAAATGGAAATCTCTTTGAATATTGCAGGTATACTATTGATTACTAATAGGTTGAAAATGGCTTCAAATTGGAGATTTGTTATGGCTTTTTGCAAAAATAGAATGAAGCCTTTTGTACTCTTAAAGGGTGTTTTTTAAACGAACGTCTAAAAAACACTTTTTGCTTTTAACTCATTCGTTTGCAATGCTTTATAGACGCTAA
>ENA-OROZ01000135-OROZ01000135.1-human-gut-metagenome-genome-assembly--contig:-NODE-135-length-88364-cov-4.380041_pt1 | contig 88364 bp, 88 predicted proteins | sample MGYA00242138_ERZ509066 | MGnify/ENA primary metagenome ERZ509066 (study PRJEB26280, sample SAMEA2338691) | human gut metagenome | biome: human gut; feature: human-associated habitat; material: faeces... | reverse complement strand
ACCCAAAGCCCCCCGTCGCCGTAGAGCTTGCGGTAGATCACGACTGCCTCCCCCGTCTCCGAATCGTGCGCCACGGCTTCCACCACATAATAGTCGCCCTTAAAATGCCGGTACACCCGCCCGATCTGAACTTCTCGCATGTTCTTTCCTCCTGACGCAAAAAACGGTATGGCCGAACTGGTCATACCGTTTTTGGATTGCATGGTGTTATTCCTTCGGCTCTTCCTCGTCCTCTTCCAGATCGAACTCCAGCTCTTCGCCGCAGTTCGGGCAGGTCGTTGCGCCCTCGTCGAGCATTTCCTCGTCGATGGTGATCACTTCTCCGCAGGTCGGGCACTTGACCTCGTAGAGCGTTTCGCTGCCGAAGTCGTACTCGTCCTGGTCGTCGGCGTCGTCTTCGTCGGAGATGTCTTCGTAGTCGTCATCCTCGTCGTACTCGTCATCGTACTCGTCGTCATCGTCGTCCATCAGATAGTCGTCGATGTTGTCGAGGTCTTCTTCGATGCAGTCGAGCTCGTCCGAGATCGTGTCCACCACGTCTTCGAGATCCGCAACGGTCTCGGCGACGTCGGAGAGCATGTCGACGATTGCGGCAATCATCTTGCCCTCGTCCTTCTCGGTGTCCAGCTTCAGGCCATCCATCAGGCCCTTGAGATAAGCAGATTTTTCGGAAAGCGTCATAGTCTTGCTCCTTTCAGCGCAGCGTATTAGCCCTTTGCACGACCCAGATATTCGCCCGTGCGGGTGTCGATCTGAATCTTGTCGCCCTCGTTGATGAACAGAGGAACCTTGATTTCCGCGCCGGTCTCGACGGTAGCGGGCTTGGTGACGTTGGTAGCGGTATCGCCCTTGACGCCCGGGTCAGCCTTGGTGACGACGAGCTCGACGAAGTTCGGGGTCTCAATGCCGAAGACGTTGCCCTTGTAGCTCAGCAGCTTGCAGACCGTGTTCTCCTTGATGAAACGGAAGGAGCTGTCGAGCGTGTCCTTGCTGATGGGGATCATGTCGTAGGTTTCGAGGTCCATGAAGTAATACAGATCGCCGTCGTTGTAGCTGTACTCATAGTCCTTGCGCTCGATGAACGCTTCTTCAAACTTTGCCGTGGGGTTAAAAGACGTTTCAGTCACGGCACCGGTCACGATGTTCTTCATCTTGGTGCGCACAAAGGCCGCGCCCTTGCCGGGCTTGACGTGCTGGAACTCGACGACCTGATAGTACTTGCCTTCCATTTCAAATACTTTACCGTTTCTGAACTCACCAGCGGTAATCGTTGCCATAACTATTTCCTCCTGTATTCCCGAGGATATCATCGCTATCCTCAAATTCACAAAGTATCGGTTCTAAACCTATGGTATTTTACCGCATATAGTGCGGCAATGCAAGTGTTTTTCTTGATATTGTGCTTTATTTTTCTAAATTCCTATTCTTCTTGCGCGCATCGTGCGCGCTTCTCCGCTTGAACGGCTCCTGAAGCGTGTGCAGCACGCGGTTCCACGCACCGTCCGGCCCGCCCTTGGGCTCGACCATCAGCATCAGAACACCGCTGCGCCGCGCGCCGAGCGTATCGGTCAGCAGCTTGTCGCCGAGCATCGCCGTCTCGCTCTCGCGCACACCGTAGCGCGCCATCGCCTCACGAAAGGCGCGTGTGCCGGGCTTCCCCGCGTGGCCCACATAGCCGATGCCAAGCAGCGTGCAGAAGCGCTCCACGCGCGCGGGGCTTCGGTTATTGGAGAGAATCGCAAAGGTGATTCCGCCCTCGCGCAGGGTATCAAGCCAATGCTTCTCTATCCGGTAATCGGTATCTTTTTGATCGGAGTGATCATGACTTATGTGGTAGAGCCTCCGATCGGAGCATTAAACGTTATGATCAACAACGGATTAAACAGCATGAATGGTGCAAAGGCAATCCTGCTTGGCGCACTGCTCGGCGGAATGATGTCCGTAGATATGGGTGGCCCGGTAAACAAAGCAGCATATGTATTTGGTACCGCATCTATCGCAGCAGGCAATTACAATATCATGGCAGCTGTTATGGTCGGTGGTATGGTTCCACCGCTTGCAATCGCACTTGCAACCATGTTCTTTAAAAACAAATTTACCGAAGAAGAGAGAAAAGCAGGACCGACAAACATTGTTATGGGACTTTCCTTTATCTCAGAGGGAGCAATCCCGTTTGCAGCATCGGATCCATTGCGTGTGCTGCCGTCCTGTATCATTGGTTCCGCAGTTGCAGGAGCATTATCCATGGCATTTAACTGTACATTAATGGCACCACATGGTGGAATCTTCGTATTCTTAACCGTAGGCCATCCACTGTTATATCTTGTATCCCTGGCAGTTGGTTCTGTTGTAGGATGCGTGATCCTTGGACTTTTAAAGAAGGATGTATCAAAAAGATAGGAAACGGAAAAGGTAATTAAAATCGCAGGCTTTATGTTGTAACAATATAGAGCCTGTGAATATGTAATCATAAAACAATGTGTTATGTACAAAGAAAGGAGAAAATCATGAAAGAATTTAAATACGTGATCACAGACAAAGGGGGAATCCATGCAAGACCGGCAGGAGCACTTGTAAAGGAAGCAGCCGCATTTCCATGCAGCATTACCATTGCAAAAGATGGAAAAGCAGCAGATGCAAAACGTATTTTTGGAGTTATGGGACTTGGTGTAAAATGCGGCGAGGAGATCACAGTCTGCACCGATGGAGAGAATGAAGAGGCAGCAAGTGCTGCAATCGAGGCATTTTTGAAAGCAAATCTGTAAAAATTGATAAAAACAGAAATAAAAATCTAAAATGGAGGTAACGGGCATGGAACTGCACGGAAAAAGTGTATTCGGCGGAATTGCCATGGGCAGACTGTCTGTCTATCATAAGACGGATAACGCAGTAAAACGAACAAAGATAACGGATATAGAAGCAGAAAAAAACGTTTTGAGGATGCAAAAGAAGAAGCCAAAAGGCAGCTTGGTGTTTTCTATGAAAAAGCAGTCAGGGAAGTCGGTGAAGTCAATGCGGCAATTTTTGAGATGCACCAGATGATGCTGGATGATCTCGACTATGTAGAGTCGATCACAAACATGATCGAAACCCAGCAGGTCAATGCAGAATTTGCAGTTGCTTCCACCGGAGATAATTTTGCGCAGATGTTTGCTGCGATGGATGATGATTATATGAGAGAACGTGCGGCGGATGTCAAAGATATCTCCAATCGCGTGATCTCTATTTTACAGGGAAACGGCGATGCAGGCTTAAGCGGTGATGAACCGTTTATCCTTTTAGCGGATGATCTTGCACCGAGTGAGACTGTGCAGCTTGATAAATCAAAAGTACTTGCTTTTGTAACACGTCACGGTTCCACCAATTCCCACACGGCGATCTTAGCGAGAACCATGAATATTCCGGCATTGATCGGAGTTGATTTTCCGGAAGAGGGTGTGGACGGACAGTTCGGTATCGTGGATGGATTTGATGCAAAGTTTTTCGTAGAACCGGATGAGGATACGAAAGCGGAATACCGGAAGTTAAAAGAAGAAAATGAGCAGAAGAAACGTCTGCTTCAGGAATTAAAGGGTAAGGAAAATATCACAAGGGATGGAACGAAGATCAATCTTTATGCCAATATCGGGGGTGTTTCCGATGTGGCAAATGTACTTGCCAATGATGCGGGTGGAATCGGACTGTTCCGGAGTGAGTTCCTTTATTTAGAGTCGGAGGATTACCCGACAGAAGAAGCACAGTTTGCAGCATATAAGACAGTTGCGGAAAATATGGCGGGTAAAAAAGTTATTATCCGTACACTTGATATCGGAGCAGATAAACAGGTCGGTTATTTTGGCCTTGAGAAAGAAGAAAACCCGGCAATGGGTTACCGTGCGATCCGGATCTGCCTCGACCGCACTGAAATTTTTAAGACACAGCTTCGGGCAATCTACCGTGCCAGCTATTATGGAACGATTGCGATCATGTTCCCGATGATCATTTCCGTAAATGAGGTGAAAAAGATCAAAGAAATCATTGCGGAAGTGAAAGCGGGACTTGATGCCGACGGTATTCCGTATAAGGATGTGGAACTCGGTATTATGATCGAGACACCGGCGGCAGTTATGATCAGTGATCTTTTAGCGAAAGAGGTTGATTTCTTTTCGATCGGGACAAACGATCTGACACAATATACACTTGCAATCGACAGGCAGAATCCGAAACTGGATAATATTTATGATTCACACCATGAAGCAGTCCTTCGGATGTTAAAAATGGTTGTGGATAACGGACATAAGGAAGGATGCTGGGTTGGCATCTGCGGTGAGCTTGGCGCGGATGAAACGCTCACAGAGACATTCCTCCGGATGGGATTTGACGAGCTTTCCGTATCACCGTCCATGATCCTTCGGATCAGGGATAAGATCAGGAATACGGATTTGTCAGAGAAATAAAAGTGCATCAGGGATCTGCAGCGTATGATTCGCATGCAGATCCTTTTTTACAGGATAACGCTATAAGGTGTCGGCATGATTGTCAGTTGTGCGGTGAAATGGGCATATACAGCAGAAACGCTGCTGTTATGCCTATTTTTTGTGTGATTTTGGGCATAATCACAAGGTTTTTCCTGTATATGGAAAATGAGGAGCCAGATAAAAAGAATACATGGTATAATGTTGGTATGATATGGGAATTAATTATGTAAGACAGAAAGGCGCAAAATGCGGATTCTGATCAAAACAACGGTAAACAGGATTTTTACAGTCACCGGACATAAAACAGGAGGCACACATGAGCAATTACTTACTGATCAAACAGGGAACGATCCACAACGCCATAGAGGAAGAACCATTTGTGGCAGATATTTTAGTGGAGAATGGAAAAATAAAAAAGATCGCACCGGTCTTAGAGGGGAAGATCATCAATGACGCGGATGTGATCGATGCAACCGGGATCGATGTTTATCCGGGATTTGTGGATGCGCACTGTCACATGGGATTAGACGGGTATGCGACCGGATTTGCCGGCGAGGATTATAACGAATTAGGGGATCCTGTGACACCGCAGCTCTCCGCGGTGGATGCAGTCAATCCGCAGGATGAGACTTTCCAGATGGCACGCGAAGGCGGTGTGACCTGTGTGTGCACCGGACCGGGAAGCTCAAATGTCATTGGCGGAACATTCTGCGCCATCAAGACTTACGGAAAGCGTGTGGATGACATGTTAGTCAAAGAAAAAACAGCCATGAAGATCGCTTTCGGTGAGAATCCGAAAAACTGTTATAAGGAAAAAGGTGTTTATTCGAGAATGTCTGTTGCCGCGAAGCTGCGGGAGGCACTCACAAAGGCAAAAATATATGACACAAAATTACACGCTGCCGGCTGTCCGGAGGGCTGGAATGAACTTGAGATGGAACAGGCACAGGAACAAGTGATGGACGATTCGCAGAAAACAGACGCGGATAGGAAGGTGGATTTTTCAAAGATGCCTGCTTACGATGCAAAAATGGAGGCGCTTCTTCCAGTTATCCGCGGCGAGATGCCGTTAAAAGCCCATGCGCACCGCGCCGATGATATCTACACCGCAATCCGCATTGCAAAGGAATTTCATGTGGATCTTCGGATTGATCATACAACGGACGGAGCATTGATCGCAGATGATCTTGCAAAGGAAGGATTTCCGGTTGCGGTGGGCCCATCTTTTGGACATGCAACCAAATATGAACTGCGCCACAAAGGATTTCATACCCCTGCGGCACTTGCAAAAGCGGGATGTCAGGTTTCTATCATTACGGATTCCCCGGTGATCGAGGAGCGCTATCTGGCACTTTGCGCAGGAAGGGCGGTATTTAACGGGTTAAGTGAATTTGATGCGTTAAAGGCAATCACGATCAATGCAGCGAAACATATCGGAATCGAAGACCGTGTCGGAAGTATTGAGGCGGGAAAGGATGCGGATTTCGTGTTGACGGGGGAAAATCCATTTGCCGTGGATACTCATATTTTGTATACGATCATTGATGGAAATGTGGTGTACGAGGGGGAGAAAGCATAAACGGATTGTGAAAGAGCACTATTGTATAATTTTGTCATGTCTGATATGATGAATCCATATCTATAGTACCAGATAAAGAGTAAAATCACGGGGAGGATACCATGATAAAAAGAAAAAATTGGACGAAAAAGATGTTGGCGGTTGCGGCATGTGCAGGGCTTCTGATGACGAACCCGGCGTTTACTGAAGCTGCAACAGCGGCAGAACGCAGCGCATATCAGGCAGTTTTTGATGCAGATTATTACCGCAGTGCATATCCGGATGTAGCCGCTGCTTTTGGCAATAATAAAGCAGCACTTTTTAATCATTTTGTAAATTACGGATTAAGAGAAGGAAGAAGCTGTTCTGCGGATTTCAATCCACAGGCATACCGGGCAAAATACGCAGATCTGCAGCAGGCATTTGGTGACGACATGGCAGCATATTGCCGCCATTATGTGACATGTGGTAAGGCAGAGGGCAGAGACGGAGGCGGAACAGGAAGTGTATCTGCCACAACGCAGACTTCTGCAGCGACAGTCGGACAGGGAAATATTTTAAGTAGCTGTACGACACAGTATGATGCGACCGTTCCACGTGCAAATAACGTAGAACTGGCAGCAGCCCGTATTAACGGAGTCGTAGTTCAGCCGGGAAAATCATTTTCATTCAGTTCTACTATTTTACCGCGTACAGCGGCAAACGGATATGTCGTAGCACCGATTTATATCAGCGGAACTGTCGGTACCGGAACCGGTGGAGGTGTATGTCAGGTGTCATCGACACTTTATGCCGCAATGCGGTATGCCAATCTTCCGGCAACGGAGCGTTATCCGCATTCTTTGCCGGTAACTTATCTTCCGGATGGATATGATGCAGCGATCGCAGGAACGAGCAAAGACCTTAAGTTTACCAATACTTTTTCACAACCGCTTCTGATCCAGGCATCTGCATCGGGTGGAGTATTGACGGTAACACTTTCATTACAATAGAGGACACAAGCAAATTAAATCCTTACAAAGTCTGTTGTATTTACAGACAATGTAGGGATTTTTTTGATATAATTGGGGAAAAACAGAATATATGTTCGATAATCATTGCTTTTTTTCGAGGTATAAAGTATAATAAAAAGACAAGATGGAGGAGATCGTATGCTGAAAGAGATAATGAAAAATACAATTGAATATGTAAATTCTTTTCCTAAAAAAGAAAGAAAGAGCTACGGTCAGTTTTTTACTCCGATACAGACGGCAGAGTATATGGCATCGCTTATAAGAACGGAATCTGAAAAGGTTAAAATACTCGATCCAGGTGCCGGGAATGGTCTGTTGACAGCAGCAGTGGTAGAGCATTTAATTGCACGAGGAACAGCACGGGAAATTTCTGTAGTATTATATGAGAACGACAAAAATATACAGTCATTGTTAAAAAAGAATATAGAAATAATAAGTAGTTATTGCAGCCAAAAACAGGTAAAATTATTTATAAAGACCCAGAAAGAAAATTTTATTGTTGACAATCAGAAATATTGGGAGATGCAGAAAAGCAAAGGATTATTTGACATTGTGATCAGCAATCCTCCATATTTGAAAATTCGCAAGGAGGCCGCAGAGTCCGTGTGTATGAGTGAAATAGTGCATGGTCAGCCTAATATGTATTTCCTGTTTATGGCTATGGCAGTTAAAATGCTGAGGACAAATGGAGAGTTTGTATTTATTACGCCAAGATCCTGGACATCAGGGACATATTTTAAAAGTTTCAGAAGCTATTTTATGGATAGTATGGATATTCAGCGTGTACATTTGTTTGAATCTCGAAATAGCGTATTCAAAGGGAAAGAGGGACATAGTGATGATATCTTGCAGGAAACAATGATTACTTATGGAAAGAAATCGAAAAGTCAGTCTCGGAATATTATCATTGCGATTAGTCAGAATGCGCAGGATTTAGGCAAAGTAAAAGAAATTCAGGTAGAGAGTGGAAATTGTTTGCCAGAAGGAAAAGAGCATTATTTTGTACTTCCATCAGATGAAGAAGATTTAAAGGTATTAAACTATATGAAGAAAATGCCTAATACGGTCGAAGAGGCGGGCTTTCGATTTAAAACGGGACAGGTAGTAGAATTTCGTAATAAGGAGTATATAGCGTGGGAGAAAAAAGAGTCTACAATTCCATTGCTTCATTCATGTAATGTATTAGAAGGAAGAATAGTATTTCCTGCTCAGACAGAGAAACCACAGTATTTTGTAGTAAAAGATGAATCTAAGAAGAATGTGATGGAAAATCAGAATACAGTTTTTTTAAAGAGAGCGACGGCAAAAGAAGAAAAACGCAGACTACAGCCAGCCTTGCATTTAGCAGATGCTTTTGCATATAAACAATTTACCGCAGAAAATCATTTAAATTATTTAATTAAAGTAGGAGAACGGATTAGTCTTTGTGAGGTATATGGGTTTTATACGTTATTGTCTTCTGATATATGGGAACGTTATTATCGGATGTTAAATGGCAGCACACAGGTAAATTCGGCAGAATTAAATACAATGCCGATTCCGGCAAAGGATGTACTACAGAAAATAGGAAAAACTGCAATGAGAGAATGGAAAAAACAGGGTGATTATTTTACCAGAGATAATATGTTATCCAGCGATGAAATTTTAAGGCAATGTATTGGATAGAGCAGAAGAAAAAGGAGCTTTAAATGAAAGAATACCCTTACAGAAAGATGAATGAAATGCGCGAAATACTTGAAGTATTGCAGATGCCTTCAAAATTGAAAAATACACGGACTATTCTGACTTTACTGGCTGTTGCACGTGTAAAAGAAAAATCAAAATGGTCTCAGGTAGAGGAAAGTTATGCCAGAACACATGATATGATTGTGTTCATGAATGAATATTATCCTAATAAAGGTGGAACAGATTTAAAGCGTGGTGGTTATAGTGAAAATTCCCGTGAGACAATTAGAGATGATTCTGTTTCACCTTTGTGCAGTATGGCAGTTATGGAACATAATGGTGCTAAATCCCAGAGTGAGAAAAGCAGTTATCGTTTGACGAAAGAGTTTGCAACTCTGTTAAGAGCGTACGGAACAGAAAATTGGGAAGAGGAACTTTGCTATTATTGTGAGACACATCAGACTTACGAGGAGAAATATTCTCAAATAAGACAAGTAGATAAAGGGCTGTCAGTGTTATATAATGGGGAACAGTTTCATCTGAAAAGATCGGCTCATAATAAGCTTCAAGCAGCAATCTTAGAAGAGTTTGTCCCTATATTTGTACCAGGTGCAAAATTATTATATATTGGTGATACAAAGAAGCGGGAATTGGTCAAAGACGTTGAGTTTTTAAATGAGTTGAACATAACAGTGTTGGAACATGCAATGCTTCCGGATCTGATATTATACCAGGAAGAAAAGAAATGGCTGCTTTTTATAGAGGCATATACGTCAACAGGAGAACTTACGATAGAACGTGTATCCAAAATTAAGGAATATTGTAAAGATTGTCCGAAAGATATAGAAATTATTTTTGTGACGGCATTCCAGACAATGAAGAAATGCCAACAAAAATTCTTATCAATTGCATGGGATACGGAAATATGGGTGGCAGAAGAACCGACACATATGATTCATAAAAATGGAAATAAATTTTTAGACGCACATTCAAATACTATATCAAAAAATAAGTAGAAGAGAGAATTTATGCGGATTTTAGTAGTAAACGATGATGGAATTAAAGCACCGGGCATAAAGCGTCTTGTGCAGATGGCAGCAGGACTTGGCGAAGTATGGGTGGTGGCTCCGGCAGCACAGTGCAGTGCCATGTCACACCGGATCACTGTGCGTGGCGATTTAGAGGTAAAACCGTATGATTTTCCGGCCACAGGTGTGACGGCGTACAGTGTGGGGGGAACCCCGGCAGACTGTGTGAAAGTGGCACTTGGATGTCTGATGACAGAAAAACCGGATATCGTATTTTCCGGGATCAATGCAGGCTATAACGTTGGACGGGATATCTTATATTCCGGTACGATCGGAGCGGCGATGGAGGCTCTCTGCTGGGGTGTCCCGGCGATCGCATTTTCCGTTGCGGAGGAAGATGAGTGTGAGGTTTTAAATACATATTTAGAACCGGTTGCAAAAGAACTGATCTCCAAAACATTACCGCAAAATGAGATCTGGAACGTCAATTTCCCGGGATGCACTTTAGAGGAATACAAAGGAATCCTGTGGGATCGTATCCCGGATCAGAACCAGTATTACCGGGATAACTACAAGAGAACGGACAGACCGGACGGAAGCTGTATTTTTTCAGCGGCAGGGCTGTCGGAAACGGAAGCAGCGGATGGAACGGATGCGGGAGCAGTTCTTTCCAATTACATATCCATCGGAACAATCAAAAATATGATCATATAAAAAAGGAAAAAACAGGTTTGTTTTTCAGTAAACGGGAGAATGCTTATCAGCAGAATTAATGATTTTTATTAACGTACCTGATAAATATTCTCTCTTTTGTATAAACTGGGTAAAATTTTAGTAAAACTTTACTAAAGCTATTGAAATCTGCAAAATCGTGAAATATAATGCAGAAGAAAGGCGTGATTATATGGCAACAATCAAAGAGATTGCCAAGCTGGCACATGTGTCGGCGGCAACGGTGTCGAGAGTGTTGAATCAGGATGAGACATTATCTGTGACACCTGAGGTAAAAAACCAGATAATTAAAATCGCTCATGAGTTGAAATATGTCCCGCCTAAGATGCGTCATGCCAAACGAGACAGACAGATCGTCATCGGAGTTGCGGACTGGCATATCGTAAGAAGAGACAGACCGGATGTGAGCATTACATCGGAGGATATCTTATCCGGAAGTATTGCGCAGAAAGCAGATATCGCTTTTTTACGTCTGATATATGGAGAAGTAAAACAGGTGGACGGTATCATTGCATTTGGATTGTTCTCGGAAGTGGAAGTTGATTTTTTGCGGTCACTGAGCACGGAGATTCTGTTTGTTAATTCAGATAAGAAGGATTATGAATTTGATCAGATCCTCATGGATTATGAGCAGGGATTAAACGATATGGTGCATTATCTGATGGACGAGAAGGAGTATCGCAGCATTGGTTATATTGGCGGTATCTATGAAGATGATATGGTGCGTATCGGAGTGCGTCGTCTGAATGGATTAAAGCAGATCCTGCAAAAAAAAGACTGTTATCGGGAAGACTATTTTAAGGTTGGAGAGATCAGTCATGAAAATGGGTATACACTCACAAAGGAAATGCTTTTGACGAAGGATGTGCCGGAAGTTCTTATTTTAGGAAACGATGAGGTCGCAGAAGGGGCATTAGAGGCGATCAAAGAGTTAAAATTCCGGATCCCCAAAGATGTTGCGGTTGTAGTTTACCGCGATATTGAGACGCTGTCGACAAAATACCCGACGTATACAAGTCTTCGCATGCTGCCGGATATCGTATGGACGACTGCCATAAAGCTTCTTTTGGAGCGGATCTTAGATGGCAGGAAAGATACGATGAAGGTATATCTGCCAACAAAGCTCGAACTCGGAGACAGTGCCTGATCATTGGCTGGACAATTTCTGAAAGAGCAACAACAAAAGTGTGCACGCCTGCATGGAAATAGATGCAGGAGAGAGAGGAGAACATTTCATTATGAAGAAAAAAATTGCTATGTTACTTGCAGCAGCATTATGCATGGGTACATTTGCAGGATGTGGAAACAGCGCATCAAACAACAGCAGCGCAGCAGACAATAATACGACAGATAATACAGTAGCTGCAACAGAGGGTTCTGACGTGGCAGCTTCTGCTGACAACGTAAAGATTGATACGTTAAACGTATACTTTGTCCCATCCAGAGATCCGGATGAGATCGTAACTGCAACAGAACCGCTTGCAAATTTAATGCAGACAGAGTTAGCAGGTTTAGGATATGATATCGGAGAGGTTAAGATCACTGTTGGTACAACTTTTGAGGCAGTAGGTGAGGCTCTTGCAGCAGGAACCGCTGATGTAGGATTTATTCCGGGTGGTACCTATGTACTTTATGATGACGGCGCAGATGTTATTTTAACAGCAACCAGAGATGGTTTAAATAAAGATTCGGACAACCCTGCAGACTGGAATGACGGACAGCCTACAGAAGGTACTGACAAACAGGCAGTTTCTTACCGTGCATTATTCATCGCAGGTCCTTCTGATAAAGGACATGAACTTGCTGATAAAGTAAACTCCGGCGAAGAACTTACCTGGGATGATTTAAACAGCGCAAACTGGAGCGTTATGTCCTCCTCCTCACCGGCAGGTTACATTTACCCGGCTTTATGGTTACAGGATAAATACCAGAAGGGTATCACAGATCTTTCTTCCGCAGTACAGTCTGATTCTTACGCAAGCGCATTCGCAAGACTTGCTTCCGGACAGATCGACGTACTTGTAACTTATGCAGATGCAAGACGTGACTACGAAGAGAGCTGGACAAGTGAATTTGGCCGTACAAAATCTATCTGGGAAGAGACAAACGTAATCGGTGTAACAGATCCGATTTACAACGATACAGTCTGTGTCAGCAAGACATCTCCAATCATGGATGACGGCTTAAAATCAGCAATCCAGACAGCACTCATCAATATCGGTAACACAGAGGAAGGTAAGGCAGTTATCTCTATCTACAGCCACAACGGATATGAGCCGGCACAGTCTTCTGATTATGATAAAGAGAGAGAAGCACAGAAACTGATCCAGGAATTAAGTGCAGCAAACTAATCGTTACTGGAACGTCTGACAGGGAGTGGACAGTATCGACTAAATAATAACAGGCAGTATGACGGGCAGCAGGAGGGCTGCTGCAGAGCCGGGAAACCGGTTTTGCGGCAGCCTTTCAATGAGTATACACCTATAAAAAACACACACCATAAAAACAGCAGGTAAAAGAAAGGTTTGGTTTAAATTTATGATCGAGTTTAAGGACGTATCGAAGGTATATCCGAACGGGGTAGTGGGACTGGATAATGTCAATTTAAAGATCGAACAGGGTGAATTTGTAGCGATCATCGGTCTTTCCGGTGCAGGAAAGTCCACGTTACTGCGGACGATCAACCGTATGCATGACATCACATCAGGAACTCTGACGGTGGATGGATTAGAGGTTAAGAACTTAAAAGGAAAAGAGCTTCGTACTTTCCGCAGAAAGATTGGAATGATCTTCCAGTCATTTAATCTTGTCACACGAACAACAGTAATCCGTAACGTATTGATGGCAAAAGTGCCGGAGATGCCTTTCTGGAGAGTTCTGCTTGGTGTGTTTAAAAAGGAAGACAAAATGCAGGCACTTGAGAGTCTGGATAAAGTCGGTATTCTGGATAAAGCATATATCCGTGCAGACCAGCTTTCCGGTGGTCAGCAGCAGCGTGTTGCCTTAGCACGTACACTTGCGCAGAATCCGGAGATTATCTTAGCAGATGAGCCGGTTGCAGCACTTGATCCGGTAACGGCAAAACAGGTTATGAGTGATTTCAGAAAGATCAATCAGGATATGAATATTTCGATCCTGATCAACATCCATCATGTGGAATTAGCACTCGAGTATGCAGACCGCATCATCGGAATCCGTGCCGGAAAGATCGTCTATGACGGACCTTCCGAGAATGTGACACAGGACGTGTTAAACACAATTTACGAAGGAAAGATTCCGGAGAAAACGGAGGAAGCGTAATGGGATTGTACGATAAAATATTTAAACCGAAAAAACTTGTGCTTGCAAACGGCAAAGTTGTGGAAGAAAAATGTTCCCGCGCGCCGCTCATCATTATTCTGATCGTGATCGCAACATGGATCTCTGTGAAAGTTACAGGTTTTTCCATGACAACACTTGTGACGAGAATACGGTTTTTCTTTGACATTTTAGCGCAGATGTTCCCGCCGAAAGTCGGTTACATCTCAAGTATCTGGGGACCACTTTTTGATACGATCAAAATGTCTCTGCTCGGCTCTTTTGTGGGTGGAGTGCTTGCGATTCCTTTTGCGATTTTAGCATCCAGCAACCTGATTAAAAATAAAGTTGTGATCGGTGTGGTCCGCGTATTTTTAAGTATCGTGCGTACGATTCCGACGCTGGTTGCAGCCCTGATCGCAACCTATATCTGGGGACTTGGCACCATGGCAGGTACCTTTGCAATCGCAGTATTTACTTTTGCTTATGTCGGAAAACAGTTATACGAGATGATCGAGACGGTCGACATGGGAGCTTATGAGGCAATGGAAGCCATGGGTGCAGGAAAGGCGTACTCCTTTATTTCTGCGATCATGCCGCAGGTACTGCCGGCATATATGTCAGTCTGTTTATTCTGCTTTGAGGGAAATGTCCGCTATGCAGCGATCTTAGGTTACGTTGGAGCCGGCGGACTCGGTCTGATCTTAAATGAAAAGATCGGCTGGCGTGAGTATGACAGTGTTGGAATGATCCTGATCGTTCTGTTTGGTACAGTTCTTATTATTGAAGCAATCAGCCATTATATCAGAAAGAAATTAACGTAGGAGGAACCGGCAAAATGAATGAATCAATCAAAAAAATGTACGAGCAGGAACCAAAGACCTGGTACGCAAAGATCATTGTGGCTTTGATTGTTGCAGCGCTTCTTGCATGGTCACTTTCTACGGTTCAGTCCACCGGATCAAACGGAAGCGGACTTTCCGTCGCAGGAATGATCATCAGTGGTATTTTCCATCCAGACACCGGATTATTGTTTGACCTTTCTACATCCGGAGTGGCATATCTGTTACTGGAAACAATGTGTATCGCATTCTTAGGAACGATCGTTGGTGCTGTATTATCAATCCCGCTTTCTTTCCTTGCGGCAGCAAATCTGATGCCGAAGCCGGTTGCACTGATCTTCCGTGTATTTATCATGGCAATCCGTACGATTCCGGCATTTGTATACGGACTTATGTTTATCCGTGTGACAGGACCTGGACCATTCGCCGGACTGCTTACCATGTCACTTTGTTCGATCGGTATGATCAGTAAAATGTTTATCGAGAGCATTGAGGATCTGGATACCAGGATCTTAGAGTCACTGGATGCAGCAGGCTGTACGATGTTCCAAAAGATCCGTTACGGTATCTTATCCCAGCTTTTCCCGGATTTTATGTCCACGCTGATCTATCGTTTTGATATGAACTTGAGAGATGCAACAGTACTTGGTCTGGTTGGTGCCGGTGGTATCGGTGCACCGCTTATCTTTGCGATGAGTGCATACAAATGGAATCAGGTAGGAGCAATTCTTGCCGGACTGATCGTACTGATCTTAATTATTGAAGTTATCTCATCAAAGATCCGTACAAAATTAGCGAGGGGTTAAAAGATGCAGCAGAGAAAATTAAAAATCTATTTTACCTCCGATGTGCACGGTTATTTTTACCCGACGACCTATGGGGATATGACAGAAAAAAATGTCGGTTTGTTCGGATGTGCAGGGAATTTTAAGAAGGATGAAGATACTCTGATCTTAGATGGCGGTGATATTTTGCAGGGTTCTGCCTTTGCATATTACTGCCGTCAGGTGGCAGACTCACCGGAAGTGATCGCCGATATCATGAACGACTGTGGTTATGATTACTATACACTCGGCAATCATGACTTTAATTACGGGCTTGAATATCAGGCAGCATACCGCAGCCGGAACAACGGTGTATGCGTCTGTCAGAATATTACGGATGAAGCGGGAAACACATTGTTCCCGTGGAAACTCCATACGATGAAAAACGGACTGCGTGTCGGCATCGTGGGTATTGTGACCGATTATGTTAATATCTGGGAAAAAGAAGAAAATTTAAAAGGAATTCACATCACGGATCCTTTTGAGGCAGCAAAAAATGCACTTGCGCAGATGAAAGAACAGACAGACCTTACGATCTGCATCTATCACGGCGGTTTTGAGTGCGACTTAGAGAGCGGAGAGACATTGTCCCAGACGACTGAAAATGTCGGATACCGTATCTGTAAGGAACTGGATTTTGATATTTTACTGACCGGACATCAGCATATGTCCGTGCCGGGAAGGGATATATCCGGTACTTATACGGTACAGCCTTGTGATAATGCGAAGGAGTATCAGTATCTGGAGGTTACGATGACAGATCATGAAAAAAGTATCCGCTCCGAACTGCGTCAGTCAGACGCGGCAAAGGGAACGGTGCTTGCGGACAAGTACCGTTCCACAGAAAATGCGGTGCAGGCATGGCTGAACCAGCCGATCGGTCATTTAAGCCGCGCGATCCTGCCGGAAGAGAAAGTGAAAATGGCATTGTACGGCTCACCGATCGCTGACTTTTTAAACCGCATCCAGCTTCATTTTTCCGGGGCAATGCTCTCATCGGTCGGTCTGGCAAATGAGATCGCCGGATTCCGCAGTGAAGTGAGCACGCGCGATATTATTGCGACATATCCATATCCGAATACACTCGTGGTCTGTGAGATCACCGGAAAACAGTTAAAGAACGTGATGGAGCGCAGTGCAGAATATTTTGCTTATGATAAGGATGGAAATGTCTGTGTTTCCGACAGCTTCCTGATTCCGAAAGTCGAGCACTATAATTACGACTACTATATGGGTGTGGATTTTAAGATCAACCCGGAGAATCCAATCGGCAGCCGGATCGAGGGATTGTCAAAGGACGGAAAACCGGTTCTTGATGATGATAAATTTACGATCTGTCTCAACAATTACCGTTACAGCGGTGCCGGTGGATATGATGTTTACACGGAGTGCCCGCTGGTCAAAGAGATCAATGTTGAGATGGTGGAACTCATTATGGATTATTTCCACGAATATCCGTATATTGAGGTGTGATGTATCACATAATGGACTTGACAGAATGCCAGGTTTGAAATATAATCAAGACAGCGTGTTGAAGAGAAGAGTACTGATCGGAAATTTTAAAGAGAGAGATACATTTTGGTGCGAGTATCTTAAAATGGAACATCAGGAAGACCACCTCTGAGCGGCCCTAATTCGGTCCGGTGATTCCGTTATCATCAAAATGAGAGATTTTCCACATGGAAATAAACGGGGTGGAACCGCGGATAAAAGATTGTTTATTCGTCCCTTATACAGATAAGTTGTCTGTATAAGGGACTTTTTAGTTCAGGAAAAGGAGATTGATCATGGTAGATTTTAAAGAAGACGAGAGACTGAATACGCTCAACCATTCCTGTGCACATGTGATGGCACAGGCAGTAAAACACTTATATCCGAACGCAAAGTTCTGGGTAGGACCTGTTGTAAAAGAAGGATTTTATTATGATATCGATCTTGGCGATACTGCTGTCAATGATGATGTGATCGCAGCGATCGAAAAAGAGATGAAAAAAGTCTGCAAAGAAGGTAAAAAGATTTACAGACGTGAGATCTCAAAAGCAGAAGCGTTAGAGCTTTTTAAAGATGATGAGTACAAACTTGACCTAATCGATGGTTTAGAGGATGGAAATATTTCCGTATACGATCAGGGCGATTTCACGGATCTCTGCCGTGGACCGCATGTTGACAATACCAAATTATGTAAAAACTTTAAACTGATCAAATATTCCGGTGTTTACTGGAAAGGTGATGCAAATAATCATGTAATGCAGCGTATCTACGGTGTATGTTTCCCGACTGCAGAAGAGTTAGAGGAGCATTTAAAACTCTTAGAGGAAGCAAAAGACCGTGATCACAGAAAGATTGGTAAAGAGATGCACCTGTTTATGTCTGACGATCTGGTTGGACGTGGACTTCCGATGTTTCTTCCAAAGGGATATACCGTATGGCAGGAGCTTGAAAATTATATCAAAGCAAAAGAGCGCAAACTTGGTTATCTGCATGTTATGACACCTTGTGTCGGTACGGTAAATCTGTACAAGACTTCCGGTCACTGGGATCACTACAAAGAGAACATGTTCCCGGCAATGGAAGTTGAGGGAGAGTCTTTCGTACTCCGTCCGATGAACTGCCCGCATCACATGATGATCTACGCAAACAGAATGCATTCCTATAAAGATCTTCCGATCCGTATCGGTGAGATCGCACACGACTTCCGTTTTGAGGCAAGTGGTACTTTAAAGGGTATCGAGAGAGGAAGACATTTCTGCCAGAATGATGCACATTTATTTGTAACACCGGAGCAGATCGAATCAGAGTTTGCAAAAGTGGTTGAGCTGATCTTTGATACTTACAAAGATTTCAATATCACAGATTACCGCTGTGTACTCTCCCTAAGAGATCCGGAAGATAAAGTAAAATATCATGATGATGATGAGATGTGGAACAACGCAGAGAACGCACTCCGCAAAGTACTTGATGATATCGGTATTGAGTATACAGAGGAGATCGGTGAGGCTGCTTTCTACGGACCGAAACTGGATGTAAACGTAAAACCGGCGATCGGTAATGAGTATACACTTTCCACCTGCCAGTTAGACTTCTGTCTGCCGGCAAAATTCAATCTGTCCTATATTGACAGTGACGGAACAAAGAAAACGCCGGTCGTTTTACACAGAGCGATCCTTGGTTCCCTCGACCGTTTCATGGCATATATTTTAGAGGAGACAAAAGGAAACCTGCCGTTATGGTTAGCTCCGGTTCAGGCTAAGATCCTTCCGGTAAAAAATGAGGATGAGGAACTTAACGCATACTCACATGACTTATACAAATATCTCGATGATAACGGAATCCGTGTTGAGATCGATGAGAGAAACGAGAAACTCGGCTACCGTATCCGTGAAGCACAGATGGAGAAAGTGCCGTATCTGTTAGTACTTGGAAAGAACGAAGCAGCTGACGGAACCGTAAGCTACAGACTGCATGGAGAGCAGAATTCCACCACAGTTTCCAGGGAAGATTTCCTTGCACTGTTAAAAGAGGATATCCGCACAAAGAAGATCAATCCTGCAGCATTAAAATAAACAGAAATATGAAAATGCGGTGTGTCCGGCAGGATATGCCGTATTTTTTTAAATTCATAGGAAATTACGTCCTATGAATTTAAAAATTCATGACTGGAATACACCAGACAGGAAACAAAAGCCTGATAAATTGTCAAAGATGTATATTGCAATCAAAATTAAATGATAGTAGAATGAAACCAATATAGGACCGTTTATGAGAATAAATCAGAAAGAACAAAGGAGGATATTGATGTGATCCTAAGTGGAAAAGTATCATTAAAGGTAAAAATGACGATTCTGATTATTGAGATTTTAATAATCGGATTATATGGAGTAGTTGTCGGAGCTAAAAATATGGGTGCTATCCGTAATGATGCGATCGCCAGCATGGAAGAATATGTAAGTGAGGAACATCCGGAATATTCCCAGGAAGAAATACAACAGGAACTGCAGCCGATATTGCAGAAAATGCAGCAGGAAAAGAAAGCAAAACAGGATCAGTTTTTCTATTTTATGGTTATTATGTGTATACTCACGGATATATGGGTACTGTATCTTACATTCGACATTACATCGGGCGTCAAAAGATCTGCGCTGTTTGCAAAAAAAATGGGACAGGGCGATTTTACGCAGCGTGTGGAGGAAAAATACCTGAAACGTGAAGATGAGATCGGTATTCTTGCACGCAGCATCCGTGACATTCATCACAATATGAGACATCTGATCGGCTATGTACAGCGCGAAGCGGATACATTGGATGAAACGGTTGGAACAGCAGAGACGGCACTGGCAAAACTTGCGGACGAGATCGACAGTGTATCCGGTATCACGCAGGAACTTGCAGCCGGAAATCAGGAGACTGCAGCAGCTGCACAGGAAGTGAATACGATGTCCGGAGAGATTGAGGAAGCTGCAAAAGGAATTGCAGAGCATGCGCAGGAGGGAAACGGAAAAGTTGATGAGATCCATACCAGAGCGGCTGATACGAAACAAAAAATCAGTGCAGGCCGTGCAAATATCAGGAAAGTGCATGGGGAAATCAATGAGAGCTTATCGGAAGCACTGGAAAATGCAAAAGTCGTGGAGCAGATCGGTGTTCTTGCGGAGTCCATCATGGGAATCACTTCGCAGACAAATCTGCTGGCTTTGAATGCATCAATTGAAGCCGCAAGAGCCGGAGAGGCGGGAAAAGGATTTGCAGTTGTTGCAGATGAGATCCGTAATCTTGCGGAGCAGTCGGCGAGCACGGTCGGGAATATCCAGGAAGTGACAGAGCGTGTCCAGACAGCAGTTGCAAGACTGACCACAGATGCAAAACGTCTGTTAGAGTTTGTGGGAGGAGACGTCACGGAGAGTTTTAATGATTTTGAAAAAATGGCAGATAATTATAATGAAGATGCAAACTATGTTGAAGAACTTGTAACGGATTTCAGTGCGGCATCCGAACAGCTTTTAGCTTCAGTCAGCGGAGTGGTTGCAAATATACAGGAGGTAACGAAGGCTGCGAATGATGGTGCGGCAAGTACCGGAAGCATTGCAGAGCGTGTTACCAATGTTGACAGACAGGCAGAAGATATGCGTGTACTGATGAAACAGACGCAGGAAGCATCTTTGATGCTGCGGAAGGACACAAAGAAATTTACGGTTGCATAGACAGGATCAATCTATTGTAAAAAATATTTTGGATAAAGTGAAAATTAGGACTGCACCACCATTTACTAATTTTAAAAGTTCAAGTAAAATATAAGTAAAATTATGCTTTGTAAAACAGGGAGACTTATATGTTACGGGAAAAGATTAAAAATTGGAAAATGGAACTGGCTGCAGTCCTTGTTTTTGTTCTGGTTTTGGGAATGACGGGGCTATCCGGCAGTGTGAAGGCGGCAGACCAGACGGACTTGAAAACAATAGATATCATGTTCGTGCATGACACACATTCTCATCTGAACAGCTTTTCAACGGTAGTAGATGAAAAACAGGAAATGATCGGCGGGTTTGCAAGGATTAAGACACTGATCGATGAACAGAAAGAAAAAGATCCGGATACACTGGTGGTGGATGCTGGAGATTTTTCCATGGGAACGCTGGTGCAGACCGTTTTTGAGACACAGGCGGCAGAGATTCGGATGTTAGGGGCACTGGGCTGTGAGGCGACAACACTTGGCAACCATGAATTTGATTATCGTTCAAAGGGGCTTGCTAAGATGCTTGAAACCGCGGCGGAAAGCGGAGATACCGTGCCGGAGCTTCTTGTCTGTAATATCAACTGGGATGCCATGGAACAGCAGGGATTCTCAGAAGGACAGCAGCAGATCCGTGATGCATTTACGGAATACGGTGTGAAAGATTATGTGATGGTGCAAAAGGGCGATGTCCGGGTGGCACTGCTTGGCGTATTCGGAAAAGATGCACTGGCATGTGCACCGACCTGCGAACTGCAGTTTACGGATCCGGTGGAAGCAGTAAAAAAGACCGTAGCTGAAATTAAGAAAAACGAAGATGCGGATATTATCGTCTGTCTTTCCCATAGTGGAACTTCAGAGGATGAGTCAAAGTCAGAGGATGAAATTCTTGCAAAAAAAGTGCCGGATCTGGATGTGATCATCAGTGCACATACGCATACAAAATTAGAGGAGCCGATTGTACATGGGGATACCTATATCGTTTCCGCAGGGGAATATGGGAAGTATTTAGGTTCCTTATCCTTAGAACAAAAGGATGATGGCCGATGGAACATGAAAGAATATAAACTTACTCCAATCGAGACGGACATTGCAGAGAATGCTGCTACACAGGAAGAAATCAATTCTTTTATGGCGACGGTGGATACCGATTATCTGGCACAGTTTGGGTTTACGAGAGAACAGGTACTTGCGGAAAATGATGTAGCATTTGACAGTCTGGAGGATCTCTACAACATCCATACCGAGCATAATCTGGGGGATCTCATCGCAGATGCCTATGCTTATGCGGTCACAAACAGTACGGATTATAATGGCACTCCCGTGGATGTGGCGATCGCGCCGAGTGGAACGATCCGTGATACCTATATAAAAGGAAACATTACGGTGGAGGGTGTGTTTAATTCGTTTTCACTTGGAATCGGTGCGGACGGTGTGCCGGGGTATCCGCTGATCGAAGCATATCTGACAGGAAAAGAGTTAAAAACTGTGGCAGAGATCGACGCATCCGTATCGGATCTGATGACATCCGCACGTTTGTATATGTACGGCCTGCAGTTTACTTATAATCCGCACCGTATGATCTTAAACCGTGTTACCGACGTGTATCTGCTGGATGCAGATGGCAATCGCAGGGAGTTAGAGGACGATAAACTGTATCGCGTGGTGGCAGATCTTTACAGTGGGCAGATGCTGTCTGCGGTGACGAAAACATCGTATGGACTGTTGTCTGTTGTGCCGAAAAAGGCAGACGGAACACCGATTGAAAATTTTGAAGATGTGATTTTGACAGATAATGGCGGGGAATTAAAGGCATGGACGGCGATCGCACATTATATGGAGTCGTTCCCGGATGAAAATGGAGATGGAATTGCGGATATTCCACAATATTATGCCGGATTGCATGAAAGAAAAGTGGTAGATGATTCGGCCAATCTCGTAAAATTAATAAAAAATCCGAACAAATATGCCGTCATGATCGCAGGAATAGTATTGATCGCTATTTTACTGGTTGTTTTGCTGATACGGTTAGTGTTAAAATTAGTAAAATACCAGACAGGAAAAAGACGCAGCGGAAGTAAAGCAGGAGAATAACCATGAGCGCGCAGGACAAAACGGAAGAAATTTTAAGACAAATGCATATATTGCTTGCAGGCAGTGAAGCTTATGACAGTATTGGCAGTAAAATTATCCTTGATAAAAAAAGAATGTTAGAGCTGCTTGCAGAGCTAAATAAGGCCATTTATGCGATGCTGGATGAGTATGAACTGACAACGCGGGGCAAGGAGCGTGCAAGACGTGAGGCGGCAAAAATCGGAGAAGATATCTTAAAAGATGCCAGCGGGAAAGCGGAGGATGTGTATGCTGCGTCTGTTATGTATACCAATGAGGCACTGCGGCATGTACAGGAAATCATGCAGAGGGCAACGGATGCCATGCAGGAGATTTATAAGGATGCCAATGAAAAACTTCAGAAAGAAAAAGATGTTGTAAGGAGAGACCAGTCAGACCTGAAAGGACATCTGCAGAATCTTGCTGATACGGACAAATATCTGAATCTGATCGAGGATCGTAACCGTGAGATTGAAAAGGAAAGAGCAAAGGAAAAGGGTGAGGTGAAGCCATCTCCTTATTCAGCGATCAAACCCGAGATTAAGATCAACCAGGAATATTTTGAAAAGGCAGGAATCGTGCCGGAAAATGAACTGCCCGAAGAAATTCCCGAAGATACGCCAGAGGAAGCTGCGCCAAAAGCAGAGGTAAATGTCAATGTCAATCTGGATGCGGAATATTTCCACTGGAAAGAGGGCGGGGAAGCTTCCGGCGAGAAGAAACCGGAGAAACATTCTTTCTTCTCCAGACATCATAAAGAGTAAAAGGAGAATGTGATGTTAGAGAAGCCGGAGGAAAAAGAGTTTCACAAAAAATGGGAAAGCCTGTATGTTTTTACGGGACGCAGAAGTGACCTGACAACGATGATTTCCATTGCGGTCATAAATCCAATGATCCTGTATGTCTTTATCGGGTATGTAGCAGGGAAACGGATCAGTCTGCCGGTGTTGTATCTTATCATCGATGGAGTATTGTTTTTACAATGGGGACTGCTGGTAAAAAGACGGAAAAGAAAGATAGAGCAGTCCATACAGGATGTGGCCGGACAAATGGACACCATCAGGGAAAAAATAAATGAACTGGGAAATTAACTGACAAAACAGGGAGACAGCCTTAATGGCCGTCTCCCTGTTTATATCCTGTATTAGAGATGATCTGCTGGCTGTTTGAAAGAACTGTTGCAGATGGGGTATAATTTTCATCATTAAATAAAAACTGATGTAATTGTGTAACGTTAGAAGCAAGATCGCACGGAATGACAACATCGCCGATCTTATCATATTTGTGCGTTGTTTTTTCATATGGAAAACCGGTTGTATCTCCAATGTCATAACTGAAAACTTTTGTGGCAAGGGCAAGGAGATCCGTGTTGGAAAAACTGGTCTGAATGTCCCCAAAAGCTGCGTTGATCAGTTTGTTGAGTGTCAGAATGTTGGATTTCTGCGCTTTCTGCATCATTGCGGTCAAAACAGTACGCTGGCGTTCGGTTCTGCGGTAGTCATCACCGCCGCCATAACGGATTCGTGCGTAGGCGCATGCCTGTACGCCGTCTAAGGTGTAAGTTCCGCCGGAGGCAGGTGGTGTGGAATTGTGTCCGGTCAGTTCATTTAATTCTTTCATATAACCGATCATCAGACTTGCCTCATCATCGGTGATCGTGATGTCGACACCGCCTAACAGGTCGACACATTCAATGATCGCATTGAAGTCGACGGTTACATAGTCGGTGATTGCAAGATCAAGATTGGTATTTAACATGGACAGTGCCTGTTCCGGTCCGCCCTTTGCGTAGGCTGCGTTGCATTTCTGGTAAGTGCCGTTTCCGGTATCTAAATAAGAATCACGGTAAACAGATACCAGATTGATGGTATGCTGTTTCGTATCGATGTTTGCCAACATGATAACGTCGCTGTTTCCTTTGGAGAGGCTGCCGTTGGAACGGTTGTCGAGTCCGAAGAGTGCGATCGTTTTGTAATGAGCCATCGCTTCTTTTGTCTCATCGGAGAGATCGTCATTGATGGAAACGTCGTTCATGTCCAGCTTATTCTTTTCAATTTTTGATAATTTGGTTGTGATAAAAAGGGCAATGGCGAGGAGCAGGATGATCAGCAGCTCCAGTAGAAGGAGCATGATTTTTTTCTGCTTTCTGCTTTTGCCTGCAGTGTGCACATTTTTTTTCATAAGAATCCTCCGTTTTGTGTAAAACTTATTTTATTTACGGGAAAACTGTGGAAAATCTACGGAATTCCTGTGTGTACCAGTACGGGTACGAAAGATATCATAAGGCGGGGATGAACAGGATGCAATAAAGTATTTCTTAAATTTAAGGCCAATTTCTTAAATTAAATTAAGAAATGTGGAAAATGTTGTATATGCAGTGGGAATTTAAAGGAATATTAAGAAATCCGCTCTATAACAATTTAAACTTTCCTGTTAAAATAAATGTAAGATCTGGTGTAATACTTGAAGTAAGACACAAAAAGAATGGAGGAACTTATGCAGACAATTTTAGTGTGTGATGATGATAAGGAAATCGTGGAAGCGATCGAAATATATTTACAGCAGGAAGGGTATCATATTTTAAAGGCATATGACGGCGAAGAAGCACTGGAGGTCTTAAAAGAAAATGAGGTTCATCTTCTGATCATGGATGTGATGATGCCGCGTCTGGACGGAATCCGTGCGACCTTAAAAATCCGTGAGGAGAGCAGCATTCCGATCATTATTTTGTCTGCAAAGACGGAGGATGCGGATAAAATTTTAGGACTTAACATCGGGGCGGATGACTATGTGGAGAAACCGTTTAATCCGCTTGAACTGGTAGCGAGGGTCAAATCACAGTTAAGGCGTTATACCCAGCTTGGAAATGCGGCAGAGAACAGCGCATCGGTGTATACAGTCGGTGGATTGTCGATCAATGATGATTTAAAAGAAGTGACCGTGGATGGAGAAGTGGTAAAGCTGACACCGATCGAGTACAACATCCTTTTATTATTGGTCAAAAATCAGGGAAAGGTATTTTCCATTAATCAGATCTATGAGAGCATCTGGAATGAGGATGCGATCGGAGCGGACAATACGGTGGCAGTACATATCCGCCACATCCGTGAAAAAATCGAGATCAATCCGAAGGAGCCGCGCTATTTAAAGGTTGTGTGGGGCGTTGGATACAAGATCGACAAGAACTGATTCTGGGAGGGATTCCGTACGCCGGCATACAGGATAATGTCCGGCACGGGGATGGAGACTTCATATGGAAAAGAAATCATACACATACGGCAGTAAGCTGGCAGGGATGATCCTGCACCTGTTTTTTACGGTAATACTTACCATCGCTGTCTATCTTTTGGCATCACTGATCAGCAAAAATATTCTGCAGGTAACGGATATCGGTACAGATGATTTTTTTAATTCGGGCTACTATACCAAATGCATGGAGCAGAAATGCAGTGAACTGACCGATTATCTGCATCTGTTACAAAAAGGCAATAAGCGGAGTGCGGAGGACGATAAGCGTTATCTGCAGTATACAAATGAGTTTAAGCGTGAAGACACCAATTTCTGTTACTGGTATAAACAGAATGGGGTGTGGTATACCAATCAGCCGGATTCGGTGGAAGGCCAGGAGTTTGATACACAGACTGTTCTCATGGAGGCAAAGACCATGGGGGATTATCTGATCTATGATATGGAGAAAAAGGAATTTGGAACGGATATCCGCGGCATGGAGAATTACTTTTTTGACAGTTATAATAACCAGATGTATCTGCCACTGGAAAATGTGGTGCTTGTGATCGGAGTGGATACGGATCTGACGGCAAAAGACGATCTGTATGATGCCGAGATGGAGTATGTAAGACTGCATCCGTGGATCAAAGTCAGTATTGTTGCTGCGCTGGTCAGTCTGATGGGATGGGTATTAAGTCTTGTATATCTGACACTTGCAACCGGACACAGAGATGGGGAAGAAGGAGTTCATCTTAATTTTGTGGACCGGATAAAAACAGAGATCGTGACCGCCGTATTTATTGCAGCAACCAGTGAGCTCATCATGCTTTTGTCCCATGTAAATAATAAAACGTGGAACGTGTCGGGACTGTTGGTCGCATCGGGAACGGTCAGTCTATTGATTGATGTACTGTTTCTCATTTTTTATCTGAGCATGGTGCGCCGGATGAAGGCGGAAGTGATGTGGGAAAACAGCCTTGTCTGCTGGTTTGTAAAAGGGATGGACAAGTTTTTTGAAAAACGGACGGTGACGGTGAGCGTGCTGGTTGTCTTTGCAGTCCACATGATCGTCTGTTTCGTGCTTGCGATGGGAGCTTTTTATTACCACCGGGTAATCTGTCTGGTACTGCTTTTAATCTTCAGCGGCATGGAGGCATATCTCCTGCTGCGTTCGGCAGTGGAACATTATCAGGTATATGAAGGCGTGGAAAAAATTACGGAAGGTGTGCTAAGCAACAAGATCGACACAGAAGGACTGCATGGTGAGGATAAAAAACTTGCCGAAGCGATCAATAATATTGGCAGCGGTCTTTTGCATGCGGTGGATGACAGTACGAAAAATGAGCGCATGAAGGCAGACCTGATCACGAATGTTTCACATGACATCAAAACACCGCTGACCTCGATCATTAATTATGTCAATCTGATCAAACTGGAACATATTGATAATGAACGGGTGAATGGTTATATCCGAATCCTGGATGCCAAGTCACAGCGGTTAAAGCAGCTGACGGAGGATCTGGTTGAGACATCGCGTATTACATCCGGAAATGTCAAACTGGATATGCAAAAGATTGACTTAGTGGAGCTGATCTATCAGACGGCAGGCGAGTTTAATGAAAAATTTGAGGCGAAAGAGCTTACAATCGTCACCAAACTCCCGAAAACGGAAGTGATGATCCTTGCGGACGGCAGACAGCTCTACCGTGTCATCGAAAACCTTTATAATAATGTTGCAAAATATGCGCTGGAAAAAACAAGAGTTTATGTGGATGTGCATGTACTGGAGGAAAAAGTGACATTTTCCATCAAAAATGTTTCGGAGCGTTCCCTTGCGTTGGAAAACAGTAATGCGGGAGATCTGACAGAGCGTTTTATCCGTGGGGATGCCTCAAGAACGACCGAGGGAAGCGGACTGGGGCTTTCCATTGCAAAGAGTCTGACACAGCTTATGGGCGGCATCTTTTTCATCGGGGTGGACGGAGATCTGTTTAAGGCTTCGATCACATTCCCGATGTACAGGGAAACAATAGACACGGATGAATAAGAGAGTAAATTTACGGCTGTTTTCAGCAGATAGGGCATGCGCTTTCCAATGCTTTCGGTTTAACGTGTAAAAGTACTTGATTTTTGCTGATGCTGTCTATATAATTTTAAACAATGGATCTAATAGAAAATGGGCAAAAGAATGGAGGAAACCATGAAATTATACGATAGCGGTGTATATCTCGTAAATGGAAATGAACTGGTACCGGACGGTGCAAATGCCATCGAAGAGGTCGTAAAAAAGACCGGGGCAGCAGTGACCAAAGAGCAGGCGGCAGAAAATACGATTGCTTATGGTATCTTAAAAAATCATAATACATCCGGCAATATGGACAAACTTCAGATCAAGTTTGACAAGCTGACATCCCACGATATCACATTCGTCGGAATCATCCAGACAGCAAGAGCATCAGGATTAGAGAAGTTCCCGATCCCATATGTGCTGACGAACTGCCACAACAGCCTCTGTGCAGTCGGAGGTACGATCAACGAGGATGATCACATGTTTGGTTTAACCTGTGCAAAGAAATACGGCGGGGTTTATGTACCGCCTCATCAGGCAGTCATTCATCAGTTTGCACGCGAGATGCTTGCGGCTGGCGGAGCGATGATCCTTGGTTCTGATTCCCACACACGTTATGGCGCACTTGGCACCATGGCAGTCGGTGAGGGTGGACCGGAGCTTGTAAAACAGCTTTTAAATAAAACTTATGATATCGATATGCCGGGCGTGATCGGCGTTTATCTGACAGGTACACCGATGAAAGGTGTTGGACCGCAGGATATTGCACTTGCCATTATCGGAGAAGTGTTTGATAAAGGTTATGTAAAGAATAAAGTCATGGAGTTTGTCGGACCAGGTGTTGCAAATTTAAGCGTTGATTTCAGAATCGGCGTGGACGTTATGACCACAGAGACGACATGTCTTTCTTCCATCTGGAAAACAGATGACAAAGTAAAAGAGTTTTATGCGATCCACGGCAGACCACAGGATTACAAAGAGTTGAATCCGGGCAGCGTGGCATATTATGACGGAATGATCGAGATCGACCTTTCAAAGATCAAACCGATGATCGCAATGCCATTCCATCCGAGCAACACTTACACGATCGAAGAGTTAAATGCAAACCTGATGGATATCTTAGACGACTGCGAAAAACGCGCAGAGGTAAGCTTTGACGGAGCAGTTAAGCTTGACTTAAAGAGCAAAGTAAGAGATGGAAAACTCTATGTAGATCAGGGTATCATCGCAGGCTGCGCAGGCGGTGGATTTGAGAATATCTGTGATGCAGCAGACATCTTAAAGGGTGCGAGCATCGGACCGGATGAGTTTACGTTAAGCGTATATCCGGCAAGTACGCCGATCTATATGGAGTTAGTAAAGAATGGTGCAGTTGCATCCCTGATGGAGACAGGGGCGATCGTTAAGACGGCATTCTGCGGACCGTGCTTTGGCGCTGGCGATACACCGGCAAACAACGCATTTTCCATCCGCCACTCCACCAGAAACTTCCCGAACCGTGAAGGCTCCAAGGTACAGAAGGGACAGGTTGCCTCCGTTGCGCTGATGGATGCACGTTCGATCGCAGCAACAGCCGCAAACAAGGGATTTTTGACAGCCGCAACCGATGTGGATGTGAACTTTAGCAAACCGAAGTACTTCTTCGATAAAAATATTTACGCAAACCGTGTCTTTGACAGCAAGGGTGTAGCAGATCCTTCCGTTGAAATCCAGTTTGGACCAAACATCAAAGACTGGCCGGCAATGAGTGCATTGCCGGAAAATATGGTATTAAAAGTGGTATCCGAGATCCACGATCCGGTCACGACCACAGACGAGCTGATCCCGTCCGGAGAGACATCCTCCTTCCGTTCCAACCCGCTTGGACTTGCAGAGTTTGCACTTTCCAGAAAAGATCCGCAGTACGTGGGCCGGGCAAAAGAGATCCAGAAAGCGCAGAAAGCGTTAGAAGCCGGAAACTGTCCGTTAGAGGCAGTAGAAGAGTTAAAACCGGTTATGGATGTCATCGATAAAGTATTCCCGGAAACAAAATTTGAGGATAACCATTCCAATGGTGAGATCGGTTTTGGAAGTACGATCTTTGCAGTAAAACCGGGCGATGGTTCCGCACGTGAGCAGGCTGCTTCCTGCCAGAAAGTACTTGGAGGCTGGGCAAACATTGCAAATGAGTATGCAACCAAGCGTTACCGCTCGAACCTCATCAACTGGGGTATGCTTCCGTTCATCATCCCGGAGGGCGAACTGCCGTTCAAGAATCTTGACTACTTATACATCCCGAATATCCGTAAAGCAGTCGAGGACAAACAGTCCGAGATTACAGCGTATGTGATCAAAGATGGAAAGGCAGAAGAGTTTAAACTTGGACTTGGTGCGATGACTGATGATGAGAGAGAGATCATCTTAAAGGGCTGTCTGATCAATTATTACAGAGGGTAAAACCGCAGACTGATATTTTGGGGCATCGGCGCATGAGCACCGGTGTCCCTTTTTGCAAAATCCAGTAATTAACAAAAATTTCAGCAAAATCTGATTGCGTTGCCTGTCTGCGAAGGTTATAATGAAAATATTAGATAAGACGGAGGATGGCAATTTGGACGAACAGGAAAAGATAAAAAAAACATCCCAGGAAACAGAATGGGAATTAAAACCACAGTATGTCATCATCGCACTGGTCGTATTTGTGACTTTCTGCTGCTGCATACTGTTTTTCTTTATGATCTACCGTTACAATGGATTCACAGACTTCTGGAAGAAGCTGTCTTTGATCTTACAGCCGATCATTATCGGTGTAGTGATCGCATATCTGTTAAATCCAATCATGAAATTTTTAGAGGGACACCTGCTTAAGTTTTTAGAGCCGCGGATGAAAAGCAAACGCAAAGCGAAAAAGACATCACGGGGAATAGCAATTACCGGATCACTGGTATTTTTAGTGGGAATCTGTGTGCTTTTAGTGGCGGCGATCGTTCCATCTATCTCTGCGAGTATCCAGAGCATGATCACATCGTTTCCACAGGAAGCAAAGGATCTGACGAAATGGGTAGACGAGGTGACAAACGGTGATACGGAACTTGCGTCCATGATACAGCAGGGCGTGGACAAAATAACGGATACGGTTGAGACCTTTTTTGAAGATGATATTTTTTCAAAGGTACAGACTTATCTTACATCGATCACAAGCGGTGTGATCTATGGTGTCAAATTCGTTTTAAATGTGATCGTCGGTCTGATCATTTCAGTCTATGTGATGGCAGACCAGGAACATTTTGCAGGACAGGCGAAAAAGATCGTATATGCGATGTTTAAACCGGTGCGGGCAAATGTTATCGTTGATACTGTCCGTAAGAGCAATGAGATTTTCAGTGGATTTATCAGTGGTAAAATATTAGATTCGGCGATCATTGGTGTGCTCGCCTATATCGTGCTTGCAATCATGAAGATGCCGGATACGGTGTTAGTCGCCGTGATCATCGGTGTCACCAATGTTATACCGTTTTTCGGCCCATTTATCGGCGCGGTGCCGTCCTTTATCATTATCGTGCTTCAGAATCCGATACAGGGATTATATTTCCTGATCTTTATCGTTGTGTTACAGCAGATCGACGGAAATATCATTGGACCGAAGATCCTTGGAAGTTCTACCGGATTATCGGCATTCTGGGTTGTATTTGCAATTCTGGTATTTGGCGGATTATGGGGATTCCCGGGAATGCTGCTCGGTGTGCCGCTTATGGCAGTGATCTATTATGTTGCACAGAAAACGGTATCTTATTTCTTAAAGAAGCGTGGACTTACAACAGATACACTGGCATATGTATATCTGACTAAAGTTGACAAGGAGAGTAATCAGCCTGTTTATGATAAAAATCCGTCAAAAAAAGAGTTGAAAAAACATCATGGAAAACATATCGAGGAATCCATAGAAGAGAGTAAAAAAGAAGAATAAGATCAATGACAGAAAAGAGGGTATGGCAGACTGCAAACCCTCTTTTTTTGCCTGTATCATGGCTTTTTTTTCTAAGATTAAATTTTGACATCTATATGTGCGTATGATAAACTAAGAACAAAAGAAGCAGCAAAAGAATAGCGCGTTCTGAGGTGGCATAATTTGGATAAATATGAATATAAATTAAAGCTGGATCAGATGAAATCTCTGACGGCCGAACATAATTATGAAAAGGCAGCAGAGATAGCTGATACGATTAACTGGAATAAAATAAAAAATGTAAATGCACTTGTAAAAGTTGGAGAGATTTATGAGAATACCGGTCGTTTAGAAGACAGCCGTGAGGTTTTGCTTATGGCATATGACCGGTCTCCAATTGGAAGAATGATCATTTATCGCCTGGCAAAAGTTGCCATTAAAATGAAAAATTTTGATGAGGCGAAAGATTATTATCAGGAATTTGTGGAGATCGCACCACATGATAATTTGAAATATGTGTTGAAATACGAGATCTGCAAAGCCCAGGGTGCAAATATAGAAACTCTGATCGGAATTTTAGAGGAGTTAAAAGAGCAGGAATATACCGAAGAATGGGCATTTGAACTTGCATGTCTGTATCATAAAGCAGGTATGGCAGATAAGTGTGTGGAGGCATGTGATGAACTGGTACTGTGGTTTGGTGACGGTCCATATGTAGAGCGTGCCTTAGAACTGAAGATGATCTATCAGCCGTTAAATAAACAGCAGGAAGAAAAGTATCGCAGATTTTGTCAGAAACGCGAAGGTGTTGTTGAGGTCAGACCGGAGGAGGAGCTTGACTCCGGTGAGATCGTGAATGAAACCGTACAGATACCGGATGTGAAGCTTTCACCGGAACGGTTTAATACACAGAATCTGCAGGAAGAGCTGCAAAAGAGCATGCAGCAGATCATGCAGGCGACGGAAAAAGAAACTGTTACAGACAGTATGGACAACATCAAAAAGCTTGTGGAGGAGATTCCATATTTGCAGCTTCCGAAAGAAGAATATGATCCATCTGAGGAAGAGGAAGATACGCTGGAACATATAGAGACGGATCACGAGATCGATGATTCGTTAAAGATCAATTTCAAAGAGCTGCTTGCAGAAGAACATGATGGACAGATTGGGATGTATATGCCGGAGAAAACGGCATTAGAGCACCAGATCACAGGTCAGATGAGCATTGAAGAAGTGCTTGCTGAGTGGGAAAAGACGAAATATGCCGCAGAAGTTGCATTAGAAGATGCAAAGCAGCGCAGACTTGAATCTGCAAAGGCGCGTGCGCTGCAGGAAGCAGAAGAAATTATGGGACGTCTTGCAGACATTATTCCAAAGCTTGATGCAGGTGTTGCTCCAAAAGATATACTGCAGGATCAGTACATAGAAGGCAAGCCGTTAGAAAATGACAGGGCAGCAGCTATGGTTGCAAACATGAATCAGATCTTACAGGAAGAGATTGACCGGATATCGACAGAGACGGCGGATATCGATAAACAGCTGGCAGAGGCAGCCGGAACAGCAGCGTCCGCAATGGAACCGGAGCCGGCAGCGTCAATGGGAGAGATATCTGGGCAAGGAGTGAATGCAGCGGAGCTTGCAGAAGAAGTATCCGGGATGATGCAGGAGACAGAAGATGTGGAAATATCCGGACAGGAGCAGATACCGGGATCTCAGCCGGATGAGGAAATCGCAGATCTCTCCGCAGAAGAAACGGATGAGGAAACTGTAGATCTCAGTACAGAGGAGAAGGCGGCAGAAGAAGTTTCAGATATTAGTGAAGAGAAAACATCTGAAGCAGATGATTTTGATATAGTTACCGCAGACACGATCGATCTTGGCAAAGTGGTAACGGAACAGGCATTAGCCGAAGCGGTAGAGCATATTACCGATACGGAAAGCGCGACGGATGATATCACACAGAAAGAGCTGGCTGACAACACGGCAGTTGAGGTAACGAAAGAGGTTCTTAAGAAAGAGGACCGGGTGGAAAGAGTCCTTCCGGAGATCACAGAGCCTGAGGATGAGACCGGTTTTGAGGCAGTTACATCACTGGGTGAAGAACTTCGGGGGATATTTACCTATTTTGTTTCGATCAAGGGAATGGAAGAACAGATTTGTCAGGCACTTACAGGTGCGGCAAGACATCTGATAACAGGAAAGGATGCTTCTACCGGAAATATGGTGATCCAGGGTGGCAGCGGAAGTGGCAAAACAGTCCTTGCAACGGCTATGGTGAAAGCACTTCAGAAAGAAACCGGAAAACCAAAAGGAAAGGTTGGAAAGATTGAAGCTTCCGCACTGAATAAAAAGGATGTAGCATCACTGTTAAAGAAAATTTCCGGGGGCTGTCTGATCATAGAGAAAGCCGGAGATATTTCCAAAGAAACGGCAGTCCGGCTGGCACTTCTTCTGAAAAGTGATACAAGCGGATTATTTGTCATTATGGAAGATACACACCGTGGAATTGAGAAGGCACTCGGCAGAGATGAAGGATTTGCTTCCCGTTTCTCTGAGAAGATCAATATTCCGATATTTACCAGTGATGAGCTTGTTTCATTTGCGAAAGCGTATGCAAACGAACTTGGCTATACAATAGATGAGATGGGTATTCTGGCACTTTACAACAGTATCAGCAATATTCAGAAATATGATAAGGCAACAACGCTTACAGAGGTAAAAGAGATTGTGGACGATGCGATTCATAAATCTGAGAAGGGCGGTTTACGAAAAGCATTTAGCATTATTACGTCCAGAAGATATGATGATGAAGATTATGTGATTCTTCGCGAAAAAGATTTTGGAATCTAAAATATACAGGCTATAATCATGACATAAAAATAAAGGGGTGTAAGGGTATGGCTAATTTTTCAGAGTTGGATCGCTATTTATTTGGACAGGCGACGCATTACGAGATTTACCGGAAACTGGGGGCTCATTTTACGGATCAATATGGAATTCGTGGAGTATGTTTTGATGTGTGGGCTCCGAATGCCGCAAGAATATGGGTGATTGGTTCTTTTAACGGATGGGATGAAACGGCAGATGAAATGACAAGGTTAGAGCCGGATACCATGGGAATATTCGAATTGTTTATTCCGGGGATCGAGGAAGGTGCACTGTATAAATACCTGATAGAGACGAAAGATGGAAAACGGCTCTATAAGGCGGATCCATATGCAAATTATGCAGAGCTTCGTCCGGGAACGGCATCTGCCGTCACGGATATAGAGCATTTTAAGTGGACCGATGAAAAATGGATGGAAGAGCGTGCAAAGACCAAAGATATCTATGCGAAACCTATGGCGATCTACGAGGTACATCCGGGATCCTGGATGCGCCATCCGGGCAGAGAGGATGACGGATTTTACAGTTATAGGGATCTTGTGAAGTATCTGATCCCGTATGTGAAGGAGATGGGATATACACATATTGAGCTGATGGGTATTTCTGAGTATCCGTTTGACGGTTCCTGGGGATATCAGGTAACCGGTTATTATGCACCGACTTCCCGTTATGGAACGCCGCAGGATTTTGCATATTTTATCAATGAATGTCACAAGCACAAGATCAGTGTGATCCTAGACTGGGTGCCGGCGCATTTCCCGAAAGATGCACATGGACTGGCTGAGTTTGATGGAACATGTCTGTATGAATATGCGGATCCAAGAAAAGGAGAACATCCGGACTGGGGTACAAAGATATTTGATTACGGCAAGAATGAAGTAAAGAATTTCCTGATCGGCAGTGCATTGATGTGGATCGAGCATTATCATATTGACGGGCTGCGTGTGGATGCAGTGGCATCTATGTTATATCTGGATTATGGAAAGCAGCCGGGACAGTGGGTTCCGAATAAATACGGTGATAATAAGAATCTTGAGGCAGTGGAGTTCTTTAAGCATGTCAATACACTGATCCTTGGAAGAAACCCGGGAGCAGTCATGATCGCTGAGGAATCTACGGCATGGCCGAAAGTCACCGGCCGTGTGGAAGATGACGGACTGAATTTCAGTTATAAATGGAATATGGGATGGATGCATGATTTCCTGGATTATATGAAACTTGATCCGTATTTCCGCAAGGATAATCACCACAAAATGACTTTTGCCATGAGTTATAACGAGAGTGAGAAATACATTCTTGTGCTTTCCCATGACGAAGTGGTACATCTGAAATGTTCCATGATCAATAAGATGCCGGGCGAGATGGAAGATAAATTTAAAAATCTGATGGTCGGCTATGCGTTTATGATGGGACATCCTGGTAAAAAACTTTTGTTTATGGGACAGGAATTTGCACAGCTTCAGGAGTGGAGTGAGGCGAGAGAATTAGACTGGTATCTGCTGGAAAACCCGGATCATAAGCATATGCAGAACTGGGTGAAGAAATTATTACATATTTATCAGAAAAATCCGGCACTCTATGAACTTGACAGCAGCTGGGGTGGATTTGAATGGATCAATGCAAATGATGCTGAGCGCAGTATTTTCAGCTTTATCAGAAAGAGCAAAGACGGAAAGAATAATCTGCTTTTTGTATGCAATTTTACACCGGTGGAACGCAGCGACTACCGCGTAGGCGTACCAAAACACAAGACTTATAAACTGATTTTAAACAGTGACGATGCAGAATTTGGCGGAAGCGGCAAAGAGCGTCCGGTAAATTATAAATCTGTGTCGCAGGAATGTGATGGAAGACCATACTCGTTTGCATATCCGCTTCCGGGCTTTGGTGTGGCAGTATTCCGCTATTAAAAACTGTATAAAATAGCAGAACAGCGTTTGGAATCGTATCGAAAAACTTAATAAATGTGCTGATGTATCCGATATATACATCAGCTATGGATGGCGCAGATATTTCAGGGAAGTGAAAGTATGCGCCATTCTTTTGTCCTGATATAACCGGATTGGTCAGATATAACTGAGTGAAAAGCAGAAATCAGGCAAGGAAAAACTGTACGGAAAGTATGTAAGAACAGAAATGACAAGGAGAGTCGGATCATGAGAATAGATAACCAACAGCAGCAGAATAAGGGCGTGATGGATTTAATGCCGCAGACAGGCGCCGTGGAAGAAAAAAACGGAATTCAGATGTTTGCGGATGCGGTAAAGACAGAGAGTAGTAAAAAATCTGCAGGAACTACGTCTTTTCAGGCAAAAGAGGTTACTTATCTGAATCCGGCAAAAGAAGAGAAAAAGACGGTCATAGATGAAATAGAGCAGTCCGGTTCCATGGATGCAGGCGAGCGAAAAGCACAGATGGCTGTGCTTGCGGAAACTACTTCACCGGAAGATTATGAAAAAATGCAGGAGGATGGCTTTTCGCTGGATGATACCACGAGCAATAAGATTGTGACCGTGACGGATAAGATCAAAGCACAGCTGGCAAAGGCGGGGGTGGATATTTCTAAATTTGGAGATGATCTTGATCTCGAACAGCTTGCACAGATCACGGGCAGTCCGGAACTTGCAGTTCAGATCGCAAACAGTCTGCGGGAAGCGGATCTGCCGCTTGCGGATGATAATTTTAAACAGATCGCAGAGACAGTAAATATGGCGGATTCTTTATCCGCATTGGATGATGGCGCTGTAAAATATCTGATTGATAATCGGTTAGAGCCTACGGTGCGAAATATATATTTTGCTGAGCATTCTGCAAGTGCAGGCTATATTTCGGCAGAACAGCAGGATATTTCGTCCTTCCTTCCACAGGTGAAAAACGTGATCGCATCAGCAGGACTGGAAGTAAATGATGATACCATTGCAACCAGTAAGTGGATGTTAGAAAATGATATACCGCTGACGAAGGAGAATCTTACTTATGCACAGGCTCTGCGCCAGACGGGACTGACCACGGGGGCAGAAGATATTGCCGCACTTGCAGCAGAGGCGGTCAGCGAAGGGAAAAGCGCACAGGATGCGGTGATCCTGTCCGGCTATACATGGATGGAGCAGGCGAAAGACGCTGTGGATACCGTAGAAAATGCCACGGATGAAGATCTTGCTTATATCGTGGAAAAAGGATTGCCACTTACCCTGGACAGTTTAAGGGAAGCTGCGGCAAATCGGACATCGGGAACGGCGGCATCAGAAAGCCAGACGGTGGGAACTGTGGCATCACCTGAAGCTCAGAGTGAGGATGCAGCGCAGAGCATTGCGAACGAGAGTTATACCCCAAAAGGGCAGCAGCTTCTGACGGCACGCAGACAGTTAGAAGAAATTCGTCTTGCAATGACGGTGGAAGCAAATTACCGTCTATTAAAACAGGGGGTTTCCATTGACACCGAGCCGTTGGTAAAACTGGTGGAACAGCTGAAGGATCAGGAAAATGCATATTATAAAAATCTCCTGATATCTGAAGGTGTGGATGTGAACGACGAGCAGGTGGAACTTTTTAGAGAGGTCGATAAAAAAGTTTCCGATATGCGTTATGTTCCGGCATATGTGCTTGGAATGAAAGATGCCGAGGTGTCGACGATCAATGGTGTCCATAAAGCCGGTATGGAACTGAAAAGTTCTTTTGAAAAGGCAAGTCAGCAGTATGAGACCCTGATGACAGCACCGAGAACTGATCTGGGAGATTCCATCCAGAAGGCATTCCGTAACGTGGATGATATTTTAAACGACCTTGATATGGAACTGACGGATGAAAACCGTCGTGCGGTTCGGATTCTTGGATATAACAGTATCGAGATCACCCAGGATTCTGTGTTTCAGATGAAAGCAGCAGATGAAGAAGTGCAGCGTGTCTTTAAAAATATGACTCCGGCGGTTGTCACACAGATGATAAAACGCGGGATCAACCCACTGGAAATGGATTTTACATCGTTAAACCAGGAGGCAGAGAACATTAAGAGCGAGGAGTCTGGTAGGGAGGATAACCGCAGATTCAGTGAATATCTCTGGAAAATGGAACAGAATCACGAAATCAGTGAGGAGGAGCGAAGCTCTTATATAGGAATCTATCGTCTGATCCGACAGGTAGAAAATACAGATGGTGCAGCAATCGGTGCACTGATACAGCAGGGATCGCCCCTTACGATGAAAAATCTTCTGACAGCTGTGCGGTCTGAAAAACGCAGCAATAAGATGGATTATTCTGTAGATTCTGATTTTAATGGCGTATCCGGGACATCCAATGGCAGCTCGATTACGGATCAGATTGAGGCAGCCTATCAGAATAACTGCTTAAAAGATGCTTCGGAATTACTGACACCGGAGCGTGCGAAAGTGTTGTTTGATCAGGATTCTGACTGGGAGAACATGACGCCGGAGGAATTTAAAGCAGCGCTGGAGCTGGCAAAAGAACAGGCAGATGAGAGTGGCATTGATGCAGATTATGCAAAAGAGCAGCTTGCGCAGTTAGAGCAGGCAGCAAATGCGGATGAGAGTATTTATCGTATTTTGGATAAATATGATATTCCAAATACAATATCAAATGTGCTGGCAATGGAATCCATGCTCAACCAGCGTAATCAGATGTTTCGTAAGATTTTTGGAAGCAGTATGGCAGACCACAATGGAGACAATCAGGTAGATGCGGATGATTTAGAAGCAATTAAGCAGGAATTGTTAGAGGAATTTGGAGAAGCTGTTTCAGAACCGGCAGATATGGCGGCTGCGCAGGAGAAGTTAGGCGAACTTGCAGAAAATGTGATGAAGACGATGATAAACAGCGATCATGTGACGAGTCTTGATGTGCGTGAGATGAAAATGCTTTCCGCGCAGCTTTCCGTAAACAGTATTCTTGCAAAAGAAGAGCAGTATGCTGTTCCAGTAATGGTCAATGATGAACTTATGAATGTTTCTGTTAAAATCGTGCGCGGTGTGGACAAAAAAGGAATCGTCGATATCATGATGGAAAGTGAATTGCGCGGAAAGATCGCGGCGACATTCCAGGCAAAGGAAGATGGTATACATGGACTGGTCGCCACAGATTCAGAGGAGACGGCAGAACTCTTTGAAGAACAGGCACAGAATCTTATGGATTCGCTTGGCGGAGAGAATGATGATGTTACAGAATTACACTGTGCACACATAAAGGACCTTGATCTGAATCATTTCTCCATGGGAGCGTTTGGAGTCGATGCAAAGAATGAAACTCCGACCTCTGAGGATCAGGATACTTACCGTGTGCAGACCTCACGTTTGTATGGAATTGCAGAGCATTTTATCAAAGCAGTAAAAGGAACACTCGCACAGGAGGCATAAAAATTGATTTTCGGACTACATGGATTCCGATAGATAATTTTGTATACCGATATATATGGCATTTACGAGCTTATTTTGGTAGTCGTCTGTCAAAAGAAGATCTGCCTCTGTCGGATTACTTAGAAACCCACACTCTACAATAACGGTAGGTGTGGGTGTTTTTTTGAGCAGATAATAGCTTTCATTTGCTTTTGCAACGCGGTGATTATCAGGATCAACATTTGCGATCAGGCTGTCCTGGATCGTATCTGCCAGTTTTTTTCCATCCTGCGACTGACCAAAATAAAATACCTGTGCACCGCAGACTTCCGGAGACGGATAGCTGTTCTGGTGCAGGCTGACCGTAAAGATGGGGGCTGCCTCCGTGATGATTTTACAGCGATTTTGCATATCTTCCGCTTTTTTGTTGGTGTTTCCCTCAGAATAAAGACCGATGTCCGAGTCGCGTGTTAGGATAATCCGGATGGAATCCTGCTTGAATTTATCCCGAAGTTTCAGTGCCAGTGCAAGATTGATGTCCTTTTCCAGTGCGTCATTGGTGCCGACTTTGCCGGGATCGATACCGCCGTGCCCGGCATCGATCACGATCGATAAATTACCAGAAGGTGAGCTGGTCTGTCCGGTGTCCCCGGTAAGCTCTGTATTATGTGCGGAATCTGTGTCCGGTGTGCCTTTTGTGTCTATGTGACTGTTTTGTACAAGTATGGCGCTTTGACTTCCAAGAAAAAATGCGGCGATCACCAGACAGACAGCCATGATAAGTTCTATCTTTTTTTTCATAAAAACCCCGGAGTATCGTTTTTATAAAATATTCACGATATCCGGGGTTTATGTCATAATAAAATGATTGAATATTTGAATGATTGTATTTAATTGATGTATTTAATGATAGTGTCCCAGATAGAAGGCAGCTCTAAACCAAGTTTCCAGAAGGAGCCGCCGGCAAGCTGGTTTTCCTGAAGGACTTTTAATTTCTCTTCCAGGGAAGCAGCATCCTCCACCCATATTTTGTAAGTGATACCATTGTTTTCGTATTGTACATAATATTGACCGTCAATGTCTGACCATACCGGTTCGGCAGCATTTGTACTGATCAGTTTTTGAATCTCTGACATGCTTGTTGCATAGGAATCCAGTGTAAAAAGCTGATAGCTGTCGGCTGAGTCACTGGTGCCAGCAGCTTCATCGGCAGCCTGGGCATCGGCAGCAGCATTGTCTGTTTCATCAGTGTCGTTATTATTGTTATCGGATGTCTGTGTTGTGCTGTCAGCACCTGTGGTGTCATCAACAGGTGTCTCGGACCATACACGGGCATAAAACGGCATGCCTAAGATCAGCTGATCTGCCGGAACTTCTTTTAAGGTATTGGCAACGCCTTCTTTTACAAAGCCGATCGAAGCTACAGATCCTGCTTCCTCAGAACCGGCATAATGTTCATCGTATGCCATGACAACAACATAGTCTGCAAAAGTTGCCTGTTCTGCGCGATTATAGAATGCAGTAAAACTACTGGGAACATAATCGTCCACGGAAAGAACAATGCCATTGTTTGCACATTTTAATGACAACTCCCGTATGAACTGAATATAAGAGTCACCGACTTCAGAACTTAATGCTTCAAAGTCAACATTGATACCGTCAAAATTATATTGAATAGCTGCGGAGATCAGGTTATTGATCAGGTTCTCACGTTTGGATGTATAAGTTAAAACGGATGTGGTGTCGACATCTTTGTTTTCCAGATTGCTTACAAGTGCCCAGACTTCAATACCTTTCTGGTGGCAGTAATTTACATAGTCGGAGCTTGCAAGTGAGGCAATGTTTCCGTTATTGTCATTCAGGTAAAACCATGTAGGGGAGATAACATTGATCCCCTTGGTGTTCTGAAGCACGGATGCAATGGTTGTATTGGCATCTGCGTTTGTGATCTGATGCCATGCCATATTGATCTTAAAATCTTTTTTTATATGTGTAAATTCTTCCGCAACATAATCGCTGGTCAGCGTTTTTGTGGATGTTGCGCCAAGTGCTTTTGATTTGATATATCCGATGATTCCTTCTGCAGTGGATACTTTTGTCCAGGTATCTCCTGTTTCTAAAACAGTAACTTCCGTGTTTTTGCCGATATCTGCGAGGATCGGACTCTTGATGCCGCCTTTTTGACGGAGCTGTGTTTTTTGCTTCGCCGGCGCAGTGGTGTAGTCACCCCAGGCAGTCGTAAGAATTACACGGTTTGGTGAGTCAAGTACTTCATAGGAGAAATCGGAGTACAGTTTTAAAAAGTCGATTGCGATATATGCAGTCTGGGCATCCGCCTTGACAATTGGGTGATCTAAGGAATGAGAATCCTTTGTCACATAATAGCTGGTACTGTCTGCATCCGCAGAAATCAAATCTGTTGCAGTTGTGTAAAGAAGTTTATTTTCATTGTGATCCCAGTAAAAACGGTCATTCAGATAAGAACATACAGTTTCATAATCAAGATAGACAGTTCCGTTAAGGAGTTTTCCTTTTGCGTCGAGAATCTGGTTATCTAAGATCAGAGCTACGTCCTGTTCGCCGGACAGATTATAATAATCAGATAAATTCATATGTTCTTTGGAAGGTGTATATTTTTCTATGATGCTTCCGAGAAGCATAAAACAGATAATGACGACGATCAGAGCGCCGGCAGCCAAAATAGGGACAAATTTTTTCTTCATGTTAAGAACCCTCTTCTTCTTAAGAATTATCGTTTGTGTTCCTATTGTAGCATAATGATATGTAAATTCAAAGTTATTTACTCTTATTTTACGGCAGAGCTTATGTTCGGTAAAACTCTGCCGTTTCTTTTTGTCGGATTTGTATATCGTCTTAGATATTTTTTCTTATTCTGACCGGGTGGGCATTGAGGTACTCCATCCCTGTCAACTGTTATGATACCGGATCTGTCTGCAAAATGTACAGACCGTTATCAAAGGTTCGTTTTTTTGATCTTATCAAAATGTAATTCTGTTAACACCCCCTCGTTGAATATATAATCTCTCATGTAAGAATTTTCTTCTGTGACGGAAAGCTCTTCTGTGACCTCTTTTGAATTGCTTGGCACACCTTCGAACCAGATGGTTGTCCCCATATGTTCTAAGGAAGAGAGCTCTAAATAAAGCTTTTTCATATGTTTAGAATCCAATGTAGTTATCCCCCGTTATTACTTACTGTATGACAAAGCGGATCAAAGTCCTTTGTTCCCAAAAGGAAATTCGCTGGTTACAATTATGTGATATATTAAAAAAATGTTTTGCGCAGAAACTTTTCAGCAGATAAATTCCTGCAGAATGGAAAAGTGTTCTTTCTTTATATAAAATGGATCCGGAATGGATGGAACACTGCTTATGGAAATCTGATAAAGACGGGAAAAATCACGAATCTGTTTTGGACTTTCCGTTCGTGTTAGACAGTAAAAACCTTCCCCAAGGTTTGTATAGTGACTGATCGATTCTAATAATTCCCGATATTGCCTGATATTCCATGGTGCGAGACTTCCGATGACAAGTTTTCTGTCACAGCGCAGAAATTCATTGATACAGCACTCATTAAAACTTCCAAAATCAAGGAGCAGGATATGGTATCCCTGATTATATAGCTCCGGCAGTTCGTCCGGTGTTATGTCCGGATAGTAATCTACTCCATGAATGTCAAAAACAGTCCGGTTACCCATAAACCCGCATCTGCATGGGAGCGTGGTTTCAGAGGGAATTGTTGAAAGGTTTTTTCTCTTATGCAGCTCTAACAGTGCAGTTTTTTTATGCAGCTTGGAATGGCACAGGTTTGAAAGTGTAATTGCAAGGTGTGTTACACCGGCACCGGCTGTGCAACCTAAAATACCTATGGTAAGTCTCTTATTTAAGTCAGTTTTTCCGATGTTCCGGATGATGTATCAGCTCCTTTCGTTGTAGAATTTGCATAATAAGACGTTCCTTCTCTGGAGTCACATAAAAAGGATTGATGTCTTCAGGAAAACAATAGACCGGATTTTTCAGATATCTGGCATATTTTTTTGCAGCATTTTTATTGCCATGGTTGCAGATATATATGTAAGATCCAGTATTTTCAAGCCGGCTGATAAAAGACAGTGTATCTGCAAAATCCCATGGACTGCCGCTTAACAGGATAAATGTCAGGTCGAAGTGACCAAAGTCAGAATATTCGCTGGTGTGAGTGCCAAAATCCCTTACCCGGATGACAGATGGTAAAACAGGATCTTCAATTCCGGGACCATAACAGGGAGTGGCGGTAAAATTTTTTGACTGAAAGATTCCCTCGTGTTCTGTGAGCGAAATCCCTGTCTGGGTCATGGATATAAGGTTGTCAGAATGATCCATTGGTATATAACAGCAGGGAATATGTCTGTGATTCAGTGTGTTTACCAGGGATACTGAAAAAAATGTTGCACCGGCACCGGAACGGCTGCCGATCACGGCTATGTTTTTTATGAGATGTGCAAATGAGTGACACGCAGAATATCTCTTTTTGGATGACTGTCGGAAGATAAGACCTTTTTTGACCGGATTTTTTCCCCCGGCAAGTTCTGACAGTGCAAGCATAAGATCTGTGGCTGTCTGGTATCTGGAATCCGGATTCCGGTCGGCCGCTTTTTCTATAATATGCGTGAGTGTTTCAGAACAGTCAGGTGTGCATGCTCTGGCGAGTGCTTCTAACACTTTCCCAAGAGAATAGATATCGGAAGCTGTAGTTACGGTATCTCCGTTAAGAGCTTCCGGCGCTGCATATCCTTCTGTTCCGTATAACTGGAAATTTTTACCGAAAACGGTAATAAATGAAGCAATTCCAAAGTCGATTATTTTTACCTGATTTCCACATAATATAATATGCTCCGGTTTTAAATCCTGATACAGGATAGGGTATGGAGATAAATGATGCAGATAATCAAGAACGGCGCAAATCTGCATGCCGTAATTTATGAATTGTTCCTCTGGAATTATTTCCTGATGGAGAATAAGATCCTCCAGTGAATCACCCTGAATAAATTCTTCTATCATATAAAAAAAATGATCGTCTTCGTCGATATCATATATGAGGGGGATGCCAGGATGATTAAGATTCTTCAGAAGGCCGGCTTCCTTTAAAAGCTGTTCTTCTGAAAAGTTGGAAGTGTTTCGTGCCGTGTCTTTGGGGATACACTTAATAGCACGATAAACTTTCAGTTTGAGATGTTCGGCAAGATAGACAGTGCCGCTGCTGCCGGCACCAAGAGTCGAAATAATACGGTATTTGCCAAACAATAATTTGGTATCTATGCGATATCCGCTCCTTTCTGGGCGTGTCATATTCGCATCTCATGCATAGTTTATATCATGAATTATTTTACATTGCAACTTCTTTTGTAATGTTTGTGTAATATATACAAAGATTAATGCTTATAATACAGCATATGTTACAGAAAAAAAGCAGTTATGGTTTTAGAAAGTTTTAATAATGGTATACTTTACATCGATATTGCATTTGTTTATAATAGATGTACAGTTTACAAGGTTTTCCGGATAAAAGGAAGTGATTGTATGAAAATTGAAAAAGTAAATGATAATCAGATTCGCTGCACACTGACGAGAGAAGATTTAGCAGAACGTCAGATCAAGTTAAGTGAGTTGGCATATGGCACGGAAAAAGCGAAGATGCTGTTCCGTGACATGATGCAGCAGGCAGCATACGAGTTTGGGTTTGAGGCAGATGATATTCCGCTGATGATAGAGGCGATTCCGCTTTCGGCAGATACCATTATATTAGTCATTACAAAAGTAGAGTATCCGGAGGAGCTTGATACGAGATTTTCCAAGTTTTCTGATCCGGATCCTGAGGATTTATATGATGATGCTATTGTTGGTGGAAATGCTCCGATTTCCGAGGGGGCAGATGATATACTTGGATTATTCAAAAAACAACAGGAATTGAGAAATGCAGCAAAAACGCAGCAGAATAGCAATTTCGTACCGTCAGATGGCGGTCAGAAAGAAAAAGAAGATCCGGTCAAGGTCCTTGTAGACATTACGAAATTGTTTATGTTCCAGAATCTCACTGAACTGTCAAAACTCGCGGCTGTGTTAGGCGGTTTTTACAAAGGTAAAAATGACCTGTATGAGGATGTTGCAACACACAGATATTATCTTCTGGTAAGTAAGAGCAGCCAGTCACCGGAGGAGTTTAATAAGGTGTGCAATATTTTATCTGAGTATGGAGCCCAGCAGGCATATTCACCTGCGACGGAGGCTTTTTTTGGCGAACATTACAGACTGGTGATAAAAGGAAAAGCGCTGCAGATGCTTGCCGCATTATAACTGACGGACGATGATTTTATGAACGATAGATCAGTTTGATATCAGAAAAGGATCGTGAAGATGAGCAAAATCATTTTCACGATCCTTTTCTGATGTAATCATTTTTACCTGTAATATGGTATTCCAAACTTACTATGCAAGGTCTTTTGCAAGAAAATCATTGATCTCTTTTACAAGAGCATCCGGCTCAATTCCATGAACCATAGCGGCCTCTTCGATGGTCTCCATCTGGGAAGATGGGCATCCGAGACAATGCATACCGATATTTAAAAGAATTGGCGCGATGTTTTCGTCAATCTGAAGCAGTTCGCCGATCATAGTAGATTTTGTTACCTGTGTCATATAGTCCTCCTTATAAAAAAATAGGTGTTTTTAGTTTTTATCACAGCTTATTATGCCTGGATGTGGTCATTATAATACGAATCGACAGGGATTGCAATCAGTTCCAACGGAAGTACGAAAAAATAAACATGGAGAATCCGTGAAAAAATTTATGATTTTTCAAACAATCTGCTCTTTAGAGAAAGTGTGTTGAAACCGATATATACAGCAGAGAATTGGGACATGGAATGTCGGAAATACAGCATGGATGCGTGGCGGAGACAATAGAAGGAGAAGAGAATGAGAATAAATTACAATGTGTCAGCAGCGATTGCGAATAAACATTTACTTGGAATTGAGGATAATTTAAGTGCATCGATGGAACGGCTTTCATCGGGACTTAAGATCAACCATTCCAAGGACAATCCGGCAGGAATGGCTATTTCCAACAAGATGAAAGCACAGATTGATGGTTTAAACCGGGCTTCCCAGAATGCATCGGATGGTATTTCTGTTATTCAGATTGCGGATGGTGCTCTGAGTGAAACGACCAGTATTTTACAGCGTATGAGAGAACTTTCCGTGCAGGCAGCGAGTGATGCAACAATGACACCGGCGGATAAAGAAGCAATCCAGAAAGAAATCACTTCATTAAAAGATGAAGTTGACCGTATTTCTACAGATACAGAGTATAACAGCAAAACACTTTTAGATGGTTCATTAGATACCAGGGTTTACACCAAAAATGCAACAAGAGTGGACATTTCTGATCATGTGAAAGCAGGACAGTATCAGCTTTCCATTGATACTGCAGCTACACAGGCCGGACCGGTAACAGCAAATCAGAATTATAATTCCACAGCGCCGGTCGGTGCGTCCGGAACAATGAGTATTAATGGTTCTAAAGTAGAGATAGAGGCAGCCGACACCTATGCGGAGGCTTTTGAGAAGATCAGAAATGCAGCAGAGACTGGTGAAACAACCGTTAAGATTGAAAAGAATGGAGCACTTTCATTTACCGCAGAACAGTACGGAATGTCAAGCATCTTAGAGATCGCATTTGATGATAAGCAGCTTGCTAATGCACTTGGATTTACAGCAGACGGAGGAAACAGTGTTGTAGAAGATCCAGAGAATAAAGGCAGCTATGTATACGGACAGATTCAGAATGGCAAAGTGATCGTACCTTCCGGTACAGATGCCGAAGTAACGCTCACAAAACCGAGTGATGGAACCGGGTTTGGTGATACAGCTACGGTAAAAACAGATGGAAATAAGATTACGGTTACAGACAGAGCCGGATTTGAGATGTCATTTCTTGCTGATGCAGGTTATACGGGTAAGCTGGATTTTGATGTCACGGATATCGGAACGATGGCACTTCATATTGGAGCAAATGAGGATCAGGAAACAAGAGTGCGTATTCCGGAGGTTTCCTGCAAGAGCCTTTACATTGATGATGCAGACGTGACGACTGTAAATGGAGCAGGCAGAGGTATCACACAGTTTGACGATGCCATTTCAAAGGTCAGTGAAGTGCGTTCAAGACTTGGTGCATACCAGAATCGTCTTGAGAGTACGGTATCAAGCCTGGATACGTTTGAAGAAAATATGACAGGAGCCCAGTCACGACTGACAGATGCGGATATGGCATCGGAAATGACAGATTATACACATCAGAATGTATTAAATCAGGCAGCAATCTCTGTTTTGACACAGGCAAACGATCTGCCACAGCAGGTATTGCAGATTCTGCAGTAACAGGAGGGATCTGTTTTGAAAAAAGAACAGATAATGGATTTTACAAGAAGGATCAGTCAGAGTAACAGGGGCGGTCTGGTCATTGTGATTTATGACATATTTTTTGCATATATGGAAGATACAAAAGAGGCACATGATAACGGAGAATGGGAAAATTATAAGACAGCATTGCGGAATGCCTCAAAAACTATCAGTGAATTGATCTCATCGCTTGATTTTTCCTATGAACTTGCAGGAGAGTTATATCGCATCTATGTATTTTGCAGGGAGACACTTGCAAAAGCAATGTATAAAAGGGATTTAAAAGAGGTTGAACTTGCGGAGAACCTGATGAAGAAACTTTACACGGCGTTTGCGGAGGTAATGAAAGAGGATACCTCCGCACCGCTTATGCGTAATACCCAGCAGATTTATGCCGGATATACGTATGGAAAAAATGATTTGGTTGAGACGTATCAGGATTTTGATACTTCCAGAGGATTCTTAGTATAGGAATCCTCTATTTTTTTTATACTAGCGAGTAAAAATTTATAGCGCATTTGCACAGAATATAGTTCATAAATGCAGCAATCAATCATGTCCGGGTCAATTACATTTTCTAAATTACGGTATGCATCCTGCAGATCCTGCGCAGTCTGATGGAGGTCATTCATTAGCACTGTGTAATGCGCATCATTTGTTTTTTCTGGTTGAAAAAAACGAAACATAATATTCCTCCGTCTGAAAAATTCTTTATTTTTAGTATAATCACGAAATTTCCATTCTATACAAAAAACGGAAAAATTGTAAGAAATTATTTGCATAAAATATGTCCGGATGAATAAATTTGATAAAAAGAAGAGAAAAGGATATCTATATGCAGCAAATACAGGGAGAATGGGCAATCATAGGAGTTCTTGGTATGGTCCTTTTTATTGTTGTAATCGGGAAAAAAATACAGATGCTGTTAAATTTTATGATTCGTATTGTTTTAGGCGGAATCGGGATTATTTATGCAAATGATTTTTTTACTTCACAGGGAATAGCGATTAGCGTGGGATTAAATCCGGTAAGCCTTTTGACAATTGGAATCCTTGGTATAGGCGGGTTTGCGCTGCTTTATGGAATTTTGGCATGTAAATTTTTGTGAATAGTCTACAAAGATAGGCTGTTTTGTAAAAAAGTATGGACAAACAAAAAAAGCATTGCTATAATTCGACTTACAAACTACGAAAGAGGTGATGAATTGGGGAACTAATGAATCTTACATTGCTGACGCATCTTACGTTAGCGGTGGTGATGGATTTTGGAAACGGCAGGATCAGTAACCGGCTGATTGTTTCCGGATTAATTTGGGGACTTGCATTTCGACTGCTGGGGGAAGGAAGTGCAGGTGCAGTTCATTTTCTGATGAATATATCTATTCCGGTTATCTTATTATTTCTTTTATTTAGTCTGTGCATACTGGGTGCAGGCGATATCAAGTTATTTTCCATTGCAGGAGGTTTTCTGACACTGACACAGCTTTGCTATCTGATACCTGTGGCGTTTGTTGTGGGGGCAGTGATAGGAGCAGGAAAGATCGTTTACAAAAAAGTAACGGTTGGTTATGCAATTGGGACAAAGACATTCATGCATTTTTCAACAGCAATTTTAATTGGATATTTTATCGTGGTCTGGGGGTGGGGTATTGCATAAACTGGATGTGGCATTCTGCGATACGAATGAAACGTACGGGGAAAGATTTGCTGCATATCTGATGGAACATAAGGCAAAGGAATTTACGGTTCATTTATTTCCGGAGCCGGAATTATTTTTACAGAAAATAAAAAATGAAAAATTTGATCTGGTTTTGCTGGGGAGTGGATTTTCAGAATTTGGCGAACAGGCAGTTTTGTCGGGAATGACCGTGCTGATCCTGTCAGAAAATATACCAGAGCGTCTGTCAGAAGATAATTCTTATCTGCAGTCGGGGAGAAAGCTGACGGTCATTTTTAAATATCAGCCAATGGAGGCGATCCTTCATGAAATGATGGTAGTGACAGGAGGGAAAAAAGCGGGAAAGGAATCATTTACAGACAGATTAACCAAGCTGGAGATAATAGGGGTATATTCTCCAATCGGTCATGAAATGCAGATGCCGTTTTCTATGGTACTGTCTTCTGTACTGGCAAAACAACGACGGATATTGTATATCAATCTGATGCAAAATACCGGATTTTTACAGTTGTTTGACAGTCAGGCAGAATACGATATCGGGGATCTGACCCTTCGATTGAGAAGGGGAACAACAGAATCAGAACAGTTTTTTCAGAGCATATATGAAATGGGAGATTTTTCGTATGTAGCACCATTTCGCAATCCTGAGCAGCTGGGGGAGTTTCAGATGGATGATTACCGGAAACTGCTGGCACATCTGGAAGAAAATACAAAGTTTGATACGGTTGTATTTGATTTTGGAACTGGGATTCCATCCATAGCGGCGTTTCTGGAAGAATGCAGCAGTATTTATTGTCCGGTAAAAGAAGGATATTTCTATGAATGCCAGAAAGCGGAATTTGTTCATTATCTGGAACAGGTAAAGCCGGACGGAATGTCCGAACGGTTACAGTTTGTAAATCTTCCGTTTACCGCAAAAGGAATCCGTGGTGGGGGAAATATGTTAGAACAGCTTGTCTGGAGTGAATTTGGAGATTATATAAGAGACTATCTGGCAGGGGATGCTTATGGAGAAATATAGGTGGAGTGAAGAAATATTTGATGATTTAAGATCAAATATCATAGCAGCACTTGACTTGTCCAGAGAACAAAATGATGAAGAAGTTTGCCGGTTTATTGAAAAGGAAGTGGAAGAATACTCCAGAAAAAATCTGTTAACTCTGAAAGAACGGGAACAATTAGAACATTTATTGTTTAATTCTTTAAGAAAGTATGATGCGATTCAGGAATTATTAGAGGATCCTGAAGTGACGGAGATTATGATCAATGGAGCGTCCCGTATTTTTTATGAGAAAAAAGGAAAATTATTTCGGGCGCAGACACATTTTTCATCTGAGCAGAAATTGGGTGATGTGATACAGCAGATGGCAGGAAACAGTAACCGTATGGTAAATGAGGCATCTCCAATCGTGGATACAAGATTAGCAGATGGATCGCGTGTAAATATTGTGCTTTCACCAATTTCCATAGACGGTGCTGCAGTATCTATCCGAAAATTTCCACAAACACCTATTTTAATGGAAGATCTGATACGGATAGAGTCAATTACAGAGGAAGCCGCAGCATTTTTAAAAGTGCTTGTGATGGCAGGATATAACATATTTATATCAGGAGGGACAGGCTCCGGAAAAACAACGTTCTTAAATGCGCTGTCCCAGTATATTCCGAGGGAGGAAAGGATCATTACGATTGAAGATTCGGCAGAACTCCGGCTTGTCGACAAACCAAATCTGGTAAGACTTGAAACAAGAAATCAGATGTTTGAAGGAGTAAAACCGATTACGATACGGGATCTGATCCGTACGGCACTTCGAATGCGGCCGGAGAGAATTGTGGTTGGTGAGTGTCGTGGAGAGGAAGCGCTTGATATGCTGCAGGCGATGAATACCGGACATGATGGAAGTTTATCTACCGGGCATGCAAATTCCTGTCGGGATATGATGAGTCGTTTAGAAACGATGGTGCTGATGGGAATGGAGCTGCCGCTTACTGCGATACGAAGTCAGATTGCATCCGGACTGGATATTCTGGTTCATCTTGGGAGAATGAGGGATAAAAGCCGTAAGGTCCTGACAATTACAGAAGTGACTGGTATGCAGGAAGGGGAGATTGTGTTGAAAGATCTGTATCGTTATGTGGAAAAACCATCGGACGGAGAAGCAGTCTGTGGAGAATTACAGCGGGTAGGTACACTTTTTAATCAGGAAAAATGTAAAAGAGCAGGAATCACACTTCCTGGTACAGGAGAATAAATGGATTATCGTAAATATCGGTGTAATCTGTGGGAACGACTGGGGTGTCTGGCAGCAGGGACGGCAGTCGCAGCAGCGATCGCGTGGCTGTTTTACCGTTCATGGTATGGAATGGTGCTGGTTATTCCTGTAAATTATCTAATCGTTTCTTATTACAAAAATAAAAAAAGAGATGAACGTGCAAAAAAGCTGATGATTGAATTTCGGGATGCGATCCAGGCCGTTGCAGCGGCATTGCTTGCAGGATATTCCATTGAACATGCATGGAAAGAAGCGGAGCGGGAAATTATGGATCTGTATGGAAAAGAGGCAATGATCACTAAGGAATTGATTCAGATGAATGCAAAAATAAAATTAAACCGGAATGTAGAAGAGATTCTGCATGATCTGGCAGTGCGGAGCGGTGTGGAAGAAATCCAAAGTTTTGCAGAAATTTTTGGTTTTGCAAAAAGGAGTGGGGGAGACTTCCCTCAGATTATCCGGACAACAGCAGCACGCATATCCGCAAAGATAGAAGTAGAGAGGGAAGTGGATACAGTCATTGCCGGAAAGAAGCTGGAGGGAAAGATTATGAGTGTGATGCCATTTTTTATTCTCGCCTATCTGAATCTTGCATCAGGAGAATTTATCGATCCGTTGTATGGCAATCTGGCAGGTGTTCTTGTCATGAGTGCAGCATTATTGGTTTTTGTGGGGGCAATGGCAATAAACAGACGAATTTCAGATATCAGGGTGTAAGGGGAGAAACGGATGATTTTGTGTATTGGAGTTTTGTGCGTGGCAGTTTTGGTGCCGGTTGTGGGAAGAAAAAAAGTATCATCAGAAGTAAGACGTGCGGCAGTTGTTATGATTTTAGTATCGGCTCTTGCAATTTTAGCACAAATTTCAGAAGAAATGGAAAGCGGTGGAATAGAATTAGAACTTGTGCGCCCATCATATGGGGAAGGGGATTATGAGGAAGAAATGACGGTCGATGCAGAAGGTATTTTAGATGGGTATTCCTATCAGGTGGTGGTTCCGGAACGTATTTTGTCGAAACAGGAGGAACAAAAATTACTTGAGGCTGCACAGCAGGAAATTGATGATGAATTTGTGAAAAACAATGGGGAAGTGTGGGAAAAGGCAGAGATAAGAAAAAATTACCAGGAGGGAGCGGTAAGCGCAGACTGGGAATTTGAACCGTATGATGTAGTGGACGATGAAGGGAGAGTGGTTGAGGAAAATATACCCGAAAATGGGATTCTGGTAAAAGCTGCAGTAACGTTAAGATGCGAATCATCAGAGTGCATCAGTGAACGGTATTTTCGTGTAATGCCAAAGGAACTTGATGAAGAACACAAAATGATCCGTGAAATAGAGAATTATTTAAAGAAGCAGTCAGCAGATCCGGGGGATAGCATCAAACTTCCGGAGCAGCTAAACGGAAAAAAACTGATCTGGAATACCAAAAAAGAACATTTATCTGAAAAAATTCTGTTCCTTGGAGGGGGAATAGTAATCATCCTTCCTTTTGTGGAGCAATCGCGTAAAAAAGAAAGAGAAAAGAAGCGCAAAGCGTTGTTGGAACTGCAGTATGCGGATATGGTAAGTAATCTGGCACTTTTACTTGGCGCAGGAATGACTGTTTCTAAAGCGTGGAACAGATTGACAGAAAATTATATGAATGAGCGGCAAAAAAGGACAATTTGCAGAAAAGAAGTCTATGAAGAGATGCAGCGGACTTCATTTGAAATAAAAAATGGAATGGGGGAAGAACGTGCTTATGAGCGTTTTGGAGAAAGATGTGGCGGCTACCGCTACCGCAAATTTGGCAATCTTTTGGCGCAGAATCTGAGAAAAGGAAGCAGGGGTCTGACAAGGCTGTTAGAGCAGGAGGCGGAAGATGCCTTTGAAGAACGAAAAAGTATGGCGCGAAAGCTGGGGGAGGAAGCTGGGACAAAGATGTTGTTTCCGATGATTCTGATGCTCGGTGCGGTGATGTTAATACTGGCATTTCCAGCTATGCGTTCCATGGAATTATAATTTAAAACAAAGGATTTGCCGGTAAAGTGTGTAATGATCATTTCATGAAATTATGGATTGTAAGATTAGAAAGGAGAAATTGTATGAAGGGGTTTAAAGAATTTTTAGGGGAAGAAGACGGGGTGGCCATTATTGAGATCGTGTTGATACTTGTTATTTTAATTGGGCTTATCGTTGTATTTAACACGAAAATCAAGAGCTTAAATACAAAAATTCTTAAGAAGATAACAATAGAGAGTAACAAATTGTTATGAAGACAGAGGAAGAAGGAAGTCTGACCATATTTTCTGCCCTGAGTCTGTTGTTGATTTTATCTTTTCTGCTTGCATTACTGGAAGGAGCAAGGGTATCGGGATTGCAAATGATGGATACCCTTGCGGCAGATACAGGAATGGACTGTGTGGCAGCGGAATATCAGACGGTATTATGGGATAAATATCATTTACTGTATTTGGATGGTGCATATGGTTGGGATCAGTTTGATGAGAATAAAGTGAGCTCCCGTGTCATGGACTATGTGGCTGGAAATTTGTCTGAAACCGGGGAAAACAGTGTGTTTCGAACAAAGCTGTGCGAAGCTTCCCTGCTGGAATATATGTTTGCAACGGATAATGATGGTACAGGTATGCTGCGTCAGGCATCTGCATATATGAAGAGGCATCTGCCGGAGGATGTTGCAAAGAAAATGTATCAGCAATATCAGGATGGAAAAAAGGCGGAGGCAGATGGAAAAACAGAATATAGTGTAGAGGATGCAGATCAGGCCATCATAAATGCAAAAAAGGAAAAAGAACAGGCGGATCAGAATGACAAAGAGGGTGCGCCGCAGGAGGAGGCTGGAGAAAAAAACATCCAGGACAATGAGAATAATCACGCACAGGATGCAGAAGACGGCAAAAAGGAAAGCCCAATCCAGATTGTCCTGCAATTAAAACAGAATGCGCTCCTTGGAATGACGGTATCAGATATGTCGTCTTTATCGGCGAAAGCAGTTGAAGCAAAAGATATGGTTTCGAACAGACAGTGTGAAACTGGGCGGTATGATATGAAAAAGGCAGAAAAAATGAATGTATCTGATCGTGTCATGGTACTGGAATATATTGGAAAACATTTTTCGGATTATACAGAGCCGGGAAAAGGAGATCTAACTTATGAGATGGAATATATCCTGTGTGGTAAAGATACGGATAAGAAAAACCTGGAATCATCCATAGAACGTCTGATGCGGATGCGCGAAGCTGCAAATGTTGCACATATTATAGCGGATAGAGAAAAATTAAATCAGACATTAATGATTGCAACATCACTTGCCGGTTTTTCCGGGAATCCGGCAGTTGTCAAGATTGTTCAAATTGGTGTGGTGGCAGCGTGGGCATATGTGGAAAGTATACTTGATCTGCGAACTCTTCTTTCCGGTGGAAAAATTTCACTCATTAAAAGTGCAGCAGAGTGGACCACGGATCTAAAAAAGCTGGGTGAAATAGTGACGGGTGAGGGAAAAGCAAGAGAATGTAAAAACGGCTTATCCTATCAGGCGTATATAAAACAGCTGCTATTTGCGATGAAAGAGAAAAAAATGGCATATCGTATGATGGATATCATGGAACTTGCCATGCAAAAGGAGCAGAATGGTAAAAATGCCAGAATGGATCATATGATAGACAATATGATCTGCGAACTGCGGTTTGAAGCTAAGCCGTTATTTGCAAAGAGAAGCTTCTATGGAGATATGGAAAAGGGGGGATATACGTTTTTTAAAAGACAGAAACTGTCATACATAAATGAATAAGGAGGGGATATGGCGGTGTTTCTTACAGAGAAGGAAAAAAAGAAATATAAAATATACAAAAAAGGATCTCTCCCGGAAAGTAATAATATTCTTTCTCATCAGGCGGAGGCCTGCCGCCGTCAGGAGACACCGCCATGTCTCTGGCTGGAAGGATCATTTACATTAGAGGCGGCTGTTATCTTGCCGGTTATGGCATTATTTTTTGTAATGATTCTAATGTTTTTCCGGGTAATGCAGGTTCAGATGGATGTACAAAAGGCATTGGATGATACCGGGCGTAAACTTGCAGTTATGGCAGCGCAGGAGGGTGAAGATCATGAGAAGATCGTTGGGATGGCTGCAGCAAATGTACTTTTCAAGAAAAATATAAAGAAAAGTGACAATATCAACCACTATGTAGTTAATAAAGTGGCAGGTATTAATCTTTTGAAATCAAAATTCACGGAGGATAAAATTTATCTTGTAGCATCTTATGGTGTCAAAATGCCGGTGTGGCTGCCCGGAAAGCCGTATCTTAAAATCAGACAGCATGTCATTTGCCGTAAGTGGACAGGATGGGTGGAAGATAACGGTAATATGGAGATATGGGTGTATGTGGCAGAAAAGGGGAGTGTATATCATACATCGAGAGAATGTACATATTTGAAATTATCAATATCAGCTGTTAATTATACAGATATAAAGAATAAAAGAAATAAATATGGAGAAAAATACCGCGAATGCGAAGTTTGCGCGGAAAAAATAAAAGAAAAAAATACGGTGTTTATTACAGATCAGGGAAACAGATTTCATTATGATTTAAATTGTGGTGGAATTAAACGCACAATTTATATGATACGTCTGTCAGAAGTGGGCAATAGAAAAAAATGCAGTAGATGCGAAACTTAGAAGAATGCAGGAGGATTATGGGAAAATGCTGCAAAATACATTAATACTTGGATTTTTTTCGATATCTGCATTTCAGGATTACAGAAATAGAAAAATAAATATATATTTTTTACTGACCGGAGGTATTATAGGACTCTTATTTCATCTCTATAGTATGGAGTTGAGTATCATAGAGATTTTACTCGGAATGGGGATTGGAATGATGATCTTGTTTTTTGGGTTATGGTCAGGTGGAAGTGTCGGGCGTGCAGATGGAATGATTCTGGTGGTCAGCGGGATATTTTTGGGATTTGAAAAAAATGTGGAGGTATTTGTTATAGGACTATTTTTAGCTGGGATAACATCTTTATTTTTATCGGTGATCAGAAGGAAAGGACGAACCTACAGGATTCCCTTTGCCCCTTTTTTACTGGCGGGTTATCTGTTCGTAATGGTGATGGAATGAAGGAATGGGAAGCATCCATTACCATTGAGGCCGCAATCATTATGTCAATGGCGATGTTATTATTTTTCGTTATTATGAAACTTGGACTGCAGTTGTATGACGAGACGAGAACACTTGCAGGGGGAATTATAAAAGATCAAACAGTAAATGCGGTAAAACTGTTTTATGAGCTGGAAAGGGTGAGAGAATTATTTTGAGTATTCAATTTAGTTATTACAGAAATATTCATGCCAGTCATATGATTTTAACACCGGCATTAGAAGGAGAACCATGGGAAAAAGAAATGCTCTGGAGAAACAGACCCAGGGAACTTATATTGCCGGAGTATAATAGCAGAAACGGACAGACACAGTTGTGGTATGACATAACAGGAAAACAGGCAGTGGATATGTTAGCGGAATTGTCAGATATCAGTTATGAGATATTTATTAAAATATGTGAGGCGGTTGTTGCGATGGCGGAGATACTGGATGGCTTGCTGATATCTCCGGATATATTGCTGCTGCGCCCGGAAAGTATTTTTTTTGACAATCAGACAGAAAATGTCAGTTTTTGCTGTTATTTTGGAAATGAAAAGGAGATAGGAAAATCATTTCATGAGCTGTTAGAGTATCTTCTGGCAAAATTAGACCATAAAAATGTGAATGGAGTTCAGACGGCATATGAGTTATTTGAATATACCAGAATGGATGGATACTGTATTGCAGAAATAAAAAAGATACTGAGAAAGGCTGAATATACAGAGGATGTACCAGAAAAAATTACAGAGACGGTGTGGAAGGAAGAGGAGTCTGAGTATATGTCGATTCCTGTGGAAAATAAGAAAAAAGGGATCCTGCGTTTGTGGCAGCAAAAAGAGCAGAACATATTTGGAAGGATCCGTAAATTATTACAAGGGGGAAAAATACCGGAGAAAAAAGTGGAGCCATTTGTATTTGAACCGGAACCAGAAATTAACATGCACCAGCAGAATCCAACTGTTTTACTTGCTGATCTAGCCAAAAAGGAATATGGAATACTAAAATATGAAGGAAATGGCACCTGCAGTGAACTTTCGATAGATCATACCCCATATATTATAGGAAGTGAATTGGATTGTGATGGTGTGATACCGAGTGGAACAGTGAGCAGGCATCATGCGCGGATCACCAGAAAAGGGGAGGTTTACTTTATAGAGGATCTTAATTCTTCCAATGGGACCATGGTAGGCGGAGAGTTACTGAATTGCAGGGTAAAAATGAGCCTTCAGGCGCAGGAAACGGTTATGTTTGCGGACGAAAAGTTTAGATTTATTTAAGAAAATAAAAAGACATACATATTTGCAATCTTTTTTTGCTACGTTATAATGAACTTTAGCGAGTTCATATTATGTGTGGAAAACATGCACAATAAATACGGCTATAATTAAATCAGAGGGCAAATATATGAACAGAGAGATAGAACAGGCAATACTTACAGAAGGTTACCGGTTTTGCAGGGTACAGCCGGAAAATATCGGCGTTTTTTATAAATACTACCAGCAGGGATTTCATGTGGTAATGATGATATCGCTGGAAGATACACAGGCTTTGACAGTAGAACAGCATCAGGTAATGCAGGAACGTGTGATGGATCTGTTTTATCATCCGCAGGGAAGACTTGCAGATTTTCCGGAAGGCTATCCGGTTTATCATGTGGAATTGCTTACACTGCTGTCTGGTAATAATACGGATATGATGCATCAGTTATGCTGTATGCAAAAAAATGTCTGGGGTTACGACATGAAGCAGGGCAGACTGATCATTTATGAGAATCAGCCGGGGGATTTCTGGGGACTTAAAAATGCACTGGAGAATTGCAGAGCCGAATCAAAAAGTACCGGAAGTACAAATCCAGGTTTTTCTCTGAAGGGACTCTCCTATACTACGATAGCGATTGCTGCCATAAATGTGATCGTATATCTGATACTGGAAATTCTGGGAGATACGCAGGATCCGTTTTATATTGCATCCCATGGCGGAATGTACCCGGAGTTCATACAGATCAATCATCAGTGGTGGAGGATATTTACAGCGATGTTTATTCATTTTGGTTTACCACACCTGGTAAACAATATGGTAATATTCTGCTGTGTTGGATCGAGACTGGAGCGGGCAGCAGGTCATTTTAAAATGTTTGTAATATACATGTTATCCGGAATTGGTGGAGGATTATTATCCTATTTTATGATGTTATACAGCGGAGATTATGCAGTATCAGCAGGCGCATCCGGTGCGGTGTTTGGCACGATTGGCGGTTTGATCTTGGTAGTGATAAGACATCGGGGCAGATTTGAAGGTTTAACGGTAAAAGGAATGATCCTTATGGCGGTATTGAGTCTGTACTATGGTTTTTCCACAATTGGAATTGATAACTGGTGTCATGTTGGAGGAATTCTTACCGGATTTCTTGCGGCGATGATTTTATACCACAAAAAAGTGGAAAATTGTTGATTATAAGAATAAAACTTTATATACTGAAAACAGTATTTGGTGAACATGCAGGAAGAGGTAGAATATGAAAGTAAACATTTATTATGGTGGACGGGGATTGTTAGATGATCCTACATTATATGTGTTGAACAAAATGGAAGAAGTATTGCAGGAACTTCGCGTGACAGTGGAACGCATTAATATTTATGAGCATAAAAATGAGATCGCAACGCTTCCGCAAACGATGAAAGATGCGGATGGTATTATTCTTGCGACCACCATCGAGTGGCTTGGGATAGGCGGCTACATGCAGCAGTTCCTGGATGCCTGCTGGCTGTATGGCGATAAGGAAAAGATAAAAACGACTTATATGCAGCCGATTGTCATGTCTACAACATATGGAGAGCGCGAGGGCGAACTGACATTGCAGAGTGCATGGGAGATTTTAGGTGGACAGCCATGCCCGGGACTTTGCGGATATGTTGAGGATCTTGTCAGTTTTGAGATGAATAAGGACTATACCGTTCTGATTGAGAAGAAAGCAGAAAATCTTTACCGGACGATCTCGCAGAAAGTAAAATGTCTTCCAACCAGCAATCAGGCAGTAAAACAGACCATATTAAGGACTCCTCAGTTAGAGCTTACCCCACAGGAGAGTGAGCAGTTGTCAAAGTATGTGTCGGATGACACATATGTGAAAAAACAGAAGGAAGATATCGAAGAACTTGCAACGATGTTTAAGGGAATGCTTGGTAAGTCCGAAAAAGAGGATGAAGAGGCTTATATTGAAACATTTCGTGCACAGTTTGCACCGCAGCCAGAATTTAGGGCAAGATATCTGTTTATTATAGAGGGCAGGAAAAAACCGCTGTTTCTGGAAGTAAATGAAGGCGAGCTTACCATTCACTATGGCCAGGAAGAAAATATTGATGTCTATGCAAAATTAAAACCGGAAGTTATGGACAGTATCGTAGATGGACGGATGACATTTCAGAGAGCATTTATGACAGGGGAAATGACTGCGAAAGGAAACTTTAAGATCCTGCGTATGTTAGATACCATGTTTAATTTCGCACATTGATGCACAAAATCTGCAGGACGTCGCAGCAAATACGTTGATTACGCAAATAAAAGGAAGTGCAGATGCACGGAAATGGAGGATAATAGATAAAATGAGAGATGCAAATTGTATTTTTTGTAAAATTATTGGAGGCGAGATTCCGTCCAATACGATTTATGAAGATGATGAGTTCAAAGTAATTCTGGATGCAAGCCCGGCATCAAAAGGACATGCATTGATCCTGCCAAAGGAACATTATGCAGACATTTATGAGATTGATGAAAAGACTGCAGGACATGCAATGCAGCTTGCAAAAAAACTTGCAAAACATATGACGGATGTTTTAAAGTGCGATGGATTTAATATTGTGCAGAATAATCATGAAATTGCTGGACAGACAGTATTTCATTTTCACATGCATCTGATCCCTCGTTATAAGAATGCAAAAAATAATGATATTCTGATCTGGGATCATGAAGAGTTTACACCAGAAGAGATGGCGGAGATCAGAGATTCTTTAAAGATGTAAAAAGATTGCTGAATAATCAGTTTTTTGACCATAGTTATACAACGAAAGAGGAACAGACATATAAAAAATATATATCCGTTCCTCTTATCTTAAAAATCATTTTTTAGATGCGTCTAAAATCAGTCCGATAATCGTATCAATGGAATTACGGCTGTTACTGTTTTCCATTGCCTCAATATATGCTTCCTTTTTGTGGAAGACATGTTCAATTGCTTCAAGAAGTGTTGTGTTTGACAGTTCTTCTTCCTCTAATACATAACTAAATCCCTGGGAACGAAACGAATTTGCATTCAGAATCTGATCTCCACGGCTGGCAGCGGCGGAAAGAGGAATTAAAATATTAGGCTTGCGCAACGCAAGAAGTTCACAGATTGCGTTTGCACCTGCGCGGGAAATGACAAGATCTGCAAGAGCAAACATATCGGAAAGCTCTTTGTTGGCATATTCAAACTGTGCATATCCATCTGTCGCAGTTAATGTATCGTCCAGATTACCTTTTCCACAGAGATGAATCACATTATAATTTTTCAAAAGTTCAGGAAGCAGGCCGCGGATCGCTGTATTTATTACACGGGAGCCGGAACTTCCACCAACGATCAGAATTGTCTGTTTACTGTGATCTTTAAAATGACAGAGCGAAAAAGCAAAGTCGGCATTTCCTGTTAAAAGTTCCTGACGAATCGGGGAACCGGTCAGTACCGCCTTTTCTTTCGGAAGATAAGAAAGTGTTTCAGGAAAATTACAGCAAACTTTTGTTGCGCTCGGAATGGCAAGTTTGTTTGCAAGTCCCGGAGTCAGATCAGACTCATGTATAATGGCAGGAACTTTGCAGTGTTTTGCAGCTAAAACAACTGGGACAGAGACAAAGCCGCCTTTAGAAAAAACGACATCCGGTTTTATCTTTTTTAAAAGCCGGATCGACTGCGCATATCCTTTTAATACTTTAAATGGATCTGAAAAATTCTTAGGATCAAAGTAACGTCTTAATTTTCCAGAAGAAATGCCATAGTAAGGAACACCCTGTTCCTCGATCAGCCGTTTTTCAATTCCTTCATAGGAACCTATATAAGAAATTTCAAAACCTTCATTTCGCAAGGCTGGCATCAATGCGATATTTGGTGTGACATGTCCTGCAGTGCCGCCCCCGGTCATTACGATTTTTTTCATAGAATAATCCCTTTCCTGTAACATTTTGCACTTCCCTATTTATAATACCCTTATGCATAAAAGTCAAGAAAAGACTTATAAAATGGAAAACAGGAAGAGAGAGAATTGATAAAAAGCAAAGAATTGAAAGGGAAAAATGTCGGAAGTTGCGGTCAAAACACGGCCGAAAGACCTTTTCAAATGGTTCTGTTCTTTCTATAATTAATAAGAAAAAGGGACAATACATAAATTTATTGATAAGTCCCGGAAAAGAGAGGTGGTATACATGGAGCAGATGGGAACCTTTATGGCAGAATATGCAGAATGGTTTTATATGGGAAGCAGTATTGTGATATTGATCCTTCTGATTTATGTATTACACAGGATAAAAAAAACAGAGCGAAAAAACCTTATGATGAACAGGGAAATAGAAAAAAGATTGCAGCAAATAGAAAAACAAAACAGACAAAAAGAAACCGAAGATAGAACAGAAAACGAACATGAAAAAATGACCGGTAAAATAAGGCTGAAGGAAGACACTGATTTACACCAGACGCAGGTATTGCAAGGTCTGGAGAAAGGAAAGCAGAATGCAGAGTCCGTGACCGTGATCCATGATGTTATAGAGGAGGTTTTTTCGTAAAATTTGGAATAAAATGTCAGATGCTTGACATTTCATGTTTGCTTTGCTATAATCCTCATTGTAATAAATCCGTAATAATTGTAACAAAGATGAATAAAACGAAACAAAGGTGTAATACTATTTACATAAGATGGTAAACACTGATGGAGGTTTTCTATGAATTTAAGAAAAAGAGCAATCAGCGGAATCATGCTTGCCGGTTCTATGGTAGTGATGTGCGCGATTGCAGATGCAGCCAGTACAGTTTCAGCAGAGGCAGTAGCGGTTGTAGCAGACACAAGGACGGACTTAGCTACAGATGGGACAGCAGGTGTTGTTGCACAGTTAAACCAGATAAACACAGATATAGTGGAGATGGCAGCAGCAGGGATTGAACACTCCCAGACCATACTTGTTGCTTCAGCAGATGAGGAAGCGCAGGCAGTGGAAGATACAGATACATTGGAAAATGCATCTGTAGTACAGAATGAAGCAGCATCCATAGAGGAATCTGCACAGATTGAATCAGAGGAAGATGGCACGGCACAGGATGCGGGTACTACAGAAGATATACAGGAAACAGTTGAAGAAAACGCAACAGATATAGAAAATACAGAAAACACTGAGACCGAGAATACAGAAGAGACAGAAAACATCGAGAATGCTGAGGATGCCGGGAATACAGAGAATACAGAAGATGCTGAGTGGCAGAACCGTCTGATGGCAGATGTTGATGAGTTTTTATATGTCAGGGCATCTGGCGGTGCGGATGCAGAGATTATCGGTAAATTATATAAAGGTGATGTGGCAGACGTTGTCGAGAGCGGAGATACATGGACTCATGTGGTATCCGGTGATGTAGACGGATATGTCAACAATGATTATTGTGTATCCGGTGAGGACGCACTTGCCTATGCACAGGAAAATGTTGAAACAGAGGCACAGGTCAATACGAATGGACTTCGTGTCAGAAATGAAGCGTCCGAGGATGCGTCCGTTATCACTGCAGTTTCCGAAGGAACGACATTGACGGTCGATACAGATGCTGAGGCAGAAGATGGCTGGGTAGCTGTAAAATATAAAGGACAGACCGCATATGTCAGTGCAGATTATGTTACGACAGAACTTGCACTTGGCGAGGCAGTTACAATCGAAGAAGAAAAGGCAGCATTAGCAAAGAAAGCTGAGGAAGAGGCAGCGGCAAAAGCAGCACAGACTACAGAGACATCCACCGTACAGAATGCTTCAGTTTCAGCATCTTATGATGATGTGACACTTCTTGCAGCACTGATCCAGTGTGAAGCAGGAAATGAATGTTATGAAGGACAGCTTGCAGTTGGGGCAGTTGTTATGAACAGACTTCGTTCCGGTGCATATCCATCCAGTATTTCTGGTGTTATTTACCAGAGCGGTCAATTCCCGCCGGCAGGACAGGGAATGGTTGCGAGTATCGCAGCAAACGGACCAAAGAGCAGCTGCGTACAGGCAGCACAACAGGCATTGGGCGGTTCTGATAACACTGGTGGTGCAACCTGTTTCTCAAGAGCAAGTTCCGGACGCGCCGGTGTTGTAATTGGAAACCATGTATTTTATTAAAAACGGCATAATATGATTTTAGACAGGTATTTCGGAAACGGAATACCTGTTTTCGCGTTTTCCTATGTTAAGGAAGAAGCTGTTAAATTATTCAAAAGGGATTGACAGATCACAAAGAACAAAGTATTATTTAAAGGAACTTCATACTGCAATGCTTTAAAGTGAAAAAGAAAAACGCATTATGAACACAATAGATTCAATGTTTTACAGGCAAATCTATTGATATAAATAAAAAAGTCAGCGCAAAGAGTACAAAATGTCTTTTAACAGGATGATATCGATAACTGATATAGAAAAACGGCGCAGAAACGGAGGACAAAATGGAAATGGAAATGGAGTTCTTACGGAAACTTCCGACACCGGCAGAATTGAAGGAAGAATATCCGGTAAGTGCACAGGTTGTTGCAACTAAGGCAGAGCGTGATGATGAGATCCGCGCAATCTTTGAGGGAAAAGAAGATAAATTAATTCTGGTGATCGGGCCGTGCTCTGCGGACAACGAGGATGCGGTAATTGATTATATTTCAAGACTTCGCAAAGTACAGGATAAAGTTGCAGATAAGATTTTTATGATTCCACGTATTTACACGAACAAACCAAGAACGATTGGAATCGGTTATAAGGGTATGCTGCATCAGCCGGACCCGGAAAAAGAAACGGATATGTTAAAAGGAATCATAGCGATTCGCCAGATGCATAAACGTGCAGTGGAAGAGACCGGTTTTACCTGTGCGGATGAGATGTTATATCCGGAAAATCACAGATATTTGTCAGATCTGCTTTCTTATGTAGCAGTAGGTGCACGTTCCGTGGAAAACCAGCAGCACAGACTGACGGCAAGCGGTGTTGGTATTCCGGTAGGTATGAAAAATCCAACCGGCGGTGACATTGCAGTCATGATGAATTCCATCATTGCTGCACAGAACAGCCATACATTTTTATACCGCGGCTGGGAAGTAAAAACACAGGGAAATCCATATACGCATGCAATTTTGAGAGGTTATGTGGATAAATTCGGAAGAAATATTCCGAATTATCATTACGAAGATCTGCAGAATCTGCTGGAGCATTATGAGGATGCCAATTCGTCAAGCAATCCACTTGCAAATCCGGCAGTTATCGTGGATGCAAACCATTCCAATTCCGGTAAGAAATTTGAGGAACAGATCAGAATCAGCAAGGACGTGCTGCATAGCTGTAAGATGTCGGCAGATATTCATAAGCTGGTCAAGGGACTGATGATCGAGAGTTACATCGAGGACGGAAACCAGAAAGTTGGAGAGCACTGCTATGGCAAATCCATTACAGATCCTTGTCTTGGCTGGGAGAAAACAGAGAAGCTTATTTATGAGCTGGCAGAACTGTGGTAAATGCCATGTACCGTATTTTGATTGTAGAAGATGACGAAAGTATAGCACGGAGTGTCAAAACTCATCTGGAAAGTTGGAATTATGAGGTATGCTGTGCCGAAGATTTTTCCAATGTGGCCGGTACGTTCGCGGCGTTTGATCCGCAGCTTGTACTGATGGATGTGAAACTTCCTTTTTTCAATGGCTACCACTGGTGCAGTGAGATCCGTAAAGTATCAAAAGTGCCTGTTATTTTTGTATCGTCCGCGTCGGATAATATGAATATTGTCATGGCAGTCAGTATGGGCGGAGATGATTTTATCGCAAAACCATTTGATCTTGAGGTGCTGACTGCAAAGGTACAGGCAATGCTTCGCAGAACCTATGATTTTACAGGACAGAGTGCTGTTTTAGAGCATAAGGGTGCCATGCTGAATCTGACAGAGGCAGCATTATTTTATGAGCAGGAAAAAATAGAATTGACGAAAAATGAATTTAAGATCCTGCAGGTACTCATGGAAAATAAACAGAAAGTTGTATCAAGAGATACGCTGATGGTAAAATTATGGGAGAGTGACAGTTTTGTGGATGAAAATACGCTTTCTGTCAATGTAAACCGTTTGCGGAAAAAACTGGAATCAGTGGGGCTTTGTGATTTTATTGTAACGAGAAAAGGAATCGGGTATCAGATCGGATGAGCGGAATTATTTCTTATGTAAAAAGAATTGGTGTCTGGCTGTGCATTGTCATTGCATGTGAAACGATCATGATCATCACGATGATGCTCAATAAAATACCATTCGCAGAAATTGGTTATGGAATATTTATTTCACTGTTTCTGCTGCTGATACTTCTGGCTTTTGATGCGATGAGGTATTACAGGCATTATCAGAAGGTAAAGGAGTTAGAGCATACCATCATGCTCTCCACGGACGGGATGCCGGAAAATGCAGACCTGCTGGAAAATGAATACCAGAAGCTTCTTCGGATATTATCGGATGAATATACAGGGGCGCAGAGCCGGGCAGCCACAAGACAGAAAAATATGCAGGAATATTATGCCATGTGGGTTCACCAGGTCAAGACACCGATCGCAGCACTGCGGCTTCTGCTTCAGAATAAAAATGATGAGGGGCAGATGACAGAGGAACTTTCCGAACTGTTTGGGATTGAACAGTATGTGGAGATGGCATTGCAGTATCAGCGTCTTGATTCGGAAACGACGGATTTTGTATTTGAGGAGACCGATTTAGATGAGATCATACGGACTTCCGTGAGAAAATACGCCAGGCAGTTTATTGCAAAAAAAATCAGTCTGAGCTATGAGCCGGTTGAAACAACGGTGATCACCGATAAAAAATGGCTCTCATTTGTCATAGAACAGGTGATATCGAATGCGGTCAAATATACAAAAACAGGCGGTATTAAAATTTATCTGAAGGATGGGGATGGAACCATGTCGGTGCCAGTGCAGAAAGCATCTCATAGAAAAGAAGATGATGGGGAGAACAGCGGCATGAAATCGGTTCGCCTTGTCATTGAGGATACCGGAATCGGGATCCGGGCAGAGGATCTGCCGCGTATCTGTGAGATGGGATATACCGGCTGTAACGGACATGAGGGACAGCATTCGAGTGGAATCGGTCTGTATTTGTGCAGCCGTATTTTAAAGAAACTGGGGCACACATTTTCCATTACTTCAAAAGAAGAGGTGGGAACGGTTGTAAAAATTGGTTAAAGCGGCTATTTCAGGTAAAAATGTATAATGGAATAAAAATGCAATCTTACAGGAATGTAAGATACGGCAGGGAAATGTAAGCTGGTTCGATGGCATACATTTCCCTGTTTTGCTATACTGGGTACAGTCCTTGAGGAAATGAAATAAAATTGCTGCGGTAAAAACGATGCTTACAGCAGCAGAAAAAATATGAGAGTAGAAAAGACGGGGAGGAACCTGATATGGCACTTTTAGAGGTAAATAATTTAAAGAAAATATATACCACGCGGTTTGGAGGAAACCAGGTGGAGGCATTAAAATCGATGAATTTTTCGGTGGAGGAAGGCGAGTATGTGGCGATCATGGGAGAGTCCGGCTCTGGAAAAACGACGCTTCTCAATATTCTTGCCGCACTGGATAAGCCGACTGCGGGAGAAGTCCTTTTGAACGGGAAAAATATTGTGACGCTCCGTGAGAAAGAGATCTCTGCATTCAGACGGGATCATCTCGGATTTGTTTTTCAGGATTTTAACTTATTAGATCAGTTCTGCTTAAAGGACAATATCCTGCTCCCGCTTGTACTTGCCGGTGTAAAACCGGAGCAGATGGAGCCAAAGGTATATCCGCTTGCAAAAAAACTTGGAATTGAAGAACTTTTGGAAAAATATCCGTATGAAATCTCCGGTGGACAAAAACAGCGTGTGGCAGTGGCGCGTGCACTGATTACAAATCCACAGCTGATCTTAGCGGATGAACCGACCGGGGCACTTGATTCGAAGGCGACCGACAGTATCCTGGCATTATTTAACCAGATCAATGAGGATGGACAGACGATCCTTATGGTAACACACAGTATCAAGGCAGCAAGTCATGCGAAACGGGTGCTGTTTATCAAAGATGGAGAAGTATTCCATCAGTTGTACCGCGGAGATATGAGTACCGAGGAACTTTATGCGAAAATATCCGACACACTCACTATTTTAACGACAGGTGGTGAGCGTCATGAATAAACTTTATCTGAAACTTGCATGGAGCAACTTAAAAAACAGCAGACAGTTTTATCTGCCATATGTGATCGCAGGAATGTTGTCAGCCATGATGTTTTATACGATGTGTGCGATCCAGGGGAATGAAGGGCTCTCAAAGATGCGCGGAGGAACCAGTGTCCAGATGGTTCTTTTCTTTGGAGTGATCGTCGTAGGTGTGTTTGTCAGTATCTTTTTGTTTTATACGAACAGCTTTATTATGAAGCGCAGAAAAAAAGAACTTGGGATCTATAATATTCTTGGCATGGAAAAAATCCATATTGCCAAAATCATGGCATGGGAAACGTTTTTTTCTTTCCTGATCGCAGTTGGCGGCGGCCTGATACTCGGTATCGTATTCCAGAAATTACTGACCATGTTTTTGTACCGGCTGACCGGATTAGATGCAGCAATTCCGTTTTACATTTCAGGATGGGGATGCCTTCATACCGCAGAACTTTTTGGTGCCATTTATGTATGTATTCTTCTTTACAATCTGATGCAGATCCGGCTTTCAAATCCGGTGGAATTGCTGCATAGCGGAAGTACGGGAGAACGTGAACCGAAAACCAAAATTCTGCAGGCAGTGCTTGGAGTAGTTTGTATTGCAGCCGGTTATTATATGGCAATCACTGTGGATAACCCGGTAAAGGCGATTACTCTGTTTTTCGTTGCAGTCATGCTGGTTATTATCGGAACCTACTGGCTGTTTAATGCCGGCAGTATCGCATTTTTAAAATTACTTCGGAAAAACAAGCGTTATTATTACCAGACCAGACATTTTACAACGGTTTCCGGCATGATCTACCGGATGAAACAGAATGCTGTGGGACTGGCAAATATCTGTATTTTGTCAACAATGGTACTGGTTGTGATTTCTATGACAGTATGTATGTACGCCGGACTTGAAGATGAGTTAAAAACACAGTATCCGGCAGAGCTGGAAGTACTGTTTTATGACCCGGATGGACAGCAGGATTCCGGGACATTTGACCGGATGACAGATGAGATTGAAAATGTGATAAAAGAAAATGGCAGAGTAATAACAGGCAGACAAAAAGGAATCTATGCGGGGGCGGCAGTCATGCTGTCTGGAAATAAGGTTATAGCACTGGATCGTTCGAATATGGATTTTTCCAATATGTATATGCTTGAAGTTATGACAAAACAGGGATTTGAGGAATATATGCAGGAATCAATCCCGGATATTTCAGATGGAAGCGTGGCAATAATGGCAGATCCTGTGTATGAGCTGGAGAGCATTGTGATTGGTGATGATGAGTATCCGGTGGAACAGACCATGAAAATTCCGGGGAAAGATGCAATGACGGAATTAGTGGGAGGTACTGTAATCGTGATTGCAAAAGATGAAACTGCATTAGAAAAGATGCGTCAGCAGTTATCAGATATGGAGACGGCTGCCTATGGGGAAGATCGAAAAGTTGACCTTACCTATATGATGAACTTTGATATGAGTGGATCTGTGGAAGAAAAAATTGCCTGCGCAAATGCTGTGCGGGAGCACCTCAATGAATGGCAGAATGATGAGACAAATCCACAGATTATGCGTCTGGATTGCAACGTAGTGTCAAGAGCGGAGGGCCGCATAGATTATGAGTCAAGCAACGGCGGTTTGTTTTTCCTTGGATTGTTTTTGGGAAGCATGTTTTTGATGATCACGGTACTGATTATTTATTATAAGCAGATATCCGAAGGCTATGAAGACAAAGAGCGGTTTGCCATCATGGAGAAAGTCGGAATGAGCAACGCCGAGGTGAAAGCCTCGATCCGTTCCCAGGTGCGCACGGTATTTTTCCTGCCGCTCGTCACGGCAGCATGTCATCTTGCAGCAGCATATCCGATGCTGAAAAAAATGCTTGCACTGGTGGCTTTGTATAACGGAACCCTGTTTGCATGGTGCTTAGCAGGCACAGTGCTGGTATTTGGACTGATCTATCTCGCAGTCTTTGCAGTTACATCAAGAAGTTATTACAAAATTGTAGGAAATCAGGTATAAGACGGCTGCCGCATCTGTTTTGCAATGGACAGATGCGGTATTTTTGACATTGGAATCCGTTCTGTGTTAGAATCAGTCGAAATTAAAAAATGAGAGTTTGAAGATGGAGATCGTATGACTGTGCATTGTCCCTAAAAGGATAGAAACGAGGAAGATTATGGAACAGATAAAAAATATTATTTTTGATGTGGGGGATGTTTTACTCTCCTACCGGTGGAAATATATGCTGATGGATTACGGGCTTTCAGAGGAAGAAGCAGTGCGCATTGGAACAGAAATGTTTGATGATCCGGAAGGATTGTGGGGACTGCTTGATCTGGGAACCGTCCCGCAGCAGGAGATCATTGAGCGTTATTGTAGAAAATATCCGGCAGATGAAAAGGTGATCCGCTGGTTCATCGGGCATGGAGAGTATATGCCTGTAGCAAGACCTGCAGTCTGGGAACTTGTACACGAACTGAAAAAGCAGGGGTACGGGGTGTATCTGCTATCCAACTATTCAGAGGAATTATTCAAAAAGCATACAGAATACGCAGATTTCATGAATGATATTGACGGACTGATCGTGTCCTATATGGTGCACAAAGCAAAACCGGATCCGGCGATTTATGCGGCACTCTGCGAGAAATATGAGTTAAATCCATCTGAATGTCTGTTTTTTGATGACCGTCTGGAGAATGTACAGGCAGCGATAAGCTACGGCATGCAGGCGAAGCGGGTATTGTCAAAAGAGGGGCTTGTGGAGGATCTGGAGAAAATTGTGCAGGTGTATGAGATTTCGCAAAAGAAATAGGGGTTGTTTTTTTCGCATTCAATGCATATAATATACTTAACAAGGGAGCTGGTCGGATAGCTTGTACCTATCCGTTCCGGCGTTATGTCTTAAGTTATAGAATAACCGTCCAACCTTTAGCCGGGGAGTGGACGGTTATTTTTTGCGCTTATTATCTCTAACAAGCGTAATGATTGCACAAAGCATGATGACAAAGATAAATAAGTCTGAGTATGTAACCATAGCTTGTCCCCCTTCCGCAAGGTCTCGGAACGGATGGCAAGAACCGTCTAACAGCTCCCTTGGTAAATATATTAAATTATCAATGTACCTCAAGGGAAAATAAGAACTTCTATGAAAAATAAAAGAGAGCAGACAACGGGAATCGAACCCGCTGAAAACGTCTTATAAGTGTTGAAAAATCAATATGTTTATAGAAACGTGGAGTATTTTGTGGAATACTTTTTATAAATTGATATGGTTATCCTCACAAAATTTTAAAAAGCGTTTTTGATTTGTTTTGGTATCTTTAAGATCGAATAATTCTAACCAGTGGTGATATTTCTGTTCCTTTTTCTGTTCGGAAGCATTTTTAAAAAGGGTATCCTGCATATATTGATCGATTTGGTTATCTATAGCAGCACGTTCACTGGAAAATGTCTGCATATAGGTACTTTTCATAATATGATCAGTCTTCCATCCACCGCGTTCCTGAGCGTATTTATCTGGAATACGAAGTACTGCCATAACGGATGCGTTTACATGCCGAAGATCATGGAAAGTCATGTGTGGAATACCGGCTTTGGTTATAAGACGGTTAAAACGTTTTGATAGAGCTGTTCCGGATAAGGTTACAAGCTGATCCGTCTCTACTTTGTCGATTAACTGTTTTAAATATTCCGGCAGACGCAATGTGCGATCTCTGGTTGGCTGTTTTCCTTTATTTTTTACGACGGCGTTATTATGTTCGTCTTTTACAATAACTTCTTTTATCGTAATGTAGCATCCGTCAGAAGAGATAGATTTTGATTTTGTGAGTCCAAGAATTTCTGATTCAGTTAGTGATAACCACATAGCGAGGAGAACAGGGAGCTCAATAGGTGTATCTTTTACAATCTGGTAAATCACATCAGGGGTAGAAATCTCGTGTTGATTGTGTTCGATCTGCGGTAGTTTTACGGTACAGTCGAGAGCTGGGGCATAAGTATTAATAACGGCAGTAATGAGACCGTACTCATTAATAACGGTTTTGGCTTTTATCTGTCGCGGATTTTTCTTTCCGGTGGTTCGTTTGGATTCAGTATTAACGGCATCGCGTAAAAGTTCTGTGGAAAGCTGTGAGAGTTTGCAATACATAATGCTCTTAAAGGCATTGCGCTGTATGGTCCGGTAACCGCGTATTGTTGCAGGGGAGAGCACAGCATCAGAGGACTGGATGTATTTGTCGATAGCTTCGTATAGAGTTAAATTAAGTGGGCGTTTCATGAGCTGCTTATTTGCCATGACCTGAGCTTTTAGCTGATTTGCTTCTGCGACAGTTTCGCCGGTAACGGATATGTATTTTTTAATTTTCTTTTGACGTCCGGTTTTTGGGTCGATCACAGGATTACCGTGTTCATCGAAACAGAGTTCAGAGTGATCATAAATTTTTTTTCGTATATTTCCGCTGGGCAGTTCGCCTTTTCTTTTCTTTGGCATGATGAATACCTCTCTTGATGAAATGTCTGTTAAAGTGTATTGAAATCCGATTTATAGAATTTGTAATAGGGAACAGTCTCCGATCCGATGAACCAGATTACTGGAATGAACAGGAAAGGAGATAGCGCCAATGATAAAATATGAAACCATAATGTATTTTTTTTAGAAGGATCGTTTTACTGATTTCTGTATACGACCTGCACATAGCATTGTTTACCTTTTTGATAAGAGAAATAGGTAGACGAAAAATAAAATGCCCGCCCTGCTAACACTAGGACGGGCGCCTCTGTTTAAGAGACAAATAACTTGTTTGAAAAGTTGCGCTTTGGGGATAGAACTACTTGGCATTTGATGTTAACAACAATTACCTTTCTTTGTGTTTAATATATCATGAGTGATATATGTTTTCAACTTTATTTTATGTTTGTTGCATGGTTATATAATTAATTCTTGTGCAAAGAACAATAATAAATGGCATCACTAAGCGAGTAATATTTTTTCTCTGCGTGTAAAATCAATGTTTTGACATTTAAAGAAAAAAAGTCGTCTAATGAAGAATAAAAAGTATCATAGAGGCCAGAGGGTATAATGTAGTGCATGCTATCTTGGGACAAAACAATTTTGCTTTCATTTCCGGCAATAAAATGTGCGGATATGCCATTTTGCTGTAATTGACAGAAAAGGTAATTTGATTTTATTTCATTGGGACTAAATGGTTCAGGGCAGAGCAGAGTATTGATAGAAATATGAAAATCGTCTGCTATTGCCCTTAATTCAGCAAGTGTTGGAATGTGAAGGGGGTCGTAGTACATGGAAGTTCCGGAAGGGGAATATTTTTCAATGTTATCGGCTATAACGTCTAAAATATTTTGTTCGTTTGGGTCATCTGGTGTGCATGTGTATAAGGTTGTGGAATTTGGTTGATTTTCAGGTTGAATTGTCATTTTTAGTTCATTTGTAGCATTGTATATAGCTTTTGGAGTAGCGTTTTGTGCAATATCAAAAAGTGTAAATAAATCTTTATTATTAGCAATTTTTTTTGCTATCTGCATAATTTCATTATCAAAATTGGAGTCTAAATCATTATCTTTTTCTTTCCCGGTTGTCAAATATTCAAGAGAAATATTGAAGTAGTCGGCAATTTTTTGAAGCTTATCAGCTTTTGGGGTACTTTTCCCTTTTTTCCAATCCGAAAGTGTTGAAGCTGATATACCAGTTGCTCTTGATACGTCAATAGGTTTAACTTTTTTTTCTGTTAGTAGCTTTTCAAATATTTCGTACATAGTAATCTCCTTTAAAATTAAAAAAACCGAAAAACAAGTTGACAAATTAGAAAAACCGTAATATATTATGAAATATAGATACGGAAAACCTGAAAATACGGAAAAATTTCGGCTTTTATTTAATAAAATAGTTAATATTTCTTATAATAATTGTTTTTTGAATTAAAAGCAATGTATTTATTTTGATTTTCTTAAAAAGAGGTGGAAGATGTACGAAAGATTTTTGGAATTACTTCAGAGAAGCAATAAAACAGCACATCAGGTTTCTCAAGAAACAGGAATAGCAGATTCAACTTTCTCTGACTGGAAAAAAGGACGTTATAAGCCGAAATTAGATAAATTAATTATTTTGGCAGATTATTTTGGTGTGTCTGTATGTTTTTTCTGGGAGGATGATGAGAATAAAACTAAATAATTATAGGAGACATGCAATGAAATATTCAGTAAAAAATATTCCTGCAAATTTAAAGAAATATAGACTGGAACATCATAAGAAGCAGGTAGAGATGGCTGCTTTTCTGGAGATGAATTATCAAAATTATTCCAAGATGGAAAGAGGATGCTATAAACCATCTCTACAGAAGTTTGTAGAGCTTTGTGAAAAACTTCGTGTTACACCGGATGATTTATTGGGAAGTATAGATGGGTAGTGGACAGGTTGCGACGTCGCAATAGCGGAAAGGAGTGGTTGTATTGTCAAAGACAAAACTGTGTGAAGATAAAGAAAGTGTTCGTTGTGATTTTGTTGCTGGAATGATTGTAGGTGGTTTACGGCGTAAAAATATGTCAACGGATATTGCAAGCAGAAAAGCGGGGATGTCAGAACGTACTTTGCGGAATAAATTGCAGAATCCTACCAGCATTAAATTGGGAGAACTTTATAAGTTGGCAGATATGGTTGGGATTAGTATTAATATTAAATACAAGGATATTCCAGAGTGAAAGGGGTTAAGGTTTATGAATAAAATTGTCTTTGATGAAGATAACCCTGTGACTTCCGATCAGCTGATTTGGGCTTTATTTGGAAAGAGTACGGAAGATGTAGCAAGGATGTTTCGGGATGGAAAGAATGGTAAATATGCTTACTTGTTCAAAAAGAAAGATGTGGGTAAAGAGTAGAAGAAAAAAGGTTGAATAAGTGCTAATAACATTAGAAAGCAGGTGAATAACATGGATCAGGACAATAAACGAGAGATAACAATCTCCATTTCGGAATCTATTTATGAAGAACTTCAAAATGCGGCAAAACAATTATCCGGATGGGAACGTGAACAGCTCCAGGGAACAGAACGAGAGATATCCGATTCATGGGAACCGGAGGATGTGGTGACAGCGGCTGTGATCACGTGGCTGTCGGAGAGGAGAGAGTAAAATGAAGCGTTTAGCTTGTTTAGTTTGCTTAACGGTAATATTGATTGTTGGTCTGATGATCGGAGTATTAGGTCTTTGTTTAATAGCTAGCGCTGTTATTGGACATGTAGAAGTTGTAGCGGTAGGAGCATTACTTATTGTTAATCTTGCATTGCTTGATTTGTGTCGTTCCTTATAGGTATGGGAGGATCTCCTTTATATGAGAGAAATTATTATTATTACAGTAAGCATCGTGTTTGTAATTATCATGTATCCAATAGTATTTCCTGATCGGTCAGTCATTTTATATGTACGTGATTTGTCGGAGAAAAATGCAGGACAGAAATACAGATATCAGATATTGTTTAAATTGCGTAGCGGCAATGATATCGAACTGATTTTGTATTCTGACCAGTTGTATAAATGTATGTCGGCAGTTTTCTTTGCAAGGTACATAGAAAAACATAGAGAATATTACAGATTTAGGTATCAGGATAAAGTATACACGATTCCAAAGGAAGAAGTCGAAACAATAGAATTTACAGGATCCTGGAATATTGGATGGTGGTAGGAAGAACGCTGATTATTACGGCATGGTGACCACATGGTTGTCGGAGGGAGAAGAGTGAAATGAGTATTTTAGCTTTTACGATAATAGCGATAATTGTTAATTTTATCATTGGATTTATCGCTGCTTGGATTAGTAAAAATGGGTGCGTGGCGATAGGAGCAGCAATTATTGCCGATATGATATTGTTTACATTGTATGTGTTTTTGTAGACATGGGATGAATACGAATTATGGGCGGTGATGATATGGATTTAACAACAGGCATTGTATTTGGTGAGAATTATTACGGCGATGAAGTAAATGAACTTGCAGTTGCTTCATTTAACTATGTGAAACAGGACATAGCGGATGTCAAAAAAACGATACATGAGTTTAGGGTTCCATCTTCATGAGATGGAGATGCGCAGATACCATGAAGAGTTAGGATATGACAATTTCTATGAGTGTATCGAAAAGAACTTCCATATGGATAAATCCGCAGTATCGCGTGTGATTGCGGTATGGAAGGAATTTTGCTCAAAAGACAACTCAAATTCCGGGAAGATGTGGATCGATGACAGGTACGAGAAATATTCCTATTCCCAGTTGGTGGAAATGCTGCCATTAAAGGAAAAGGAACGTTTCAAGGTCAATGCTGATATGACAGTATCGCAGATCAGGAACTATAAGAGGTCATTAAAAGAAAAAGCGAAAGAACAGAAAAGTTCGACGGACGCTTTAAATACCTTAGATACTTTGGTACAGACATCGAAAAAGAAAAAATCTGTTGCGACGTCGCAATTAGTTCCGGAGAAAAAGGTACTGCCGTATGAGAGAGGCTGCATTACTGGTAAAAGTCCAAGCGGAACCTGTGTGTGCTGTGGCTGTGGCGAAACAGTAGAATGCTGTGCTGACTGTGAGATAGACTGTAATGGAAGATGCGGATGGATCGAAGATAAAGAACCTGTTATAACACAGCCGGAACTTCCTGTCATGAAGAATATGGCGCAGAGAGAAGAGTTTATAAACAGTTATAAGTCCTGGAACATTTGGTGTAGAAATGAGTGCACAGAAGAAACATTTTATCGCTATGATCTGCCGGATGGCTATGCAATCGTGGTAAAGAATTATCCGTACTATATAGAATGGACGAAAGAAGAAAGTGAAACAGAAGAATATTATCTTCTTGATTCTGGATATCGTCATTTTGCAGATTGTAAAACAAATATGACAGTGTTAAAAGAGCATTTAAAAAACATGAACAAGAAATAACAACCTGTCTGCACGGCAGCTCCACGACCGTAGCATCAAAGCAATGCAGACGATCGGTTCCTGGAAACGGGAATCAGAAAAAAAGAAGCCCTGTGACGGCAATCACAAGGCTTCCGGGAAACATTTCTTAGAAATGCCACCAAAACAACAAATTTATTCTACGGCATTTCTAAGAAAAGTTCAATCTGAACAGACGTTTCCCTTTATTAATTTTTATGGAACCTTGATAACTGAATGGACTTGTGCGGGTGGAAGTATGAAATTCAGGACTTTCAGAAAGCCCCATTGACGGGGATAAAACGTAACAGTCACGAAAGAAAGGGGAGAAGACCGTGACGGGGCTGACAGGCTCTCGGCAGTGTGCGGTTATAGAACGCTGCCAAAAGAAAATAAGGGACGCAAATTTGTCCCTTATAAGCACAGGAAGATTATATATTGTTGGAATGTTACGAGGTGATGACTCTTTTGTTAGTAGTTACAATTATATACATAGTATCAATAACTATTCTATTTATTTATTGCTATAAAGTCAAGAAAGTGCAACGGGCTGCTGACAGAAATAGAAGAATATTAATAGATCATGCAACGGCACTTCTGATAAAGCAGGAATATTTTATATCTGCAATATGCAATGGAAATATACATGATCCAGGGTTTACCATAGAAATTTCGCATTTCCTGACAGACTATGTTTTTAAATGTATTTTAAAAGGTACTTTTGAAAGTGAAAGAATTGAAAAGGCGCATTTATGGCTGGTAATGAAATACCCGGAACTGTTTGAAATTTATAATACGATGGAAAATAAAGCATCGCTGACCAGCAGGATGCAAAAATGGGAAGACGTAGAAGAAAATCGGGTAAAGCGTTTTGAATTGGAAAATGGAGATGTGTGGGAAAAATATGTAGTGTGGCGGCAGAAAGCAGAAAGAGAAGGTAAAACGCCTTACGAAACAGACTGCATTTTTGAGGAAACAAGAAGTACGTTTTCTATATGGTGCCATTTAAAAAACAGAATACCATTTGAAATTATGCTTTTTTATGAAAGATGCTATGAAAAAATACGAAGAGGTGTAGCAGGAGTAAGTATGATGGATGATCTGAAAATATTTGAAGAACAAAACGGATCGCTCCAGGAAGAATATAATGCCTGGAGAAGACATGCAGAAAGATCAAATCTGCCACAGTACAAAATTGATTGTGCATTTCAGGAAGCAAGAAAAAATTTTTCCGTATATTGCAGTCTGAAAGAGACAATTCCTTTCCTTGTTATGTGCCGCTATGAATTGATATATAACCTTTTGGAAGGAACAACGATGTGATAAAGCATTCCTGTGTTTATAAGGGATTAATTAATCCCATACAGATTTCACCTGCAGGAGAATCGAGTAACGATGAAAGGAGGAAGATTCCCATGGAAGAGTTTATGAAAGAATATGGTGGTGCAGTAAAAAGAGGTGCAGTGATTATTGCAATTACAGTATTGATCTTGTTCATTTGCAATCCAACGGAAGGCGGAATTGCTTTGGAGCAGTTCAAAACAGCATTCACGAATTTCTTTACAAAGATGAATGCATTAGGCTGATAAGTAAAGTGGCCGGAGTAAAAAAACAGGCGGCGGCAAATGTTCGGTTGGTCTTTGACATTTACATGCTGCCTGTACCTTTTAAAGGAGGGAAAATTAAATTTGAGTGAAATGTTTGAACCAAGCCCGGAACAGTTTGGTGTGTTCTGGGATTTTTTAATGCAGCCGGATGTCACGGATGTGGATTATAACGGTTCTGCCCTGTGGATCACGGATCTCAAAAAGGGTAAATACAGAGCAAAAGAAGCGGAAGAAAAAGTTACAGAAAACTTTTTAGATGCCTTTACACATAACATTGCAAATTGTGTGGATGCACAGTTTAACAATGCAAATAAGGTGTTAGAGGCAGATACGAAAGAACTTCGTATCAGTATCATTCATGATTCTGTGGCGGCAACCGGGACAAGCGTCTGTATCCGCAGATCTCCGTGTCTGGTGCGTAATACGATTAACGGGATGTTAAACAGCGGTTTTTGTGAAGAAAAGGTGCTGCATCTGCTTTTAAACTGTGTGAGGGCGGGTATGAACTTTGTATTTGGCGGGGAACCAGGAGCTGGAAAAACGGAAACAGCAAAGTTTTTTATGCAGTTTATTCCGAAAGAAAGCCGTGTGATCACGATCGAGGATTCTTTAGAAATCCATTATCCGGAAATTAATGCCGGAGCGGATGCCGTAGAGCTTCGTGTAAAGGATAATTTTTCCTATACGGATGCAATCAAGGCGTGTTTAAGACAGAATCCGGCTTATCTGGTTTTATCAGAGGCAAGGTCAATGGAAGTGACATCACTGTTAGAACAGTGGAGTACCGGTGTCAATGGATTTACAACGATCCATCTGGATGATGTGAAGAAGCTGCCAGACCGTATCCAGAGCATGATGAATAATGTAAATGATGCGAGACGTATGGAAAACAGGATTTACCGTTATGTAAATCTTGGACTTCTGATCCGGAAAGAAAATACACAGGATGGAGAGATCAGAAGATATTTAGATCAGCTTTGTTTTTATGCCAGGGAAGATCATGAAAACAGAATTTATATGCTGGTAGAGGATGGGGAACTTGTTTCAGAGGAGATACCGAAAGATATTCTTTTGAAATTAGAACGTGCTGGAATACAAGAACCGTTCTTTTGTGAAAGTTTTTACAGATACCGGAAGGAGGGCAGATAGTGGCAGGATTGAAAAAGACACGGATAAAAGAGAAAAAAGAGAGAAAGCAGATCAAAAAAGAAAACCGTGTGGCGAAAAATCTGTTGCTTTTAAATCCGGGAAACCTTGCAAAAGAGGTTTATACATACGGATATCATTTTTCCTGGAAAACGCATTTATTTGTCATTGGTGCATGTATTGCCGGAATGGGAGTGATCGGCTTACTGTTTCAACTGAAATGGAAACTGCTTGTCATTGTGCTGATCGCCATGTTTTTGGCACTTCCGGCATTTATCCTTGACACTTATAAAAAAATGTATGAACAGAAACGTTTTGCAGATGCTGCCACTTACATGGAGCAGATGTTATATGCGTTCCAAAAAACAGGAAAAGTATTATCTGCCTTAAAAGAGGCAAGAGAGACATTTGAACCGGGACATATGCGGGATATTATGGATGAATCAATCGGACATCTTGAAGCGGGACATTCCTACAGTGAAAAAAGTGTTTTAAGGGAATCCTTAGACATCGTGGAAAAAGAATACGAGTGCCGCAAGATAAAAACACTGCATGAACTTTTGATCAGTGCAGAGGAATATGGTGGAGAGGCGGATGATTCCATTTCCCTGTTATTAAATGATGTGGAATTATGGAAACGCAGAGGTTACCTGCTTCAGGGAGAAAAGAAAAAAGCACATACAAACAATGTGGTATCCATTGTTGTGGCTACAGCCTTATGTGCCGGAACTTTATATATGTTAAATGCACTTCCGGGTATCCTTAACATGGAAGCCCCTTACAATGTGCTTACAACAGGTCTGGTACAGGTCACATCTTTTGGACTTCTTTTATGGATGATCTATGTATATGCAAGATCAGAAAAGACATTGACCAGGAACTGGTTAAAAGAAGAAAGCGGCAGGGACGAAGAATATGTGCTGCGCTGCTATGAAAAAGCCATGTTGCAGCAGCATAGATTTGGCAGGAATATTGCAAGACGTGTGGTATCCGAAGAACTTTATGCGGCATTCCCAGAGTGGCTGATGCAGATGGCATTATTAATGCAGCACAGCAATGTGCAGGTTTCAATTGCAAAATCATTAGATGGCGCACCAAAGATCCTGGTTCCGGAAATAAATGCATTACTGCAGCGTTTGAAAGAGCAGCCGAAAGCATTGAGTTCCTACACAGATTTCTGTAAAAATTTCGATATCCCGGAAACAACCAGCTGCATGAAAATGCTGTATGCGATTTCAGAATCCGGTACCGGAGATGCAAAGGTGCAGATCCAGAACCTTTTAGTACAGGTCCAGGAAATGAGAAACCGTGCTGCAGAACGCCGGAATAAAAGTTCGGCTTTCCAGGTTAAGATGTTATATTCGTATCCGGTTTTTGGTGCATCCATCAAGTTGCTGGGAGATCTGGTCGTTGGCATGATGTTTTTATTTGAAATGCTGTCAGAGGCGGGAGGGATGTAGATGAAAAATATAATCAGTGCATTTACAACATTGTTTTTTTATCTGCTCTGTGTATTTGGTGCAGCCGCATTATTAACTGCATCAGCACAGACGGCAGCGGCAAAGGAATACAAAGCGGATGTGATAGCAGAAATTGAAAACAGTGATTTTAACCGGGATGTGATAAGCAGCTGTATTTCGCAGGCGCAGTCAGCAGGGTATACACTGACCGTAACGCCTTCTGCGAATGCAGAGGGGGAGACAGTATCAGCAGATGTAATACTGTCTTATGATTATAAGATGCCGGTTTTTGGCATTGAGAAAACGCATATGACAAGGGGGATCGCGCGGTAATGGAAGAGTTTATAGAACAGATTGGTGAAATGATCTTAGAGTCGGTTCCGGCGTTGGCGGTTCTCACGTTTATGATCAGCGTATATATGGCTGCAACAGCATTTTAAGGATGGTGTATGAAATGGAAGAGATTGTAAAAGAACTTGGAGGAAGCGTACAGACCGGAGCGGTGTCCGTCATAGCACTTGCCATGGCATATGGTGTATATGCCGGATATTTTAAGCAGATGATAGAGACATTTTTTAACGGTTTATGTGGTTAGGAGAATGACATGAAAGAGATCATGAAAGAACACGGCGGTCTGCTGGTCACTGTTGCGGTAACGATATGCATCCTTACGATTATATTTTCTGCAGTAACAGATTCGGATGGAAACCGTGGAATCGTAAAAATCATAGCAGCGCATATGAATACGGATGGGACTGATTACAATGCTTATGCAGACTATGGTGCGTATCAGACAGAAATCGCAAAAGATGCACCGGTGATTGAATACCATGGAAGTGGTAGTCTTGCACCGGGAACAGTGAATGTAGCAGATTATGTAAAAGCACATGACTATAACGGACAGGAGCTTGCGGTTAAACTTTTAAAGTTTTGTGATAAAGATGGAAACGAACTGACAGACCAGATGGATCAGGCATCCGGAACGATCACGTTTTCATCTGCCGGAAAGTATTCTTTTACGGTAAAAGCAGTGGATTCCGGTAATCGGAAAACAACCGTAGTGATCCATGTTCCGGTCATGTAGAAAGGGGCACAAATGAAATTAATCATCAGGGCGATTGTCACAACCTGTATTGCCGGAGTGATCTTTTTAACGATCATGGCGGTGTCAGGGAGGATGAACAGGAGCATGGAATTAAAAAGCAATCTACCGTCTGCTGCAGAAGAGACGGCAGAAAATCTGTTAACAAAAAAGTATAATGTCACAGATAAGAATCAGCTGGAAGCTGATTTTTTAGAAACACTTGCGGATACACTGGATTCAGATTCAGATATCCGGTTAAAAGTAAATGCAGCGGATAAAGAGAAGCAGTTGTTATCCGTAAGTGTGACAGAGGAATTTAAACACCCGAATGGAAAACCGGGAACCGTGTCATATGACAGGACAGCGGTTGTAAATAAACTTCAGGAAGAAGTTTTGGAGACATACCAGATAAGTTATTATCTGACGAACACAGATACAGAATGTTATAAGTGCTATACAGTTCATGCAGATGATATGGTTCCGGTTCCTAAAGATCCGGTGGTAGAAGAAAAAACATTTACAGGATGGGCAGATGCAGAGGGAAATGCTCTGGATCAGAATATGACGATGACACAGGATGCAGCTTATTATGCAGTCTGGAATTAAGGAAAAAGATGAAAAAGATAAGAAAAAACAGGATGTTAAATATCCTGATTATTGGGATGGGAACATTTATATTTGTGGAAGTATTTTTATTTACGGCAGTGGCAATTTTTATTGTTCACTGCCTTGGAATTTAAGAGAAAAAGGTGTATACTATAAGTATAAGAATAACAAAGAAAACAACATGAAACAATGTTAAGAAATAAACAGGAGGCAGTTATGAAGAGAAAAGAAAAAGGATGGAAAAAAGCAGTCGTGCTCACGCTGGCACTTATCATGTGCATCAGCAGCATCGTAGTACCACAGCCGGAAGAAGTATCGGCAAAGGCAGCCAATCGGATCGATTTCAAAATCAACGGCAAGGCTGGCAGCAAAGTAACCTTGTATGCAGGTGAATATGTAAAGTTCACGATCGATGGCATGTGGCAGAATGGGGATTACATTCAGACAAGCGGAACAAACGCTTATGGGGATAAGATAAACTTCAAACCGTCAAAAGAGCTGACTTATAAATCCAGTAACAATGCAGTTGCGACAGTAACAAATAAGGGTGTCATCACTGCAAAGAAAAAAGGAACCTGTAAGATCACGGTAACATCCATTTACAATGCCAAAGTAAAAGGCACGATCAAAGTTACCGTCAACAAAAAGAAACAGAACGCCAAGATCACACTGGAGAAAAAGAAAGCAACGATCGCAGTCGGAAAGACAGCCACGGTCAAAGTAAAATCCTACAAAGGGATCAGCAGAAAGGGTGTTAAATTTGCATCCAGCAATAAAAAAGTAGCAACAGTTTCATCCAAAGGAAAGGTAACTGCAAAGAAAGCCGGAACGGCAACGATCACAGTAACATCCGTGGTAAATAAAAAGGCAGTCGCAAAGTTTAAAGTAACAGTAAAGAATCCGGACACGATCAACACAAACTATACACCAACCGGAAAGAAAAAAATCGTCCTTGATGAAACAAGCGTAACACTTGCACCGGAAAAAAGTTTTGATGAGATGCCACAGGTAGTTGATGGTATGCCGGATGCAGTATTTGATGCAAAGGACATTGCGGATTCTGCAAGAATGGATATTGCAGAGCCGGATATGGGACGTAAATATTATGTGGTTTGTGCAAAGATGCTGATTTCCAACAAAAAGAAATACGGTACCGCACAGATCAAAATCAAAAGCATGACCGGCTTAAAGAACAGGGAAGTTACATATAAATCAAGCAATAAGAGTGTTGCATCTGTTTCTTCCACTGGTAAAGTCACACCGAAAAAAGCGGGTACCGCAGTAATCACTGTGACATCCAAGGCTGATAAGAGCGTGTCTGCAACTTACACGGTAACAGTTAGAAAACTTGTGACAGCGTTCCAGTTTGATATGTATACGAATCTGAAAAAGCAGGATCCTGATCTGGAAACCAGATTCGAAGAGAACAGGTATGATTGGCGTCAAGTTATGTCGACAAGAGATGTATTACCATTAAATGCTGCAGATAAAAACTTTACACTTACCAGCAGTGATGAAAGTATCATTAAAGTGCATGACAATGGTGAAATTGCAGGTGTTGGTTATGGCACAGCAACATTAACATTGAAGTCTGCCGATGGATTTTGTAAATATTCCTGGAAATGTACAGTGACAGATAAAGAAACGACCTGTTGGTATACCATGGGTTATGGAGATTAGTTCAAAAATTCATTTTGAAATACGAAAGGAGAACAATGAAAGAAAAAAGAAAATTGAATAAAGGAGGTAAAATTCTGCTGCTGTTCACACTTGTGGTCAGCAGCATTTTTTTACTCCGGCCGTTTACTGTAAAAGCGGATGTAAATGTAAATATCAATAAAGAGACACAGATCGTGACGGATCTGATCGGTCAGTACAGCATCAATTATACCGGAGACGCGAACTTTTTCGGATTTTATGGTTATTATGAAAATAATAATTATAATGAGATGGTGAAGGATACTGATTTTAAGGAAACGGTAGATACCATTGGTAAGGACAAAATCGTAAACAGTTCTATTGCAAGTATGAAAAAAACAGACGGTGCAACACAGATAGAAGCAGCATATCTTGTCTGGGAAACATCCGTACAGGGAAAAAATAAAACGGATCTTGTAAAAAAGGCTGCAAATAAGGCAATCTATTTTGCCGGTGCAACAGACAAGGGTGCTTTTACAAAGAAAGTAAATGCTTCCTATGCTGCAGTTGATATGCGTGAACCACATCTGGGAACAAAAGAATATACATTTTCCTGTATGTATACAGATGTAACGGCAACCGTCCAGAAATATGGTTATGGTAAATACGGTGTTGCAAATATCCCTTATGTAGAATCAACAGAAAAAAGTAATACAAGCAAGGGTACACATTCGGGGGAGAGCAGTGCAGCATGGCAGCTGATCGTAATCGAGAAAAACAGCAAAGCAAATGTCAGGGCTGTTTCTTTAAAAGTCGGTTCCCATTTTAATTATCAGCAGGAAAACAGTAAATGGACAAGAAATCCGGTAACTATGAACCTTGATCTTGGAGACTGTAAGACAAATCAGTATATAAATGAAGATTCCGAAGTAAGCGGAGAATTATTACTGCTTGGAACCAATTCAGAAATTGTAAAAAGCAACGCGACAGAACAGAAGTCTTTTGGACTTGATTTATATGATACAAAGAAAGATAAGACAGGATTATTAGCATATTCAAACAGTGGACTGATTGGACATTCTTATTTCTATCATGGAAACACACAGCTGAGTTCTAAATTATCTTCTGTCCGTGGTATGTTAATGGATTTCAGTGTAAATCAGACAAATAAGGATCATCCGGGATTTGCAACAAATAAGTTCCGTGCAGAAGCATCCGATTCATCCTGGTCAACATTATTTGTTGTTGGTCTTGCCGTGGATGTGGCAGATTATGTGCTTTCTGAAGAGCAGGAAACAACGGTAAACAGTACCGTATCTGCAACTGTAACAGGAAATATCAATGTTGTCACAGATCAGCCAGATACGGGTTATTATGATGGAACACTGGTTGTAACATTGGATGATGCATTAACACCGGTAAAGGGTAAGGCTTCTTTTACAGTGTATGATAAAGGTGTAACTAAACCGAAAGCAGTAAAGTATATTTACGGAACAGATAAAGAGGTTCAATATAATGCAGCCAATCATACGTTGACATTATCCGGAAATGATAATAAGGCGAACGGCAGCTATGTAAAATATTCAATTCCATGTACCGTAACAGAAAATTCAGGAAAGAAAGTTTTAGTAAATCAGCACGAGGTTGCTGGAAAGCTCCGGTCGCAAAAAACAAACACTGGAATTGAAAAGAAATCGGAGCCGGTAACTTCTCAGGCAACACCGTTGTACAGGCTTACCATTAAGATGGATAAGACTGCAGGAAACCATATTGAAGTAAAAAAATATTTCACACAGTTTGGACACTATGACTTAGTTTGCGTCGTGGCTGAGGATCCGAATATGTTATCTGGAGATTACTATATGGATTCTGTTGAGATTCCATATAATGATGCAATTATTGCAACACCAGCCTTCAACACCGGTTATCAGTTCAGCAAATGGACGGATCTCAATGAAAAAACGAATGTCTCCACAGACCGCAAAGTAACATCGGACATGGTAAATGATAAGACCTATGCCTATGAGAGAAGCATGCCGGCCTGTAACCTGACGCTGACACTTACCGGTATCGGGGAGCCTTATGAAGTCCGTTATTACATAAACGCACCAAGGGCATTGACGAATACGGATGTATGGAAAGTCGGTAATACATTTACGCTGATCGGAAACAGTGCTAAAGAAACAGCAACAAAGAGTTATACCGGAACACAGATCAGCAGTATCTGTAAAAATAACACACCGTATATCTATAAAACATACCGTTACGGCACCTATTATAATGCTGCATTGTCAAGCAGTATCACGATCAACGGATACCGAAAAGTGATAAGCGGAACCCATACGAAAGCCGGATGGTGGACTGCAGCAAGCGGCGGAACCTATGTAAATGTGGACGGAGCAGCATCCGGAGATAATCAGGGCAAGATCTGTGCCAGTGACTGGCGGGGCTATGCAAAGAGTGGTACTTTATCCAACGGAACCAAAGGAAAGATCATTTCCCTGTATGCACACTGGGAACTGGATCAGGCAGAATATACCGTCCGCCACTGGAAACAGAAAGCAGACGGTATTGCATCAACCCATGACGATAAAAACTATGAACTTGCCGAAACAGAGACGAAAAAAGCACAGATCGGAAGTAGAATAACGCCTG